>ERZ773007.55-NODE-55-length-53522-cov-3.878205_pt1 | contig 53522 bp, 32 predicted proteins | sample MGYA00580665_ERZ773007 | MGnify/ENA primary metagenome ERZ773007 (study PRJEB29015, sample SAMEA2738122) | human oral metagenome | biome: human oral; feature: human-associated habitat; material: saliva | place: China | collected 2167 ... | reverse complement strand
GGCTATGTGGGTTTACGTCATGTCGAAGGACCGAATAATCACCATGCTGTCTTCTTCTCATTGGGCTTTAGTGAGGTGAACATCACTCCTGAAGACATGCTGAAGTTTGTTGAGTCATTCCATGCGATAGCTGATAAGCTGAGCACTGATGTAGTGACTGAATACGATCTTCAGCCTGTGGTTGAAAACAATGTATTGTTGACGAAACTACTCAGTAGTATCGGTAAGTATATCTCTATACGTTCCTCAGGTACTTGTAACATCCGTACCGGTAAGACCATGGGTGTGCGTTGGATCGCTCGTGGTGCCATAAGTCAGAAGGATATCGTCAATGCATTGAATCGTAATCTGTCGTTTATAGACGATCGTTACATCACTGGTGAACGTGTGAAAACAGTAGGTCTGAATGAGGACAATGTCGTGACTGCTGTAGTAGATCTTTCATTTGGTTCTAAAGAGCGATTGTACAATGTCCAGAAGTTGGTTTACAATGCCAAAGAGCGTCAGGTAATGATAGCTAAACCAGTCTTTGAACATGGTTGTGCGAATGATGAAAACGGTAACGAATGTCTCCATAGTACGCAAACTAAGCGTGTTAAGGATGGCGCATTCGTTATTACTCCTGATATGGTGATTGACTTGGGTAGTATGCATCTATACACTAGGTTAATGAATAAACACATCTATCTTAGACATGTCGCTAAGGGTAAGTTGACTATAATGTCTACTCCACGTAGTGAGTTGTTTGGTGTAGAGAAGTAAGTAATCGTACGGTATATCGCTACCTATAGTCCTTAATGGGCTATAGATAGTGTGTATACTTTTTTTCATGTACTCAGAAAGGAAACTTGACATGATAGTAAAACCTTACAAATACGGTGTTGCTCGTTTACCGGATAATAAAGAGAACATCTTGCGTCATCGTGAGATGTCTTTTATCGATATCTTTTTGGAGAATCCACACCCACTCTCCTATAAGGATATCTCTTATGGTTACGATGTGGGTATCGTCGCCAAACACGTTAATCGACCTATTACTGCACTGATCAGTAAAGAAGACCATCCTCGCCCTACTTGCTACGACGATGAAGTGCAGTGTGTAGCGGCCATGGAAGAGCACGCTAAGCTTTGGGCTGTGCCTGATAGCTATAAACACACTGACGAGATCGTTGGTTTGGCTAATTGTGGTAATACACTTACCGTAATGCGTGGTCTGATCCCACAGCCCATTAGTTGTGTCGGTATATTCTCGACTTATACACCTGATTACGATAGCCGTATGGTGTACGCTATACGTGTTAAAGAGCATGAGAAGTTTGGCTTGAAAGATCCATTCGATAGCCAACGTATCTTCTACTTGCCGACTAACGTCACTACGAACATCGTTGAGTCTAAGAGCACGATGGTGTGTTTGTCTCATTCTGTATCGGCTATCTCTTCTCTATACCGTGAAGCAGTCAATCGTTTAGACAAATACTTCCCAGATGTCAATCCAACTGACTATGTTGAAATCATCGCTGTCGATATATCAAGCATGCCTACTGGGTTCTTATCGGATCACGCTAATGATTTGGAGTATTACGTTGGTCAGTATGGCTGGTGGCGTTTTGTCAACGTTGAAACACTCAGTGACTATATTCAGTTTCATCCTGACTGCGTTATGGTGTTTGATTTTGAAGCCTTTAATAAGAAAGAAGGTGTAAGATTCGATTTGGGTGAAAATGCCAAACGTAACTTCGCTGATATACGCACTGATGACTTTGGGATTGAGTTTGACGATAGTAGCGATGGTAAGAATCCTCTACGTGAGGCTGAGATTACGATTGATTATCTGGTCGATAAGGAAGAAGACGTATTTAAGCAAAAACTGACACCTTATCGTGCTGTGGTGAAGTTTAAGACTGAAGACTATTCGTTTATTCCTTCTGCGTGGGATATAGCCAGCACTATTGGCTATTCATTCAGTAGGTCTATCCTGAATGAGAGGAAAGATTTAACTGGTTTATCATTCTACGTTGACTGCCCTATACTGGATAACTTCACATCTAGTGGTTTTGTTAAAGCCACTAAGAATGAATTGGTCTATTACGGTGTAATCGTCAGCAACATGAAATACGACATCATGGCTCCTAATACCACGATAGACGATCTCGTACGTAACCGCCATGCATTAGTGTCTTACTTGAAAGCACATGCAGATAGTAATCAGTTCAAGTGGGTATGTTTGGCTGATTTGGTGCGTCAACATGTACCGGCTGATGAGCGTGCACGATTCTTCGGTATCGTGATGGAGATCATCCGTATCGAGAACAGTTCCGATATCGTTAATGACTTTGTATATCGTTGGTTTGATGGTTATGTCTACTTGGCATACGTAGGCAAGGTAAATGACATTGAGATATCGACTGATGATGTCTATCGTGTGCGCTCTAAACTACTGTCTCCAGTGACTGATGGTGTTGAATTGCCTGATCTAAAACGTCTGAAGTTCATTCGCGATGCTAAGCATCAGGACGATCATCTGTATGGTTGGGATTGGTTCTACATCTTGGAAGACGGTAAATATCGTAAGGTGAAAGGCTATATCTTAACTAATCGTGTGCCTAATGGTGGTAGTGTTTGTCCGAATCAAGGTGCTCGTGTGACACTGAAGGATCCGGATGGTGTGACGACTACGTTGTTTATCGATCCTTATCGTTTGTCTAAAGGATTGGTGGTGACTGATGGGTTAGCACCTGTAGGTGGTGTCTATCAGTTAGACGACTATCGCTTCATCCAGGTTATCGTGTAGTATAAACATACTCCTTACCCTACCTATAGTCCGCTATGGGCTATAGGTAGGTATAGGGATATGTCTGCTATTCTTTTTTAGTAAGCGTTTAACTTACCACTCGTGGGTCTTAGTTACTCCAGGTGATACTGGACTGAATGACACTAACTGTGCTACAGGAGTAGGTGCGATGGCTTCTTCTACTGTGGTGTTGGCTACTTTCTTACCTAATAGGATAGAAGTCATCTCATCAGACCAGCGCATGATGTCATCATTACGCGTGGAGATATTCGGTTGATCTCCCGTATCCAGTGTCACTTTAAACAAATCCACATCTTCATCTTGTCCTAAGCGATAAGCACGTCCGTATGCCTGCTCGTACGTAATACTCCTAAAGGGAATATTCAAGAAGATAATGCGATTGGCTTCAGTCAATGGTACGGCTTCACCCAATGTCTTGAATGTGGTTACCAATGGATTAACTTTAACTTCTTTCTTGAATATCTGGACATCACGTGCCATGGCATTGCCGCCTGTGGTTTCACCGAATATGGCTATCGGTGTCATCCCTTCCTCTTGGAAGATAGCTGCTGTTCTCTTAACGACATCTACGTAATCCGTAAAGATCAGTGTCTTCTTCTTCGCACCTTCTACTAAGTCTACGATAGAGAGCTGATCGGTACTATCATCATCGTAGATGATCTTAGTCTGTTTCTCACTACGCATGGCTTCTACGATCTTGGTATTACACTCGATGCGTGCACGACCTAGGATATTGCCTAGTGCTTCACCTACGATAGTCAATGTTACGTATTTGTAGACTGACTTGGCTTTACGGAAGACATGCTTCATCGCATTGGATAAGTTAGGGATGATGACTTTATCTTCGAAATGGTTCGTATAGACGACAGCTTCCCTGTCTTCAGGAGAAGTGGGATTGTAGCTACGATGTAATCGCTTCGATAAGGATAAGTAATAGTCTAGTTCAGCTAACTTAACCCGACTCATCTTGATCGTGTCTTTATACATGGCTATACCAGTGAAATAGTCACTGACGTATTTATCCATGTTCTTCTCGTAATAGGTGCTTCTCTCTTTAACATACGCAGACATACGTGCAGATACTGCATCTAACGTATAGTAATCACCATCCGGTAGTGTTACCTTAACATCATGTACTTTCAGTTCCTTATCAACTGCTACGCCTTTATAGGTGGATTTGACTAACTGTAGTCTGGAAGCCATGATCTGTATCGCATGAGTACCGGATATACCGTATACTTTCAAGAACGATTTCTCTACTTTAGGTGTAAAGAGTGGATCGATGGTACTGAACATCGTCATCGTTTCAGAGCCTAGCGCTTTTAGAGGTGTACCAGACATCCAAAGACAGAATATCGGATCGACTAGGCGACACAACTCTCTAAAGTTAGTGGATCTATCCGATTTGTAGCTATTCATGTTGTGGCACTCATCTGCGATGACCATAACACGTTTGTTCTGGAAATGCTTGGTATTCTTTTTTACTGCTTCTATTAGCTTACCTAAAGACTCGTAGTGTGTTACGATGAAATCAGCTTCTGTATTGAAGGTAGGTTCCATGCTGTGTGATAACGTAGGAGCCACTTTGTACTGATTCGATATCGTGGCTTGCCATGGCTCCATGACTGCTTTCTTAGGACAAATCACGATGACTTTATCGGTTTGTTTCAGTTTGGCGATAGAAAGGGAGCTTAAGGTCTTACCTGATCCGACTGAACTGTCGTATAGGTAACCTTTTAGACCTAACTTATCGGACTTATAGAACGATGAGTTAATCAGTTGTTGTTGATGTGGTAATAGGCTAAATGACTGTGTACCGAATCCATGGAAGACATCTTTTAAGAAAGAGGTATCCACTACTGGATAGTCTTTGTCATCCATCTTCTGTATCTCTTCGATACTTTGCGTTAATGGCAACTCTTTAAAGAGATTGGTCAAATCGATCAAATAGCGAGTGGACGTGAGTCGTCTCTTGAATCGTTTGTCTGTTAATAGTGTATTAACGATGTGGTGGATATCGGGTAGATAGAAGCTGTAGAATGTAATGCTACCACCTGACCTCTTCAAGATGATGGCATCCATGACTTTGGTGCCGGCATACATGGAAAAGTCCCTGAAGAGTCGTCTGGTGTAAATACCGGATATGGTTACTTTCTTATCTACATCATCAAACTCCATCCTAACGCTACCGCGAATAATATCACCAATACTGCTAAAAATACCCATGTTTTGTTTCCTTGGTACAGATTGAAAAATAGATACGTCACATGCTTATACTCCTCTTACTACCACTAGGATAGTAAGAGGAGTAGGTATAATAGGCTCTATTCAGCTAATGCAAAATCATCATCTACTTCACCAGTAGAAGTACGTTCTTGGCCGAACTTGGTTAAGGATGTGTCTATCGTATCGATATCCCATGCCAGTCCCCATTCTTTAAAGGGAAGGATAAAGAACTTATCTTTTTCAGGTGTATCACCGACACCACGGTGTTTACCACGGGCAAAAGCCATGTAGCTCTTACCGTTGTCGACTACTTTATCTACAACGATCTCCAGTTCAGGTTCACGTCCTAGACCTTTAGAGTCTTGATAGTAGCCTAGTGCTGCTACTGTACGGGCTAAGTATCTATCGTTGTTACGCTTGATCTCTAGAGCTTCAGTCGATAGTTGATGTGGTGCGATTAACAAAATACGTTTGGATAAACAATAGTTCTTCACTCGTCTGAAGAGTTCCTGGATGTCTTGGTCACTGCGTACATTACCTAATCCATTTCTATTGGCTAGACTGATGTAGTCAATCAGTACAGTGTGGACTTCGTATCCTTCTGTTTCGAAACGGATGAGTTGGTTGATGATGTCCATGTAGGAGACTTCGGATGGGTTGTTGTTGATGAAACGAATGTGATAACCTGTTTGCATCATTTTCTTCTTCAGCCAATCCGAAGACTCACTTGGCAAAATGTTCTTTAGGTATTCTTGGTTAACCGTTACGTTTTCGTATACACCTTTTAGGATACGATAGTAATCATTAACGACCAATATTCGGTTATCCTCGAAACTGAAGGTAACATTCAATGGTTTCTTCTTAGGGTCTTTCATCAGTGGCTTGGGATCATTCAAGCAACAAGCAGCTAAGAACAGATTACGAGAGATGAAACTCTTACCGGCACCTTGTAAACCTGCCGGTAGCACTAAGTCACCTAATCGTAAGCCACCTTGTGTCATGCGCTGTAGTGCTTGCCATGGTGTCTTAATCATGAGCTTACCTTCTGCTTGCTCTTTAGACTCTTGCATGGCTTCTTCAATCTGTTTGACATCATCGAAATCAATCTCGGAGATGATACCAGGCATGACTTCACCACTGTAAGAGACCAACTCGGTAATCTTCATCGCATTGGATGATAAGAATTCATCCATGTTATCCACACTATCTGGTTCAAACTTGACTTTCTGATATAGCTTCTCAATGAGTCTTTCTGCTTCTTGGTTCTTTAAGTACTTATTAAGTTGGAATCTGTAGCTTAATACTTGCTTAACGATTTCAGACTGATCTTCAATATCGACTACAATATCGTCTTGTATGCTTTCAAATAGGGCAGTATCAGTCGAACAGGCGATTTGTGCTGCTTGTAATATTTCACGCTTAGGCATCATGTCTTCGCGGGACATGATACTTTCTACGACTTCTTTTAGAGACTTTAATACAGATTCAGTCCCTGTAATGTCTTTCTCTTTTAGTCTAATGGTTTTCAGTATCGTTTTAATCATGGTATCAGAATGGCCATATTGGTCGATCTGGGATTCACGATACAGTAAACAAATACATTTAGTCAGGATGATCTTCAGGTTCATTTTGGGATGATTTCCTTTATTATCGGTGTTTCTATTAGCAATATTCTTCGAGATGCTATATACTATTAAAAACTTTGTATGATTAGCGAAGACAGATAGCCTAATAGGAAATAGCATGCCTATGTTTGTTCTGTCTCACTTGAGCATAGTTAAAGAGACTTGCTGACTTATTATATTTACCATTATAAGGACACCTAGGACAAGGACAAAATGGAAAACTTATTGGCGGAACAATACAAGCGATACAAGGAATCGCCTACGAATAAGGTAGACTACTTATTCGTACCACGAGAGATCATTGCTGACTTTAAAAGACGCAATATCGATTTAGAATCATTACTGGATTATCAAACGGTAAAGACACTATTGCCTAAGACATCGATTGATCGATTGATGGGGTTGAATGGTTTTTATCGTGTGGCATTAGAGCCACTAGATGACACTAGTGCAGCATCCAAATTACTTACTCCACTCATGAGTGAGGCCACGGATCTGCGTAGTTTGTGGGCAGCGCGCGATCAGAGTGCGCTGACACTTGAAGAGTTGACATCCGAAGAGGAGGGTCAACATGAAGTATACAGGCAATACGCACTGGCCGCATTAGCCGCCGGTATCGTCGATAAAAGCCTGGATACAGGGGATCTCGACATGTATGATTGGACAGATGCCGTAAATGCTGGCACTTGTATCCTAGTCTCTGTGCCGTTTTTGCATGGTAACTTGGGTGCATTACAGCACGATAAGACAGATGTCTTTCAATCTTTTATCGATGAAACTCTACGAGCCATGATTAGGAAAACAAGCGTCTACCAACGTGAGGATGTATTGGTGCGATTAGGTGTCTATTCGCATTACTTACAGACTCTTCTCTAATCTATCCTCTTTTAACTTTGCATCCTTGATTGTAATAACAACTAGGTTTGCGAATAAACTCTTTACGTAAAGGTTTTAATCAAAATGGCACTGGTAAAAAGTAAAATCAAATCAGTACAGCCCAACCAAAACACCCAAACCATTTTCGGTATTTTGGCTGGCAACAACAAAATTCAGTTGGGTACTGAATCCCGCGCCCTGTTGGGTCGCGCATTCCTGACTCTGGAAAACTTCAACGATGGTGATCAACATGCTGCCGATGCGGTTGCTGATCAGCTCGATGATGCCACTACCGAAATCCAAACTGCTTACGAAGCTGAAACCAACCAGCAGCTCTCCGAAGATCAAGTGGACAACATCCGCGAGTCTTTGATCGCTGCTCAAGATCCTGACGCTTACTCTAAAGCAGTAGCACAGCGCGATGCCGACACTCTGGTGTCTCCTCTGGGTGGTGAAGCCGACATCGGTGAAGTCGTCGGTGGTGACGTATCTACCGAGTCTTTCGAAGTACACGGCATGATGAACACTTTGGCGATGACTGTTTCTTACAACATCAACCCGACCAAACAAACTCCTGCTGTTGAGTTGTTCTTCCCGACCATCACCATGGACTCTACCCAGAACAACTACACCATCGACGTACAACTGTCGACTGTATTCGTTTCTAAAGAATACACTGTAGATGGTAAACGTGATGCTTATCGCAACCAGAAAAACATCGTTAAGGCTCTGCGCGACCACACGATCCTGAAATCTCATTTCACCGACATCGTGCCGGTATACCGTAAGAACACCAACGACCAGTTCTTCGTTGATACTACTAAACTGGCTCCGTACACCAAAACCACCGACTATGGTGAAACCATCCAAACCAGCTTGCTGGCTGTCGGTAAAGAAATCATGCTGTTGGACATCGCTCAACCTGACCGTATGTTGAGCCGTGGTATGCAGGATGACACTGACCAGATCTCCGCTAACCCATTCCTGAAAACTTTGGGTCTGGAACTGGACGGTGAAGTGGTGTTGTTCTCTAACCTGCAATTCCACCAACAGTCCCAATGGACTTACATGCCATCTGGCGACCGTGAGGGTATCCAGCTGCAATACGACGTGTCTACTCACCTGTTGACTAAAGACACCAAAGGTGCCAATAGCCAAGCTCTGCCGACTAGCTTGAATGTGTTGACTACTAACAACTGGGAAGTGCTGCTGCGCATCCAAGTAAACGGTACTGGTAACACTGATACTGGTACTGTACAGGTGAACACTGCTAACGTGAAAGTTAAAGCAGTACGTAAAGCCGACACTCACGAAGAGTTGTCTTTGGAAGACGCATCGGTTAAAGCCTTCGTTGCTGACATCGAAAGCAAAATGAAGATCGTAGGTTACGAACTGGATGCTACTCGTACCAACGCTAACTTGCGTGAACATGGCCAACTGTTGGACAGCCGTGTACAACGTTTGATCTACGGTGTACGCCTGCACTCTCCTTTGGCGATCCGTCGTCCTAAAGATGATGCTGATACCACCAGCGATAGCCAACGCATCGACACACTGATCAAATGGTCGTTCATCCGCCGTAGTAATGCCGGTATCACTGCTCTGTACGACGTGATCCACATGTTGCAATCTCAACCGAAGAACTTGAGCTTCGTTGAGCCGTTCAACAAGTCTGTTATCGGTGTAGGCCAATGGTTCGCTAACACCTATTGCAGCGACTTGACTCTGGATGTGAAGAAAGCCGTTCAATCTCTGCAAACCAGCGACCGTCTGAACAACGTGAACAGCGTGTTTGCTAACTTCATCTTGGTTGAGATGACTAAAGCTTACTGTCAGTCTGAACTGGCTGCTGCTTACGAGTTGAGCGACATCGCTTCTGGTGGTTTCAAACCTCACGTGATTGCGATTGCCGATACTTTTACTGCTAAGTTCATCTACCGTGATGGTGATGATCGTGTATTGGGTAGCGGTTTCGACTTCACTCTGGAAGAATGTACTGACAAACGTCTGACTGATGGTGGTAAAGACGGTGAAGAAGGTACCATCTTCTTGTCCTTCGGTAAACCTAAGTCTGGCAACATCAGCCTGCCGCTGTGGTTCGGTAACTGCTTGGACAAACGTGAGATCCCACGTGTCGTAAGCCGTGCTCGTGGTGATAAATACCAACACGAAGTGATGGTACAACCTTGGTTTACCCACATCGTTCACTTGCCGATCTTGGTACGCATCCGCGTGATCAACTTGGCTTCTGCCGTAGCTGAACGCATGCCGTTTGTGGTACAACAGTAAGATATTGATCGATAGATAGCCTTAGCCCCTGTAGATCCGTATTGGGTCTACAGGGGTGTAAGGTCTATGCTGTCAACATGCTCGTTTTTTAGAATATATATTATTAAAGTAGTACACCTACATGGTGTTGGTTTATTGTTCTTATTTACTTAAGAGCAATGTTTATCAACTGTTTTTAAACTATTACTTTTCTAAAAGAAAGGAAAATGAACATGGCTATATTAGACCATACAGATCAAACTAGGTTTGATTCTGTGCATGGCAATGGTGGTGATGCCAGAGACAATCACTTGACGGATAAAATAAATCCGTCTATTGATGATCCGTATATGCCTAAGCATAACGACTACCACACTTTTGGCCAAATCAGAACACCCATCAATTCCGATATTGGTGATCCTGCTAATTGGAATTCAAATCCATTAGACTTGACGTACTTAGCTTATAATGCGTTCGAGAAGGACATGAAGAAAGGGTGGGGCTATCTGCACGATATCAGGATGCCTGACTTCTTGCAGCAAGACGTGAAAGATGTCGGTTTGGAAGACATCAGACGCTTTAGTCCACATGAACATGCCTTATCGGGTGTGTGGGCTAAACAGATGCCATTTTACTATTCCAGCAATAACTACATCTACGTCCACAACTACCGAGAGCGTTTTAGTAAAAACGCAATGAGTAAAATGGAAGAAGGTGCGTTTATATTGCCAAACATGCCTCTTAACCGTAATATTTACGGTGTGAAGAAGTCGAAGTTTGGAATCCCTCAGAACGACCGTGCAGTTAGACGTACACCTGGTATCGTCAGCCCATTACTTGATCGTAACTATCTCTACAGTTACTTAGACGACGATGATCCTTACTTTATCGGTGAACAAGGCGGTAAAGGTGTAATCTTTAAGCCTAACTATCGTAATCAGGAAGTAGAGTACAAGTTCTTTAATACTGTTTTTCCAGTATCGGCTAGTCAACACAGGAAACAACAAATTAAAGATAGGGCAGAAAGAAAGCTAGAGCGTGGTGAGTCTTATTACTTATCACTAAGTCCGCTTGATGAAGACTTTCGTCCATGTGATGGTACGGTGTGGTATAACACATCTTCCATTGGTGTATCGATCATGACTCGTGATGGAATTAGTCGTGTGGTGTTGCCGAATATTGACGAAGGCGTTACTGAAGCACTGATGGATATTGACTTCATGGCTGGTAAGAGCATACCGCACAGCAATGTCGTGGGTAAGAAGAAAGGTCTTTGGTGTTTACGTACTATTCAGGGTGGTCTGGATTCTTTATACGAGAATCTAAAGATGCTTGGGATATTGGAAAAGATAGAACAGGGTATCGAAGATAAAGGGAATAATGCTGGCTATGTTGATGGCTTGAGAGTTACGCTTAACGATATAGAAGGTTCGTTTGGTGATAGAGAAGAGTTACTGAAGGCTCTGACGGAGATGGGTATACCCATTAGCGTCATTAACGATGAGATGGTGAATAGCATCCAGAGGGACAAAACGCCTTTGATTACTAAAGAATTCGGCACTTACGTTAGGCCTTATAACAACGCGGTAGTGTACGGACTGACTGTGGCTTATTTCATCAGTGAAGAAGAGTTACGCAATACAAGAAAGGCTAATAAGGCTCTGTACGATACTGGACTAGATGTCCTGATCAATACACTCTATAAGGCTGAAGATAAACTGACTAATAACAGAAGATACGCTACACCAGTACCGATACTCCATCCCCATGTATACGATAACCTCGTCCGTGTAGCGGTTATACAACAGCATGGCACGAACGATGTTAACAACTTAAATATTTCTAGTCTCGCTAGAGACTGGCACATGGCTTCCCTATACAGGGTTACCACTGGTGTCTTAGTCTCCAGGAATAAGGATATTCAAGTTTTATACAAGAGGATGGTAGTCGGTAACGAAGCATCTGTGGTAGAAGTCAAAGCCCTAACCGGTGAAGATACAGAAGACCTACAGGAAGGAGTCTATGTATTGCAAGACTCCGATGACTTGGGTGGTCTGATTCAGATACGACTCGAACTTCACGATTACGAGAAGCTGGAAAAGTATGGTTTCTACCGTGCTAAAGAGGATGCTGAGGCTTACGTGGTGATTAAAGAAACCGCAGCTCAAACGGCCAAGAACAAGCAAGCGGAATTTGAATTCAATGAACGTATGCGTGATCTTAAAGAGAGGGAAACCAAACTAAAAGAGAAAGAGGCCAAGCTAAAAGCCAAAACAGCTGAGCTTGAGCACAAGCGTAAAAGTCGTGAAGCTGACACTAAACACGAAGCAGAAAAGTTAAACACCATGTCGAATATGCTGGTAGGTGTAGGCACTATACTTACTGGTGTAGTCGGTATAGGCACATTGGCTACTAAGTTCATGTCGGCTAAGGCTGCTACGGCTACTGCCGCTAAAGCTGCACTAAGTGCTGCTGGTGGTGGTACGATCAGCACTGGTGTCGGTACTGCTCTAGGTGTGGTCGCTAAAGTTGGCGCTGCTGTCGGAACAGGTATAGCAGCAGCATCAAGCACACCACTGGTATTAGTCGGCTTAGGTTTAGCCGCTGTCGGTGGTCTCTGTGCTTGGGCTGCTGGCTGGTTCGACTAGCATCGATATCGAGCATTACTTTATCCGTTACTAGCTACCTAGATACTACTGTTTATCTTAAATCGCACACGATAAACAGCAAGACTATTTAGCAGACCGATAAGGTAATGACTCACCCATGCATACGTACGTGCATGTTACGAATAAATATACTCTCTAAGATACTACCAGTTACTGTATACATTGCAGTAGCTGGTACTAAGGTCTATGTTCTCACCTACGTCTAAAGACTTCGTTCGAACGTACCTGGCGGTATGTTCTCGCTATATTCCGGCATGTTAAAAATTAGGGGTATATACTATTCTATTAGCGTTACCTTAGGGTAACACTTCTATTAACGTCACCTTAGGGTGATATTTCTTCGTGTTTTTATTACTAGCGTAGCACTAGGCTGTCGCTAGACAGACTAAAAAAGGAGTATACCAAGATGAATCCTAAGTTTGCTCAAATGGTGAAAAGTCACACACCTAAGATCGACGATCGTATCGGTTTTGGGTTGGCTTACCACGATAACGGAAGGATTCCGCTATATATCGATAATCTATTCAGGGTAAACAGCACGAGTTTCCCTGACGGTTTGCAGTACTTGGGTTTTCGTGCAGCCACACCGATAGAGGGCTATAAGTACATGACCCGTAACAACGGTGATCGTTCACCCAGACGGCATGACATCAATCGGTCTGATTTAAGGCTTTATAAGTTTTTATTCAAGTTCGATGGTAAAGAGTTAGCCCACTACATCTATCTTCCGTTTATCCGTAAGCATGGATTCATGTACTTAAATGGCGTGAAATACATGGTATCGCCTGTTATGGCAGACGGTATCATTACGGTAAAACCAGATCGGGTGTTCTTAAAGTTGATCAAGATCAAGTTGTGGTTTAGACGACTGACGAATATTAAAGTTGTTGTAGATGGTCAGGTGCATTGTTTCCCGATCATCTACAGTAAGATCCACAACAAGAAGATCGAAAGTCCGATGATCAAGATGGCGACCACCATGGTGCATTACCTTTGTTGCGAATATGGCTTGGATGGCATGTTGGCTAGATTTGGCTTTAAGCCAGGTGATGTCAAGATGATGCATGCAGATGACTTAACGGCTATACGGGATACTCAGTATCCGCAAGATCAGTACGTGATATTGGAGTCTACGGGTAACAAACCGACTTATACCTATCGGTATCGGGACTATTATCCGAATAGATGGTGTTACGTGATCAAGCGTGAAGCATGGGAAACCTTGCCATCGGCTAAGTCAGTACTCGCTACATTGGTCTATATTCAGGATCACTTTAGCAGTGAGAAAAGGATGTCTCCTGAGTTGGCTAATAGTCCGGAAGCATGGAAATCCATCTTGGGTGATTTGATCAGCAATCCAGGTGAGTTGGCTGCTGCCTCTCGCAGCATGGTGGAAAAACACATGATTAGTATCCGTGGCTATATCGACGATATGGTCATGTCTGATTTTAAACGTATCGGATTAGACCACATCAAGTCGATCAACGATGCGTTTGTGTTTATTATCGATAACTTTAACGACATGGTGGCTAGTGTATCGAACGATACGAGCATCAACACGCTGTATGGCAAGCAGTTACAAGTCTTACAGTTCTTGTTGTTCAACATCACCAAAGCCATTAACTACGCTTACTTTGGCCTGGGTAATCTTAAACTGAAACAGAAAGAGAATCCGGATACGCCGATTAAGGAGCGTGAAATCGCAGATGTATTGCGTACCATACGCACTGAGACGTTCATGGACATACGCGAACACAGGGAGATCATGATCTTGAGTGATCCGACTGATTTGCCATTGTTGAAACCAGGACGCATCATGGTGCCGCAGGAGCGCAGTGATAAGCAGAGGACACGATCAGGCCCTGCTGCTGTTAACGACGTGGTCAATAAGCTCTCCGACAGTCTCTTGACGACTGGGGCAGCTAAGGACATGACGAAGACAGATCCTTCTGGTCAATCCAGGATGAACCCGTATATCTACATGGACGATGAGTACACGGTATCGGAGAATCCTGAACTTAAACCCATCATGGATCACGTTAGGGAGTTACTCTATCGTTAGACATGTCTAATCGACATGCCTGCGTGGTTTACAACCTACGTAGACATGATGTCTATTTTAAACTTTAGTATTTCCTAACGTAAATAAGGAGCGTTAAAATGAGACTTATACCTTTAAGGTCTTTTCCTCAATATGCCCTAGCGATCCCTTACGATCGCATGGTGGCGAGTATTTTAGAAAGACTCATTGTGGATACGGCTAATGGTCGTGTGCAGTGCAGTCGTTTCCGGTCAGATGTGGCGGCGTTTCTGGCGCGTAACAAACAAGCCAGTGGCGATTTGTTCGACATCATCATGGCAGTAATCGAGCGCGATCTGCAAGAGCGTCGTCTGCAACCGCATGAGCGTGCCATCTTCGATATCTGCGACAACTATCTGGATCGCTACATCGGCTTCATGTACGATCAGCGTATCTACAATGGCCCTGTGCCGAATGACCGCATCGACGATCTTATCATGGTCGGTCGTGATCTGGCGGCTGAAATCGATGCTACCTATCGTTTTATCCAAGACGGATGGGCACGCATGGAGCAGGATAACCGTTACGGCGGTTATAACGATCGCTATGGTGATAACCGCTACGGTAATGATCGTTACGGTGATCGATATGGTCGCCAGCAAAGTGGCTATGGTTATCGTAATGGCTATCGTGGTGATGAAGTCGGTGCAACTGAACCGGTAGGTGGCTCGATGTTTAGTAGTCGTTCACCACAGGAACCTCAACGTCGCTATCGTGATGCCGATCACCGCTCTGAAGTATACCAAGAGCAACAGCGGCAGGCTGAAAGCCGTAATCGTAGTGGTTATCGGTCTGGTAACTATTACGAGCAAGAAGGTCTTGAGTTGGCACGCATTATAGAAGAAGCCATGGCTGCTAATAAGGCTGATGAAAAGCAGGAAGAACAGGAAACAGAAAAGGAGGTAGTACAAGAGACTGTTCGTCCACGTTACAGTAAGCCTGTAGAAGTACGTGAACCTGAACCTGAGCCAGTGGACACTGACTATTTGTTCGAAAGCGATTTCGACGATGATGACGTTAGTGAAGCCTACGACATTGATCAACCTCAACGTGTAGAAGAGGAAGACGATGAAGTAGTGAAGAAGATATTCTTCGATCGCCAACGTGATAAGGCACGCTACGAAGGCATCGCTGTAGAACGCCGTAATCGTAAGTGTGTTATCGTCGATAGCGATGATGCGTCTGTTGCTGAGAAACGTGAATATGCTCATGCGGTAGTGAACAGTGAAAAGCAGCATGAGAACATGTTGAAACGTGAAGAAGCCAATCTCTTTGGTGGAGATAAAACAGAAGTACCGGCTTTTAACGTAAACTGGACTCAGCCTGTGGATGACGATGAGTTTGCTATCGCGCATCAAGGTGCTACGCATCCTGTACGTGATCCAGAGCACTTCAAAGAGCAGCGCATGGCGACATTGCCACATGGTGTCTATCCGATAGACATGTTGGATATCACTTGGGATAAAGAAACCAAGACGGGTACCGTCAAGTTCAAGTTCGATGGTAAGGAAGAAGACGATTACTTCGTTATTGCCCAGAACGTGTTCAAAGGCCGGCCGTATGTTTACAGCAGTAAGAACTCTATCGCTTATCTGGTGGTAGATGAAGATGGACTGATCGAAATGAAAGTGAAGCGTAAGGAGGACGCTGATATGGATATTAATGCCCATCGTATCCCACGGGATGAGAGTCGCATCGTTAACCCGTATGCGGATATAGAGTCTGCTAATAAGGTAGATACTACCCAAGCATTGGTAGATTTGTCACTGAGTGAAGAAGAGCGTGAACAGCAACGACTGAAGTTAGTGGCTAATGGTGAAGCAGCACCCGACATCAATGTGGTAGAGTTAGAACCTGTGGTCATGGACAATATTAGCAGTCTGCGTGACAGCATGATCAACGAGAAGCTGTCTCAAGCACCAGAGGCTGTAATCGCTTACGGTGAAGTAACCGTGCCGGATATGGTGTATACCTACAGCAACATCGACGAGTATCGTCAAGCATCCCGTAAGGTAACTACTGTACATGAGATGCGTGAGCTGGTAGATGAGATGGCTAAGGTGCCAGGTAGTCATCTGTTCATGAAACGTCTGACTGATAAGATAGACGATGGCTATAACATGCTCTTGACGATGTTCGGTATTAAGGATGTCGAAGTAACAGAAGCACTGATAGAACACGATGAAGTAGTAAGACGTGGATACATCCCCATCTCGGATGTAGATCGTTTTAACGATTTGTGGTTGAGTATCTTACGTAATGTTATTGGCAATATCCACTTCGGTGACATGAGCGATGAAGCGAAGTCTAAGTTCATCTCGCTGGGTAGTATTACTCATGCGTATGTGATTAATCAAACCATGGCGGACATGCATTGGATGGATCTGTCCAATGATACGTTGTCGCCTACTAACCCATGGAGGTTTATTAACAAAGACTCCGGTCTTGACGAAGTATACAGTATCATCCAGTGCGCAGAAGCTAAGGCAGATCGCGCATGGTATATTCCATTCTACATCATCACGATTGATGGTGTAGTCGTCGAAGTATTCGCAGTAGAAGGCGATGAAGGAGTATACATGGTACGATACATCTAGGCAGTATTGTTAGATTCAGTGTATTACACGTAAGCTTAATACGCTTAGTGTATTAAGATTAAAAACATGTGTCTCTTGACTTACTCATGCGCTATGGGTACTAATGTCTGATGTCCGTAGGATGAAGGATAAGGTATCTGTAGCGCATGGCTCTTATGCCGTAGGCAGATGAGTTAAAGTATGGTTAGGCTATAGATAGCGATTAGAGGCTTATAGAGGGCACTAGAGGGCGCATACGGTTAGAAGTATAGGTAGATATAGGTAGAGCACGAAATCTTGTGTGCGATGAGTATAGTGCGACTATCGATAGATGCCGATATGGAAGACTGGGTTATACCCGATAGAGGATTCGAAGAGCTAATAGTAGTTAGAGATTGTTTAATGATATAAGTTCAATAACACATGACTATTTTTCAACCCTAGTTAAGAAAAGGAATTTCAATTATGTTTAAGCTATTATTATACTGTTAATCTTTAACACTTAACAAAATGTTTTAGTAATTGTTTTTAATAACATACAAAAAAATTACACACACTCCATTAGCCTATTTTCCATATCCCTTATATACGCCCTCCCCTGCCGTGATGGTAGGGGAGGGTGTATGGGGGTATGATGTTTTTTACTCGTATTTAGATAACATCTAAACACTCGTATAGAAGGGATCTCCCTTCTTTTTTTAGTCTTACGACTGGTCTGATTCACCGTCCATGGAATCACCTTCACCACCTGGCTCATCCCATCCGGCTTCATCTCCACCGCCGAAGTCGAAGTCACCTTCTCCTCCGAAACCATCGTCACCACCAGTGTCGTCACTGCTGGTATCATTATCGCTACTGTAGCTAGATCCACCACCTTCGCCTGCTTCTACTTCATTCGTATCGAGTACGGCTTCTGTCGTATCGGCAATATGTTTACCTTCTTTAAAGAACTCAGCCAGTGCTTTAGTCACCATGATGGCATTATCACGGATCTGCTTATTGGCTTCGAAGGTTTGTTTACCATCATCACCTACAGCGAAGTAACCTAATACCTCTTGGCCATATCCGTCATTGACGAAGTAAGAGCGCATGATGTCTGCTTTTAGGATATTGCGATAACTATCTAGTAAGCTATTGGCTTTATCACCTACTACATCAGGTGGTAAGATATCCGGAGAGATCATGTATTCCAGTACCTTATCGATACGAGTTTCCAGTTTGGAGATACGTTCATTCGCTGCTTCATCGTCTTCTGTTAATGGTTCAGGTAAGATGACTTCTACTGTCTCGACTGCCTTATTAACTAAATAAGCCACGATAGTACGTAATGAATCTTCGGATAAGCCTTGATACTCTACTTTCTCACCTGAAGCAGCTTCTACAGTCTCTAAGATATCCTTAAGGTTAGCCGTGATGATCTTAGTCAAGTTCTGTCTAACATTAGGCGATGAGTTAATCGCTTTACGGCCAAACTGAGTGAACTGAGGATTCAGGTTAGCCTGTATCTGATTAGAGACCAATCCGACTAAGAAGTTCTGCTGATAGACTTGACGAGAGAAATCAATACCAAAAGAGTTATCGATCATCTCAGGTGGTAAATAGAATCCACTCAACACCATCCTGTCTAGCATATCGCCTGTCTCACTGTCTGGCTGTGGTATATCGGCAGTATTACGAGTGATGTCATGTCCGATATTCGGAACACGTGGATTATCACTGTCGATGTTGATGCGGATATTGGCCCTATTAAGCGTATCCTCAATAGACTGTACATTCGATAGACCTGGCATCACACCGGCAAACTGACGTGATTGTAACATCAGTGATGAACCAATCTTAATCGTCTTCTTAGGATCAGGATCTTTATCGTCTATCTTGATTGTACCGACTGTTTCCGGTACGGAGTTCATGACTCCTGTACGGATGCGGGCTAACATGAACTGTATCTTTAGAGACAGTAACACCTTCATGTTGTCGATCAGGGATACACCCATGCCTTTGGTATCGTGCTTAATAGCGATATAGGTCATCACTTCCTTGGGCATGTAGAGGATGCGTGTACGTTGTCCTTTTAATGCTCTGTAGAACATGATACGGAATGCTTCATTCGCATCGCCGATATCCAGCTCTTTACCTAATTCACCTTGACGTAATCTGTTAGTAATCTCACGGATGATGGCGTTGCCATGGATACGGGATAATATCTCGATCTGACGAGCTTCGTCTATCTGGTCATTATAGCCTTCGAACATTTGTCTGCCTTGCTGGATCAAGGATGAAGCCATGCCTTGTCCGTTGTTCTGGAAGTTATAACGACTAGAGAGTTCACGATAGTAGTTCACTGGCTTAATCTTCGAGAGTGGTGCGCCTTCTTCATCGTGTAAGACTAAGTATCCGCTGTGCTGAGATGGATTGCCTGGTGTATAGATGGGTATCACGGCTTCAGCAGGATAAGAGACGATGATGGGTTCAGACACAGACTGACGATAGGTTTGCTCATTCGTCTTGATATAGGCGATACCATCCCGTGTTTTATTACGGTTGACTTGGTCGATGGATTTGAATATATTCTCGATGATGGCTCTGTCTGTCGTATTGGGATTGACAGACTCTGTACTGAATCCCATTCTCTCTTGATTGCGTTTATGCAATATCTCTTGCTTATTGTGGTGCTCTGTTACTAGAGCAATATCATCGGTTAACTCTATTAAGCTATTCGTGCCTTTAATCTCTAAATCGTATACGGTCTCTACACCTTCACGGGCGAGTTCAGATGGGAACTCGTAGGTATAGTTGTTCTCGATAGAGAGACGCGTATCGACATGAGTGGTATAAGAGACATCAGGTGTTCTCTTGGTTGACTTAACGATAACGTCAGAGCCATGGGAGACTTCTAATCCATTATAAGACTCAGTATTCAATGTTAGTGGATTAACACTCTTAGGTTGGATATAACCTCTGGATGGTCTGTAATGGCTATAAAGACTCTTATTGATCTCTTCTAAAGAGAGTGTAGAATTAAAAGACTCCTTATTCATTTCCACCGGATTGATGATTTCATCCAGTGATGCTTCCGGTATTACCGCTATCGGATGTGATCCTTTCGTGAACAATACATCGTAGAGGATGTTATACACACGGTCAGATAGGCGGTAGTCTTTCTCCAAGTAGTCCTGCATCACCTCGACCATTTGTGAACTCACCGTTTGGGGGAATATCGAGTCGGGTAACTTGTACTGCATCTGGGCAGATTTTAGATTATTCGGACTAATAATGTAGCTGATCAAGAGCAGTGCTGCACGTTCTAAGTCAGGCAGAAGCTGCATGATGGCTTCATTGTCGTCTATGTCTTGTGCTTTCTGGGAACTAATACCCAACAGAAAGTCTAGAGATGGTCTGGTATCGGTTAAGTTACCTTCGTTATCGAATGCCTCGTGGCTTGGATTACGGGTTAACTTAGCCAATAGAGAATAACCCATCGGGTTGGCACGGATATCGTCTTCGCTAAACTTTACCGTACGATCAGTTAGGTATTTGTTTAAGGAAGACAGTAAAGGATTATTTTTAGCCATAATCACTCCCTCTAAATGGTTAACTATACTAGGCTGATAAGCTTAGTAAATGGTATACTGAAAATAGAATTACTAATAGTAAAAAGGATGTTGGAATATGTTACAAGATTTCGACTATCATTATCGTGTCTATTTGGATAAGACGATCGCACTGATCGGCACGATGGCGATAAAATCAGAGAAGGCTGCTTCTGACATGAACGAGTTGGTCATCCGCCGTCGTGGCAGGATGCCTGATAGCCAGGATAAAACGTCATGGATATATTACTGTCATTTAGCCGGTGAATATCACGAGACGGATACTCCGATACGCATCATCAGTGTCGATACGGCAGAAGAGATCATCTTTAACAAAGAGAATCTGCGTGAGCACAAGAACACACGTATAGAGTACAGTTACGGTACACGTAACTACAAGGAACTAATAGAGAAGCATCCGACTAAGGAGTTATTGATTAGAGGTATCTTGTATCCTTGCGATAAGGATAAGGCCATCAATGCTAAAGATGGTACGATATTAGCCTACGACAAGTCTTACGTAGAGACGAATGAGTATTCGTTAATAGATAGGCTACAGGAGTCTGTCTATGCGATATGGGACAGATGGTACCAGAAACAATACAACATTGACAATAAGCAATACAATGCCATCTACATGGGTGTATTGTACCAGAAGTTAGTAGAAGCACTGATGCGTATACGTTTGGAGATGTGTTTAACGAATGAAGCACACTCTTACCACTATAGGCGTTTTCTAGCATCTCATGGTTTCTTGGATTTCTATCTGGAACACTTGACGATTAAACAAGCGATTAAGCTCTATAAGAACATTAGATGGGTAGAGAGACACATCGGTCAGAGACACACACAAAGATGGTTAATCGAGCATGTGATGACTTTACGTAACTTGCCGATATCGGAGTATAATCTAGAACAGGTATACTCGAATATCCTGGATGATGTTAAAGCAGTGGCTCGCTTTGAGAAAGTCTCTTTAAATGGCTTAGAGACAGTGGACGAGTCTGATGTATTGAATCTTGAGCAACTGTTAGATAAAGAAGAAGCCATGGCTCCTTATAACAGTAAGATCAGGAAAGAAATCAGTCTTGAAGCTCGCGATAAGATCGCTTATAGTTTAAGCAGTGACTTGAAGACTAAGGTATTAGAAAGCAAGGCAATAGATTATACCGATAGTGACGAGGTAACCTTACCTAATGTACTTTTGGACTTCTGGATAGACATGGTGTATCGAGATCTCTATAAGTCTTACATTAACATCAGGCATCCATTGACAGGAGAGTTAGTACAATTAAGTGGTAAAAATGCATTGCTATTGTACACCACGGCTTGCTTGAAGTACTACCAGATTAAAACTGACTGTATACCTGACTACACGGTTGGTCTGGGTATCCCTGAGGTTAAGCCTACTCGTGAATTTATTCGTAAGTGGATACCGGATAACAATCTGGTGGGTGAAGGTTTTGTCGATATGCTCTTGAACGAGTATAAGCCTATCGCTAAGACCAATACCAATATTGACTTTTACGATCAGGCTAAGGAATGGTTCGAGCGCATCAATAAGTGGTTAAACATCAGTAAGCAAGATGAAGACATGGATGCGACGACTTATAAGTACACGATGGTCTATCGCATGCTGATGGTTAGGCGTGTCTCCTTTAGGACGAATGCTATTAAGACATTCGATGCGTTTGCGACAAGTATCGCGTTTAACTATCGTGACTTTAGGCGTGAGCATTGGTTACATCTGGCGAATGATATCTGGAAAGAAGCCACAGGCATAGGCAGACATGAGACACAGACGCTGGTCAATGTTCAAAAAGCCATGTTGGGTTTGATGGAACAACTCAGTAGCTACAGTGTACATTTTATACGCGACATTAACGAACTACCGATTAAAGCTTCGTCTATGCGATCATTACGCTTGGATCGTGGTATCACGACTGCTGATGGTATTATCCCTGCTGACAGACTGATGTCTTTAGGTATTATTGGTTCTAGTGGTTCTGCTAGAAGTAAAGACAGAGGGATAGACAGTGGTATCGTGAAGATCCAATCTGTAGACAGTATCGCTACTGTAACAGAAGGGTTCCATGACGTATCGGTTAAGGATCTGAGGATGAAGAATGCGATTGTCTTGGATGACAGTAAAGTGACACGTAGTGTGGTGGCTTGCTATGTGGATGGTGATGATCTGGAAGGTGTGAAGAACCCAATGGGATTACCGAATATACCAGGTATAAGAAGTTACTTAGAAACACCTTTACCGATATTGTTCGGTATGGCTTCTACCTTTGGTTCGGATACTTCTTGGGAAGATCGTCCTTTGAACAGAGAAGAACCAAAAGAACCATTGGAATGGGTGAAACCAAAAGGTTCAAGAGAACAGATGCAGTATCCTACACCAGAGAAGAAATAAGTGATATTGAATTAAACATGAAGACACACTACCTTAGGCTTATCAGGCTTAAGGTAGTGCTGATCGCTATGACGGCTGCCTTTTCTTGCAGGTAGTTCCATTTACTTTTTTATTATACGTATACCACTAAAAGGATAAACCAACATGGCTAAACCTATTATCCCTAATTTAAGAACAACTTTCGAATCCATCCGTACCATCGTCGGTAATGAAAACCAAGTCCGCCGTGAGTTGGGTTTGCCGATGATCGTGCGTGCCAACACCACACTGAACCAGCATTTGAAGATCCTCGCCAATGTCGTTCCGCCTAGTACGCAGATCCCGACTGTCGGTTACTTCTGTATCGGCATGGGTGGTGTGGATTGGCAAAACTGCGATAACAACACGTCTACTTTGCCTTTCCCTAAGTTCTATCAACACACTGCTGATAAGACGGGTTTGTTTAAGATCATGCCGTTTGTCATGCGTGAACTGAATAACGACTTGACACCTACTGAGCGTGCTCGTTATGGTTTGCGTAGACGTGAGTCTTTTAAAGGTGTCGAGTATTACGCCTATTATCTTAAACGCTTGAATCTGAATGGTGTCACTGTTGAGACTAAACTGATTTCAACTGATGCCGATAAGACTAAGACTGAAGTTGAGTTTAATCCACAAGAAGCCGATTTGTCGCCATTTCCTAAGACATTGACTGTACTGGAAGAGAATGTACTAAAAGCCACTTATGCTCGTACATTGGCTCCTGTGCGTGTTGAGATCACTGAGGAAGATGCGCATGAGTTGATGAATGTGTTTAACATCTTACATGGTGCACCTGAGAAAGCCTTCATCAGTGAGATCGGTCTGGTATCTGGTATCGATCGTGAGACAGAAGTCGTTACACCGAGTGGTAATGTACAGTTTAAAGAAGTATTGATTGCACAGATCGCACACATTGCATCTGTCATGCAGATGATCGGCAGTTCCAATGGTGGATTCACCCGTATGTTCAACATCGGCATTAACGAACCAATCATGAACGTGACTCAAGAGTAAGGAATGAGTCATTTAACCCTCATGGCCATCGACCCAGGTTCATCGAATCTGGGCGTGGCTTTGTATACGATAGACAGTACGGATGGTAACATTGTATCCACACACGCGTATACGATCACGGCTAATAAGAGTAAGTTCTATTCTAAAGAGCTATCCAAGAAGATGGGTGATCGTTTCGCTAGGTTACATGCGATGCGGTGTGAAATAACAGATGCACTGAATCAGCATAGGCCGATGATGTGTGCATGTGAATCTCCGTTCTATAACCCAAGGATGCCTAATGCTTACGGAGTACTCGTGGAATGTGTCTACATGATTCAGATGGCGGTATGGGATTATAACGATAGGGTAGGGTTCATTCGTGTGGCACCTAAGGAAGCCAAGATGGCTGTAGGTGCGAAGAAGAATGGCAAAGATGAAGTACAAAAACATGTTAAGAAGATGCTGGATGTATTCAAACTGGATGTGGATTTCCTTACGCTGGATGAGCATGCAGTAGATGCATTAGCGATTGGATATCATGCCTACTTGAGACACTTTAAGTTGGAGCAGAAAACATGAGAAAAATAGAAACCATCATCCGATACTTACGAAGTGAATACAGAAAGTATCGGGATATATTAACACATTACACGATCGTGGTGTTGGTGTTGCTATTGGGATTTGGCATACTAGAGAGGACACTGACGGTTCAGTATCTGAAAAACGATGTTAATCGCCTATTGAATCGCGATTATAATAACCTCGTGGCTAACCATAAGCTGATCGATATCATCCATGGTAGAAAACCATCTTATCTTACGGATGCTTATTGGGAGTCTTTAAAAGAAAGCCACATGCGTGAGCAAGAGTTAGAAGCATCAGGCATCGTCGAGCCTCCTCGAGTATGGTCACCCGCGCCACCGATCAGGAGGGATCATGGCCGCTACTAAGAGACGCAATAAGATCATTAGACGAGGACAAGTATCCGTTAACGACGATACGGTGGATGAGCTCATCGTGGTCGATGATGATGATACATTGGGTGAAATACGGGCATCCTTAGTGATGGATGCTGTAGAGGATACGGTAGAGGCCGTACAAGAGGTAGAGGAGCATGTAGATACAACTCAGGAGTTAACACCTGAAGAGATGTCTCCTCTAGAAGCACATGCTAATACGAAGTATCTCTCTCCATTAGCGATAGCAGATATCCATTTTGTCGATCGTGCACTGGAGCAGATACCGGATGATTTCATCGTTAAGAACAAACGTGAGAAAGAAGAAGGCATTACTAAGCTTCTAACCACGTATAAGAAGTACAGCGATAAGAGTAGCTTCTATCCTGAAATCACACCTGAGAGTACAGGATACGAGATCAAGGAAGCCATCAAGAAGATGAAGTTCGTCGAACAAATCGAAATGGCTTATATCTTCTTATTATACAGTGGTAAGCTGCATGAGGTATTCGATTACGAGCAAGAGACCAAAAGATGGCGTATCCGTTTTCTACAATGGGGCGGATATACTGTACTGTTCTTATTCGTGGCGATTATCGGTGGTGTGGTGACTGCGGGTGTGATCCGCAATGACATTGACAGCAATGAGTTCATCCGCATGTTCATGGACTTGGTGAACAAGTTCACCGAGATGTTCGTGACCGGTACACCACAGGTACCAGACTAAGAGATTACTTTATTTAATAAACCCTGATACGCTAGGCCTAATAAAGGTCTAGTGTATCTTAACTAAGAAGGATGATACAACATGTCGTTTAATCTATTCGACGTGGATTTGTCGCGTGAGGATAAGGAAGACTTAGCCGATCAAGAAGTACAGTCCACACTGAGTGAAATACAGAATGAAGGCAAAGCAGTACGTGAGATCGAACACACGATCTTTGCCCGTCTATTGAACTTCGAGCAACTGAAGTCTGCTACTCATGCTGAAGTACAAGAGCAATACATCGTCTCTGTCGATAAGAGCGAAGCGAATGCGGGTGAAGGTCAAATCCGTGTGCGTAAGATTACTGATAGAAGTGGTAATACACGCTACGAGATGACGACTAAGAATGTCGTTAAAGATGGTAAAGTAGAAGTCACTATTCCTACTACGGAAGAGAACTTTACCCAAATCAAAGTGCTCTCTAACCTGAGCATGCTCAAACATCGTTATACGTTCCCGATTAAGGGTACAGACTACAAATGGGAAGTGGATGCCGTACCAGATGGTAATGGTGGGTATTTCCCATGGGTAAGGGCTGAAATAGAAGTTAAGTCTCCTGAAGATAAAGGCGGTGAGTTTCCACTGAAGGCTGAGGAAGTCTACATGAAAGCACCTCTGGGTGACATGAGTGATGAAGACTTTAAAGAGAAGACTGATCCTTTAATGGATAAGTTCTTTAAACGAGGCAATCCATTCGTCAATGATGGTAAAGTAGTAGAGACTAAGTTGAAGAGTGAAGATACAGTACAGACAGATGAATCGGATGCTGATCAGGATACTGCTGTTGAAAGTGAAGAAATCAAAGAAGCACGTCTTGAAAGAGACAAAGAGGCTTCTCTGTCTGTAGACAATATTACAGACGATAAGGAGACTGCCGAGTTAGTCAAAACTCGTGGTGAACAAATCAAGGAAGCTAAAGGAATCAAAGACGATGAAGATACAGATGACTCTGGTGAAGTGTCTGATGGAAATGAGGACACTACAGAAGGAGATCAGGACACAGAAGAAAATGGAGAAACTTCAGAAGAAGGCTCTGAAGATACGGAAAAAGATGCTGGAGACGAAGTAGACGGTAAAGACAGCGATGGTCAGGAAGAAGGATGGGATACACCGCCTAAGGATACTGAGACTTCTAAAGAAGACTTCGTACCTTGTTATCGCTTGGATAATGGTAAGTTGGCATTGGAATCATTCGAAGTACAGATGATTCGTCCTGATAATGTTAACCAAGAGGCCAATGTGGTGATTGGTGAGAAAGTAGAGTTATCGTTAGCCGGTGATGATGATGGTTATCAGCCTGATCAAGATGAACTCTATCATGCGATTGCTCCGGATATCTATCCTGCTACGGATATTGCATTAGAGTCTGTTACGATACCGGAAGGTGATTGGAATGCTCATCTTGCTGAAGAGACATTAGCTGGCTTTACCGGCAAGATGCCGAAGCATGATGTGCGAACTGAAAACTTATTCTTATTAGAACAGAAAGTGTCTAATAAGGTAGTAGATGATCCTCGTTTGTCTAAGCTATTCGGATGGTTGTTTGGTCCTAAGCTCTCTTACTTCTATCGGGTAAAAGGTGAACAAGCGTATGGTGCTTCATTGAAACCATCTATCTATCCGATGCCTTCTATCCTGAATGGTTCAGTAGCTGCTAATCTCTTAAAAGAAGTGATGCCTAAATTGGAAGAAGCAGCTAAAGAGATCAACAAAACAGTAAAAGCATGGGATGAGTGGAAGTCTATCTTTTATCAGACTGTGGATAAGCTCAGTAAAGAGTTTACCTTCGTTGAACGGGTAGAAGTAGCCAGACAGTTGGCTTTACTGAAAGTGCCTAATGTCAGTATGGATTGGGTAGGTGCGATGAAGTACGTATCTACGCGTACATTGCCGATGAATCCTCGTGAGACTAAGTTGGAAGGTATCGTTGCTTCTACTCAGGCTGAATTGAATCAGTATGGCCATCATGAGGTGGGTTTGAATGAAGCTTTGATGAATGGCTTTAGAGTACCTGCTGTCGATAGTCTTATTCAGACGCATGAGTTCTACCAGATGGCTGAATACGTAGCCGGTAAGTTTAGAGTACCGATTATGGATGCTGCTGTGATGCTGTGGCATGGTGTGTTTAACAACCACAGTTACATTCGTATATTCTTAGAAAGGCAAGACGACGCACTTGCAAACTGTTGTTATGTTTACGCCATGTACGGTAAGACATTACAGGTATTGCATGGTGATGCGTATGCTACCAGCATGAACCCAGGTTTGATTAACTGGGTACCATTAGAACCTAAGTTGTATTGATAACACATTAGTCCTTTAGCCTACCTATACCTGTAATGGGTATAGGTAGGTATAAGGTCTATGTTCTATATGCTGCCTCAATTTAGCGAGATTTACAAATACTTACTATTGTATTAGTAAGGATAGATAAGGATTGTCCATGCCCTTATCTTATATTCCACTATTTTCTTATTCATGTAAAGGAGCGTTTAAATGGATATTAATCAATTATTGGATTTCAGTTGGTTCAACTGGAAACTATTGTTACAACAATACGTAGGCTTAAGTATAGGTCTATCTATATTCAATCATGCGTTACTACAAAGAGAATTGCGTATCTTCCGACACCACGTTAGCGACATCGCAGATAAGAAGGATCCTTCTGAAGTTAAGATGCGATTCATCGATGGGGTGATACCGACCATGTTATACGCTATCGTAGTTGCTGCTTCTGTGCACATCGTGTACGGAGCAACTCTTGTTTACTTTGGTATAGCTGCCGATTATCCGTCGACTTCATTAACAGAAAGTGGTAAAGAGACCATAGCCATCCATTCGGTCATCGCCATGGTAATAGTATTAGCCATGTCTCATGTGTCGAGTAAGTTCCATCGTATAGGACTGAAGAAAGCGTTTGATGTCTTGGATATCTATCTCTTTATCCCAGTGAAGATGATCTTCTTGTTTATCCTGAGTATGTTGTTCCCAAGATGGGTGACATTGTCTGTTAAAGCAGACATGGCGATGGATAACTTGCAGTCTTATCACTACGTGCGTAAGTTGAATATCTTCTACGTAATCTTTATCGAGTTGATATACGGTGCCATTACCGCTAACATCATGCCTATGTCTGTTAGTTACGAGCGTATCTTCGAGACTGAGATGTCGAATCGTGCTTATTGTTTCTTGAAGTATTCTATTTACGATAGTGATACATTAGGCAGGCACAGTGATGCTAGAGGCCGTATCATGGCTGAGATCAACTTATTGGAAGAAGACAGAGCAGATGATGTCGTAATGGATCGTATCACTCGTCGTTACATGAATGCCGATAATTTGGACTCAGCACGTGAGATACGTGATCGTTTACTTGAGTTGCAAGAGAAACGCAATCAAGAGTATCAAGACTAATCTATTGTTATTATAACCACAGTGGGTGGGTACATCTCGTACCTACCTACTTTTTTACACTAAAAGGACAACTAACCATGACTGCGTTAATGCTCGTGGAATCACCGAATAAGGCCAAGACCATCGCTAAGTACTTAAGAGGTACAGGCATTACCGTCATGGCTTCATTTGGTCACATTCGTGAAATAGACACCAAGAAGAAACTGTTCGAAGCCATCGAGCCTGAGAATGGTTTTAAAACCCATTACGTAGTGGGATTGAAATCTAAGGATCATGCTAAGAAGATTACCGATGCTGCTAAAGGTGTCGATACCGTCTATCTGGCGACTGACCCTGATCGTGAGGGTGAGGCAATCGCTTGGCACCTGTGGGACATGTTAAAAGGTTATAAGAACATTAAGACGTTTAAGCGTGTTACTTATACCGAAGTCAATGAGAAAGCAGTAAAACAAGCTATATCTCAAGCAGGTGAATTGGATTTCAATAAGGCGTATGCGGGACTAGCTCGCCAGATCATCGACAAGATATTCGGCTTTACGATATCGCCTGTCTTGTGGAAAGCATTGGCACCTGGATTAAGTGCAGGTCGTGTACAGTCACCTGGATTGCACTTGGTGTCTGAGCGTGAGCGTGAGATACAGGCATTCATTGCTACGATATTTTGGTCTGTTAGTGGTAATACGGCTAAAGACAATATCACTTTCCCAGTTAAGTTAAGTAGTATCGATACTGTAAAGATCGATAAGACGACACTGAATGAGAAAGACTACACTAAAGAGTACGTAGAGGGTGAGTTCAAGAAGATACTGGATCTGATGGCTAAGAAAGAGCCATTGAAAGTCATCGATGTCATTAAGACTAAAGTATCGAATAAGCCAAAAGCACCCTACATGACTTCTACTTTACAGATGGATGCGGTAAGACAGTTAGGATGGAGTGCACAGCGTGTTATGGCTGCTGCGCAGAAGCTATTCGAAGGGGATGGTGGTGAACATGGTTACATTACCTATCATCGTACGGATAGTGTCAATATGGCTGAAGATGCCTTGAAAGCTCTGTATCAGTACGTAGGGGATGTTTACGGTGAAGAGTATCGTGCAGCTAAACCTATTGTCTACAGTGGTAAGAAGACGAATGCTCAAGAGGCACACGAGTGTATTCGTCCATCTGATATTGGCCATACGCCTGATATGCTTGCTAATCGTTACGATAAGAGTAGCGATGAGTATAAGCTCTATCGGTTGATTTGGTGTCGTACTGTAGCGTCCCAGATGGCTCCTAGCTTATCCGAGCGTACGGCTATCGTGTATCGCTATGGTGATCGTTATCAGTTTAAAGCCAATGGTAGTGTGGTACTGTTCGATGGCTATAGACGTGTCTATCAGGAAGGTCGTGATAAAAAGGATGAAGAAGACAATCATCAGTTACCTGTTATAGCCGTAGGTGATGAGATGTTGTTATTACATGCTGAACTCGGTGAACATGAGACTTCTCCACCCTCTCGTTATAACGAAGCCACGTTAGTCAAACAGCTCGAAGACTACGGTATCGGTCGTCCTTCTACGTATGCTACTATTTGTGCTCGTTTGAAAGATCGTAACTACATCAAGATGGATAGTAAGCGCATCGATGTCAATGAGATGGGACTGGAAGTCGATAAGTTCTTGACTTCTCATTTCAGTCAATACGTAGACTATGGTTATACGGCTAAGATGGAAGAGATGTTGGATGACATCGCTACAGGTAAAGCTTCTAAGGAAGAGATACTGGACAGGTTCTATCATCCATTGATGGAGAATGTTAAAACTGTAACCGATCATTTCCCTAAGGAAGAGCGTGGTGTACTGGAACACACTGGTGAGAAATGTCCTCAGTGTGGTGATGGTGAAGTCATCGTACGTCTAGGCAAATACGGTAAGTTTAAGACTTGTACGAAACGATGTGGTTATGTCTTGTCTCTATCGGAGAAGAAGATAGAACATGAAGTCGTAGAAGGTAGGTCTTGTCCTAACTGTAAGAGTCCTTTGCATGTAATAAAAGGGAAATACGGTAAGTTCATCTCTTGCTCTAATTACAAGGAATGCAAATACTCGGAGAAGATGGATGGTACAGTGAAAGTACCACCTACGGATACGGGTGTGAAATGTCCTAAATGTAAGAAGAAGAACTTAGTAATAAGAAGTGGTAAAAGAGGGAAGTTCATCTCATGCAGTGGATTCCCTAAATGTAGGCATATCTTAAATGAAAGTGATTTTAGATCCATCAGTGGTCTAAGTAACGATCAAGTAGATGTCATGTTGAAGTAATACTGTCTATACCTGCCTGTACACTCTTGATTGGGTGTATAGGTGGGTGGATACAGTATCTTATTTTTAACCCTAATAGACTAAGTCTATCAGGCTTACGTCTAATCTAGTAAACAGGAGTGTTTAAAATGTCTAAATCAGTAGTAGAAAACACAGTCAGTCAGTTCCCTAAGGGTCTCTTGAATAAGATCTCCAGGATGGGTAGTGGTGTCTGTGGTATCGGCGATATCGAGCAGTACGATATTACCACTACGCATGAAGTGCTGTGTCGTTATCTTAACTCATTGGCTTATCGCCAGTATGTTGGTAGTAATGCGGTAGACTTTGTCGATGTGGTAATGCCTAAGTCTAATGGTATTAAGATCATGGTAAAAGTACCTAAGGTAGAAGTACCGGCTAATCTCTTAGACGAAGAAATGAATCGTAAGACTGCACAGGCGTTCTTGAGTCATTTCTATCAATCCGTATCGGATGGTCTATTCGGACATTATTACGATACTTTTACTGGTCAGGATAAGCATTTGGCTAATGAGAAGAAAGTGAGTTTGTTATTGCATTCCATACGCTCATTCGTGGTCAGTAGTCGTGATGTACGTAGTAGTTGGTATCTGACGCTGATGTTGAGTATCGTCGGTCGATACGAAGCGATGGTGATGCAATCACTAGGTGAAGAGGCGATGATTGCCAGTTTGAAAGAGCGATTGAAGATCATGGAAGACAGTCCATTGGATGTTAGCCTGATGATGCTGATCGCTTATGGTCAGTTCACCAAGTATTTGTCTTCTAATAACCTAGACTTGTTTAAATCGCTCTAGATAGACTTATAATGGCGTATAGCTCTAGGATGAGTCAGGATGCGATTATAGAGCGTTTAGGTTAAATCCTAGGTAAGGTATAGGAAACCTCTTAAAACGCTCTGTAGCACGCTCTACGGCCCTGTAATGGCCATGTACGTGTAATACGATATCCTGAAACGTGTATTTAGTAGTAAATATTAACGACGGCATAAGCCCTACCCACCTATACTCCATTACGGGGTATAGGTGGATAAGGTGTGGTATGCCTGCTTTTTTTTAGTCTATCTAGCGATAGTCTTTTCAGAGGGACAAAGCAAATAAACGATCCTGTATACGGAGACAGATACAAGACCGAGTATAGGAAGGGAGAGTGCAGGTCTAGATTTACACTTCCCTTAGTGGTAAAAGAACCTTCCGATCATTTGCCTTTAACCGCAATCGTTAATCCATTTAAAACCTTGGGTTAATAAAAAAAGGGCTAATGAAGTTCTTAACAAGCAAAGTCTGTCTTCCTTGCTTGTACCAAAAACCAAATGCAAGGTATCGCTTACATCTGGCTCGCAGTGTCTATCCTAAATGTGGTCGGGGGATAAACACCACTAACTTGTTATCCTGCTTAGGAGAGAGGTGAGAATAAACCATACGCCTATCCAGTATCTATCTTGTCCTAAATAGTTAGTCTAAAATAAAAGATGGTTAAGTGTAAGGAAATAAGCAGGATAACGAGTATACTGTAAAAAAGGGTAGTTACCGGATAAGCTCAAAGAAAGCAGCCTAATCAGGGGCAGGCAGCGAAGGAACAAGCTTATCCGGCGTGTGTTTAACAAGAAGAAAGGAGGTCGTTAAAAGCACATCTTTAAAACTTAAATCAATCATTGGAGGAAAACCCTAAAATGAACATCAAGAAGAGTAATTTGCTCACTAATCACCCTACTCAATAGAATAGGTAGTTGTGTTTATTTTTACATTACCAACAAGTAGGCTAAGTTGGTGATATTCTTAAATATATACTATCTAAGTAGGCTAACGCCGCTATGGATCTTATTTGTTTATTCGAGTAAGCAAATAAGCCTTTGGCTATCGCCTATTTTCAATTTAATCACGGTAGACTAAGCCACCGTGTTTAGTCTAAACCCTGATGCAGACTGAGCCTATCAGGCTTAGGATGTAAACCTTATTAACTCAAGGAGTTTATCATGCAAGAAAACTTAAGTCAACAAAATCAGCAAGATCAAGAAGAAGTGCCGTTCCAATTCGAGATGGATGTCACATCGCCGCATTCCTTAAATGTAGTCGGGATTTCTCGTCATCATTGTCATCCTGAAGACGTACATCCAGAAGTCCGTTCGTTTATTAATCGAAGTCTGGAAGTTCCGCTGACCAGTGTTTACGAATTGATCACGGAAAAGAAACTCGATAAAGCGTTATTCTTCTTTTACTATCGTGTGTTCCCAGAGGCAATTAAGGCTATTATCGAGATAGAAAGCCGGTTCATGGGACGGGAAGTAACGGACGAATACACTAAGTCTTTACTCGAAGAGTTCTATCAGGAGATGAATGGAAAACGAAAATTAATCGACTTTTACATTGGTTACAGTAGACACTACTCTTTTCACGATACCGGCTGTAAGTGTGTTTTCAATACCGATGGTTTATTCCTAGAGATCATCGAGAGTAAAATGGCACTACAGAGTGGCCGAGTTAAGAAGGAAGACCCTAGATCTAAATCAAATCCAACAGTTGATGAAGTATTCGGTATAAAGTTTAAGTATCCTCCCTCGTACTACTTTATCGGTACTGACTACCGGAAACAGATCATCGAACACGCTGCCTTGTTCTGGGAATTGTTCGTGTTCTATTACGTTACTGTCGGTAAGGGAGATGATTTCACCATACCGGAATCTGAGTGGTACTATCCTGGTAAAACAGATAAAGCTTCGCTCGATTACTTCGACGCATGGGTTAAGAAGCCACTTGAAGAAAGAATAGTGTCCACGGGTTTGAACCACATCGCGCTATTGGAAGACGACGCTAAATACGTAGGTGGTTTCGTTGAAATCAATCCTGACCACCTTGATCCGGAAGACCGTAAGAGATACGGTTTTAATTAAACGCATTTAGCTTTAACGTAAGGATAAAGGTAACGTTGGCTTATTGCGAGTAAACCAACTTTATTTCTTATCCTTACCCTCCAACCTTTAAACAAGAAAGGAGTTCTTATCGGACTAACACTTAAATACCGGCTATGGCACTTATCCGAAACTAATCGTGCCGATTAAAGTATTGTTCCAAAATTTTAGAACACGAAAGGACACTTAAAAAATGATTAAACATCGAAATGGGATACCAGTTCAGTCAGTATCTGTTCCGAATAACTACCCTTATCCTAAACCCACTGAAATAGAACCTAAAACCATACAGTACAACGGTATTCATTTCTACCTGGCGGGCAAACACCGTAAAGATAAGTACGGTGATGTAAGGCAAGAAATCGCACTGAGGCTGGATGGTTTATTGGTTAAAGCCAGTGACTTAATCGTAGAAAAACGGTACGGTGAAGCACTAAACTTTTACATTAACGATATATTCCCAATAGCACTTAGGCTGATCGTTAATGTCGAAAGATGGATGGTAAGGGAAATTAAGAAAGACATGGAGAAGAGACTAGCAGAAAGTGTTTTAGGTCTAGAACCATCACTCATTGTCGATCCTGAAGAGTTACTTAATACTCGACTGAATGCTCTAGTGCCATATTTCTACGGCATAATGAACGAACAGATTTCCAGTCTGGTTACCCATTTGGAGAAATGTAAGGAGGAAAGAAAGGATGGTTGGGATCCGTCGTTCTTACGGCAACAACTCATCATGCGGTGTTTTGAACTGTATTGTGGTGAATTCAAGGGTGGGAACTGGAAGAAGAAACCAGTATACGTTGGTGAAAAGTATCGGTATTTAATCACCAAAGCGGTTTTCACTTCTTGGAAGATGTTCCTGTTCATGTACAGTCTAGATACCGGCATTGGATTTCCAGCCATTAAAGAGGAGGTCTGGTTCAAGTTGGATGAATACCTGGACAAGACTAAAGCGACGGATCTTGGCAATATCCCTAAGGATAAGACTGAACTTAAACCCATGGTTCCTTCCACTGATCTTGTTGTCGCTAGTAAGACTGGAGTCTCTAACGTACTTACTGGTGCAGTTAGCAAGGAGATAATCGACGCTACTGTCGAGAAGTATAAGGCTAAGGAGGAAGAGGATCCTGATGCTGCTATAGACGCTATTTTCGGTTGTTAACTCGTAGATGAATATACCTACTGTCCTCTGTTTAGGGGATGGTAGGTGTACCTCTATTTTACCTCTTTTTTGCCTATTTTTTAAGCAAATTACCAAAATCCGACGACTTTCATATCATAACCTTATAACTTTACAACTTTTTAACTTTATAACTTTACAACCTTATAACTACACAACCTTGTAACCTTATAACCATGTAACTTCAAAACCTTAAAACCGTATAACTTCGTAACCATATAACCTTGAAACTTTATAACCACATAACCGTATAACCACGTATCTTTACAACTCTAGAACCTTATAACCTCGTAACTACATAGCCGTACAACCTTGTAACCACATGACTTTGTAACTGCGTAACCTTACAGCTGTATAACTGTACGGCTATGTAACCTGAGTATAGCCCGAGTACGGTTTACCGTAGAGGGCGTTATTTCAGAACGCACACTGTACCCAAAACCCACACGCTCAGTGGTGGTAGTGTATACACCAGAGCACATGTGTGTCTCTAACGTGGGTTTTAGGGTAGAGGGAGAAGTTTAATTGGGATAGGAGTAGAGTAAACGACACCTGTTGCATACTCCGTACCTCACGTTCGTTACGGTACTCCGGTGGCGAACAGGTGTTGGTTTACTACGGTGTTTGATTTACAGTGGATGCTTGGGAGTATAGGTACCTGACGGTAGATGGCTATAAGCGCATGTACACTCGACATGACACGTTTAAGTCTACCTTAACTCGCAGATGCGCTTAGATAGCGCTTAGATAGCTCTTGCATGCTAGGATACATGCGCCTATAAGGCAAGATACACGAGGAACACGATATACGTCAAGATGCGCATGTAGATGCAAGCACATGCAGGTAAGGATACATGCGTAAGACATGCGGGATACAATCAGCATGGGATAGTCAGCACTACGCATGTAGGTAAGAATGCCTTATATACGGCTAGAGATACGATGCGTGTATACGACATGACTGGAATATACACCACGATAGTGATTACACGCACGTAGAGAGGCGTAGAGGGCATGTATAGCCATTCGGTAGGGTAAGGTAGCCTGACGAGGTGTAATGCCCTCTAAGACGCTTCTAGAGGCCTTACTGAGCATGTTTGTCTATACAGCAACTCTACCAGTACTGGAGCAAGGCCTCTACATGAACCATGCGTACTGTACGATGTCTTATTGCCAATACAAGGCTGAATATACGCTAATACATGCGACATCGTCAGCAGAGGGCCTAGGATCGCTCTAGATTGATTTTACCACTTTGGGTATACCTTACCCTAGGGAACCCTTATACATGCGATCCTAGCTCAATCTAGGCACTATAGCGTCGATGTACGCATGTTAGCGATAGCTACCACTAACCTAAACAGCCTTATTGACCATATCCACCTGTATAAACACCCAACTGTTCGCCATCGTAGCATCGGAGTCTCTACGTAGATGCGCAGTATGCAACAGTGGGTATAGAGACCTTACCTAGCACGATGTAAAAAACAAAATACTCGATACTCTAGTGAATCGTTTTTATACACGGAGTACCGAAGATGACTATCCCTAGGACATGGCCTATTCGCATGTACGCTAAGGCTAAATGTAAAGGCAATGGTGAAACTGTCCGTAAGACACTGGACAGACACGTCGTAGAGACTATCTGTAAGTTGGCTAAACAGCAAGATGCCTATAGCCTAGAGACCATCAAGAAGACCTTTCTAAAAGACGTGATACCTGAGGCTATTACACTGATCGTAGGACTGGAGAGAACTGCATCTGGTGACTATTACAGTGAACGCAATGTAGAAAGAGCAGTCGATGCTTACCACACGGCCCTGAATAATGCAGTACGCAATATCGCCAACTTAACCTCGAGTAATGAGACTGACTCTATCGTGACTTACCTGATGAATGATATCGAGAGATCGAGGATGATTAACTACACGTGGACGAATCAGCATCATGGCGTGAATATAGCCAGATTGATCAGCCGTGTGTGGGCACTGATCCAGTATCTATCTGCCTGTGCTGGAGATGAGTATACTTACTTTGGGTCTGATATTCCATTCGTGAAACCTAAGATGCGTGAGACACCTCGTCCCAAGCACAAAGTGAAGATGCCTCTAACCAAGGCTGAAAGAACCATCGCGAAAGCCATCAAGAGAGAGAAATTCCTGAAAGAACAGGATAAGAAGACTAAGTCTGCTTGGGATAAATACCTGGTCTAAGTAAGCCATTACGAAAGGCAAATACTTGGTTTAGTTTTCTGACTATTACCTACCTACTAAGGACATTGACATGACACCACCGATTAAAGCCTTCAGTTGGCTAACGGATAAGCGGTTTTGGATAGCCGTAGTGATCCTAGCCATCTTAGGCACACTGACCTATTACGAGTACCGCAACGAGATCATCTCCAAGGAGAAACAACTCCTAGAGCAAGAACTCGAAGCACGTAAGACTGAGATCGAAGAGAAGAAACAGTATCTAAAGGTAAAAGAGGAAGAGATACTGGAACTCAAACGCCAGAATGAAGGCATGATGATGCGTAATAAAGAGATCGAAGATCGCTATACAGCGGAGAATAAGCTACTCATGTCCCTATTGGAACAAGAGCGGCAATATAAAGACTCTGCGATACCTGAGTCCATCGCTAATGCACTGAACAAACCCAGGAACTTAAGTGAAGCAGTAGAAGAGAAAGAGAAAACCAAACCTTCTCCTCTACTGAGTCATCCGTTTGATCCAAGTCGTTCTGTTATTGATCCGATGTACATGGATCGTAAGCTGAACTGACGTGTAATGTAGATATCTAGAAGGATAGTAACATGTATAGAACACTAGCCTTAGTAGGTGCATTGCTCCTGCTGGCTGCTTGTGCTAAACCACGTGAAGTCGTGAAATACCAATACACCACCATTAGCTGCCCTGTAGTAAGACAGTGTAAACTGCCTACTACCGAGTATAAGACGAATGGTGATTTGGTCATGGGGATCGTTCAGTTGAGAGAAGAAGTGGAGTATTGCGCTACGGCGATTGATACCTTAACGATGTGTATCGATGCCCACAACGAGCGCATGACTGCTTTGTCTCAAGACAAGAAGTAATGCCGCTAGGCAAACTCTCGCCGTTAGGTGAAAGTGAGATCGAATTCCTCGTCAGTTTGATAACCTGACTTAGATGAGATATACAGAGAGATGGACTGGATAGGTACTGGGGACTTCGTGTCTTCAGTACCTTAAGGTCTATGCTGTCGCCTCCATCTGCGCTTACGCTCCAGCGCAGCTACGCTGTGCCCTCACCTACGAAATAGATGAAAACACACACTCTGGACTAAGTTATAAACACAAAACGTTCGCTAGCCTATCTAGAATGGTCTCAGATTGCGTTTATAGCCATCAGGTATACTCTGGTATGGTTTTAGTTTAAAAATCAATCCTAGTGCGTCCTAGGGTCATTTACGAGCGTGTAGCTAAAATAGCCATTTAGACACCAACATGCTTAATTCATCCGACATGCTGACATCTAACCTAAGTCTAGATGTCGGTATGGAGGAAATTACAGATACTTACTATCTAAGTGTACCTAACCAGGATGTCTATTTTACATCCTAAACTAATTCTTGTTTGTTTTAAGAGAAAGGAAACGAACATGTTTCTAAATGAAAATGAAATCATTGGCATGAGCCTAACTGAGAAGCCTTTAATCGTAGGCTTTGTAGATAAGGAAATCAAACACTGGATGAATGGATCCGAAGAGGTTAAAGTCGTATCCTACGGCTTAACCCAAAACAGCTACGATATCCGTCTAGGCCGTGGTGTAGAGCTTTTCGCCCAGTATCCGATAACCGACATTCCCCTCTGTGATCCATTGGCTAAACCCAGAACAGTGGATATTGATAAACCACACATGCTCCCTCGTAAAGAGGAAACACACTACACTGAAGAAGATTCAGTGACACTAACGTATTACGATATTCCGCCTAATGCATTCGTCTTAGCACGCAGTGAAGAGTCTTTCAACATCCCTGCTAATGTCACTGGATTCTTGTACTGCAAATCCACTTATGCCCGTTTAGGCATGAACATGACGCCGACTGTCTTGAAATCAGGATGGTCAGGTCAACTCGTACTGGAGATCTTTAACCAGTCTCCGTATGTATTGCGTATCTACGAAGGCCAAGGCATCGGTACTTTGTATTTCGCACAACACGATGCTGCCTCTAATAGTCCTTACGATGGCAAGTATCAAGGACAAGTAGGCATTACACATGCGCTGTAGTGCTTGTTTGTAAACAAACTTACCTCTTATTTCAACGCTCCTGAAATAGCACTGAGAAACCTACCTATAGCCCGTAATGGACTATAGGTAGGCTAAGGTGTATTGTGCTGTAGTGTTATCTAAAAGAGATAAGCTATCTTTCTATTTAATCCCAATAGACTAACGTCCATTGGGCTTAGATAGCAGACTATTCTTTAACCCTATTTACTAAAAGGAAATCTAAACATGAATATTAGTATCAACGATTATCTCGCCTATCTTAACGTAGCAACACTGATTGTGTTGGCAATGATCGCCTTTAAGCATTACTTGCTGACGCGTCATCGTAAGTCTAAGCTTAACCAATACGCCAAGGACACATTGGAAACATCATTTGCCGACTACATTGTGTTCTTGAACGGCATCACTCATCCCCTGACTAAAGAAGTCCTGAATGAGCTCATCTTCCAGCGCAAACGCTTGGATGTAATTGCTTCTGTAGCAGGTGTTACTAAACGCTCTTATCGTGGTATCGTTATCCAATTCAACACCAGTGATCTGCCGGAAGACATCTACTGCCAAAATGCACTGGGTGAATTCACTGCCGTACAGAACCGCAATGTTGTCGTTATCGGCACTGATAGCACGCCAGTTACCGATTTGACTGGTGGTACCATGACCGTGTAAGTGGTTGATAACATTGCAAAAAATTGAAATATATACTATTAAAGTAGAAGAGGGAAGGCATTCTCTCTTCTGAATCAATGTGTACTTCTTCGAGAGTTCACGATACTTCTTGCTTGTTTCTTATTAAGCCTTTGGTTGGGAATACACCTAATAGGAAACAAGGTATACTGATTAAGCTGTTTGAGTTTCTCTTTCGTAAGGGCAGCTGCTAAGTGTACAGGTATCGTGACTCTCACCTTTTTATCTATCTATTCATTGGAGGAATAAACCATGACTCAACGTACATTTACACACACCACTGGTAAACCAACCAATACTGAAGAGAAAGAGAACATTCTCTTTAATATCGTTGTCATTATCGGTATGTTATTCACCATGTTTGGTTGTGCCTATGGTGCTTACACCATGGGTTGGAAACATGCGGAAGCATATTCCATGTTCGGCATGGTTGCCTATCTGGTAGGTTGTATACTCTACCAAGTAGTAAAGAAATAAGACACAGAACACCATACCCTAGGTATAGCATAATCGCTATACCTAGGGATACAGTGCTTATGTCTTCTTTTTTTACTCTCCTCTGTCTTTCGATAAAGACTCGTATAGGTTTACTCGGAATATATCCTCGTATACCTTTTTGTTTTGTGCTGGTTAGTCACCGAAAGCAACATCTTTAATGTGGGTGAAATCCACATTAACCGCATCACCACTGGTATCGCCTTGTTTGTAGGCATAGAGCCTAATCATGTGCGTAGGAGGAATAGGCCTCTTTAACTTCATCAGGTCACTATCGCGTGTGACATAATGACCGTATTGTCCATTCCAATAAGCTAACGGATTATCGAAGCTAATTACGTTATTGCTTTCATCCTTTAGATCTTCTGCAAAAGTAGCTCTATTAATAGCAGAAATTCTAAAATGTATACCAGAGCCTGATGCGTTAGTCCATTTATAGCCTGATCTTAGTCTAACATGCGTGATGGATCTGGTAACCATGTTAAAATCAAGATTACGTACTATGCAGCTCGATCCCCAAAGCTGATAGCTATTAGGACTCAACTCGCTACGTCTTCCCCAGACGTGATGCCATGTTCCATTTTCCATATAGCCTCTTTGAGCATCTCGAACATGGATAAACATCCTTCTCACTTTCAATGCATTATTCATTAAGTCATTAGCGACTTTACTGAACAACTCATTCACTTTACGCTCACTTAGAGTCTGTCCTAACCAAAGATCCTTATATTTCATCATCACGCCTTCTAGTGCGTAACGTGGATCCAGTATCGCGAAGTAATAATAAGGTCTCAACTCTTCCGTTTTGGTTAATTCAGGTAAATTACGAACATACGGAGACTGTAAGTACTTTAACTTAACAAGCATCTTGGTGTCATCAAAATCATGATAAGGATTGTTAAAGACAGGTGGTGTAAATAGATTCGATGTCGGATCCTTATCGGTATAGAGGATCTCTAAAGTAGAAATACAACTTAGACTTTCAGCTATCGTACCTAATGCATTTAGTGTATTCTTAACCGATATCGAGTTGTCAATCTTACCTAGTGTCAGTTTACGTACCGTATCGTAGACGTATTTCACGAAAGCTTTGTTATCGGGCAACTTATCAGCTAGATATTCATCCTTGTGGTAAAGATAAATATCATTCAATACCTCACTCGTTACCGGATTGCCTAAGAACAACATCGGGTCATTAGAGGCGATTTTACGTCTGGATTCCAATCTGTTATAGCGAATATCATCCTGAGTATAAAGTACACCATCGTAGTTAACGAATAGCTTATCCGATAGGAACTCTTGGTAAGGTTGTCTGGCCGGATGGTTCTTATTCCTTAGACGAAGATTATTCATCGGGTCTAATATCATCTCCTTAAATGCCGTTATAATGGATTCAGGAGTAACTTCACGACCTTTCAGTTTGGCGTACTTATACCTTGGGAAATAAGCCTTAGTGGCACTATCACTGGGTAAAGCATCGTATTCCTCCTGCGTAGGGGGCAATGCGATCGGATTGTCAACTGGATAAGGCGTCTCTAAGTCACGACTCACCTCACCCAGTAGGTTGTTCTTTAACTGGAATATTATTTTTCTAGAGTTGTATACATCTCCTTCGTAATCTCCAATATCGAGATCCTGACGTGGTGAAGTACCTCCCCCCAATTTCTCAATTTCAATCCTTGTGGTGTGGATCTTATTATACATCTCGTAGTCCGGTATCTCAACACCATGTACAACGTATACGTAGTAACGTAAGAACTCGGTTACTGGACGATCGTTAATAAGATCATTCTGTGCCTTATCGGTAAGACTCGAGTGGGCAATAAAGTTATGCTTTTTAACCACTCTTATTAAGCCACGTAGATTATTTAAGATATAGTTTAGATTCTTTATAAACTCATTCTTAAAAGATCCTTTAGGTACAAACGTTTCGACAAATTTAATTCTTAGTTGAATGAGTTCTTCAATACGACCCATCCATTTATTCTTCAGTGTTTCCGTATAGGTTTCGATATTAAGCCCACTATTTAGACCGTAAACATTGGGAAAACGATAAAAAGCATTTTCTCGCCAGTCTCTTAATAGAGTTGGACCAATAATTTCATTTAGTTCGGAGACAAGGGTTTTTCTATTGGCATGAGCTGAGACTGTAGGATTGGCAGTGTCGTTTAAGAAATCACCAACATCTTTTATCGGGTAACCACCGTAATAGGATGGCGACTTACCAAAATAACCACCACCCACTTTGAATTCCCCTATGTTCTCTAACTTAGTGAAATTATTTAATGGAGGGCTGTATACAAAGTTATCGCTTTTTTTAAAGTCGTCTCTTGTTATAGTGTTATTAAAGGTTGTTTGTCTACCTGTGTCGTCACGATTCCTCTTATAAAAGATAAGTCCTTCACGTAAGTAACAATCTACCCATACCGGAAAGAAATAGCCGTCTGATAGTTCTCTTCTTGCTGGCTTAAAGTAAGTGTTAACACTGCGTTTCATCTCGTTAGTGTAAACGAACGCATTTAGGCTAATAAGTGAAGCACCCGCTATATTACTTTTAAAGTTTCCTCCAGCGTAGAACCCGCCCAGTAAATGCGAACCATGTGCAATGATGCTGTTGATGTCACTTACGGCCAGTGCTTCTGGGCTGTTATCGGTAATAGGGAAGTTCTCTTCACGAAAACCAAAACGTTCTTTATAGACTGGGTTACTGATAAAGGATCTAAGATAGTGTAGGTTTGATGGATCCTCTAAATTAGGGAGATAATGGTCGTATTTAAAATCCCTTTTATTCATGTTGACGGTATTACTGCCGTAGTTAGAAGGCTTAATATATTCCTCGTAACGCACACCTACATGTTTTTCTAGTGTGCCACTGATACCGAAATCTTCTTCTAGTGCTTTCAGTCTTTTTATCTCTTCTAATGTTATTGCCATTTTCTTTAAACTCCTTATAAAACAGATTACTACACTGCTCTCTGCCCCACTTAAGGAACAGAGAGCAGTATACAAAGTCACATCATTCACCCCAAATAGGCGGAAAGAGCTGTATCCGCTTAATCGAACCATCGCTCTTATCTTTAAATTTACCGTATCCTTTACCGTCTTTCCATTCAAACTCACCGTACTGATAACCTTCAGTCTCTCGATCCAACACGTCTTCTGGACCTGGAGACACATTAGTCGCTAAGTTAGTGTACATATCCCGACCACTGCGTACACCACTGAAGTATACTCTACCGCTATTCCAATTATCACCGATCAAGCTGCGTAACTGATTAGCACTAATGTTATTTCCCCAGTCCAGTATCAAACTGCTTCCAGGAGCACTAAAGTGAATGAAAGGAGAAGGACCTCTCAGTGCAGTTTGCATATCGCCTTCTTTAAAGACAAAGTTCTGCGCTTCACTTGTCGGCGCAAAATAGTAAGACGGATAAGTAACAGTCTCATCTGTCGGTGATTTCACTAATGGCGCAGTCTGGATCTGACAAGCACGGAATGTAATTGTAATCGGTGCGTTCCAGTTAAACACTTGGCGAGATGTCGCATCGTGCGTCTTACCACTACCAGCAGTAACACGACTGTACAATCCAGTACCGTCAGTCTTACCATCAATATTGCGATCTATCCTACATTCGTAGAACGATAATGCGGTACCACGATCATGATACGTTACATATTGCGTCATTACGAACAGACCGTTGATTTTATTCGACTGTGGAAAAAAGCCCCTAAATTCAATCGTAGGCGCGATCGGTAATAACCTAGCATAGTCAGCAGCACGCTGGTGATCAGGACTCTTACCCTCCCATGTGGCGTACAAAGCATCATGGTCAGGTCCATAGGGACGGAAACTGATGTGTCCACCCCTGAATACACATGTCGTAAAACGTTGATTGGAAGGCCATTCTTCGTATCTGACTGTTCCATCAATATCTATCGAGATCGGCATCCTACCAATACGGTGTCTCTTTTTCTCTTTAAGATAGATCGTACGATTCACATTCGCAGGACCTTGCGATAATGCAAAACCAATCGTTGCCAATGGTTTGTTTTTAGAACCACGACCATTAGCCAGAGTCGGTACTTCATCCACACCTTCATCCGGATCGATGTACAATACACCAGTGGCAGCATCAGGCACATTACCGTAATACAGACCATCTTTATTCCAGCGTAATTCATTAAACTCGGCAGTTGAAATCGGGATGATGTTTTTACCCAATTTAACACCATTACCCAATCCCATGCTACGCATCACACCCAACACATCATCCGCTGTCGCCGTGAATTGAGCACCATTCTGACGATAAGTATCTCCAGCCGGCAATGCACCCTCATCACCAGTCAAATACCTCTTCACAGCCGCTTTCATCATCAAGTCTTGGCTATTGAGGTAATTGAGGATATTGGTGTCTTTGGTATCGGTCTGCTCTTTCGTATACGTATTGTTACGCAGAGCAGTGATGAGTTGATTGATGCTGCTTACCTGGCTATCGATCTTGGCATTGAGTTCACGCTCTTTATTAGAAAGCTCTTCCTTAGTGGCTTTCTTATTCGCTAACTCAGTAACACGACCTTCCAGCGCAGCGATGAGTTCATCTACTTTAGCGATCGTATAGACACCTAATTGAGCTGGAGTCAGTTGATGCACGTTACCCGTAGCAGTCGTGTGCTGGATCAACAGAGACCGTAATGCATTGATCTTAGAGTCTACAGTAGACTTATCGTATACACCTAAGCCATCTGGTGTTAAACGGTGTACATTACCTGTAGCGCCTATGTGGGCATTGAGTTCACGTCTCAGTTTTTCCACTTCACCATTACTACCAGCAGACAACTGATTAATAGCACGCCAAATAGCATCATGCGATGCCTCATCACCAGTCAGCTGTGCCTGCACCAATCGTTCAATCACGTACACGACATGCTGCCAGTTATACGTATCGTAGATAGAATGCACATGAGGCGCAGCAGGGTAACCTGTAGGCTTATTCAAGACATTCTTCCACAGTACAGGCCTATTGTCTAATGCCAACTGTTCTAATTTCCTGTTTAGAGAAACCACATCAGCATTCGTAAATCGACCACCTACAGTCTGGTAACTGATGCTGACATTCTTACTAACCGACGCATCTGTAATCACCACATATCCGTAAGCAGCAAAACCAGTTAAATCAGCTACAGTTTCAGACGGATCTTCCAAGTAGTAAGATCGAGCAGGTACGACATTACCTGTCTTCTTATCGATCATCGAGAACGTGTGGGCGTAAAAGTGACCATAGTTAGGTCTCAAGACACGCACACTCTTATCCGAGAGTACATGCGACTCATTAGCCACACGGTTGTTAGGCGATCTTGCACTCTTATCAAACTCGTATCGTATATTGCTAGGCATAACGAACCATTCCTTATATTCCTAAATTAAGATAGATACTCCTAAAAAGAGCATACACCCACCTACACCGACTAAGTGTAGGCAGGCGTATACTGAGAGGAGTGATTTCAAATTATTGCCATACGGCAAGTAGGCAAAAATTATTGCCATACAGCAGGTGGAGCAAACTCTGATTTGATCTTACCTGTTGCTTTATCGATCAAGAGTTCTTTTACGATCGCGATGACTTGGTTCTTATCCAGAGTAGGTGTAGCTGTGTGGGTACGGATTTGTTCCAACACCCAGTTCTGATAAGCCACATTGACACTAACTGTATCATTTACACTCGTACCGATAGTCGGGAATCGAATATAACTGGACTTATTCGTACTGCTGGTAAACACGAGACTACCACGCTTATCAGTCGCACCTACTGGATTAAACTCCAGTCTCCAGTTACCACCATCTTGCGTACGTTTGTTGATCACAGGCCAACTATTGCCATTTAAGACACTGACGGCATCAGTGGTAGCAATACCACCATCTACATCTAGACCACTGCTACTGATCTTGAACTGCTTATTACGCCTGTCATTGGTCTTCGCACCAGTAGGTGTTACGAAGAACGACATCTCCGTACTACCGTTATCCAAGTATTGTAAACGAATAGAACCAACCGACACATTGTGGTTGTTCCTAAACTGATACTCAGCGTTGTTCAAGCCAGTGTTGCTAGATGCCAAATAGAAATGTGGCCAGTTAGTAGAACTGAATACACCAGCACGTTCACCCGTGATGTCGCCACCACTCTTAGGATAGAACTGAGTAACATCACCACCCGCTACGATCCAGTTACCCCATGTGCCATTACTATTCTGGTTACGACGATAGGTCATGGCGTTGTTAAACGGGCGATACTCTTGCATCACACGGCCATTACCATAAGCAGATGGTGTAACAGTCAAGCTACCGGCTAACTGTACTGGATAGTTACGTTCAGTCGTGGCATTAACATTAGCTGCCTGACCATAGAGACCAGGTACCACGACTGTATCCAAGTTAGTAGTCGCACTAAGATCATTAGCCGTAATATCACGATTAGTCAGTAACTGACTACCATCGTATCGTACACCACTACCATCTATCACCATGGACTTATTACCAGGTGCGATCATTTCCAAACGACTGCTAGTCGTACGGATCTGGCTGATAGTAGTGCCATTCTTAAGCTGTAAGATAGCGTCCTGTAAGACGATGTCGTTTCTAAAGGTCTTCGTACCACGTACTTCTTGATTACCTTGCAACAATACAGCACGTTCCAGTTGTGTCTGTATACGGCTATCCACGGTACTGGCTTGTGTCTTCAGTGTAGCGACATCATTCTTAACAGGTGTTAACTCACCTCTCAATGCAGACACAACACCATTAGCAGTAGTAACATCACCACGGATAGATTGGATCTGTCCTGACAATAATGTCTTAGCAGCCTCTACTGCTGCATTGATCTTACTGTCTACTACTGCTGCTGTCGTATACGTACCTAGAGAAGCCGTAACAATCGTACGCACTTCTTGTTCAGTTAGAGTCAATTTACCCCACGATCTCCAACCTTGTCTGTCATTCGCACGAGCACGTCTCCAGATGACATTACTGCCTGGTACTGTGTCGTCGTTTTCAAACGGGATGTAAATCTGCGCTAAACCATACGCACTTTGAGTAACGATTAGGCTACCAGCCATCTGTAATGGATAGTTGTGTTCTGCTGTAGACCTAACATTGTATTGCTGTCCGTATAGACCTGGAGTCGTAATGGTGTTGAGATCCTCATCAGTCAACATCTTCGTATCGATTACATCATTGGTTAATACGAGATTACCATCGTATACCAGACCACCATTGTCTCTCAGTTCCAGAGACTTACCGGACTTAGCATTAGCCAAATAAGCTGATGTATTATTCACACCCAGACGGGCATACTTAGCAGCATCTGTACTGTTAGAAGCACGTACTTCTTGGAACTTAGTAAACGAATGCTTAAAGTCTTTCAAGCCACTGATGTCTTGATCAGTCGTCGTTAATACAGCACCACTATTGGCCACTTGGTTCGTGACACGACTATCTAACCATGCACGCAAATCACCCAGAGCTTTCTCACTAGCAAGCTTATCTGTTCTTGTACCATTCGTAATGTGGCTGACATTGTTCGTCCAGTCAAAGCCCACACGTACCCAACCTGTTTTCTCAGTGTTGTTCTTAACAGTACGTTTGTAGATAAAGGCACTGTCATCAGCAGGATAGTACAGCTGAGTGACACCAGACGTATTATTCGGGATAACATGCAAGATACCGACTACACCGTTAGCAGGATAACCTTTAGCTTCTGTTACCTGTACGACAGTAGGTTGTCGCCAGATACCAGCATGGTTATGGCCAAACATGGCATTAGGAGCTAATGCACCCAAATCACCACGATGCAAATCCATTAAACCATAGTCAGCAGCATCAACACTAACCGCAGGTATATTGGCACTATTAGACTGACCGATCTTCACGATGTTAGCAGAGGCAGTAGCTGGCTTCTGATCCACACCACTACCCATCGCTACAAAACGGGAAGCATAAGCACCTGATGCCTCAGCCAGTATCTCACTCTTAGCTTCAGCAAACGTACGATTGTCAAAGCGAGCACTGTTGTTAACATTGCCATTCCTAGCTTCTTGTACGATATCGGCTACGGTCTTACCGTTCAGACGTGCAGCATCGATGTTCTGTCTGGCTTCATTGACGATCTGTGCGACAGTCTTGCCTTCTACCTTACGAGCATTGTCTACTGTTAAAGCACGTACTTCGTTTAACAGAGCTGCTTTAGTCACCGGATCCAGATTGCTATTCTGCTGTGGTATGGTGATTTGTGCGATGACCCAGTCTTTGTATTCAGTCGGTGTCTTACCACCAAAGGTAACATTCTGTTTTGCACGTGCTACGATCTCATCTGCTGTCTCACCACCTAGTGTAGAAGCATTACCACCACGACGAGCTTCCGTGATGATTTGGTCTTTAGTGGCACCATTCAGTGTTTCAGCATTGGTGACACGTGATTCAGCGATGATTTGGTTAACAGTCTTACCGCCTACTTTACCAGCATTCAATTCAGACTGGTAAGTGGTAATAAACCATTCAGCAAACTGAGTGTCGGTTCTGTTGTTAAAACGAGTAGCATTCGTGGCTTGTTGATTCGTCGGGTTAAATGCCGCCAGACGGGTATTGAGTAACTGAGTGAATTTCTCAGTCAAGTCTTCTTTTACTTCATTGTAGCTTAAACCATTAAACTTAACAGAGTTAGCTGCATTGCCTTCCAATATCCAGCTTTTCAACTGAACATCGTTTCTGTTATTCAGTTTAGAAGCATTAGCCGCAGTAGCGGTCTTATCCAACTTCGCCCCATCTTTAGCATCGATCTCTTGTTTACTGTAGGTATTCCAGTCAGATGGCGTGCGATTACGCAGAGCGATGATGTCTGTGGTTGCTTGAGCCACAGCCGCCTTAATGTAACTATCGATAACCGCTATCGTGCCCTTAGGCGTCATGTAGAAGTTATCACTACGATCAGAGCCTTGGTTATCCGGCAGTATCGGTAAGTTCTGGATATTACCTAAACCAATATTTTCCTTACTGTAGTTTTGCATCGCACGTGTTAATGCATTACGCACGACTTCATCCAGATACTCCGAACTCACACCACCAATGCTACGGATGGCTTCTACCACTTTATCGAAACTCACGAATGTTTCAATGTCGTGTTTGTGATCCAACACAGGGAAGACCAATGGCTTATCTACTATCTGTTCCCATGTCGTAGTAACCGGATTGAGTTGCCATTCTCGTAAGATACGGCCAATATCAGCCGCATCTAAAGTCCATTCACCACCCAGAGTACGATACTCTAAGTAAATGTCACCAGCATACTGACGATTAACAAACCGAATGGCACCGTATATAGCTAAACCTGTGTTCTTGATCGCCCCTAGGAAGCGATAACCGTAGTTAAAGTCCACACCTTCTACTAAGTACTTTTTTGTTCCTTGTTGTGTCAGGGTATAGACCTTAAAGTCTTTTTGGAAGAATGGCGCATACCTGGGGATAATATAGTTAAAATCGATCCCATTACGAGGCGTAATGGTGTGTTGTTCACCTTCGATTCGGTTGGCTGAAAGAGTGCCCTCCGGATCGAAAGCGTATACTTGAGTACCCATCGGTACCTCCTTTTGAAGCTATGAAATGTCGACAAAACATAGCCCATATGGGCGATGTCATAAAGTTTTTCCTAGTCGATACGCCGTATTTTAGACACTTTTACCTTTCACTTTTACTAAGGATACTTGACCATGGCAGCATACGAGATCATCAATGCGATCGGTCGTATCGCACATTCTCAATCTCAATGGGAAGCAGTAGACATCGCGAAATACAAAATTTCCATCCTCTATATGCGATACGATACCCTACGTGTTACCCTGATGAATAACTATACGAAAGAAGTAGGATGGTTATCACTAGACGATGTGGATACGACTATCCCGCAAGATAAGACATTTAAAGAATACTTAGAGTCGATAGGGGATAAATCACTCCCCTTAAAAGAAGGTACATTGACCTTGAAGAAGAAAGGACTTCTCTATAAGGAAGCCCATACAGCAGGATTCAAGATCTATCCGGTTAAATCAGGCATGTTGCCGGATGATGACTTTAGCCGTAAATACGACTACAGTGATCTCTTTTTCAAGAAAGAAGGCGTGGACTATAAAGACATGTACGAGAGCTGCATGATTACCGTTAATGGCTTCGTACATTTAACCAATGCCAACACACAAGGCCTCTGGGTAACCGATGGCTATAAGACAGTACGTAAACGCAAGAAAAGATGTATCGGTATTATCTCATTCGAGAACTTAGGTAAACTAACCTACATACCGATCAAAGAGAACATGATCTCTAAACTGAATGATGATATTGATTATTACCGAGAGATGGTGATTGATTTAGACCAAGACCTTAAAGATAAAACCATCATGGCTGTTATCGGCGGTTATCTGCATGTACTCGATAACGATGTCTTTACCCGTATATCGAATCGTGCTGTTAAGATTAGGATTAACAACATCCCTTTATTAGAACGTATACATCAGTCCATGGAAGATTTGGATTTGGATTATGTATTCGATAAGCGATATGGTGAGACGAATGTCCACTTAGGTTATCTTCAGTCTGATGAGTTCTTGAAGCGTTATATTACGTCTAACTATTCCTTCATCGTGCTACTGGATAATCCGAATGTCTTTAAAGAAATCAGTTATCCTCGTAAGAGAGGGATACCGAATAGTTACCTGTACCACAAACGTCCTAATCTGCCTATGTTAACACGATTAGGTAAGTTCGAAGAGTATCTCTATAAGCAGGATAATAACTTATTCGAAATAGAGACTGCTGATTGTCAATACCACGAACGTACGTACAATAAAGCAGGTAAGTTGGATAAAGAGACGTACTACGATGCCGGTAGTACACCGACTAAGAGACGTTATATCGCAGATGCTTATTTCATGAACTTGGTGTCCATGATTTGATAAAAGCATGAACCTTGTCTCCATGATCTGAAAGAGCATGAGTAAGCGTAGCACTAGTCTGTCGTTAGACAGACTAACCTATACGAGTGTTTAGCTAACGCTGATCTTCGATTAACGTGGTTAAACATGAGTAAATAAAACAAACATTACACACATCCCCTTATACCACCTATAGCCCGTAATGGACTATAGGTGGCTAAAGGCATATGCTTTCTTTTTTAGTCTAGACGCACATCGTCTATCTCATCTGGTAAGTATAGACAGAATTCACGTACCTCACTGAACATCATGTTACAGCAGGTAGAACGTATCGTAGACTCTATCGCTTTAAATGGTGTCAGATCAGGTATATCATCGCCTATATCAATCAAGTCTTTTGTTTCTTGATCGAACTGATGTTTTACCTTCTCTTCTTCTGTCTCACTCAATGCTTTCAGCTTAGGTGTAACCAAAGTAAAGCTATCTAGTCGTTTCTTCAGCAAATCCACATGAGCATGCTCCATCCATGCCATCCAATCGTAGCAATAATAAGCAATGATGTTGTCTTCTATCCACTTAGCAGTAATATCAATAGGCTTAGCATTCAGTATCTCGATGGGATACAATCCATTCAGTATCACATGCAGACACATCTTCATCTCTTCGATTTCTTCTGGTGTCAGTCTATAAGGATAGATATTCACGTACACCTTGATCGTACCCGTCATGCCTTCACGTGTGTTATCGAGCATGTAAGCATGTAATGTATCTGGCAAGTTAGCCATAATGCTCGTCATCTCAGCATTAGCCAATGTCACGATATCACGTTCACGATACATCTTGCGATATGCTTCCAGATCGAATCCATTGAATTCATCTCTTTCACGCCTAAAGTATCCGTTAAACAACACTTCACCAGCAGCATCTTTGTCTATCCTCTCTAGTGTACTTAAACGCGTATCGAATAAGCTATCCAGATCGAATAAGAACCCTTTAGTTACAGCCATGATACTAACCCACAGTCAATGTTGATTCTATCGCCAGATACACACTCAGTGTCTTCTTAGAGTGTATCTTAAAGTACATCAACAAAGCCATGTATATCACGAGCCAGTTATTATTCAGCAACAACTCCCGATAAGCATTGGCATCGGTAGGTGCTACGAATCCCTTTATTGTCTTCTCCAGCAGTATCAGCTCTTCTTCTACCAACAAACCATGACGATGATAGAATACAATAGCGATGTTCTCTAAGAACGCTTTTTTATCCTGATTCATCTCATCTGTCAGTCTCTTGTACTGGCTCTGGATGTAATCTAAAGTATAGAGCTTACTGTAGTTTACTCGATCTACTTCAGTCTGTATCCAGCTTAATAATAGATTAGCTGCTT
>ERZ773007.51-NODE-51-length-54117-cov-10.317783_pt1 | contig 54117 bp, 72 predicted proteins | sample MGYA00580665_ERZ773007 | MGnify/ENA primary metagenome ERZ773007 (study PRJEB29015, sample SAMEA2738122) | human oral metagenome | biome: human oral; feature: human-associated habitat; material: saliva | place: China | collected 2167 ... | reverse complement strand
CGTTCACAACTTCCAAAGTTGTTAGACGTTTTTCAAGGGTAGAAGTCTTATTTTGTGAGCTTAGATAAAATCCTGCACACGATACGATGATAGGTAAAATCACTGTTACCAACCATCCTGCTAATTCACGTTCCGTCTCCTGCATTAGTTATTATTTACCTCTTCTTTCTACTGCACCTACACGTGCTTCAAGTGCTCCTACTCTATTACGCAAGACACTAAAATCGCCTTGTATAAAGCTAGCTAAATTGTTGTGAGCAGCTTGTGCCAAGTTCCTAATAGCGTTATCTGCGGCCTGACGAGCAGCTACCTCAGAATTGTGACGACTTACTGCCCTAGTCTCTACATCTGTAGTATAGTTAACTACCTGATTGATTTGACTTTGACGAGTAGCCTGCTCTTGTCTATTAGCCTCAGCTGCGTTGTCAGCTACTTGCTTTTCACGTGCTTGTGCGTTCTTGTCGTTTTGTGCGACAGTTCTGTTCGTCTTATCCGTTTTTGCAATCATACCACGTTGACGAGATGAGTTCATGTTGGACTCCGTGGATACAATGTTTCGAAGATCCTGCATATCCTGTGCTTGACTTGTTGTGTCTGCACGTGGGTCTTGAAAAGAAATGACACTTTTAGATAAGTTCGAAAAGTTGATTTTACGTTTAGTGACAATTCGCCATTCTGTAATCTGGTACTTCTCGTCTAGTATCAGCTGACTCTCTAATAAGTCCGGAAGTTGTTCCTGACTATAAAGAGCAGCGTCTACGTCATAACTGACAAAGGGACTTGAGTAGATACGTAAATGTTCACGCATCGCCTCCATCATTTCCCACTTGTTACGATAGCGGTTATCATCCTTCGATTTTTCAATAATCCGCTCCGGAGCCCCAATGCGTCTAAAATAGGAAGTGTCATCTAAGTAAGACTTACCTCCGTTAATGTCTGCAATGGTAATTTCATCCCCGTTATCGTCCGTAGATGTCAGCGTGTAACGAGTACACAAATTTCGACTGTCTACCGTACGAGTGATAGAACTAACTGACTTACCAACTACTAGAGGAAAGTCCTTTTTAGTCATTTGATACACCTGAGGGAAGATTACAATAGTAACTCCCTTATCGTGCTTACGGTACCCAAACACTACCTCTAAATTGTACTGCCGTAGGATATAACGTAGGTTGTGCAAACGTGAGTTCATGTCCTTAGTTACGGAACGAACGTTAATTGACTGAACATCTGTAGGAAGTACCCAACTAACATCAAGTCCTCTAAACTGATCACTTAACATACCCGCAATAGTTGTATTTTCGTAGTTACACGGCATTCGTCCACCGTCTCCTAACTCATACCACAATGCGTCACAGGATACACTAGAACCCCTATTTTTATAGTAGGTATCTTCCAGCAGTTTAATACGGAACCACCTACCTCCAAACTCAATTAGACGTTCAACATAAATGTCGTCATAGTAAGGACTGTCGTTCAAAATACTGAATTTTAACTGTTCGGCTCCGGTAGTTCGAGTAACTCGTTCATCATTTAGGATAATGTTATAAGCCCTACGCAAAACACCAATAGGACGAAATGACTCGTCATAAAGGGTAATTAAGCTACCTTTTTCAGGTGTTAATGGTAATCCATCACTAAAAGTCATTATCGTCCTCCTTAATAGAATTTAGGTAAAAGTTCCAAATAGGTGTTAAACGCAATAGGAGCTCGTTTACTCCAGTCACGATTTTGAAAGTTCACTAATTGTAATTTAACCTCTCCGTGTGGAATTTGGAAAAATTGTCCTCTAGTGTATAGTGAAAATTTCATTTGTTTGGAAGTTCCTGTATGTACGGTAATTGTAGGTTCACTAAAATCAATAACAATTCGAGTTTCGGGAGTCAAAATAGTTTGGTCTACTTCCCCAATAGTTAGTGAGGGACCGTACTGATAAATACCTTCTTCGTCAGGTATTAGCAACGCAAATTCAATCCTACCTGTAATTTCTCTATCGCTAGAAAATTCGAGTTTGAAATCGTGTGTTGCCTTACCTTCGTTGTAAATCGTAAAGCGGTGATAATCCTGTATACGATCTCCTTTAAAAGTACCTGTTACATGGGACGCAGAATATTCGTAAGCGTCCTTAAATGTAATAGTAAACTCGTAAATACCCTTACAGGTACCCTTATCCGGTACACTTGTAAACGAAACAAGTTTGCCAGAAGTAATGTACCCAATTCGATAAAAACCTACATTTTCCAAAGTAGATATCTCTGCGTACCCCTGAGAACGACAGTACTGTTTAAACTTACGTAAGCTATTCAGTACCTCAAGTTCACTGGAGTCCTCAATAATAATTGTAAGAGATCCTTTAACGTTATCAAATAAGTCGTTATGAGTAGGAACAATCCCGTCAATACCCTCTAAATCTGACCCTCCGTTATCCTTTGGAGTACCAATTACAGGTTCCTCGTACTCTAGTACAGAAACCCCAAACTCTGAAATATCAGTGCCGTTAATAAACAGGGTGTTCGTATTAGCCACACTAAATTCCTCCTTAAATTACTGCTGTTGTGTCACCTAAGCTCTTAAGTGAACGAATGTCCTTATCATACAATCCACGTGAAATTGCTTCTAAGTCAGTATCGTCTCTTACTATTATAGTACCAATTTCAACATTAGTTGTCGATTTAGTTCCTGTAGGTTGTAGATCCGTGTTAGTGTCCTTATTAAGATAAGGAGTTACATAGCTACCAAAATTGTTCACATTTGCAAGACTGTCTAATAAGTCTTGTGTCTGTGGAGCTACTAAACTATTAGGGATAGCTTTTTGAACAGTATCGTAGGCTTTTGAAAATTCTTTTGAAATACCTACAGCGTCAATCTCAGGTTCAATGTTCGACATAGCGTCTGAGACTTGTCCTGCCATACTTTTGGCTACACTTACGGCTCCATAAATCATTGAACCAATACCGTTAATGAAACCTTGACCTGTGTATCCACCGAGTTCGAACATTTTACGAGAAGGTGAATGGATGCTCAAAGCTCCCTTAACTGCCTCTAACGCACTTTTAGCTAAACTTGCGGCTTTACTAATAACTCCACTTAGCATAGATCCCATACCGTTAATGAAACCTTGAACAAATTGAACCCCTGCTGATAACATTTGACCAGCAAAGCTAGTAACAGAAGAAACGGCTTGTGACGCCATAGACGTACAAGCACTAATAACTCCACCAACACCGCTTGTGAATCCACTAGCTACATTACGAACCCACTCGGCTCCTCGTTGTAACATCTGTCCAATAAAGCTACCCAGTGAACTAATAGCTTGGCTGCCGGCAGATACTGCACTACTAATAAGGCTACCAATACCGGACATCATACCTTGTGCGGTACTTACAATCCATTGTAACCCTGCTGAGATAAATTGACCAACTAGGCTTAATAGTGTAGATACCAATGTTGAAACAAGAGTCCAAGCAGCTTCTAATAGAAGTGGGATTGCTTGGATAATACCCATTACCAAAGCCCCAATCAATTGGAACGCAAGTCCAATAAGTGTAGGAAGATTTTCGATAATGGCTTGTCCAAGTGTAGTCATAATCATTACCGCAGCTTGTGCTATTTGAGGGAAGGCTTGGATAAATCCTTCCAGTAAGGCAGTAATGATTTGAATAGCACAATCTACAATCAGTTGAATGTTGTCACTAATTGCTTGGATAAGTGCGTTAAGCAACTGAACTGCTGCGTCAATAATCATTGGCAGATTTTCAATTATGGCATTTACTAACGCCAAAATAATTTGAATAGCAGCTTCAATAATTGTAGGTAGGTTTTCTATAATGGCGTTAATTAAAGCAGTCATTATAGCGATACCTGCTTGTATCAATAAAGGAAGAGCTTGTGTAAATGCTTGTACTAAAGTGTTAATAATTGTTGTAGCTGCTTCAATAATTGCAGGTAGGTTTTGAGTAATAGCATTGACAAGGGAAGTTAAAATCTGTATACCTACGTCAATCAAAGCAGGTAGGATTTGAACAATACCCTGTATCAATGCCTGAATAATTTGACCTCCTGCCTCTAAAATTGATGGTAAGGCTTGTACGATAGCTCCACCAATAGTTGTTAAAGTAGAACTAATAGTACTTACAATTCCGGGCAAAGCGGAAGCAATACTTTGTATTACTGACACTATAATTGAGGATATAGTACTCATAATGCCAGGCAAAGCATTAGCCAAATTAGTCAAGAATGTAGTAATTGACGTAGCCATATCGTTAATTACTGCCTTAACTCCGTCAGCGTTAAACTGACCCAACGCAATGAACTTAGCTGCAAAAGTAGCTAGTAATCCAATTACAATTCCAATGGGACCTCCAAGTCCTGCGAAGCCTAAACCTAGTGAAGTTATTACTGAAGCAAATAGACTTGCTTTAGTTCCTACACTATCAAAGTTAATACCTAACTGAGACAAGAAATTCTTCGCTACGCCCCAAAGTCCTGTAAAGAACCCACTAATGGTATTCGCAGTGAATCCAAGTTTTTCAGCCAAACTAGACAAGCCACTTGTAATTCGATCTAAAGCAAAGTCTTTAACCTTAACTGCTGCTTGACCTAGTACACCTAAGAACTGAGTGAACTTGTCCCAAGCGTACTGAATAGCTGGACCCAGGAAGTTTTTCAAAGCCGTGGCAATGTTGTTAACTGCGTTCCTGAAAGTCTCAGATTTATTATAAGCTATTAGGAAGATAGCAACTAGAGCAGCTATGGCAGCTACTACTAGTCCTACCGTTCCCATAGTTCCCATAAATCCAGCTCCAAGGAAGTCAATAGCCGTCTTCACTTTGGCAATAGTAGTAACAATAGTACCAAAGATTAAAAGTAGTGGACCTACAGCAGCCAAAATAGCTCCAAAGGCTACAATCATTTTTTGGATGCCTGGAGGAGCTTTGACAAAGGCCTGTACTACTTTAGTAATTACGTCTACAATTTTACCTAAAGCAGGAGCTAGGATTTGTTGAATAATAATCCCAGCGGACTCGAACGCTCCCTTCATTTGTTCAATCTTACTTTTAAGATTCTGCTGCATAGTATCTGCCATTTGTTTAGCGGATCCGTCTGCATTTTTAAGGGAGTTAGTAAGAGCATCAATTTTTTCAGGACCTGCTTCCATAAGGGCTAACATACCTGAGAGGGATTGTTGTCCGTACAACGTAACGAGGTGACGATTTCGTTCCTCGTCCGTAAGTCCTGCGGTGGCCGTTTTCAGTTGAGCGATTTGATCTTTAAGTGGGAGCATTTTACCCTGTGCGTCGTAGAATGACACACCGAGTTCATCCATGGAAGCTTTCATTGCTTTGGTAGGATTCGCTAAACGAGATAAGGCTCCACGCAAGGTGGTACCTGCTTGTGAACCCTTAATACCTGCATCACTCATAATACCAATCGAGGCAGCAGTTTCTTCCAAACTAATACCCATGGCGTGTGCGACTGGAGCTACATATTTCATAGCTTCTGCCATGTCACTTGCTTCTGCATTAGTATCTGCAGCAGCACGAGCAAACACGTCTGCAACGTGTCCTGCTTGTGTAGCCTCTAAACCGAACGCACGGAGAGAAGTTGCCATAGCGTCTGCACTAGCAGCTACATCTCCTCCTGAAACTGCAGCAAGGTCTAAAGTACCTGGCATGGCTCCCATAATCTCGTTAACATTAAAACCGGCAGAAGCTAGGTTTTCCATACCTTGTGCAGCTTCTTTAGCACTGAACATGGTATCTGCACCTAACTGAATAGCTTGCTGGTTAAGAGCCTTTAGTTCACTTCCCGTAGCACCGGAGATTGCTTGTACCCTGGACATTTGAGCTTCGAACTCGTTGCCTACTTTGACAGCAGCAGCGGCAATACCTAAAATAGGTGCAGTTACTCCTAAAGTTAAGGCTTTACCCAAGCTAGTCATTGCCTGTCCTACCTGAAATGAGCGATTCATCTCAAGTGCTGCACGTTGAGCTTGACTTTGAGCAAGGTTAAGCTGGGACGTAAAGTTGGACGTGTCCAAAATCATTTTAGCGGCAATTGTACCTAAATCCATGTATCAGTCTCCTTACGTCATAAGTAATGATTGTAGTCCTGGGTTCTTCTTCTTGTCTTGTTCAAAACGAGGTTTCTTGTCCTCGTCTAATTGGCGTAGGAAGTAAACACAAGCTACATCAAAGCAGTAACACCCTATATCCGTAGAAAGACCTAGCACTTGACTAGGTCTTACGTTAAATTCTCGGGATACTGCTAAAGTGTTCATAATTTCAGGACTCTTAACGAAAGGATTCTAAATCAGTAACCTCCCCATACATAGCTGAGAAGAGTGTCATAAGTTGTTCGTCTGTAAGATAGTCCCCAATCTCGTCATAGCTTGGCTGAACAAGACTTGCTTTTGCAAACACACGCAAGAGTGAAGCCATGTCTTGTAATCCACTTTCACTTGAGTTAAGTTTGTCAATTGCAGCTTGTTTATCAGCCTCAGTAATTGCAGCTTTTGGATCTTTTGTCTTACCGTTCGAATTTCCAAAAAGCTCAGTCACTTTAGCCATAAGAGTGTTAGGGATTGTACCGTTAGACAACATTGTCATAACACCTGTGCTTTTAATTTGGACAGGGATTCGTTCATCCCCTGGGTTAAATCCAGGCAAAGTGATGATGCGAAACGCACGGTTTTTAAAAGCTTCGGCAGTAATTGGTTGAGTAGTCATATTAAAATCCTCTTTCTAAGTAGTGATCTAAAATTATAAAATGTTCAATTATCCAGTATGAGTTTCCTCAGTACCTGTAGCAGCGGCAGGAGTTCCAGCAGGGTTACCTCCAGCTTCCGCTACCGGAGAAGCAGTAGCTTCGTTCTTCTTAAACTTAGCAATAAGTGTAAGTTCACGATCTGGCAAAACATCTGCATCAAAGTCCCAGATACGAGATTCGCCAGCTACTTGCCAACCTACAAACGTATGGTCTGTAAGTGTAGGATCCGCAGGTTTTGGAGCAATTTTTTCTCCAGGAATGATTTTAAGGTTTGCGACATCCCCTGTTCCCCCGTTAAGGTTAAACGTAACTTGACGAGGCATTTTAGGGAGTGTAGCTACATAGTCCATTGACTTAATTGGAAGTCCTGCTTTTGTAGCCTCACGTGCCTTAATTGTAAATTCTGGAGCGTAGAACTCTTTACCTACGTTCATGCCAGGAGCCTTACCTTCACAGTTATTAAGAGTAATCTTAACATAGTTAACGATAGAGTCTCCAATGTAGTTAGCTACATAAATTGACATACGGAACGGCTTCATATTAGCTGAACCTACAGTCAACATAGGTGAGTCATAACCTACAATGTTTTGTGAACTGTCACGACGAACATCCCCACCCTCAATAAGGGCTACAATTTCAGGATCAAACGTGTTGTCCGTAAATGTAAGGTCGTAACCGTACAGAAGATCCGGAGTACGAACAATCGCAAGGATGCGAGTGTCGTTACGTTTGATTTCTTCATCCCCTTCACTAACAACGGCTTCAAGCTCTGCAGTTTCTGCTGTGTCTACAAAGAATTTAGCTGAGTTTTTAGTTGGAAGTTGAGTCAGTGGATCAATTTCTTCAATTTCTACACACTTAATGCCGTATAGAATATCTTTACTCATTAAATAATTCCTCCTCGTGGTATTCGGTATTCAATCTCCATGCGATGTCGTGCTAATGTTGGATCGTAATAGTCACCTGTTTCAGCGTAAGTTACTTCGTAATCCAACGATTTTAACAATCGGCGAACTTGTGCTCCATACTCGTCAATGGGGATAATAGAATCTGCACCTACATACACTTGCACCTTCCAATAGCTAAAACTACACAAACTATTGCGTTCACTAGCCATGCGGTGACTATATGTTAGTACGATATAATTATCCGGACGAGAAGTATGAACATCGTCAAAGTTGCCTACATCGTTTGGGAGTGCGTTAGGTTGAAAGGTAGGTAATATTTTATTTAGTTCATCCATAACGGATTTACGTTCATTCAATTACTGTACCTCCTAACTAACTAGACGCTTAAGAGCTCTATAAAGTTCAGGAACTTGACTCTCTACGGAAGCTTCTAGTATTTTACTTTTTCTTTGGTGGGCAAGTTCCAACCAATAACCGTAACTCATGTGGTGAGCTACCGCCATCATAATTTGGTCTTTTGTTACCCACTCAGCCGAACCTTTCAAGGTTTGCCGAGCATTACCTGTTCGGTTAATCCAAGGTCCGTTAGCTTTGGCATAAGCCTCCATTTTAGTTGAAGCTACCTCACATACCGTAAGGACTGCTGTCTCAAAACGAGAACGGTACTGAACACACTCGGCTATAAAATTACTTGGGTCAACATGCAATTCAGCCACTAGTCCATCACCTCCAACATTACTTCAATTAGCAAATTCTGCTCTAAAATGTTCGTCACTTCGGTAACTTGATACTGTCGTTTGGATCCTTTAACTTGAATAATATCCCTTGATTGAATATCTAAAGTCGGTTCATAAGGAATCCATAACTTAATACTATTTTGAACAAAAACACGTCCTGCGTCACTTGCGTTAATGGATAAGTTAGGAGCTGAACTATTATCAAATATTACCTTAAGGGAGGAAGTCACTACTTCTGGAGTTTTTGATTTTGTTCGTCCACCATAACCATCCGAGGTAAACTTATACCTAGCTACAGAAACATAACTAGGTGCAGTATTTAGGATTCGTTGTATTTGCTTTTCAAAATATTTTCGGTTTAACGTCATGTACCATCAGCCCTTTTCATTAGGATAGTAGACCCAGTACTGGATTTAAGCTGCTCGTTTTGTTGCTCTTCTAAATACTCGTTATAGAAAAGCTGAGACATTCGCTTCCAATAATCTGCGTCACTGTTTAATTTAATAGGACCTAAAGTAACTACATCGTTTTGACTATTTAATAGACAAAGTTTATAGCTTACGTAAGCTACTGATTTGTGACGATCCAAAAGAGCCGAAATTTGTTCGTCAGTGTATTCGTTTGGAGATGTTCCACCACTTAAGTTAGTTTTAACTAATTGAATCTCGGCTTCTCTTAACATACTATTCTCCTAACTCAAATTGAATAAGAGCGTCAACAAGGTCATCCTTACGTGACAATGATTTAGTATCAATGTCGTTGGCAGTAGCAAGATCACGAAGTTCGTTCACTTTCATTTTCTTGTACTCGCTACGCATTTGCTCAACCTCTGGGTTATCCTTAGGCTCTTCCAACTCCTCACCAATTGGAGTTTCCTTTGGAGACTTTTCACTAATGGCAGTAGCTTCTTTTACAGGTTCGGCAAATCCTCGGGAAATAAGGTCGTTCCCAAGTGTAGCAGGAGCTTCGAAAATGGTTCCTTGCTGAACAACTTTTCCAGCTACAATCAAAGTCGTAAGGGCTTTATAAACTAAAAACATAGTCTACCTCCTAGTTAGTTTTAAGGGTACCTACATAGTCAATACCCTCAAACGAAGGAATCATTACTGCAGAAACAACAGTAACCACGTTAACTGGGTGTTTTTCTTTGTAAGTAGTGATTGTAGGACCACCGTTAAGTACCTGAACAGTAGCATCAGTTCCACCTGTTGCAAGGTCAAACGCTTCAGGAGTAGTTCCGTACCATGTGTGTCCAACTGGAGTTGGAGGCAAGAGAACTACACGTCCATCATCAATAAGGTTGAATTGACGGATGTTACCATAATCAGGAAGTTTGTCAGCGCTTGCGAACTGAGCAATCTTCTTAGTATAAACCGCAATTTGAAGACCTGTGTGAGCTGAAATAAATTGTTCAGCTTGTTGTGGAAGAACGACAAGGTTTTCCCAAGATCCAGCAAGTCCCAAAGCAAGAGCCTTCTTAATTGAGTCACTATAAATGAGATCATTGTAAGTGTTACGGTTAAGAAGCATACGAGTTGGACGAACACCTGTACGGTTTTCAATGTCGTCCAAAGCAGCCATAATGTCTTTGATTGGGTCAGAAGTTGTACGATCTGTCCATTTCTTAGCAGCTGTGTATTGTTGAGCAGCAGACATATTGTAGTCGTAAGTGTATTGTGCTTCTGCGTTGGTAGATTTAACAGTAAATTTACCGTATTGAAGCAACTGCATACGCATGTATTCTGCTTGTGCTTCTACACCATCTACAAGGTTCTTAGTGTCATCGTAAAGTTGAGTGATGATAGGTTGAGCAAGTGAAGTACTTTGGTTCAACAACATTTGCAAGTTTTGACGGTCTTTTTCACCAAGTCGCATAGACTCACGGAAGAATGCCATCTCTGTTGCTTGTTTTTTGAACCCAGCACGTTCACGCAAGCTAGCTTTAGCATCATAGTTAGATGGTTGGATAGTTACAGGAAGATTGTTAGCTCCTTTAAGCCAAGAAATATCTGTTCCCGTTTGTTGTGCATTAGGGAAAAGTTCTGGACCGATGTAAGGAATTGCATTAGAAGGCAAAGCTTCCAAGTAACTAGCGACCTCGTTGGCATTTAGATAATCATAAATGTTCATTAAAGTAGGCCTCCTTATTTAACAACTAAAATCATTGGGTTAGCTGATTCTGGAACAGCTCCGCCCACTTTTTGAAGAGCAGCGTATTTAACAAAACCGTGAACAAGAACAGTGACAGTGACATTTTCTTCACCTGCATAAACTTCTTGGTCACTAAAGATAACGCCGTCGAATTTTTCACCTGCACCTGCGACTTGCAATCCAGTTGAACGTCCGTCCAACGAAGTTGCATTTTTAACCGCAGTACCTGCTAGGATGTATTTCTTGTTCCCTACCGTAGTAGCTGCTGTAGCTGGGATAACTGCTGGCAAGGCTACATAGTGGTCAGGAATTGCGGAAATACTGCGAGTGGTTTGTGAATAATCAGTAGTATTTACACGAACTTCTGGCATGTAAAATTCCTCCTATTTAAAGTATGAAGATGTTTGCTCATTAGTTTGAGCTTCACCTAAAGCAGCAGCTAATTGTTTACCAAAGGCTCCAACTTCTTTAGGTGTTTTAGTTCCTCTACCCATACGGTCAGGACTGCCCGGATTTCCAGTACCTTTAGGATTATCTGTATGTTCGTCCGTAGGTTCTTCTTTGGGAACAGGTTTGAACAAGTATTGCTTATGTTCACGAAGTTCCTTAAGTTGATCCTCCAAACCGTCAACAGATCCATCATCGGTGACTGTAATTTTAGACATATCCATAAAACCTAAAATATCAGTAGCAGGAGCAATTGAGTCAGTAATAAGTGGTTGAAGACGAGATTCAATTACAGCAGTTTTTGCCAACTGTGATTGCGTGTTCAAGCGCTTTTGCAAGTCTTCGATAATGGCGTGCGCATCGCTACCTTCTTGGACTTGCTTTTCAAGTTCAGTAAGTTTTGACTGCTGTTCAGTTACTGAACGATTAGCCGCATCACGTTGTTGGATGACCTCGTCGAATCGTGCGTGTGGTACAAAATGACTTCCATCACCGTCAATGAAAACTTTAGCGTCTAGTTCTTTCGAATTAGATTTAATGGTTTCAGTTACGGTTGCAATTGTATTGCCATCTAAACCTTTTAGCAGATCCGTAAGTTCATAAGACATATTACATTCCTCCGAGTTTACGCTCTCCAGCTGAGTCTTACGTTTTTGTTCAGTGCCGCAGAAACTGAATAAAATTCGAGGCGTTAAGGTGCCAAGTGTCCTTTAAAATTATTATAAAACAAAATAGATTCAGTCACAACACGACTGAACCTATTTAATGTAGACTAGTTTTTGAAAATTATTCAGTTTTGATAAATCTTGGATTACGGTAACTATTAGTATCTTCATCTAGCAAGTCACTGTACCAACTATCCAACATATCATTCGAATCTCCGTTAACCCAATCCCTTAACTCGTCCGCAATTTCCTCCAAAGACTTATCGTACCATACTGTTTGATAGCACATACCGTTAGGATGGTCAAAAGGGCAATCTTCTGCGGTAAAGATTTCTCCGTCTAAATCAATACAAGTTTGACAAGTTCTGCCTGGAGCATGAACGGAGTGCCATTGAACTTTTTTAGCGTAAGGGTTAATTTTAGACCACTGTCTTACTCCTGCCGTAGCTGAATGACTAATTGTAGTCCTAGCTAGTCGTAAGGCGTTATATTCTAAATTCGAATATTTTTTAGCCGTTACTGGACCCAGTGTTTCCTTAACCTTATCATAGTCCCAAGTTTTTCGAGCTTCCGGACGGATAAACTGTTCTAGTAATTTAGCAGTATCTACCGCAGACATACCAGACGCAACTGACTTTGTAATAACTTCGTGTACCGTAGTGGATGCTTTTGAACTAATAGACCATATACGTTTTGAAAGTCCTTTGTTATCTTTGTAGATTTCACCCTTAACAACTGCCTCCGCTGCCTGTTTAGAGTAAACTTTAGAGGCGTGTCTAAATGTAGTTCCAAAGTCTTTAGCAGTGTTTTGTCCACCTTCACCTAAAAGGTTTAACATCTGCGTAACTTGAGCATCAATTACATTTTGAACAGCTTTATTCGAATATTCACTAACTAATTGATCCAATACTGTATAAAGATCGTAAGCATAGTCTTTGTAAATACGTAAAGGAAGGTATCCATTTTTTGACCTAACAAGTTTTGCAATAAGGTCCTCACCGGCAGCTTGAAAAGCCTTAAGAACTTCCTCCTCTTGTTCTAAACTTAACTTAGCGTTAGTTAGGTGAACCGCTTTTTCCCAACTACTTAGATAGTCGTTCTCTTTCCTTACCATCTATATCATACTCCTGTTTCAGCTTAACTGAACGAGCAGCAATTTTAGTAGCTGCGTTTTCGTCCTTATGCATAAGTTCGTGATATGTATGGACATTCATTTTATCACCCTTGTTCAGTTCTTGTTGGATTTCACGTTTTAACTGCTTACGCTTGTTAATGTACTTATTGACGTAGTAGTCTCCAATAAATGTAGTATAACGACGGTAACACTTAGGACATTCGAAATAAGTCCAAGTAACCTCAGGTCCTACTTTAGTAGATACAACATCTTCAGCTTGTAACTCAAAAGCATGTTCACACTCGTTACATCTCACTTTGAATTTTCGTGAATTCTCTTTGTCCTTCGCTAGTTGATTTTGTTCCTTCTTCATCTGCTTCTTTCGGTTTAGGATACCCATCTTGTTCCTCCTCTAATGTCGGTTCCTGTGTAAGTTCGTTTACTAAATTAGGCAAAGCTCCTCCTGAAACCTCGTCCAAGTCAGCTTGCTCTTCCAAAATACGTTGCCACTCCTTATCAGCTTTTTCCTTCTTACTGAACTCTTCAATGTAAGATTGGTGACTGCGAACATTGTTTTGCACTTCACTAATAGCTACTTGACGAGCTGCTACTTCGTCGCTAGGAAGTGGGTACTTATGTTCAATGCTTAGAGTAGTTAAAGTAGCATAGCTATTTAAAATGTTTTCAGGAAGTTCTTCTGTAGTAACATTTACTTTTGCTAAAACCTCTTCCAACATACTCACAAGCCACTGCACTGCCGAATCCCATTCTACCCATTTAGAGTCACAACGACTCATTAGGTCGTAAAATAGGAACTGCATTGCAATGCCGGACGGAGCGGACTGAACTTTTTCGGGAAGTGGTTGGTCCATTAGTTCATACATAGCTCGTTTAGCTTCATCTAAATAGTACTGAGTTGCAGGTAGGAAGTTAAAGCTGCCTGAAATGTTAGTAACTTGAGCTTGTTTGCCTCCAGTACCACCAACGTTAGAAGAAGGGTCAGATTTTAAGTCTACTACAGCATTAGGAGCAATCTTCATTCCTTTTAGTGAAGCAGAACTTGCGTCAATAATGACAGGTTGTTCGAACATTTTAAACTTAAGAGCATCTCGTAAGTCAGAAATTGTTCGATTATGGTTGTCTGCGATAGTAATAAGATCTTTAACGTCACTAGAACCATAAATATCATTAGTAAGAGGTTCGTTAAGGATTACACGGCAAGGAATTTGAGACAGTCCTGTAGGAGCAGATTCTGTTACTGCTAATGGAACTTCGATAGGGTTGCCCATGTTATCTTCAATTGTAACCAGCTTAGCGTCTACCTTTTTAATAGTAGTAGAGCCATCCTTGGCTACATAGATTTGATTAGACTCACCGTCAGTTAAAGCATAAGTTAACCAACATTGCTCCTCTTTATTTTCAAGAGCTTCTTCAATGCCGGAGTCACCAGGTCCTGACTTCATCTCGTATCGGTAGTGATGCCATAACTGAGCCTCTGTTTTCATGCCTTTAGTACGTTCGTCCTGATAAACAATATCCACGGACAAAAGACGGGAAGTGTTGCGAGGGTCTACAATGTAAGTAAATTGAGGCATTGGGTAGAACCTAACATCGATCGGTTCTCCTTCGTTTGCAATTACTGTCATTAGTACTCGTTTACCTACTGTAGCATCTACTAGAGCATTAGCAGCTTTACTCCAAAACTTATTTTGCTCTAAAATAGATTCGAACAAAATACGTTTATTTTCAGCCGCTTCTTCTTGCCCAGACTGAATAGCATTGAACGTAAGCTCTGGTGATGTTCCCATCATAAAGCGGGATTGTTTACGAACTAACTGCTTAATGTAGTTACGAATTTCACGTGTAGGTACATAGTCCAATCCGTCAACGTTAATCTTCCAAGTTTGACCGTAATCCGAGTCTAAATTGTTAACGTCAAAGCCGTCAAAGTATTGATAATACTTTTCAACTTCCTGCAGTTCTTGTTTAAATTTAGCGTTTTGGGCTAACGGACTGCTAAATGCTTGGCTTAGGACTTCGTCTGTGTGTGAAACTTCTGTTGATTTTTTAGCCATTATTTTCCTCCTATATTATAGTATACAACTAAATACCTATAATTGTATACTAGGCTCTTGCTCCTTTACCACTTAATACCTGAATTTCAAAACCAAAATCGTCGTTAATTAAAGCGTCTGTAAGACACGCATATCTATTACGGTCCATACAGTGGTCATCCTCTTTAACAACTTCGTCCCTGCCATGTTCACTTGCTTTCGTGTCCCAGCTATAAGAATAGTACTCGTCTATATCATGTACATTACTAGGATCAATAGTAAAACGTTTTTCATGTAGCAACTCTGCGTGGAAGGAAATACCTAACGCTACATCATTTCGGGCAGGTAAGATTTGGATACCTTTTCGAACAATATAAGGATGCTTTTGTAGTTCAATAATCATAGCGGACGCAGATGGGTCAAGTATGATATATTCAATAGGATACTTCCTAATCATATTCACTAAATCATTTGCGTATTCTTTAGTGGTCTTTTGTAACACACCACCGAAGGATTGATTAGAGTCCACATCTGGTTCGGTGAGTTGTTGTTCAGCTTCCCTACCAGAATGATAATAAGACTCAATCAGGTGGTAATGTTTCAAACGGTTCGAATATCCATAAACTCCAAAAGTAGTAGCGTTATAGATACCAAAGTCTCCTGCTACAAAGATTCGATCCCATTGTATGTCTAATGTTCGAACATGGTCTTCCTCGTTAAACATTGAATAAACCAAACCGTCCGCAGTTACCCAAAGCCCTAAAATGAACCTTTTACGGAAAACACCTGCGTACATCTTTTCATAACGCTTACGGATATGATCATTTAGACTAGGGTTATCGTCCATTGTAAAATGCAGATAAAGAACACGTTTTTCAATAGCCTTATCAATCCAGTTCTTTTTGAAATAGTGGTTAGGGTTTGAGGGGTTACAACTGAACCACATCTTTGAACCAAAGACTGAACAACGTCCAGTGGCTTGGTTAACAAAAGATTCAGGCATAAGAGCAACCTCGTCACAGAAGATACCTGCTAATGTAATCCCCTGAATAAGATCCTGACTAGCTTCGTCTTTACCACCAAAGATATGGAAGTAGTTAATAACTTCTTTATCTGCTTCTTTACGTGCAATGACTAATAGGTTTTCATTTCGCACATCTTCAATCACGTATCCGCGACTCGAAAGCATTTGCTTAAGAGGTTGGACTACGTTACGACGAGCCGAATGAATAGTTTTACCACAAATAGCAAAGTTCTGTCCAGTGAAATCCTGCATTGCCCAAAGGACAAAAGATAATGCCATGGATACTGTTTTGCCTGAACGAATAGAACCGTCTGCTATAACTACATCGAAATCTTTATAAGGTGAATTATCTGTCCACCATGTTAACAACTGTAATTGTTTTTTACTAAAAGGTACAAAGTTGAACCTTTGTACCTGATTTTTCAATCTTCCCATTAGCTACCTCGTCGAAGGATTTCAGCTGGAGCTTTTTGTCCTACTCGAAGATGTTCCGCTTGGTCTGGCGTTACCATAAAACGTCCATAACCACTCACGTCAATAAATCCAGGACCAACTCGTTCAATTACTCCAGGATTAGATGAAACGTAAGTAGGTGTTTTAGCAGGACGTGGCCAACAAACAACGGCAATAGTAATTAAAATAACAATTACTGAACATAGAAATTCTTTTTTAGTCATTGAAATCTACCTTTCTAAATTACAAGATTTTAAAGTGTGTAGGTGTAGCTTGATAAGCCCATGCTTCACTTTGGTCAGTAGTCTTAACAAGTCGTCCGTTCTCTACTTTAATCATTGTGCCTTCTGGGAATCGTTCAATACCTGTCACATCGTTTTGAACAAACCCACGATATTTAGCAGGTGCGTGAGTTCCTGCGTCAGCTGCTGACAACATAACGGCATAAGCTTCAAAGTTGTTATTCGCAATAGCTGCTGAACTATCACCTGTTAGCTTAATAACAGTTCCTTTAGCAATAGTTGAAGACGTTTTGTTATAAGCTTGAACAACTTCATCACCAAACTGAATAGGTAATGCTTCTCCGCTAGTGTTACGGTGTTTATGAGGAAGCATGGTATTTCCTGACCCAGTAATTAAGATGTGATTACCATGTCCCTTGTTAGATTGTTCATCCATGTTATAAACAGGTTTATCTAAAATGCAATTATTCATGTAGACCGTTGAATCTTCTGACCCTGTTCCATAAGTACCAAAACGAACAGCATAATCTTCCCAGTTGTTTTTATTCTCACCACGGAACTCACAGTCAGTGAGGATAAACAAGTTAGCCTTTTGATTAAAGTTTGTATGGAATGAGAATGGTGTGGTAGCTGATTGGAAATAACAACGTACAAACTCCCAACGTCCCTTTGAACCTGAACCACCTGCAACCGCCTGAACAGATTGCCAAACACCTTGCTTATTCCCTTCGTGAATAAATCGACAGTCCGTAATAATAACATCACTATTATCAAATTGATTATTAGTTTCAAAGTGGGCTACATAACGAGTATTTTTAGCTCTAAATTCAATACCTGTAATCCTATTATGTTTCCATACATTTAGAGGACTAATACGACGAGAGGCATTATCTGTAATTTCATTATCGGGAATAAGGATTTGAAGAACTACCTTACCTACTCCCTCTAAGTTTACATAGTCAGGAAGGATCATTCCTTGTCGTTCGTCGTTTGTTTTATCTGCAATATCTACAAATTTCTTACCACCTAATTCCTTATAGAGGTCGTAAGTCCCTGCGTAGATTCGAACAGTGATAGGACGAGCTGGTGTAGCAATGTTTCCTGCTTTATTTACTGCGTCTAATACTTTTTCAAATTCTTTGCCGGGACCTACTTCAATAACATCACTTGTATCTGCGACAATGAGGTTTGGGATAAAGACTTTGTTTTCCTGTGACCCATAATTGTTCAAAAGATCCAAAGTGAGTTGAGCGACAATAGGGTTTTGATCATACTTGTTATTAGTAGTAACCCAAAGCAACTTATCTTCATTGTATTTTAACTCTCCAATCTCAGCAGCTGAGTAGTTAATGTTTGAAGACCCTGAAAGTTTTTCCCAGCCAGTTCCGTCAGTTTTGGTAACAAAGGTAAAGAATTGTCGAATGTTTTTAAATGAATAAGTAACACCCTTTTCTAACTTAATAGCACTAAAACATTCCCAGTCTGCGCTACTTCCTGGCGTAGGACTTCCACTCCAATACTTGCCAGGATATTTAGTAGCTTTATCAAGCATATTACCTGAACTATAGATACCATTCACGTTATGAAGATCAACTGTCCCTGTTACTTGGCTACCGTCAATCTTCAATGACGGGATAACAGTATTCAATACTCCGTATCTATGTCCTGTAGGATCTGCTAAATAGTCCCCTAACTTAGATTTAGGTTGGTTAAAGACTGCTGGGTTTATTGTAATTTGTGTAGATAGAGCTAGGAAACCATCTTGTTCGGCAGAAAAGTCTCCACTCCAAGGCTCATTCTTGCTACTATTAATTTCCTTAACAATAGTCTTTCTGTCCATGCCAACTTGAAAACTAAAGATACCATAAAAGCCGTGGAGGTAGAATGTTTGACCTGACTTAATTGGAATAAGTGGATATCTCTTCCAGTCTTGCGAATCGTAAGAACCTATTACATTACCGCTCTTAGTATAAACCTTGTAGTTCTCACGTGATGATTCATCAATCAAATAAGTTGTCGAACGTGCAAAGGTTGTCATTTCAGGACTTACTGAGTTTTGAGCAATACCTGAAGATTGATAATCTCCACCCTTAGTCCAGTTACCATTCTTCCAATAAAACCATTCTCCACCTACAACGTAAACACCCGGTCCGCCGTTAGGTACTGCTCTTTTAAGTTCATCTAATGACCCATAAGCACCAGCAGGATTTCCTCCAGACAAAGCAGTAAGCATTTCTTTAACATAGTTAGCATCTGCCTTACCGTTCATTAGTTCAGCAATCTTTTCGTTAAAGAGTGACAAGTCTGCTTTAGCTGCTTCTAAATCACTTAGCTGGTCGGCAATAGATGCTACTTGACTATCAGGTAATGTTTTAGATAGACGTTGGAACCAATCATAAAATTGATTCATTACATTTTCAACTTCTGCGATATAGTATTTAGACGCAGCGTTTGTCATCACACCCGGTTTTACATAGATACGGAAGTTCGCAGTTGATGCTACAACTGTTCCATTCTTATCTGTAATTCTAAAGAACACTTCGGGGATAAGACCTACTTTAAATGTAGATGCTGCAGGTAGAATGGCGATAAGTTTACCGTCACTACTATGAGCAGGAACACTGAATTCACCTGCATTACCATAACCCTCCAGCGTTACAGTCTTATCAAAAAACCAAGCGGAGTTAATAATGTTACCATCGTCCAACAAGGTAGCTTGGATACGGATACCGTTCTTGTCCCCTTGTCTAATATAGACGATAGGTGCTTCTGCTCCACCCTTTGGTGATAAGTTAAGGGTTAGAGATTCAACACGCCATTGATCAATTTGAACCATTTAAGATCCTCCTTTACTAAACTACTAAAATTATAACACATATAATAGGAAAAGAATTAGTCACGTTTACTTTTCTTCAGTTGATTTTGTTTCAGTTTGTTCTTTTAGATAAGCTCCAGTCTCCTGTGCAAACTCTTTCCAAACTGCCGCCGCTGCGTTGTCCAAAGCCTCAACAAAATTATCCTTAGCATCGTCAACAGCTTCTCCCTCACCCATCTTCTTACGTAGTAGGGTTAGCTTATCACGTTCAATCTGCAACCTATATTGAACTTCGGCAGGGATCATGCCGTTAGCTTTTTCTTGTCCTGTTTGTGCTCTGTCTATAATATTTGAAAGAACATCCAAAGCTCCCCACCTAATTTGTCCTTCTTTAGTCATTAGGTATTTGTCAGGATTGTTTAAAGCCATTTCGATTATGTTCATTAGCTTTTCCCATGCGCTATGGTATTTAATGTTAACACTAACTTTAAACCCTGCATACATTTGAGTAAGGGTATCGTTAGTGACTAATGACTTTTCATCGTCAAACTGTTTCTTTAGCTTAACCCACTTTTCTTTAGAACGCATGATCTCAACTGTAGTTTTTGAAACACCGTAACGATTAGCTATCTCCTCAGTTGTCATACCTCTAATATATTCCAACTTCATTCGCTCATTGCGTTCAGCTTTGGACAGTTTAACACCTTTATAATCGTACTCAATCATTTCGTCCTGCTCAATGCGCGATTTAAGTTTGGTCGACTTCTTACCTGTCTTAGCTCTTTTACGAGTCTTCTTAACTTTAGGTCCTGCTACATTTTCAGTCATGTAAGTCCTCCTTATAATAGTAACTACATTATAGTCTAAACTATACACAAGATCAATAACATACTAATAAGACTCTATGTTATATTTGTTCAGTTAATATTGTTTTAAAAATGTTCAGGTCTTGTTTACTAAAATGTTCAGTAACTGTTTTTCAATTTGTTCAGTTATCTTTTACTAAAAATGTTCAGTTCTTTATTGTCAAATTGTTCAGCGTTTATGGGTTTAAAAATGTTCACTAATTTCCATTAACCAGCAGTGATAAATGTTCAGTTCTTTATGTTCAAAAGGTACCTAAATTTTGTTCGACTTTTATGTTCAGTTCCTTAAATGTTCAGTAATTATTTTCGAACATTATTGTACTTTCGAACATTGTTCAGTTCTTCAAAATTAAGATGTTCAGTCTTTTCGAATATTGTTCGAAAGTGGAAAATGTTCAGTTATTTATGGTTTTCGAACATTGTTCAGTTCTTGTTTTTCAGCGTTTTGTTCACTAATTTTAAGGTAGGTAAAGTCCTTAAAAACCCTTTATTTACAAGGATTTCAGAAATAGGTTTGTTTAAGTCGCTGTTTGGTGAATCCATGCTTTAATCTCTTACTCTAATTACCTAGTCTTATAGTTAGATTATCCCTTGTTATTACTTGTTTTATTAGTACTATAAATAGATTTAGAGTTAGATGTTCAGTTCTTTACATTGCGCATTTTTTATTTGGATCCTTTATCTATAAGGTTTTGTTTAGGTTTTGTATTAGTTATGTTTTAGTATAGTTAGATGGGTGTATGTGTATCTTTTCTGCGCATTTTTGGTTGTTTTCTATATGTCTATTAGTATTGTTTTAGTTGGAAAATAAAAAAGTTCAGTAGGTTTTAATTACTGAACATTTCTTGCTTTATTTAATTTCTTTTACTTGGTTGTTACACTCTAAGCATCTCCACCATTTACCACTTGGTACTGCTTTTAAAGTTCCTGGCAATGTTTCGCCGAACTGGGTTTCAATAAAGGTACCTGTGTATTTCATAGTTCGACCAATGTTAGTTGACCCACATTTTGCGCATTTCATATTCTGTGCCCTTTCTACATTTTGATATAACTCTAAACACTCCCTATCGCTGAACAATTTACCGTGTTTGTATATTTGACCTTCCGGCAAATCTTCATATTCAGCTCCTTCGTCGAGTAAGTCTCCTATAGTATGAACATAGGCTTTTAATACACTAAAGATACCTGGTGCATGGTCTTTTCTTAATGAAACGTCGTTACACGTCATCCAGCGCTGCGGATTGTTATTATAGATTCGGATACCTTTTATATAAGATTTATCCGGGTCAATGTTACCTAACATTCGAAGATTTGCTGCGTTCATCATCATGTCCAAGTAAACTTGAAACAAGTCCAACTCCGGCAGGTACTTAATTGTTATTTTTCGAATTAGGATAACTGGACTATTTTTGATAACCTGAACTGGTCCGTGTTTCCGGTGTTTGTGCTTTATGTTTTTCCGCTTTTTTGATACTGGCATAACAGTTACTCCATATAGTCGTCTACAATATACATTGTATTAGTTGGATTGATTTGAACTGAACATTTTGTATCCCGAATAAATTGTTCGATCTGTTCCATGTTTTCAAAGTTAACTAATACATAAGAGTAACCCTTATGTACGTCACTCATTAGCTTTCCGTGGGCGTTAGCAAACGCATGAAAGTATGCTTTGTACCCTAACGTCATGTCCTGACTAAACTTAACACTTTCTACCCTAAACTGCATTAGTTAACACCTCCAATGACACGCGCAGACTGTTTTCTTAACTGCGTAGCGTAAGCTGCACATACCATGCTATTAAAACGTTGTGCAAGATAATCATAGTAAACTGCCTCGTTCAGTGTTCCAAGTGCTACATAGTTTGTAGCCTGTTGTGAAAAGGTAAGAGGTGTGTGCTTGACACCCTTTGCGTAAATAGGTTCACTGTTCATTATTATTGTTCCTCCCTAATAGTAAAATTTCCCATAATCCAAAGTCAATACGAGGACGACCATACTTGCTAAAACTAACATAGTTAAACTCCTTTGTTATTTCGAATATTTTTTGAAGATGTTAATTGTGTTGCCTGCGATTTTACGTTTAAAGTCACTAATAGGACCTCTACGTTTATAGTTATATGCTCTTTGACAAGAGGCACGATCGTTGATCCCACGTCCTGCGGCATGTCTTAGCAACTCCCACTCTTCCGGCGTTACTTTGATATAAAGTAAGCTGTCCGTGTCTACTTTTTGAGAAGTACCCTTACATAAAGGGATGTTCCCAACTCCAATTGAAGGTATTGACCATACCTTATACCCAAGGGGTATGGTCTTAACCTCCATAAATTTATATTTTCCGTTGTTTAGTAACTTTGTCATTTAATTCTCCTTGTATTACTTAGTTAATATAAACTTTCCAAATTTCAAGTTCGTAATCCCGTCCAACTAATTCTTCATAAGCATCAACCTCAGCGTCCATTGCTTCTACAACTTCTTCACTAAATTCGTCTTGTTCGTCTACTTGGGCTTTTAAGAAAACATTCATTTCCAAGTATTTGGCTGGGATAAATTTTGCTTTACCTTCGTATACTATAACAGCGTCACCTTCCCAGTCCATTGCCAGCATTACCCAAGCTCCTGTTCCGACCATTTGTTTAAATTCTTTTACGTTCATTGTTTTAGTTCTCCTTTATCTTTCTTACAAGTATATTATATAGTAATACGGATAGAATGTCAATCACCTTATCGAACTTTTTCGAGTTTTTTTTTGATTTTTTTTTCAATAAAAAAAAGTTCAGTAATAACTGAACCTAGTCTTCGTAATTGTCTGACAGCATAATCCTGCTATATGCGTCCCTGCGTAGTTGGTTGTCTGTAAATAGTACGTTAGTGTCCTTTCCGAGTTGCCTTACAACTGCTCCAGTTGTATCTACTTGTAATACCTTATACCACAATCCGTATCCGGATCTTAGTATGTCCCCTGCTTTAAGCTCTGTAGTACTTTTAACAAGTTTAAATACCATTTCAAACCTCCTACTATTCTAAACAGTCCGGACAGTATAAGTCTCCGTCAGCACCTTCCTCAAGTTCAATGTTAGGGAACCAATCACAGCAGCACGCACAGGGCTCTGCGTCTTTTAGTAGTTTCTTATATTTGTTAGACCACGCATACCCTAAATCCTCTGCACATTCTTTTGAACAGAAGACCTTTCCGTCAACTGTGTATTTAGCTTTTGCTTTCTCACTACAATAGTAACATTCTTTAGTCATTTCTTAGCTCCGTTTCTGCTTGCTCTATAAGTACCTGTCTATCTAATACACACGCTTTGCCGTTTCGTGCGACTATAGGTAACAGGTCAAATCCTAGTCCATTGAACCCTACAATGTCCTCACCCTCCATCACATACTCAATGGAGTTTCTAATGACGTTAACATCCTTAACGTCTACAATTTTAAATAGCTTGTCCATGCCAACCTCCTAAAACTGATAAACTCTGCTTTGAGGCCAATCAATACATTCAGGACCAATGTCGTGTGGACAAGTGTAGCACCTACACGAATCTAATTTTGTAATACGTTTAAACATTTCCTCGTTATGATCGAAAGACTCCTCTAAATCCTCATTGGGTAAGTCCACTGCTATAGCAATGACCTGTTTAACACCTCGTAGTAGTAAAAACGCTGCTGCTAAATCTGCGTCCTCAGCTAGAAATACAAACCCTCCTCGAGCTTTTAGCCCGTTTTCATCTATACTGCCCATGTTCTTTAGGTCCGTAGCGTGATATAGTAACATATTACACCTCCGCAATGTTGGCCTTACCACAAGCTTTTCTTAACTCAGCTAGTGTTAAAGCATGCTCTGTGTGAGCGTCTGTACTAACAAACAAGTGAGTTAGTACTAAATGGATCCAATAACCTTCACTATCTTTATACAAAGCTTCTACTAAAGGCTGAACCTTTTTAGGCAACTTGCTTAGTAACTTTGTGTCTACATCGTTAGCTACCTCGTCAGCTACGTCCTCATTTTGTTGTAAGTCGTTGTCAATTTCTGCTAACACACGTTCTTTGATTTCATCTTCAAGCTCACGTGTAACATATTTCTTACCCAAAGCTGCTGCAAATATTGTTACTTGACCTTCAATTACTACATATTTGTAAGTAGCTACACCATTGACTACTTTGTTAGGATCTTCGTTTTCGATTCCTTTTCGTGAAGTTCTGTTCCAAATAATGTTCATTGTTTTAGTTCTCCTTCATCTTTCTTACAAGTATATTATATAGTAATACGGATAGAATGTCAATAGGTTTGCGTAAAAATATTCACTTTTTTTTTCAAAAAAAATATTCAACTTTTTCAAAAAAATGTTCGAAAAGGGTAGACAAAATATCCGTATTACTATATAATATAATTGTAAGTAAGAGATACAAAGGAGATAAAACAATGAAACTTAACGAAATGAAAAAATCAAACGGATTCGAAAAACTTATCAAAGCTGACTACGCAGTGGTAGTAGCAGATGATGCGGTAGTAGCTGAAGGTAACTTTGAACAAGTTAAAAACATCGCAGCAATTGCAAACAGTGTAGTTTTAGAATGGGCTCATATGAGCGGAGAAGACTTTGGAATTGACGAAGACAAAATCGTAGTTATTACAGTTAAATAAGTAATAAGAAAAGGGCTTCAATGGAAGTCCTTTTTAAGTGTCGTTATTTGTCAAATTTTAGCGGGTTTTTGAGAGGTTCAACATCTACCTGTCCAAATACACTGCGTCCTTTTTGATGCTGCATTTTGGTAAGGTAATTAGCGAAATCCAACGCCTCCTCTTTTGCGTGCTGCAAAAAGTCATCCTCATTATTGTGTTCCAAATCGGTGCCGTACTTATGAACACCCACTCGGCTACGTTTAACAAGTTCAATTACATTGTCCAGTACTACAGGATCCAAGTCAGTAACATCTAAATAAGTATTGTTTACGTGCTCTAAATTGTAAGTAATAACTTCACCTGTACCTGTAATTGTAATTAGTTTAGGTTGTTCTTGTGTCATTTATACTACTCCTTTAAATCATTTAATATGCGATTAAACGTTCGTAAGTCCATTGCTATATACTGCTCTGCGTTGTCTCCAAAATCAAACACAAGAGCTGAATAATCTTTGCGACTTGCGAACTTTTCTTGTTCGTTTTTCAAAAACCATTCTTTTTTAACACTTACCGACTTTTGAGGTTTCATAACTGTTTTACATTCAATTAGTAAACTTAAGTCGTCTACAGTTACATCACCTTTATTAAAGTCCGTAGCCCCGCTATTAGCCTGTACTTTGCCGCCAAGTGCCTTAGCTACCTTATTTTCCTGCCTACGACTAGCATGTCTTGTAGGTATAAATTTAGTCAAATAAACCTCCTAACAATTAAAGGATACTGACCTAATCAGTACCCTTATTATAACATTACTTTTGCGCGTGTTCTTTCAAAACTTGTTCAATCTGTTTGCCAAGTGAAGAACTGATAACTTTTTCAGGATCTAAAACTTCTTCAAGTGTTTGGACTGCCCTATGTCGCAACTCTAATGCCCAAGTATAGTGGTACCCAATTTCAAGTGCTACTTTAGTTAGAGGTAAGTCACCTAAAATTGATAGTTTAACGACTTCCCTTTGTGTTTCAGGAAAAGCTTCAACCATATCATCTATACAGTGAACATAATTTTCCAAGTAACTCAATTCGACTTCAGTATCCTGTGTAGGAGATGCTTTAAGTACACTAATACGAGCTTTTGCTTTAATATAATCCTGTCTAAAAGCATCCACTTTTTTAGTAATTACTCTAACGGCTTCCCTCAATATTAGGTACCTCCTCAATTACTCTGCACTTAGTTCGAACAGCTTTCAGTTCGTCCAAGCTAATAACTAGATCCACTACTAGTTCCTCTGCGTTAGGATCTTCGTTAAAAGGTGTTAACTGAATGTATTTGTTCGATACGACATGAGCAGGGTTAAGTTTTTGCATTGCCTTGCTAAATGCTTTATTATAGGCATCAACATCCTTGTGAACTGTTTGAACGGTAACGGGTTTAGGATCGTTGTGGTATTCGAATGTCCAAGTGGTAACAACTTTACTCATTGTCCTCACCTACCACGTTCATAAATAGTTCAGCAGCTTCTTCGTTCTGTAGAAGCAAGTTAGCTAGTTGATCTGCTCCTGCCATTTTGTTCAACCATTTTCTAACTTGTGCAGGAACTTCTTCACGTTGAGCAATTTCTTGAACAGTTTCAAGAAGAATTTCAATATGAGCTTGTCTAACTTGAGCAGCTGCAACAACTTCATCTAAACTTGACTCTAAATAGTCGATATAACCTAATACATTTACAAGTGAAGAGTCTCCTTCGTTTATAACACGTTCCATAAGAGCTTCCCTAGCTTCACTAAAATTAGTAGCTGTAGCTTGCACTCGTACCGCTTTACCGGTTTCGTTGCTGCCAAACTCTGCGTCATAAATTACTTCTGTGTCTTTAACTGTGTTCATTGTTCAATCCTTCCTTATTTACGTGGGCGACGAGATGGAGTTGGTTTTTTACGAGAAGCTCGTACTACAGTTTTTTCAGAATCCGCAGTTAGCTTATCATACTCCTTCTCTGTGATAGGTTCCCATGTATCTTCGTCGTACTCTTCAGGCAAGCGTTCACCTGCACGAAGTACGTGAGCTTGTCCGTCCAATTTATAGAAGAAGTCTTCTTCAAGTACCGGACACATTGCATCCAAGTATTCTTGTTCGTCTACTAAAATGTCATTGTCGTTGTTAGGTTCATTTTCAGTAGACTTGTAATATACGTCCTCTTCCTCACTATAGAAATAGTAAGTTTTAGGTTCTTCTTTAGCCTCAACTTTGCGGCCTTTACGAGGCATACGGATTTTAGATTTAGGTTCTTCTTCAGCTACCTCTGGCTCCTCGTCCTGCGCTACCTCTTCCTGTTTTTTACGTCGACGAGTAATACGAGCAGGTTTTTCCTCTGCTGTGTCTTCCGCTACGTCCTCTTTTTTAGCACGACGTGAACGGCGACGAGTAGGTTTTTCCTCTTCGACTTCTTTAACTGCGTCAGCTGCTTCAGTTTCAGCTTCTTTCACTTTACGCGAACGACGAGCTGCGCGTGTGCGTTTAGGTTTTTCTTCCTCCTCAGCTTCTTCAGTGTCAGCTTGTTTTGTTCGACGTGATTTACGTACAGGTTTTTCTTCAACAGGTTCGTCCTGTTCCTCGTCTACAACATCTTCAGCTTCGACAGGTTTAGCAAAATCAAAAGCTTCGTTTTCAGTAATGTAAGTAGCTGCCATATCCGCACGGTGAACTAAAAATGCAAGTGGGTTCCATTTAAAGGTTTCACTACAATTAGCCAAAGATGAATAAGGACTAATATCATAAGCTCCCATGTGCCAGTAAATAGCCTGAGCTTCAATTTCAGTAAGCTGAATAAATTTTTGAAGGTAGTAAACTGACTGAGCTCCGTGTCCCATTTCAGCTTTTTCTTTGTTGTAATCGTAAGCATCGTAAGCTTCCCATTGTCCGTCCTCGTCCTTACGCCATTTTTCAGTAAGTACATAACGATCAATTTTGCAAAGGTCGTGGAACAAAGCTACAATAGCAATAGTTTCAGGTGAGTAAATTTCTTCCCAACCTTCCCCAATTACTGTGTTCATTTCAAACACAAGTCGATTGTAAACATTAAGTGAATGTTCCAACAATCCACCTTCGTAAGATCCGTGATAACGTGTGCTAGCTGGAGCAGTAAAGAAGTCTGTCTCATTTTCAACCCAATCCATTAGGTTATCAATTCCATCACGTTGGATGTTAGCTGCTACAATATTTTTAAAATCTTTAATCAATGTCATTTAGCAATTTCCTTTTCTCTTTTATAAATTTCAACAATCGAAGTATCTTTTCCATACTTCTTAACTAACTGATTTAGGTACCCTAAATTAGATACAGGTACGATTCGAACTAATTGAGTATCCAGTGTGCATGCCATTCGGTTCCTCCTTTTCTGTATACTTTAATATACACCAAAACTCCTAAAATAGTTTAGTTTAAGTTGAATATTTCTAACAAACACATCTGTACTGCCATGTTAGGTAAGTAATTACCTGCTTTAATGCCTTCAATGTATTTTGAAATAATGTTCATACCTGCAAACGCAGACTCTAAACTGTAATTAAAGGACTTGTTAATTTTGTTAATTAGGAACTGTTTAACCCCTACAGTTGATTCTTTAGCGTTAGGAGTACCTAACACCCGACAAGCATTCGAAAACTGATTGTATAGCAAAGTAAGGTATCCCAAAATATTTTCCTCCCCGCTAATCATTAGTTGAACATCTTCAAAGGCTAGTTTAGGTTGATACTGAATTACATGGTCAATAGCTTTGAAAACCTCAAACTCTTCAACAGGATGGACAATGTTTTGAACGTCGTTCACACTTACATTTCGCAGTCGAATGATTTTATCAAGCTCACTACTAATACGAGAATAATCTCTTTCACAAAACTCAATTACCTGTTCAATTATTTTATCGTTAATTTTGTACTTCTTACGGAAATGGTTCATTAGTTGAGGAGTTGTCATTTTTTCAAAAGTGATAACATTGTCTTTAAACGTCTTTAAGAACTTACTATTAGACGGAAGATTAGTATACATAAGTACCAACGTTCCATACTTAATATCCTCAAGTCTTTTCCAACGGGACTCGTTTTTCAAAAAGTCTTTATCGTCCCTAATAACATAAACACTAATTCGGTTAGTTAGTGAACGTTGAGTAAGGTTAGTAATTACAGCTCCTACACTAGACTCCCTAATAGGTTTAGGTTTGATATGATCCAAATAAATGTTCATTAGTCCAATGTCGTCCCCTACAAAAACATACAAAGGTTTCAAATCACTGTTTTTAATATCTTGCATAAAGTCTACTAAATTAGCCAATACTTGTCACCTCCGTAAGCATTTCGTTCACCGCAAATAGTGGGTTACTGCCCTTCTTCTGTACTTTTTGAAGACATCCTGACACACACAAGACCAACATAAAATGACTTGTAAGGTCGTCTACTTGTCCACTTACAGCATTGTAAGATAGTTGATTTATCACACAACCTAAAAACATAACCAAGTCCAACGCATCTTCTCGTTTGTCTGTGTCTTTAAACTTAAACCAATCCGCTACCTTTAGTGCGTTACTAGGACTTACTTGCAAGATATTGTCACAAAAGAACTGAACTTTTTCTAAATACAAGTCCAAACCTTGTGTTCCTAAGTTATCTAATACCCACTTAATTTGTCCAGGACTGTTAAAAATTTTAGCAGGTTCCTTACTGTCAATATTGTTCAACTTTAAATATTCAATAAGCTGGTCTCTTGTATAGGGAAGCATAGAAATTACCCAGGATCTTGAAATTAGTGTGTTAAGCAACTCCTGTTCACTATTTGCTACTAAGCAAAGTCTAACGTTAGTAGGAGGCTCTTCCGTTATTTTCAAAAGACTGTTCTTTGCTGATACGGACATATCTTTAACAGAAATCACTACCATTGTAGGACGACTAAAGTTAGATGTCTCGTATATCATTTCCCTAATAGCATCTATTTTGTTGTCCAAAAAGATACAATCATACCCTAGTTCCTGTGCCATATATTTTGCGAATGTATGTTTGCCTGAAAGGTGTTCCCCTAAAATAACAGTACTGTTAGGTAAGGACTGTCTTTGTCGAATAAACTCCTTATTTGTAAGTTGACCCACAAACTGCATATCTTAATCCTCCGCTTGTGTCATAAGTAGGAACTGAGCTTCAATAATAGGTTTAGGTGAAGGTTCCCATTTAATCGTGCTATTAAGTTTAGTAATTTCCTCCAGTACCCACAAGCATAAACTATAATCCTGTTTAGGATCTAGTGTGTCTAAACTGTCTTGTAAATAGTCCGGCAGTGAAGTAAGGGACATATCGTTCACAAGTAGGTATTTACATACATCTACAAGGAAGTTCGAAAAGTTACGGAACGTGAGTTTTAAATCCTTACCAGACATGAACAAGTCATTTAAAATATTCAAACAATCTACGGACTTGTTATCCAGTAAAGCTACTAACAATTTGAAAAATGTATCAAAATCTGGAACTCCCAAAGCCTTAGTAACGGACTCTACTGTTACTACGTGATCGTAATCCAGTACTTTTTCAAGGCGTGTAATGGCATCCCTCATACCCCCTTCCGCTAACTTAGCTATAAAGGCAAGAGCTTCTACATCATACTCGTACGGAGCTCCTTCTTCACATTCACTGTTGATAATATATTCAAGTCGATCTACAATTTGCTCCAAGTCAATTTTAGTGAAGTCAAAGCGCTGAACACGGGACATGATTGTAGCAGGGATTTTTTGTGGATCCGTAGTACATAGAATGAAAATAGTACCAGCAGGAGGTTCCTCTAATGTTTTCAGTAAGGCATTAAATGCTCCAATGGACAGCATATGAACTTCGTCAATAATGTAGACTTTATACTTACTATCCAGCGATTTAAACTTAGCGTCCTCTATAATGTTTCGAACATTTTCAACACCATTATTGGACGCAGCGTCAATTTCAATTGGAGTTCCATGTCCCTTGTTAACATCGTTAGCAAAGATACGAGCTGAGGTAGTTTTACCTGTCCCTGCTCCACCGCAGAACAAATAGGCTTGCTTAGTCTCTTCGGTTTCAAGTTGGTTTAAAAGTACGTCCTTAACATAGGACTGAGCTACTACATCCTCAAACGTAGTAGGTCTATATTTATTAGCTAAATTTATCAAGTGATTCCTCCTCCAAATAGCTTAACTAGGTGTAATGCTGTTCCCTCTACCCATGGATCCGTGTAAGGAAGTCCCATGCCTGTATTACCGTCGTAATCCTGAAAAGCAGTAAACCATTCAGTTTGTTTAAACTCGTTAGGATACTGAACAATTAAATCATACAGTTCGTGTGCCCACCTGTCATACACATGGTCCTCAACTAGGTTTGTACCTTGGCGGTAATATAGGTTAGAGTGAACTAATATTTGTCTTTGCCTGTGTTCGATTTTCCGAACAATTTCTGTATTAAAAGAAGCCTTCCGGCTTCGTGTAGGAACCCTTCTTACTTTAGGTCCAGTAGGTTTGCTAAATAGGCTGCGTTGGTTCATTAGGTTTCCTCGTAAGTGATAGCCTCATGTACGTTAGTCATAAGTTGGTCAAACACTTCGTCATCTTCCCTTAAACGCTGAACAATTTTAGCCTTACCCTGAAATTTTAAATCTTCCCCCTCTGCGTCCTGTAGAAGTTCACCTGTGTCAGGATCCAGAATAGTAAACCATGCTCCGCTTTTTGCTACAAATCCATATTCAATAGCTACATCTACAAGATCACTTTCTACTTGAATACCTTCGTGATATGACAAAGTATACTGAACTAACTTACGGTCAGGTTTAAATGCCTTTGTTTTCTCCACAAACGCTTCTACCATGTTACCGGCAGGATTACGAGCTGTTCGGTTAACCTTATCCCCCTTCTCGTCAATAAAGTCTCCCTTACGGAACTTAATACGGACGGCACAAGCATGCTTCCACATCTTACCACCGGGTGTTGAATAAGTAGAATACATACTGTTAAGATCCTCACGAATTTGATTAATACCTAAAAAGATGGCATTGTACTTAGTCAAATAAGGAGTCACTTTGCGACTAAATTCTGTAAGAGGAGCTGAGATACCTGCGTACGCTTTTTTAGTAAGCTCCTCGTCCAACAGGTTTTGACTAACCATGTAAGGTAGTGAGTCTAAAACAATAAGTCCTACTTCTCCAGTATCGTACATCTCAATTACATACTGCAGAATTTCCTCTGCCGAGTTATGTTCGGGACGCACAATCCACAAGTTATCAACATCTACACCCAGCTTTTTAGCCCAATCCGTGTCTAATGTATTTTCAAGATCCAAGTATACAATTTTCAAAGGTTCCTTATGAGCGTCCAACTGCATTTGGATTTCCTTCATCCTTGTTTTGTGTGAACCCTTTTTGTTTTTAAGTTCCTTTAGTTCTGTAGTTAAATCTTCCTGCAACTGCTCCCACTCTAATTGAAACACGTATTGAGCATTTTTAACAATATCCAGCGCTGAGGTAGTCTTCCCACTACTCTCGGGACCGAAGAACTCAATCACACGTTTACGAGGCAAACCTCCGTATGTTTGGTAATTCATTATAGGACTAGAAAATGGGATACGAGGTAGGTCCTCACGTTCCAAACCGTGTGAGGCTACTAACGCTTTAGAATCCTTGTTCCAGTCCTGCATTATCTGCTCTAGTTTCATTTAGAAATCTCCTGTGCTTCCATGTCCTCCTCGTCCCTCGTTGTTAAGATCGTTTACATATTCGAAGGACAACTTAGGTTGTTTTTGTTGAATACGGAACTGAGCAATGCGTTGATCATAAAACAATTTAGTATCTCGTGTAGCATACCAAACACTAAACCACTCGTCACTATTACCATTGTAACCTTCGTCAATCACGCCACTTGACACGAAAATAAGTCCTGTCTTTTTGAACATACTAGAACGAGGCATTAGAATAGCTTCGTGTCCTTTAGGAAGTTCCACAGCAAATCCATGGACAATTTTGACAGTATCTCCTTTTTGAATATCCAAAACCTGTCCCAAGTTCAATGCTTTTCGACAGCGTGAGATTTGATCTTTAGTAGCGTCTAGTCCACTAATAGCACTAACACGCACATCTACCCAATCTCCTGTGTAAACTAGCTTATCTAGTTTGTCGTCAATCATTTTAACCTTTACGATTTCTTGCATTTAAAGTTATTCCTTTCGAATTATAATTTGTAAGATCCAAGTCAGTAAGTCTAAATTGATGGACCCTTTTCAAAGACGCTAATATTTTATCCGCCTGTTCCAACTTAAATTGAACTTTTTTATAGGCTCGTTTGTAAGCAGTCTCCATTACGGTTTCATTCATTACTAGCTTCCTAGTCTCTGCTTCCTTGTCAGGTATGGTCTTACCCGCCGCAAAAGCATATAAGTCGTCGTATTTTTCACGCCTAATAGCAGAACTAGCGTCCATCTTAATACCTACTAACTCAGCTCTGTCTGTGACATAATACATGACTGTAGGCAGGTAAGAAATATAATAGTTTAGTTGCTCTGTAGTTAGGGACTGAACATCTTTGAGGTCTAGTTGAATTTGACCTACTAAACTATCTAAATCTTTAGTAGCCTTAGTAACTACTTCGTCTACTACAGTATTTACAATATCCCCATATTGTTCAACATTGCCAGCTACTTCCTGCAACTCTTCCAACCGAATGTCAATTTGAGGTAACTTAGCTCTTCCCATTTAAGTCCTCCACACCTTGTCCAATAATGTCCACAAAGGCATCAAAGTTCAGTCGAATATGTACTCGCTTCTTAACGTGAGGAACTGGGTACCCTAAATGAGTTAACTTAGTAGGGTTAATGGACTTAGCTCCTGCCTTGCGTAGTTGAGATAGTTGACTAATTGGATACCAATACACTTTGCCATAAGCTTGAAAATACACAAGGATACCACAATGAGTGTATTTAGAGTAATCTGCTACTGATAAATCTGCCCATTGTGCGTCAGTGATATTCCTGAACGACAAAGAAGTCTCTTTAGTGGTTTTAAGTTCAACATAGATAGTGCCGTATTTAGTTCCTAAAATAAAGTCACAGGGATTGTGGATACCCCTAAATCCATTAGTAGTATCATATAGTCGCAAAAGGGTTACATTTTTAGGCAACGGTTCGAAGGACTCTTTGAAATCCTGTTCGAACTGTTTTCCTGTATAAGTCATAGTTTACGTCCCTCCTTCCTACAGTATGGACAATAACTAGAACTACAGTACACCTTCGGACTAATACCTAATTCGACATACTTTTCACACTCTTGCAGCTTGTGAAGTACCTGTTCCTTCATGTCGTCAGTAATATGATATACATAGGCTTTCTTTTCAAAGTTATCCCTATTTTCATAAAGGAAAATAACATCGTCAACTCCAATGCACATGCCGTAACAAGTAGCTTGCATTTTATGTTCTTCGTAAGGCTCAGTATGTTTATTAAACTTAAACATAGTCTCCGTCTTAATCTCCATAATGTAGACCTTACCTTGCCACCTAACAAGTCCATCACATAGAAACGACAGTTGAAGAAGTTCGTTCTTACATTTTGTCTCAAAGTCATTTTTGACAAAATTAGTATCCACGTTAGTACCTTCTACAGGATGTTCATCCAAATACTCGTCCACTTTTAACCACTCAAAATTAGGATCCTTCTTACTAAAATTGACCATGTATTCTTGTAAAGCCTCATGTCGCATAGTACCTGCTTCACCCATGGCAATTAGATTGTAACTTGCGTTATCCTGTAGGGGTTGTCCAATACGTTCAAAATACATTTTACGCAAACACCCGCCCACGCCACTAGGTTTATAGTACCGAGAGGGGGTGTATGGTTTTTGAGATGTTTCAATAAATTTAGTGAATTGATTTACAAAATCCGTAGCAGGTTCATTCTTAGATTCAGCTGCTACCATTTTTGCAATCCTAGCTAATTTCTTAGCCATTATTGTTCCTCCTGCGTAGCCAAATAGTAAACAATACCGTTCGACTTAATACGCAAGCAAAGTTCATTACCAAAATCAACACTAAAGTAATCTTCACTTACTGTACTGAGGATTTCCTTAAGTAGCAAAGTGTTAATAATACACTCTTGTTCAACTACTTTTTTCGCTTCTGTGTAACCTACATCTTCTTTGGATCCGGACTGCGTTTTAATAGTAAGACCATTCTTACCAAACACAAGACGAGCAGCTGCTTTGTCAAAAGGACTCATAAACAAAGTAAGACGTTCCAAAATACTTTGGATTTCTACTGTCGGTAATTTAACTTGGGCAGAAAATTCTTGTTCGTCCATTACAGACATATCTTGATAATCTTCAACACCTTCTAACAATTTACCGTAAATTTCTACTGTGCTAGTAGTTACATAAATGTAGTCCCCCAGTACCCAAACATAAGCTTCCTCGTCCGTAAGACTAGCAAGAAGTTTCATTGTAGGTTGGGAAATAAGCATCTTAGTACCAATGTCTTCAATAGGATTGATACATACACGGATAACATCAGTAGTAATTGCTTTGTCATTGTCTAATAGGTACCCAGTATAGATACCGTCTGCGTTACTACGTGAGATAGCAGAATCGTTAATGTTCACAATCTCGTAAAATAGTGAACTTTTAACTTCAGTTGGTTCCAAGTCGTCCAAGTCTTCAGGAAGTTGATCATCAAACAATGGATAATCTTCATCCCCTGCTACAATATCCACCTTGTAGGTACCGTTACCCTTCACCTCTAAATATTCACCTTTCGGTGTAAGTGTAAGGTTTTCAACTGTAGATTTTTCAACAAGTTTTCCAAACTGCTCTGCTCTAACAATAACATCAATCTCACCGTCCGCTTCCAACGTATAACGAACCCAGTTAGATCCATCGTAGGCCGTAAAGGTAATAATACCGTCATACCCCTGGATATACCAATATCTAGTAATTTCTAACAACTTACTAGGTGTTAGGTTGTTTAGCGATGCTACTACGTTAAGCATGTCTTTAGTTTTAAAAGTAATACTCATGTATTTATTTCCTCCTGTATAGTTTAATATACACCAATTTTGAAAGATTTGTAAACAACAAAACGACCCTAATTTAATAAGGTCGTTCTATTTAAAACAATCTGGATTGTTTATGTTTAGGAGGGTTATATTTGTAACTTGCTGCCCAATCTAGTAAGTACTGACAGTTAAGAAGTTCACGTGCAATATAGTTGTCTACAATCTCTTCAACTGTAAAATCAAATCCTGCCTCTTTAACTAAATTAAGGACTGCTTCCTGTACCTGTTGAGGTTGTGCGTAAAAAGCATTCACTCCTCCGTCCTTTTGGGCAAAACTAATTTTACCGTAAGGTGTCAACACACCTCCCATTGCTCCCGTAAGCACTGCGGTAGTAGAGTCCGCAGATGTAAATGGGAACTGCTCTAAAATTTTCAAACTAGTAACCCCAAAAGCATGAATCTTAATATTTGGGTTGTTACTTTGCTTAACAACATCGAACACTTGTTCAATCCATTTAATTCGGTCGTTGCTGTGAACACCTACTAATCCTCCTAGTCCCATATACTGAACTTGAGATCCATCTTTATGGACATGATTTAGAATTTTATCTAAATACTCCCAAGGTTCGCCAACGTGGAAAACAGGAATGACTTTCTCCTTATCAAGTACTCGGTCATACATATAAAGGTAATTTTCCCAAGATTGTTCACTAGCTTCCTGTACCTGCTGACGAGTAGCGAAGTGTCCTTTAGACCCAGGAATTACGTCCAGTGACGCAATAACTGAAAACCTACCGTCGTTAGCATTTAGATAATCAATATATTCATCTAAATCAATGTCAATGTTCCGTGTCCAAGCTCCATACGCACTAGAGTCCACAAACACCTTTCCAGTAAACCCAGGATTTTCGTCCATATACTCAAACCATGCTTTTCCAGTTGAGTTACGTTCGAATTTTTGAGTAAATAGTCGGTTAGCTTTATTTTTCAAAAGGAAGGCTTCAATATCCTTTGCACCGTTACCTGCAAAATATAAATCAATACTCATGTAGCCTCCTACTTACCAAGCAAGGACAATACCTCTCCACGTGCAGTCGCATTTTCCTTAAACAGTCCACGCATAGTGCTAGTAACTGTAGTAGCTCCGTGCTTCTTAATCCCACGTCCACTCATACAAGTATGTTCTGCTTCAATAATAACGGCTACCGCTTGTGGATCAAGTGTTTCCTGAATAGCGTCTGCAATTTGTTGTGTAAGACGTTCCTGCACTTGCAATCGTTTTGCGTACCCTTCTACAGTTCGTCCAAATTTTGAAAGTCCTGTAATCTTATCACTTGGAATGTATGCAATGTGCACTTTGCCTACAAACGGAGCTAAATGGTGTTCACATAGTGAGTTGAATGGAATGTCCTTAACTAAAACAATGTCATTGTGATCCACGTCGAATGTCTTAGTAAGGTGTTGAGCAGGATCTTCACGATATCCTGTAGTATGTTCTGCCAAAGCCTTAATAAAGCGGAACGGTGTTTCTTGTAGTCCGTCACGTTCAGGATCTTCCCCAAGTACACCCAAAAGATTCTGAAAAGCTTCCGCTGCTTTTACGATAGTAGTATTATCCGCTACCGATAATTGTACGTGTGAAGATTTTCCTAGTTGGTTTGAAATTTTGTTCAGTTGATCTGTTGTAATCATAAATTATACTCCTCTTAAATTATCATATACAAGTGTATGTAACTGCGGTAATGGACGAACATTGTTAAAGGCAGGATCCTTATAGACTTGATCCCACAACCATCCAAGTTTTTCAAGTAAACGTCCACTAATACTGCCCTCCTCGTACGCATTAGCATTACCTACTGACAAATAGTTAACAGGACGAAGTTTGTCTTCGAACTCCTTAAACAAGTTACGAGCGTAAGCTAAATCTTGTTCGTCGAAAATAACAACCTTAAACGACCAATCGAGTTCTTCCTCGTTTAGGCGTTCGACAATTTTTTCAAGAATACGCATGTTTGTTTTCATTCCACTTGAAGGTGGTTTGGGACTTAGTGTAATATCACTAACGTCTTTAAACCATTCTTGAAAACGTGTTCCTTGTGTTTCAAGTCCAAACTTAAACCCTTTAGCTTTTAGGATAGAAATCATTTCTGCCATAGGTTCGTTAATTAGAGCAGGGTTACCTCCTGTCAAAGTAACATGGTTACAAATCTGTTGACCCTTTTCGTCAAAAGCTAAAGCTAAAATTCGGTCTGCTGCTTCCTTACCTGAAATGTATTCTGGTTCTGTAGTACCGTTCCAAGTGAACGCTGAGTCACACCAATTACAATGATAGTCACATCCACCAGTTCGAATGAAAATAGTTTTTTGACCAATTACCATTCCTTCTCCTTGGATAGTTGGTCCAAAAATTTCCATTACCGGCATAGTGTCTTTGCCTCGCGTGTTAATTCTAATATTACCACGTTCAGGTTGATTGTATTTATTTGTTGGCATTTAAAATATCCTCCAAAGTCACACACTCGTCTTTGTCAAAGAACTGAACTTTTTTATATTGTTCAATTTCCTCGTCACTGAAAATTTCGTAGTAGTCACACTCTGCATATCCTGTAGGTGTTTCCCAAAGTCGAATAAAATCAATACGAGCATAAGGTTGCATTAAAGTTCCAAGTGACCATGCTAAGAATTTAGCCATGTTTTCTGCCGTAGTTCTAAAACCAAACTTAACTCGTTTAGTCTCAACTACTTCTGCGGCAGGTTCATTACCTCGCATAAGGAACGCATGATCCAAACGATCTACTAACTCACCTGCGTACTTCTTAACATGATAAAAGTCTACTACCATACCCTCACTAGATCCTTCTTCGTGAATTGCTCCAGTAAGTGAAACTTCCAGCTTGTAAGTATGTCCGTGCAAATTTGCACATTTCCCAAAATGACCAACTAATTGGTGACTTGCGTCAAAACTAAATTGTTTACAAACTCGCATTATTGTACCTCCACTTCGTAAGGAACAGGATCTTTAATACCGTTATCTGCAAAAGCTTTCAAACGATCAATACAAGTAGCACACTTACCACAAGCATATTTATGTCCCTCGTAACACGAACGAGTTAGTTCGTAAGGAGCATTTACTTTTAGCCCAGCGGCTACCACTTGAGATTTGTTCAACTCAATTAGTGGAGCATTTAAGTGAACTTTTTTGCCGGTACCGAAATAAATAGCCTTGTCCATAAAAGTGTAAAATGCTGGAGTACAATCCGGATAAGCTGCCCCTGCTGCATCATCTGCGTGGGCTCCGTACCAAACCTCGTCCGCTGTAGAACTGTAAGCAAGAGCTGCGGCTTGTGACAACATTAGACCATTTCTAAAAGGTACGTAAGTGTCTACAGTACCTTCACCATTTTGTTCAATAATTTCTGCATAACTTTTATGTGAAATTTCGCCTCCACCTTTAAGCAAAGTAGATGTAGATCCTGAAAAAATGTCACTGTCTACAGAAGCTTCAATTAGCTTAATACCAAAATACTTTGCTACGCTGCGTGCATTTTCAATTTCATTTGAATGTTTTTGACCATACAAAAATGTAAGTCCTGTAACATTATCTTTGCCATAACGACTAACGGCAAGAGCTGCGCAAGTTGTGGAGTCAACTCCTCCACTTAAAAGAACTACGACTTTCATAGTTACCTCCGTTTATTTTTATTGTTTGATAGAGGTCAAACGAATGTAAAATCTCTATACTATATTATACACGGTTTGACTGTTTTTTGTTTAGTAACTAATAAAAGATTGGAAATAATTTCCTATCCTTGTTTTACTTTGCTATATACGTGGGCAGCTATTGCTTGCATAATAATTTGAATAACTACCTGTCCCCAAACTGCTCTAAAGTACATTTCCCAAGGAACAGTACCAATACCAATAGGACTTAGTCCTAATAAAATCCAAATAGCTGCGTCTACTACAGATCCAGTCATTGAACTTACTGTGCGGTTGACGTGAAGTGTATACATAATTTTAGTAACGTATTGTCCAACTAAAAATGCTACCCCACTTGCAACTACAATCATTTGTGAATATCTGTTAATTACACAAACTACAGCAGTACAGATAAGCAAAATCCAAATCATTTTAGATGCTACTACAGATCCACTTCTATCCTGGATAATTGTAATTAGTAAGAATGAAAATCCCATTAGCCAACTAGATGGGGGGATAGATACAATACCCAAATCCCACGGCTTAAACCACAACGTTACAAGAGCTCCAAAAATACCCACTAAAAGATACAATGCTACGTAAATGTTCAAATATTTTTTCATCTTCAAAAAAGTCTCCTCTTCTTACCATCGTAATAACTATTTATTCCTTCAAGTAATTTAACATTTTGATAGACAGGAGTAAGACCCAGTAAAGGAGCAATTTTACTGCTCGTAAAATATTCATTTATAGGTTCATAATAATGTTTTGCCCCTAAAAAGATAATGTCCTCGTTGCTATCAAACTGTTTTAGTTGTTTCAAAACTTTGGTCTTCCACAAAGTTTTTTGTTCGCAATCCTTACGAGGTAATTCTGTGTCGTAGGGGTCTATTACATCGTCTAAATTTAGTAACCCATGTTTTGCTGACAATATATATATCAATGTCAGGGTGCAAAACTTTGAGATAAAGCTGCTTATTTTTAGACAAAGGACTGTTATACAAATCCTTAGCTTTACATCGTTCAGGACGTTTTGACTTACCGCAAGTAATAAAACCAATCACAACTGAATCTCCTCACCGTACCAACGTTCTACAATACTAGGGTCACATTTCATTGGCAAACTAATAATGTCTTTAGCCGCTTCAATCATAACTTCCGTAAGTCGTTCAGCTCCTCGTTTAGCGTTTTCCTTAGGGAGTTCACCTAAAAGTTCATCATGTACTGGAATCATTAAATGGAACCCCAATTCTTTAAGCTCCTTATCCCTATGTACTTTAATCATTGCGTATTTAGTCATATCTGCAGCAGTTCCTTGGATAACGGAGTTAAGACATTGACGTTCTGCGTCTGCGATTTTTCCTCCGTTATCAGTAATTTTAATACCTTCCTGCAAAGCTCGTTCTTTAATAGCGTTCTTTTTCTTAAATCCCCAAGCTCTGTCTAACTCAGCCCAATACTGTTCCACTAAATGTTCAGGAACTTCTCCGGCTTCATTTTCGTCTGCGTCAAAGTCAAGTGGGTCAAAAGATACGTCCTTACTTTCATCGACCCATTCAAAGGTATATTCAGGTAAAGCCATGTCCGGAAGTCTACGACGACGACCCATTGCCGTTTCAGTATAACCATAATCGATAGCGTGTTGTTGAACAAATACAATATATTCAGCTACTTTTGGAAACTGTTTGAAAAAGTCCGTCATTACTTGTTGAGCTTCTTTAGTAGATACATTCATTTGCTCCGCAATACTTGCTGCTCCACGTCCGTACATAAGACCTAAAAGCACAGATTTAACACTTGTTCGACGTTTCTTACCTTCCGGATTAGTAGTTCCGTCCGGATAGAACTCTAAACAGTTTTCATAGTCAGTATGATAAAGTTTCGATCCAATAACGGCATACAAGTCCAATCCTTCTTTATAGGCGTGAATCATGTTCTCGTCCCCACTCAACTCCGCAAGTGAACGAGGCTCTTGTTGTGAGTAGTCACTACCAATAATATAGTGTCCAGGACTAGCTGAGAATACTTGTCGAACGACTGCTCCCTCTCCACGTGATGGAATGTTTTGGAGGTTAGGTCCCTCACTAGCCATTCGACCTGTTTTAGCTCCGTACTGTTTAAAGTTAGTATGGATCCTGTGGTCAGTTTTAGCTAAATGTTCATCCAAAGTTGTGTAAGTAGATACCAATTTTGCATATTTTCGATATTTAAGAACCACCTTAGCTACAGGTTCATCCCAGCTACTAACAATATCAACTCCAGTACCTCTAGGAGATTTAGCGTCATTACTCTTTAGACCTAAAATATCGTAGAACAGAATAGCTAATTGAGTTGAACTTGAGATGGAAACAGTGACATTACCTTTTGCGTCCATACTTAGTTTTCGATAAGCTTCAAAGTTAGTTGTTCTTAAATCGTCAATGTCCTGTGCGTATTCCTGAACACATTCATTAAACTCTTCCTCAGCTTGTTCCATTTTAGACGTAAAGTCCTCACGGATTTCAGCCAACTTATCTTCATCTAAATCAACTCCGTAAATTTCCATGTCGAAAAGAACAGAAATAAGAGGTAGTTCAATGTTTTTGTAAACCTCGCTAACTCGTTCTAGTTTACATGACGAACATTCCTCAGTACCCGGCGTTAAGTACAATTTTTGAAACTCGTAAAGTTCATAAGTCTGTAACGGATCATAAGCTGCGTACATATAAGCAACGTCGGGTGGAATTAAACTAAATGGAATACCTTTGAAAAGTTCATTAAACTTAGCCAATTCTGCGTTAGGTTCTTCCCTAACATATTTAGCGTGCAAGGTTTTAAGTGAATGACTTTCATTTTCGTTCAGTAGGTTTGACGCTATAAATGTATCCCATGTAGGATTAGGCATTTTGACGTGCAGCTGCCAATAAATTGATTTCATATCGAATTTAGCGTTATGATAAACAAACTGAACACCTTCGTCAATCATTTCTTCCAAAAGCATTGCCATGTCCTTTGGATCTACCTGATTTTTAATTCGCTGCTTTGTAAGATTGCTGCGGTGGTTTAGAGGTACATAAATAGCTTTTTGATAAGGTGTATACAAACACACTCCCACAATATCATCATGTATAGTGTCCAAGCCGTTAGTTTCTACGTCAAGTCCGCAGATACCTTTTTCGATAATATAACCTACATACTCGTCTAAATCTTCAAAATTATCAACTAATTCAAGTCTATGTAATACATGACTCAAAACTCGTTTAGACATTGTTCGAGCTCTGTTAATAGCGTCCTTTAGATGATCTCCGCTAATGTAAGTAACTTCAATAGCGTTTTTTCGATTATCCTTACTAGCTAATAACTTACCGTCCGCTCGTTTTCCGCCCTTCTTTTTTAGATTAAATAAACCTTGTTGGGACATAATTTCTCCTTAATTGTAAATAAAAAGAGGAAGTTAAACTTCCTCCTCTGTTAGAACCGTCCTCCTCGTGTTTGAGGTCCTCGTCCAGTATTGGATGAACCTCTTCGACGAACCGGTCCAGCGCTACGTGAGTCGTTTCGAGAACTGTTAGATCCTCGACTTGAACCACGTCTACCACGGGATGAGGAATTATCATCCAAAGTGAATCGTCCATCAATTACGTCGTACATTTGATCCTCATTTAGATCCAAAATAAGTGAACCCAAAAGCTCAGATTTTTCAGGAAAATCATCCAATGTAACATCTTCGTCCGGAGCTTCCGGGAAGAACTCGTAACTAGTACGTTGATCTCCTTTACGTCCACTACGAACAATTTCAAAAGGTTGGTTGACTAGTGAACCATATTTATTGATAAGTGTTACGATTTTTGAAACATAGCTGCGTCCACGATCCCAAGTTTCGACTTGGTCTGTTTCTTCATTGTAAAGCTGAATAAACAGTTTTTCAGTACGTGGATATCCTTCCTCACAAAGAGGACAATCTTCCGGATGCAAATTACCATCCTCGTCAATAGCGTTACAATTTACATAACGTTCACGTCCATCAATTTCGGCTCTGTGAACTACAAAATAGTCCATATCTTCACCGTTTGGATCTTCGTACAAAAATGTAACTACAGCAGAATCACCATCATCTGCTAGTGAAAAGAATCCGTTAGCAGTACCTGTTCCGTACTTACCAGACTCTTTAATGCTTACACGTGCCATAAAAAGTTTTCTCCTTTAAAAGTGTTATAAGTGTGAAAAGGGTTAATAAGCAAATATTGCTTATACTATAGTATACACCATTTTTGAGGTGTTTATATACTAACTAAATAAATCCATCTAGTTTTTTAGCTAATGATTTTTTGATACATTTGATAGCAGCATTAGTCACTCCAATTTCCTTTGCGACTTCTACATCCTTCATCTCGTGACCATTTCGAACAATACATTCAATGTAGGCATATTGATTAGGTGTAAGAGGTAAAGATTCAATTGAATTTTCAATGTCAATAGCTCCCCAGTCCTCTTCAATGCCCTGTCTTGAAAAAACATTCAATCCATCTTCTTCGTCTACAGTTGAACAGCTTTCCCATTCAACATCAACATACCAATCACGTTGGACTCTAGTAACTCTTAACGCACGGTACTCATTTCGCATTGCGTTGTTCATTAGTTTAGTAACGTAGGTAGCGAAGTTAGCTTTATGGTTAAACTTAAATGTAGATAGTGCTTTGTTCAATGTTTCCCAAACAATGCTGTCAATATCCTCCTTACTAAACGAGAAGAATTTACGTCCAATTGAATGTAGCATGCCTGCGTAGCGTTTATAGCTTACTGCCAAAGCTCCGTTAGGGTCGACTGTATATAAGCCTACACACTCCCAATCAGTAAGAGGTCCTACACATTCAATTACTTCGTTTACATATTTGTTCATTATTTTAGTTCTCCTTGGTTTTGTTTACAACTCTATTATATAGTAATATAGATTAAATTACAATACCAAATCTTCAAAATCTATCAATTCTGGGCAATCATTTATGTCCCACTTGTTATCCCAACACTCTTGTGGGTAATTAAGGAAGTAAACTACTTTCGAATTTTTTAGTCTACGTTGAATTTTTTGGGCAGCCATAGCTCCTGCGTTGTCAGGGTCCAATGCTAAAACAATAGTTCGATAAGGTAGTTGCTTAATAAGATTGAACTGGTTGCCTCCACCTACTCCCATTAAAGCAACAGCAGGGATACCTAATGTCCACAATGTTAAACAGTTAATAGCGGACTCTGTTATGTAGACTTTGCTTAAGTCACTAAAATAGTCCCTATATTTGTTCAGTTCGTAAGCTCCGTAAAGGAAGTCCGTTTTAGGGTCACTTTCTGCATAGTGGTGGAACTTCTTACCTGTACTACGTTTATTGAAAAATACTGTCCTACCTTGCATATCCCTTACAGGCATAGTGATGCAGTCATTTAACTTATCATATCCAATATCGAACATTTCGATAATCTCGTCAGTTAGCTTACGTTGGTACATATATGAGTGAATCCATCTGTACTTATCTAGCTCTTCTTCACTAACATAATTATATTCAGTCTTTTGGGTAGTTTTTGAAAAACCTAAATCTAGTTTAGGACGAACTTGTTCAGTACTGGACACAAAACGTCTTTTCAGCCACTGATTGCCGTAAAAACCTCCGTCCTTACGTCCAAACACGTCACTAATAAATTCATTCAGTGGAGCAGTATACCCACAAGTAAAACAGTGAACTGTTCCTGCCTCAATTACTTTGCCGGCAGAATACTGAACATCCCTGCTCATACCGCAAGAAGGGTGACGTTCAGTTCCTCCAGCGTGGAACGGACAAGAGAACTGCATATTTGCTCCAAGGCTTTTTGTGCGTCTAAATAGGAACTTATTATAGTCCTGCTCTAGTTCTATAGTAAGTTCCCTAATTATATCTTCACAAGAAGCATTTATCATTAAGTCGTTAACTTTCAAAATGCCTCAACTCCTTCCCTACTTACTGCGTTTTGTAGACGACGAGTAGACTGTCGTGCTTTTAAGGCGACTGGACTTTCTTCATCACTGTCCGTGTCTTCCTTAAACCCAATTACAGTATATTCACCTGTACTTACATCCCACATATATTCAATAGTCTTGTTATCTTCCCCATAACGATTTTTAACAAGACTTAATCGCAAAATACCATTACTCTCGTCCCTAACCATTGTAATTACACGACTAGCATTTTGACCCACGCTGTCAGATTCTGCGATATGTTCTAGTTGGATAACATCATTGCCAGGATCTTTTGCTCCACGTCCTGCCTGTACGTTAAGCACAATAGGGATGCCGTACTTAGTAGATAACTTATACAAGTCCATAGTAATGTTAGCGTACTGAATACGTTTAGGTTCGCGAGATGGAATAGACTCTGCCATTAGGGACAGCTGGTCAACACCTACAATATCCGGCTTGTATTTTTGAATCATACTATCTAACATAGCAGGAGTCATATTACGTCCTCCAATCATTGGTGGAGTAACTACGACTAAAGGAGTATTAGAATCGTTCATTAAGTCTACATGGTCTTCGTACTTCTTAATTTCTTTATCCGTCCAAACACCCTTTGTAATACTGTTAATGTTTACATTAGCAATAAGGGTATCAATACGGGATCCAACTTGCATTTCACTCATTTCACCTGAGTACATAAGTACCGACTTACCCAAGCTCCATGCGTTAGCCATCATCTTATCCAAAGTCCACGACTTACCTTGCCCAGGACGACCTACAATGACGACAAGATCCTCTCCAGGCAAAAGTCCTCCCATTACATCGTCTAATAGTTCAAACCCGGTAGGTATGCCTAGTAACTCACCAGACTTGTCCGCTATGTCCATTGCCCAATTAAAACGGTCATACGCATTTTTAGCAATGTCCACACCTCCGACAAACTTAGACTCCTGTATAAGTTTTTCAAGTTTGGGCAATATGTTAGTTACTGCTATACTAGAGTCAGTCTGCATATCCTCGGCAGCTTGGCTGAGAATAGGAACCATCTCGTTATAAAGATGTTCTTCCCTAATCTTATCTACAAGATATGCGTCAGTCTCTAAAATGTTCAATAACTCAAATTCGGGAAAATGTTCAAGAACAGTCTCTTCGTCTGGGACATTTCCGTAAGTACTATTATGATTAGCAATAAACTCATACTCCGGCAAATAATCTGTAAAATAATCACTTGTAATGCCGTTATTTGCTAATAAGGACATGCTCTTGTCCTGTAGTACTTTATTTAGAACTTGTAGCTGTATCATTGTTTAACTTTGCTCCTATGCGTTGTCCGTACTGGTCGTATAAAGGCTGAAATTTATGTCCAGGAGCATCTCCTAGCCAAGCTCCACTATCATCAACTGTAATGTAGTAAGCATCTTTATACTTTGCCTTTATGTCCTCCAGCTCCGCTCTGTAATCCGTTTTAACGTGGATATCTGCCGCATTTATGCCGATAACTGTGCCTAGTAGTATAAATACACTAGCTTTACAAATTGCGTTAAATACGGAGCAATTAAAACGCTTTTTTGAGGGTGTACTCATACGGAGTCTTCCTTTCTAAATAATATGCAAATTGTAGCAGTCTAACATCGTACTGCATTACCTCGTGCTTAGTAAGTAGCATCCTATCGTTTACAGTTACAGAAGAGATAGGCGTAATCATACAACATTTAACAACCTCACCTCGTACATTTCTGTAAATCATAGGCACTTTATTTTTATCTAAAATAATTACCTTATCCTCTACGTTCAAAGTTTTCCACCTCCTCATAACTGTAACCACGTACATTGTCAGCCCTAAACTCTAGTACAGTCGCGGTGTGATAGATACGGCTATACAATCGTTCTCCTAAAACTTCCTGAATACGTTCGTCCCTATAATTAGTAGTGTAGATAGTAGTAAGTCCATTATCTACCCTATAGTTAATTAAATCGTAAAAATGGTTATAGGATACAGGAGTAATTCTGCCTGACCCAATTTCGTCAATTACTAATAGCTTACAATTCTTTAGGCGATTAAGATAATCAAAAAATTCAATACTTGTTTCAAAATAGCCAAAGTCGCCAAAGATTTCTAACATATTGGAGCAAACACAAAACACGCCCTTATCCCCTAAATCACCGTCAAGTGCCGTTTCAGCTATATACCTCTGTAACAACCTAATTGCCCAACTAGTTTTCCCATTACCTACAATAGGACTAGTAATGACTAAATTATTTCCGTTATGAACTTTATTCACTACATCGTTACGGTACTCCTCTAAAAAGTCCCATAATTGTTTATCAACTTGCCTTCGAACTAATTTTTGAGGTACATAATATTTTTTAGGTACCCCAGATTCAACTAATAATTGATGAACTTTTTTGTTCCAAATATTATTAGCCGTTTTAGAACTAATATTGTTCATTGTTCAGTCCTCGTTTTTTATTTTTACATTTAGTTATTTATTTAGTTATTTGTCTATGTATAAATGTCTGTATATATAGACCGATGGGGAGCTAAATATCTAGTTTGCTAAGCAGCTATAAGCTGCTGTAAAAATGACTTGTAAAAAGTCTTTTTTACTAGATATACACCTGTTTAAGCGAAAAAATATACTTGTTCATAAAAAAACCTAAAACTAGTCTATACTTTTTGCCTAAAATCAGTAAAATCCCGAAAATTTTGGTTTATTTTTGCCTAAAAGCATATCTAATAGCCAAGCTCTTTTGAAAGTCGACAAAGTTAATGGACATGGAATATCAGTGTATATTTTTCCATAACTGATTTGAATACTTTCATACAGAAAATTAGCTAACTGAACATTATTTTCAAAATGTTCATAATCCTGTATTCGTTTAATTGTGTTTTGAAAGTTAAACCAATTATAGTCCAAGCAACTTTGTTCGAAAACATATTCGAATTGAACGATAAAGAAATAGGCAAGATCTTTCAAACTAATTTCTTCAAAATCTTTGCCTAGTCTTAAGTTCTGTATTTGCTTAGATACGTGAATATAAGACTGATCCCGTTTAGGTAGTTTGGACATAGTAGTCCCAAACAGTCCCTTAATGCCTTTAAATTGTTTAAAATTTAACTTGGTCTTAGACACGTCGTTATCCGTACCTGTTAGCCTCTGTCTGCTCATGTTTTACGCTCCTAGTATATTTACCCTAACTTACTCCTACTCTTTAAAATAAGCCGCAAATATTACGATTTTTTACGCTTTTTAGCCTTTTTAAAGCGTAGGGTGTAAGATGTAGTCTCAATTACAGCTTCTTTAAACAAATCCTTATCAATTTTGCCTTCGTAAATAAGGTCCTCTAGTAAGTCTTCGTTAATAGTAGGCTTCATTACAAGTAGATTTTGAAAAGCTTCCTTTTCGCTACCTTTAGCATTGTCAATAAGGGACTGAACGATAGGGATTGTTTTTGACTCGTCCATACTTGTTTTGACAGAAGGTGAACATGAAATACTCCACCCACCGACTTCTGCACTTTCAATGTCTTCCGCTAACATATACTCTTTAAGGTTGTTTTTCTCTTCTTTGACCGTTTTAGATAGTGTGTTAGCTTCCAAGTTATGTTCAGCTGCTACTTCTACAAGTTCCAAAAATTGTTCTTCTGTTTTAATTACTGTCATTGTTATTAGGTTCCTTCCTTAGTAGTTCATTTACATCTTCCCCAATTTCTTCACTGAGTTCTTTTTTGAAATCCTGCTTGTCTTTCAAAATTTTATTACGTTCTCCCCACATATACTCCCTATTGTAAAAAGCTAAATCTCCTGGAAGGATTCTGTCCCTAAACTGAATAAGTTTTTGAACACCTTCCTCACTCCAATAGCGAGATCCCTTCTTATCCAAATCTGTACGATACGTAGGTAGTACGAACGGAAAGTGAATATTATGTTCCTTTGCGTACTCCTCAGCTCCGTACCAAACACGAGTAATGGTAGTATGACTACGCTCTACCATTTTACAAACCTCAGATACGCGGTAATATTTAATACCGTTAATCTCTTTCATCTAAAAGTCTCCTTATTTTTAAACATTGTTCCTTAGTAGGAAGTTTATCATATCTTAACATTCGAATCACTGTAGACTCACTAATGTTCAGTAATTGCCCCAGCTCCTTATTAGTATAAGAAGTGGTTAAGTACGCAAGCATAGTGCAGTGATCCAAAGGGGTTTTAGGAAGAGGTCCCTCCAACTTCCTTTTAACGTCCAGTCTAGTCCTGGACAGTTTGCTTAATGTATGCACCTAGTAATTACCTTTTAAGCAGTAAGTCCATTACTGTAGACAGTTTATTTTTCAAAGGCACACCGTCTACAATATAGTCTGCAAGTTCCCCTTTACTTGCAACAATGTCCTCAATTGTTTCGTCTACTGTATCTTTACAAACTAAGGTAATAATATTTACAGTTGATTTAGCTCCAATGCGGTGTGCTCTATCTTCTGCTTGATCCTTTTCCCCTCTAGTCCAAGGACTGTCTAAAAATATTACCGTAGTGGCTTTAGTTAGTGTAAATCCTGTACCCAATGCTCCAATAGTACCACAAATTACAGATGGACCTTTACTACTTAAAAACCTTTCTATTTCTTCAAATTTGTCTTTCGTCTCACCTGTCACTAAAAATGTAGGAAGACGAGCTTTGCACAAATCGTAAAAAGGAGTAACTACATGTTCCCAATTACTGAAAACAATAACGGACTTACCATCCTCTGCTAGTTCGTCTATAAGTTCCAACGCTCGTTCATACTTAGCAGACTTAACTGACTTACTTGTCAGGATGTTTGGGTTGCCTGTAGTCTGCCTTAACCTAATTGTTTCGGCTAGTGGGTTACTACTTAGCATTACCTTGTCAATATCCTCAATTAGTTGAGTCCTAACTTCGTTGTAAATCTTACGCTGATTAGTGTTCATGTCTACATATTCAGTTGATCTTATCTTTGGAGGCAAGTCCAGTACCTGTTCCTTAGTACGTCTTAGCATATTATTGTTCACTAAATCTTTTAGTTCACTTAAATGCCGGTACCCAGTAACTTGTCCAAAGTTATCTAACACACAATAACGAGCCTTAAAAGCACTAAATGAATGATTTTCGACTCCTAACCACTTAAGTACATTATAAGTATCTACTGGAGTATTAAGTAGGGGTGTTCCAGTCAAAGCTAGTTTATAGTGACTTTTCAAATTGTGCAAAGCCTTACCTAACTGACTAGATGGGTTTTTACATTTATGGATCTCGTCCACCACTACCATCCCTATAGTTCCATTTAGTGTAAGTTCCTTAACACTTGCCGCAAAGGACTTGTCTCGTAGTGTTTCAATGTTAGTAATTAAGAAGTACTCACTATGTCCTGCTAGTAAGTCTTCTGTTCGTTTACTAACTGAATCAATTACAACTGAATCAGTTCTAGTTACACGACATCCTAAAATGTGAGCAGATTCGTTTGAATGAACTTCCACCTCTTTAGCCCAATTCCATTTAAGCCCACTTACACAACAAACAATAAGACAATGTTCAAACTGCCCTTTTCTACTTACAGCAATATCAATTGCCTGTTTAGTCTTACCCAATCCTTGCTCGTCCCCTAGTAGAAAACTAGGATGTTCCTGTGCGTAGTTAAAACAATCTAATTGGTGTTCGAATGGCTGTGTTTTGAAAGTAAAACTAGAATCAATATTAGTTTGCAGTTTATTTTTCGAATTAATATAATCCTTAATGTCCTTTGGTAACTTACCACTAATTTCAACATCCCAATAAGACAGAACATCCAGTAACTCTAAAAGGTACCTGCTAGGAACCTCAAACTTATTAAAACCTCGTTCTACTATTTTAGGAAGAGTGCTTAGTTGGGAGGATAATAGTTCCTCGTCTTCCGTGTCCTTTGGGATGGTAATATAAGCACTATTTCCTTTTTTATGTAGCCGAGATTTTGCAATCTCAATCTTAATCATATATCATCCCTGTTTAGCTGCTGCGTGTGAGAAGTGAATAAGTTCCATCGCAGTATCTAAGTCTTCCATCTTGTTAATGTTGTAGAAACCGTCAATAGGCCATCCATAAGATGCAGGAACAATACGATCTAACTTCTTCTTAGTTTCAGGATCCATGCCTCGTGTAAGTACGTTAATACGCAAACGAGTTTTACCTTGGAAAATCTTAACAAAGTTGTATTTATGACTGTACTTAATAAATTGAGTTGTCACGCCTCGGCGACTTGATGGATAAGCTTCACTAATACGTTTTTCAAGTTCCTTTGTAATTGAAAGGACGTGGTCACTCTTAGGAGTGCCTTTTCGTTTAGTGGTAACTTCTTTAATACCTACTTCTTCCACGCTACCTTCTTCCTCAATAGTGTGTTTGACAACTGCCGGACGTTTAACTGTACGAACTTTGCGTACTTTAGGACCTGCTACAGGGGTAGGTTTAGGAACCTCCACTTTTTCAGTGACAGGTTCCTCAGTTACCTTGTACCAACGTTTTAGTGTTCCTTCAGCTACCGTTTTAGTATCTCCTGTAACTACATCCTTAAGTGTATATTTACCTTCCCAAAATCCTCTAACGGTAAACTCGTTACCGTTTCGAGTATTTGTTACCTTAGTTCCTTGTTTTAGTTCTGCCATTGTTCAGTCTCCTTATTTAGTTATTATTTTGAAAGAATTGTGTCAATTTGTTTGTTCAACTGTGCTAGTTGTGATTTACGACGATTACTAACTCTTCCTCTTGCCAATAAAATTTTCTTTATTTTAAGTTGTAGAGCGTGCTGACGGTTTGTTAGTTGTTCAAGAATGTTCGAACGTACTAGAATTTCGTCATCTTCAAGTGAGATGCAAACTGTGTCACCTAGTACACCAAAACGGCTAGCTTCCTGAGCAAGGTTGTTGAGGCTAAGAGTCATACCTTTGTGACCTAACAAAATTCCTTCGTCCTGCATCAATTTCAAAGTTTTAGCTCGTTTTTCCGCTAGGACAGGTACATAATAGAACTGCCCTTCTTCTTTCAAAATGCCTACATAAATTTCTTTTACTTTGTTCATTGTTTTTAGCTCCTTTACTTATTTACAACTATATTATATAGTAATACGTTTTAAATGTCTACCGTTTTACCTAAATTTATTCACTTTTTTCAAAAAAAAATATTCATTGTTTTTAAGGCATAAGAAAAGGATACAAGCAACCAAGAAACTTGTATCCTGTCCTACCAAGTATTGCCATAAAACAATGAACAATTAAAGTATACTAAACTAATAGAAATTATTCAATATTAGTAGTATAGAGTCTATTCATAGTAGTTAACTAAATCATCCTTATTCCAAGTAGATAGCCAGATGTTACCGTACTGACCAAACTGGAACTGACGGAAGTAATATCCACCATAGTATCCACCGTCACCTGTATCTACGACATGAACTTCATCTCCGTCAAAACTGAAATACATACCCGGTTTAAAGTCTTTGTCCTCACCGTCAGGCAGGTCATTACCATCTGCGTCTACCCAGTTAACCATTGCTACAGGGATACCGTTTTCAGTCCAATCAAATCCAACTGGACACAAATAGTCACATTTAATCTGCCAAATATCGTTCACATACTGAACATCATCTGCCTTGTAATATGCTTTTGAGTCTGGGATTCGTGTAAGGGTAGGAGTTGCCTCTGTGTTAGGTACTGGAGTAGCAGGAGCTTGTCCATTGTAACGCCATACCTCAATATAAGCAGGACGGTTCCAAGTGTAGTAGCTATCCCATGGATAAGTGTTAATAGCTTGACCTACTGCACCTTGTGTAGAGAAGTCACAGCTAATAAAGTTAACGGAGTCTAACATAACCCCAACGTGTCCTCCAGCTCCTCCGGAACTAGACATATCACTTCCCCATGACATAAGGACAATATCGTCTTCTTGTGCGTCCCAATCCTCATTGCGACTAATACGCACAAAACCTACACGAGCAAGTTGAGCTCCTAGTGTAACTGTAGATGGAAGTCCACTAATAGCATAACCATTATCAATAAGTGCTTGGGAAATAGTTCCTGAACAGTCTCCAGTCCCGTCACTACCATTACGAGATCCATTCATTGAATATGTAATAAGACCTCGGCGGTTAACAAACCACTGACCTAATACGCCCATATTAGTCCTCCTTAAGTTGAGAAATGTTCATTAGTACACAAGTAATTCCTGACAGAATAATAGTAGATGCTACTACACGCCAGTCCACATCTGACAAAAGAACAGATGATCCAATTACACCAAGTGCTGCCTGTGCCATTGTTTTAGCTACTTTAATTCCAAGTGATTTAAAATATTTGTTCATTTGCTATTTTCCTTTCATTGCCTGCTTAATTTCTACAATATCGCCTTTTAAGTCACTGATTGCGCCAGAAAGGTGATCAATTCGTTCTACTAAAGCAAGAGTAATTTTTTGTTCCTCCTCGTGCTTATCCAAGCGACGATTATGACTGTTAATTACCTTCTCTTGCTCTGCGTTCACAACTTCCAAAGTTGTTAGACGTTTTTCAAGGGTAGAAGTCTTATTTTG
>ERZ773007.49-NODE-49-length-54788-cov-17.453639_pt1 | contig 54788 bp, 70 predicted proteins | sample MGYA00580665_ERZ773007 | MGnify/ENA primary metagenome ERZ773007 (study PRJEB29015, sample SAMEA2738122) | human oral metagenome | biome: human oral; feature: human-associated habitat; material: saliva | place: China | collected 2167 ... | reverse complement strand
GATAGCGTAGAGCGCAGGAATCATGGTGACGAGGGAGCGACCCAGAGCGAAGACGTGCGAGGTCAGAGACAGCACGCCTGCCGTGAGCGTGGAGATAACCGAAGTCATCGTGACCAGCGCGCCCAGGTTCTTATCCATGTCCTTGATGAAGTCCGTAAACTTCTTGGTGAAGTCGAACGCAGCACGAGCACCGGACAGCGACGCAAGCGCCGTTGCCACCTTAACGAAGGCGGCCTTGTTCAACTTGGGCGAAATGAGCACGTGGCGGGGGCGGGTCAGAGATGCCATCTTCATACGGGCGCGGCCAGTGTCCGCGTCCGCATCGACCGTAACTTCCTTATCCTCCGTCAGGCGGCTCAGCTTCTCCTTAGCCACCGTGTCGTCAAGGTCTACCTCAGCCTCAATCTCGATAGGCTCACCCTTGTTGTCCCCGCGCAGTCGGTCGAGTAGATCCTTGCCGATGTTCACCGGCGAGTTCAAGACCTTCTGCGCGGAATTGAGCGAGTCCATCTGCTCGCGAGCGTCACGAAGACGGTCACGCAGGTTGGCGAAAGCCTTCTCCAGACGGTTCACGCCCTCGACGTCGCCAGACTGAACCGCGTTATGCAGGTCAGACGAGAGCTTAGCGCGCTCCTCCTTGAGTTCCTGGATGTGCGAAGTCAGCTTCGCCAAGGACTCAGAGAAGTCTCCAAAGTCTACCTGAGTCTGCGGGAACGCATCGAGAGGAGAGGACGGGCGCTCGCCAGGCTCCACCTTACGGTTGCGCACGCGGTCAGTCTCGGAGAGAGCCTGCCCGAAGAGCTTCTGATTCTTGAGGTTCTGCTCGATCTGACGACCCACAGCCTCCATCGACTCGCGCAGACCGCGCGCCATGTCGATGTTACCCAGTCGCTCCGCCTGGTCAGCCAGGTCTGCAAAGCGGCGGCGTGCCTCATCGAGCAGGGCGTTGTTCTGCTGCAGGGAGCGCACACCCATCAGCGGTGAGGAACCGTCCTCTACCGCCGAGTCCTTCTTGGAGATACCGTTACGACGAGCATCGCGCATCGCCTTGTCCATCGCCTGCAGATTCTTACGCGCCAGGTTAGCCTGTCGTGCGAGCTCCTGTAGGCGCGCGTTCATCTGGTCGAAGGACTCAGTACCGCGCGCCGCATCGAAGGATGCAGAGTTAGCAATCTTGCGAATCAGGGTGCGGTTCTGCTTCTCGAAGTCCTGCAGGCGCTTTCGGTAGTCGCTCATGCGCTCCTCGGCGCGGCGCAGCAGGTCGTCGTCGCTGAAATCCACGAGGTCGGACAGCTTGAAGTCCGGCTTATCGTGGTTGGAGATACCCTTCTCGAAGGCATCAAAGAAGCGGTTAGTGACGTCCTCCGCGTCATCATCCTCGAACTGGCCGGTCGTGATCCAGTGAATCTTATCTACCGTCGCCTCAGCAATGCGGCGCATACGCTGAGAGATGCGCTCGGATAGGGACAGTGACTTGTCCGCGCTGTCCTTTGCCTTCTTGTTGAAGTCATCTAGAACCTTGCCGGAGCGCTTGAAGGACTCGTCGTCCACGTTCGAGCGAGTAACCCAGTTCTTCATCCGCTCGAACGTCTCGCGGGCGCGCTCGGAGACACGCGAGTAGAAATCACTGAATGACTGCGCACCCTTGCTCAAGGCGTTACGCAGGGAAGACAGCGGCCCCTCAGTGGAGCGAACCTGGTCGATGAAGGAACGGATAGAGGTCACCGAGCGGGAGATGCTGTCACGCAGTCCCCCGGTGCGAACCTTGCCGGTATCTACGGAATGGCTAGAGGAGTCCTCCCCGTCCGACGAGCTAATCCCCGAACGGCGCTCGCGGCGCTCGCGGCGCTCACGGAAGAACTCGCGCAGCTTCTTCGTCTCGGTGCGGGCGTGCGAGATCTTGCGCAGGAACTCGTCGATGTCCTTATCCTTGCGCAGGAAGCTCACCGACTTCTGCCAGGCCTCACCCCACGACCGGGGGATGCGCTCAGACTCCTTGAACTTCTGGCGCAGACGCTCGAACTCATCACCAAAGCGCTGGCTCCACGGGCGGTTGTCGTCCTTGCCTGCGTCCACCAGCTTGTCGTACTTTTCGACCGTCTCCTGGATACGGATACGCAGGGGCTTGCGCTCCTTGGTCGCCTTCTTGAGGCGCTTCTCCAGGTGGTCGAAGTCCGCTTCCAGGGGCAGCTTGATTGAACGGTTGCGGGTGCTTTCGTTCAGGCTCTTCTCTAGGTCGCGGGAGTCCGCCTCGGTCTTGACCTTCACGCCGCGGTCGCGGGTGCTTCGGCGCAGACTGCGCTCCAGGTCGTCCGAGTCGCCCACCATATGAACACGCACGCCTCGGTCGCGGGTGCCTTCATCCAGGCTCTTCTGCAGGTCGGCGGGGTCTGCCTTCACGTGGACAGTCGAGGTGCGGTCCTCCGTCGCCTCATCCAGCTTGCGCTTGGCCTCCGACGTATCGGCATCCACCTGAATCTTTGCGGTACCACCCAGACCGGACAGCTGCGCCTTGATGCGCTGTAGCGCCTGCTTGTTCAGCACCGGGGTAACCTCGATGCGCATCAGCTTCTCAGCATCGCGCTTGGCCTTCATTAGCTCAGGCCGGAGCTTGCGGTTGAATCCCGAGGCATCGGGCAGGACACGGATGTGTACCTTACCTGCCTCAAAGCTTCCGAGAGCCATGTATCCTCCTTACTCTCATACACAGACGAGCCCGCCTGCCCACCGTATAGGTTAGGCCGCGGGCTCGTCATCTTCTTCCTCGCCTCCGTAGTATAGCCGGAGCAAATCGGTAGGCGTAGGTTTGCGCTTCTTCGTGACTAGCTTATCCGGCGTGGGAATCTCGTCCCGCTCCATCTGGCGGGCACCCTTGGGCGAGTTAGCCGAGAAGTACATTGCCTGGAACGAAATCAGCCGCTCCAGAATCCAAGTGAGGCGCTGCTCCGTGAGGCTGTAGCCGAAGAGTGCGTCGTATTGCGCACGCTCCTTCTCGGCTTCCGTCCTCAAATCCGGGGGTTCCGGCATATCACGCTCGTCCTGCAGAACCTCGAATCGCACCTCGTGCCGGAACATCGAGCGGGGCTCGAAGGTCAGGCGCTTGAGGAGTGCTCCACCTATGTAGGCGGGCAGACGCATTGCTTCTTCCTCTAGGTTGATACCGTAGAGGACAAGGAAATCAGCAGCGAGGCTCGGTTCTCGTCGCGCGAGGCGAAGAAGCTTTAGTCGTTTCCCATTTCTGCGAAGTAGGCCATGAGCAGGTCGAGAACTTCGTTGTTGTTCTTTGCGACGGCGAAGTTCTCCCAATCTGCCAGGCGCTCAGCCGAGATGAACTTCGAGGCGTTCTCATCCAGGAAGTCTGCCAGGGCGAACATCTGTGCCGACTGAGTGTCGTGCTCCAGCACAACAGAGAACGCGCCGTAGAGTCGGAAGCTGTCGCTAGTCTTTAGCTTCTCCAGCGGAATCAGCAGGTCGTGGCCGGGCAGTTCGAGGTAGCTCTTAGGCTCCTCGGCGGGTGCCGGGGTGTTCTCGGCAGCAGCGGCGAGCGCGATAGCATCTGCCTGCTCGGGGGTGTGAAGCTCCGCCAGCTGGTCAGCGTAGACGGGGGGAAGCGAGGGGTTGATCTCAGTCAAGGATCCGTCCTTTCATGCACATAGAAAATGGGAGCAGAGACGAATCTCTGCTCCCATTATTATAGCGTCTCTTGCCCGTAGAGGCGCTACGTATTAGCCGCCAGGTACCGGCGATACCGGAGACACGGGGTCGCCACCCTCCAGTGCCACAACCGCGTTCGCGGTCACCGCAGAAGCGGAAGGCTTGATAAGGAAGCCCTCGTGCGAGCCACCGGGGGTGAACACCTTGGTAATCTCCTTGAGGTGTTCGGTAGTGGGCTGCAGCATCTTGCCGGTGAAGTTCAGAGCCATCAGCGACTCCATCGAGACATCCGCGAGAGTACCACCACTGACCTTGACGCGAGGCCAATACAGGCCGACGTTCTTACCGCCACCGGAGTAGATAATCAGAACCGGAAGCTCAAGCGAGTTGTCGCCCGAGCTGATGCCCTGAATAATCTGGGTGTTGGTGCCAGAGCCCTTAACAAGCTGGGACTCGTCCTTACCGCCGCCGAACGCGATCTTGAGGGTGTTCTTGTTGAGGGAGTGAACGGTGAACGCGATGGAGAAGGACTTACCGGAAGTCAGAGACTCCACGTTCTTCATCTCGGCAGTGTCCAGGACAGTCTCTTCGCCGCCGTCGGTGGTGACTGACGGGAGGCTTTCTCGCGAGGTCAGACCGATAGGAACGAAGCCAGTCGGGTAAGTGGACGCATCCTCAAACTTGAAGTTGCTGATGTCCGGGAACGGGGTTGCCGGACCCTTAGTGCCAACCAGAACGGTTGCCCAGTTCACGCCGACTACATCAGCCGGATCATAGTTCTTATGACGTGCCACAAGAACTCCTTTCTAATTAGTGTTTTAGCCAAGCCCGAAAAGCTCATCGAAGGTGTGCAGGAACTTCACAGAGAATGAGCAGTCTACCTGCGCTCCGATAGTCGCCTTAATGGACGTGACCTTGAAATTCTCCACGGGCGCCTGCCACAAAGAGAAAGACCATCCGGTGAGGCCGCCAGCGGTTACCTGGTCCTTGACAGCCTGTCGCACCGCGCCGAGAGCGCGGGATGCGTGCTGCGTCGCTTCATAGGAAGTCGGCGCGTACACGCGCAGTCGGAAGCTTCGGCGGGAGATACTGAGCACATCCTCCGCATCCGGCTCATCAAAAGAGGACATCATCTCGTGCTGCTGGATATACCATTCGGGAAGCTCCCCCGAGCCGACGTCCTTGATGACGTGACCGGGGAACGCTCGTTCGAGCACGGTATGAAGCCACACCGCCGAGTTTGCAGGTTCCATCACTTGCCCTTTCGCAGAACGTTGTGACGGAAGCCAGTGCCCTTGTTGATCTCGCGGCGTGCATCGCGCTTGTCCCAATCTGCCGGTCGCAGTGCAGGACGGGGACGGCGAAGCTTCTTCATTCCTACCACCTTTGCGGCCGCGCCGGTCAGGAAGAAGTGACCGCGCTGCAGCTCCGTAACCTCCTGCTCGCGTCCGTCCGAGAAGTGAATAACGTCCTTGCCGATACCCAGCTCCACGATGTGCGCCGCGTAGTGGTCATTGACCACCAGTCGGTCATACACCGGGTACTGCTTGTGGCGGCCCTTGCCGGTGTATCGGTCTGTCTTCACCTTGAAGTGATCGACATACGAGTCCCCAATGCTCTTTCGATACGGCATCGCCGCGCGTCGTGCTTCGCGTCGGATGTCGTCAGCCACGTCATCAAGGATGGTGGTCTGTATGGACAACCGGCTACTGATGTGCCGGGCGTTGGAGTCGTACAGCTCGATTCCGTCTCGTCGTGCCACTAGACCTTTCCTTCCAGGAACTTACGGTGAACATCATTGCCGCGATACAAAGAAACCTTATCGTGCTGGGTGTGCCTCCCCATACGAAACAGAACCTCGCGCGCGTTGATCTGGTAGACCAACGGCGGGCCGCCCGTAGGGGTTCGCACCCCAAGCACAGTGGTGTACTGGTTGGGGTCGAACACCACCAGCGCGTCGATGGGGAAGCCCTCGCGAAGCTCCTCGGGGAGGGTCTGTCGCGCCTTATCCCACGTGCCGGGTGGGGTCGTAATAACCGCCGTAGTCGCCAACGTTTCGCCGTAATATTCATCACGGGTCGAGGCGGTACGGTTCAAGTTATCACTAGCGAGCGGCTGAACATTGCCCCGGATGAGCAACGGCTCATCCGACCAGCCAATGCCGCCACCGCCGTCAGGCATCATCTTCTTGATTGCCGGGTACACCTTCACCACATGCCGGGGGTTGGTAACCAGGCTCATCAGCACCACCCACCTGAGAAACCCCACCCAGAAGCGTAAGGCTCCGAGAGAGTGGTGCGGATGGTGCCGAAGGCGGTACACCCGTCGATGCTGTTGCACTTGAGCGCCTTGAGCTCCAAGTCGGTGAACCACAGGTTCGCGCTCGACCACAGCGGGTCGCGCTCGTAGGCGTAGCTGGACTCTTCCTCCTTGCGGTACCCCGACATGTCGTTTCGCATGAAACGACTGACCGAGTTGATAACCGCAGTCTTGATGTTCAGCTCATCGACTTCGCTCAGCGGTGCGTCAGATGCAAGCAAGCGGTCCACGCGAGGGCAGACTCCGCGAAGGGTTGCGATAGCGGCCTTGATCTTTCCCTCGATAAGGTCGAGGGAACGAGCCAACGGCAAGTCGCCCAGCTCTAGCTCAACTTCTTCTCGGGTGATGACCAAATTAGCCACTACGCCTCCTCTACGGGTTCCTTCTTGGTACGCGGCTTTCGCGCCTTTGCCGGAGCAGGGATGCCCCCCTCGATCGCCTCTGGATTGGTGATGAGGGGGACCAGCTCGGCAGGGATCTCTTCGCCAGCCAGGATGAACCGACCAGCGATGAACAGGGTATCCGCTGCCTTAGCCACTAGAGAACCTTAGCGGTGAAGGCCAGGTTCGGGTTGTGGAGCGCGGGCATAGCCAGTGCGTCCGAAACAACCTCAGTGACAACGGGGATGGTGTTGTTACGACGCATACCAGTGAAGATGCCTGCGCCCTCTGCAGGGTTCCAACCCAGAGCCAGCGAGGTAGCGGTGGGACCCCAGAAGGTCGCGCCCATATCGGTAGAGCCTTCAGACGGAAGCATGTAAATGCGATCCTCGTCAAGCACTCGCACGTCCACACCCTCCGGGTTACGAACGATGCGGTCGTACACAACGACGGTGGGAAGACCAACTACGTTGAGAACCTGGTTCACAGCATCCATACCAATGATGATGCCAGCCAGCGCAGTAGCGTTGGTACCGTAGATCATCTTGAAGATCTGGTTGTTGCGCAGCAGCAGGTCACGAATCTTCTTAGAGATGACCAGGGTACCCGGCTCGGTGAAGTTCACCAGGCGGTATGCCTCCACGAAATCGCGCAGGTGGTCAAGCACCGGCGCGTTCGGGTCGCTCCACAGCTGGGTAGCGGTGACGGACATACGCGCGTCGCGGCCCCAATCGTCCTCAAGAATCTGGCCGCCGGGGTAAATCAGCGGGGTCTTGCCGGTGGTCAGCGCGCGACCACGCTGCCACTCCAGGGTAGCGTCAATAGCCTTGAAGGTTGCCACAGCCGCGTCCGCGATGTAGTTCTCCGCGAAGGGGGACGTACCCAGACCAGCCGCGAGCAGCTGGGCTTCGGAGATAGGCACCGCGTGGGACAGGTTCGGCAGGTCGAACGACATCTTGCGTGCCGCCACGGAGGAACCGCGGGTAGTCTCAGCGTCCAGCGCACGGTTCAGCGCCATACCCTGTCGGGAGGGAGCCAGCGCAGACAGAGATACAGAGTCAGAAGGTACCTGAATCTCCGGCAAGTAGGAGGTCAGGTGGCCGTTCTTACGCTCCGCCTCCAGGTACTCGCCTGCGAAGTCGCGCACCGCGAGGGTCAGCTCGCGGGGGGTTACGGCATCATGCCACAGCTCAGCCATTAGTTGTCAGCCTCCTTGTACAGGTAAATCAGCGGGGTCTTCTTGGTCTTATCCACTTCGAGAACCTTCTCCTCGCCGCCGACAATAACCTTGGGCAGGCGGTGGTGGTAGACCGCGCCGTGAACCAATACAGCGACTTCCTGCTTACCAGTGCCAGGCTTAGCGCTCTGATCCCAGATGACCAGTGCATCGGGAGTCTCGTTCGCTGCGGTGATGGGGGTGATATTACCGCGTGCATCGAAGAGCACAGGGTAACCCGAGGGGATGCACTTGTACTTGGCAATCACCTCGGTGAAGTTTGCGGGATCGTAAATCGCGGTCTGGCCGTGGTCGCGTGCCTTGCCTTCCAGCAGCCAGCTCGGACCAGACATGCGGTAATCCACACGCTTGATGCGGGGCATGTTTGCCTCTTTCTACTTAAGATTCTTCTGCTTCATAACGCCCGCAAGATGCTTAGCCGAGGCGACCTCATCCTTAGTGGAGGGGGTCGCACCCTGCGAGAAGTTCTGCGGGAGTCCAGGAGAAACAGGAGCGGGAGTAGCGGCTGCAGGCACCAGACCGGAGATGTAGGCGTTCAGCTTTCCCGAATCCCACGAACCGTCCTCGGCGCGGAAGGCTTCTCGGTTGAGTCCTTCCTTGAGCGCTGCCAGATGCAATGCACCCGACGACTGAATAGCCTGGTTGAAGATGTTGTCAAACTCCTTCTCGGCTACGTCAGCCTCTAGCGACGCGACCTTCGCCTGCAATGCTGCCATCTGGTCAGTCGCGTTTGTGCTTGCACTCTGTGCTGCTAGTGCGTCTTCCAATTCCTTCACCTTTCGTGCCGAGTCCTTAGCGCGCTGCTCCCAGGTTCGGGAGTGATGCTTCCAATCCGTGCCACCCTTGGGTGCGTCTTCTTCCTTGCCGAGCTGTTCTCCGACCTGGGAGATGTCTACCGCCTTGGGCTCCGGTTCGATAGTGAAGTTTGCTTCGTTCTCCATGATTACCTTTCCGGTGTGCTCCCCATTCCGGGGTTCTGGTCAAGCCAGCGGTCGATGACCTCGTGAACTTCTAGGGAGTCCCCACGCCCTCTTGCTCGGGAATGAAGAATCTCCCCCGGCGCACGCAGCTCTACCACTCGCGCCACGTGATGCCTGCGAATGTAGAGCGCCCGGTCCGCCGGGTTCGTGAGGGTTCGGACCACCCACACATCCTGAGTGAGGGTGTGCATCCGAGACTCAAACGCTGTACGGAGTCGCGCCGCCAACTTTTCGTCTCCACGCGCAAACTCCTTGATATTGTCCAAATCTATGATAACATCGCCAGGCTTCGCGTGATACCGCACATAGGTACTCTTTCCCGAAGCCGGGGCGCCCGTGACTAGCGTAATCATCCTGCCATCTTCTCCCAGTACTCCAGCGTCTTCTCCAGGTTGCTCTTGCGCGAGCGGGACGCAGAGCCGCGGCGAGACTCCCACTCCCCGAGCTCGCTGCGCGACTTGTTCAGACGGCGCACCATGCGCTCCGGGTCGGACACCCGCGAGTAGCGCTGTGCATCCTCCTTGGGCAGGGCGAACTTCTCGTCCCTCGGGGACAGACCCGAGGCCGTGGAGCGGTCGTGCTTGCGCAGCACCGACCCCCACTCACCCGAGACGTATTCCTTGATACGGGTGTTCGATAGGTCGGACGCGCCGGTGGAGCCAGCGATGCGGTAGATAGCGTCCAAATCTTCGCGGTTCAGATGCAAGCCGGGGTCATGCTCCTCGGTGATGGGCAGAACCTCGCACTGGCACCCTGTGTGCAGTGGGTACAGCTCGCCGGTGGAGTAGATACGGTTCGCCGCCACCAAGCACAGACCACAGGTACCCGTCTTGGAGCGCTCCGGGTGGATGATGCGCCGATACCCTATCACTCCCTGCGGAGCAGCAGACTGTAGGATGCGGGAGGCGCGCTCGCGCTGAGCCATTTTAATATCTGCTTCTGCCAGCTCACGCACTCGCCCAAGCGCGCGCAACTTCGCCTCTGCAGGGCTCGCCCCTTCCTGCCGTGCCTTGCGGTAAACGAAAACAGGGCGCGCCCACACTTCCTCTGGAATCTTGTTCTGACGTGGGTACAGCTCCCGGTCTGCAGGCGGCACGCCGTCAGGGAAGCGGCGGCCCAGCGCGCGCAACACAACAGCCTGGTATGCGTCCTCCTCCTGGCGAGCGCGCACCAGCGTCTCCTCCACGGCATCCACCGAATCGCGAATCAGCTCAGCTGTTCCCGCGTCGCTGAAATCCGTGTGTGACTCCCACAGATTGAAGAGCCAGCGCACGAGCGCATCCACCAGGGAGCGGGTGCGCGCGGACTTGCCGTTGGCGACATCTCCCATCGTGGTCATGGTTATGCGCCCGTCTTCGAGATGCGGTTAGCGTCGGGGGAGAAGTTCACCGCAGTGTCCACAACCTCCGTGCTACTTGCCGGTGACTCCTCCTGGCCGGGGGTTACCTCGGGGTACGGATTCCCCAGCGGCGCGACGTTCGAGGAGAGCGTGTCGATGAGCTTGCCCACGCCAACCTCACGCATCGTCTCCTCCACCTCATCGGGGGTGAAGCCGCCGAACTTGCGCAGGGCAGTGTCCAGGGGGATACCCGCTCCGGTCGCTGCCGCGATAGCCGTTGCTCGCTCCAGCTGGGACGGGCGGCGCGGGTCCACCCACTCGATGCGCATCTGCGCACGGTCTGCACGCTCCGTCTCACCGCGCGCAATCAGCGCGTCAGAGATGAGGCGCTTCAACGTTTCGGCGAACAAGTCCTCCAGCTCCTCGATGTCGAAGGCCAGAAGCTCGCGCTGTGCGGACGCACCCTCACTCGATGCGTTCACCGAGTCCGAGCTCAGCATGAACAGCGGAGTACGGGACTCACCGGCCAGGTTGCGCAGTTCGTCCTGTAGCGCCTCCTGCATCGGGGAGGTGTCAGCCGTGGACGACTCCCAGAACTTCGCGCCTCGGGGGAGGAACCATAGCGAGCCGGGGGAGTTATCCATCTGAATCTTCGAGTAGTCAATGGGGTTGCCACTCTCGTCAGTCATGGGCGCGTCGAGGACTACCTGCTGCTTGAACGCCTGAGTTGCGAAGATGACACTGCGTTGCAGGAGAATCTGGTTGATGCGCAGCATCGACGCCTCGTGCTTCTTGAGCAGACCGCGATCATAAGCGAACTCGTAGACCGGCACACCCTCAGTCCCGGTGGGGGAAGGCTCGCCAAGCTCCCATCGGTCGGCCATCATCGACCACACCTTAGCGTCCTCGTTGGCGAACAATCCGGGCTTGAACGCGCCGCCGTTCTTCGCTTCGTAAATAGCGTTCGGTAGCACGCACATTCCGGTCGAGGAGCGCGCCTCGCGGACGTACCCAGGGCGCGCCAGCAGGAGCACGTTCTCCTGAGTCATCTCATCAACATAGACCGTCATCGCCGCTGCCACGTTACCGAACGAATCAGTCACGCACACCGTGTTCAGCGGAGATGAGTGCATCATGCCGCCCACCGTCGAGACGATGTATCCCTTGCCGGTGACCAGCGCATCACGCCAGGCCAGGCGAAGCTTCACGTTCAAGTTCTGCTCGCGCAGTAGCTCTGCCACCACGTCATCACCGTTCGGGGAGTCGTCCGCCGTAGTGCGCGCGCCGCTCAAACGCATACGGGGCAGGCGCGCATCCACCAGCAGGGACGCCAGGTTCATACGGGACAGCTTCACCAGGCGCTTGTACGCCGCCGCCGTCTTGTCATCCACCATCGCGTCCAGGTCTGGCATGGGCGCATTACCGAAATACCATTCCAACATCCGGTACACGTGCGGGGTGCGAGCGGACATGATGGTGCCGAGGCGGTTCATCCACCAGGCGTCCGAGCCGGGCTCCCCGATGAGGTCGCTTGAAATCAGCAAATCTTCTTCTCCTATCGAATACGCATCGGTTGCATTACGCCGCGCGTCTGGTCTGCTCCCGTGCCCTTAGCCAGCACACGCAGTCGTGACTGGTGCGCCAGCATCAGGGCATACGCCGCATCAATCTTGCGGGCGCTGCTCGGGGATTCCTTATACAGAATTTTACCCGCGCGCGTCTCGCGGTACACCGCGTTCAGGATGTGGCGGCTTAGGTCTGATGAGCCGGTAATCATTACTTCCTTCTCGATGATCGCAACACGGAGGGCTTGGGTCGCCGCGGCCACCGCCGAAAGCTGGTTGCCGCGCCACATCATCGAACCGTAGCGGGGTGGTAGCTTCGTCCTGGTGCTGAGCTGCTGGCGTTCCACACGCCGGGTGGAAATCAGGTTCTCCCACTCAGCCGTAGCAGTCTCCCAGCCGGAGGGGTCGAAGAGCGCGTCCACCACATCGAACGACCGGATGGTCTGGCGCATTACCGCGTCAATCTCCTGGCGAGGCGGCTCCCAGTCACGACCCTCCGCAGAGTCGGGCTGTTCCCAGATACGAACCGCCCAGGATAGACCATCCGAAACACGCATCGCCACGATCGCGGTCGCGTCCGTGATGCCCTTGCTTCGACCCCACGAACCGTCGAAGCCCAGCACAATCTCGTCGCGCGCGGACGGAGGCTGGATGCCTGCTGCCTCTAGGTCGTAGAAGGTAGCGGCGGCAAGCTGGCTCATGTCCAGGAAGGCATCTGCAGCGGCGTGAGGCTTGTTGCCGAAATACCGGGCCGCGTCGGAGAGCGTGGTCGCCGGGTCGAACACGTCATCGAGTACGCCGTTGATGTTCACCCAGCCGCCGGGGTACGGGGAACCGTCCACGCCGCAGGGGGGAGTGTGGATGCGGCACCCATGCGCAGACTTAAGGGAGTCACCGTAGGCGTGCTCAAGACCAGCAATGACGCTGTTCGGGTCATCCAGGTCTGGCTCACCCCAATCCCGCGTGTCATAGAAGATGCTGTCTCGGAACGAGTCTCCAGCGATAGCCTTCTGGTATGCCTCCCACGTCAGCTCCGCGAAGGAGCCTGCGCCGGGCACGAAGGCGTTAGGAGCCTCAAGCAGCGTGCCGTCCGTCTTAGACATGTTTCGCTTAGCTACGCGGCCCAGCTCCAGACCGCCGTTATTCGGTAGCCACGTCTCGGTCTGGTCAGCAATCGTGAACACCTGCGGGGCACCTTCAAAGCTGGCCGCGCTCGCGGTACGGGGTTTAATCAGGCCGTTGAAGGGGAGCAAGATACGTGTCTCCATGACCTCCAAGCCGGGGTAGTACGCGGCAAGGTGTTCGGTACCCATCATCTCCTTCATCGGCTCGAAGGCGTTGCGGGTCTGGTCTTCCGAGACTGCCAGCAGGGAGATTTCCACCTTGCGCTCCTCGTTCCAGGGCGCGCCCACGGGTCGCCCGTTAGCGTCCCAGCCAGCGAACCGGCAATTGCCCAGCGCCTCGAACGCTGCGATCGCGGACAGGAAGGGCGACTTCCCCCATCCTTTTGGGCGCTGAATCACGCCTCGGCGGTACTTGCGCTGTCCAGTGATGGGGTCCAGCCGATACCACCTGAGCAGGAACTCCGCCTGCTCGCGCGTCGGGGAGAACGGTTCGTACCGGGTGACCGTCGGGCGAGCGAGGAACTGAGTCATCCAGTGAATCGCCTCGAATCCCAGGGTGGGAAACTCGCCGGGGTACTCCGGCTTGAAGCCAGCGGCCACAGGTGCGTTGCCGAAGATGTCCATTACTTACCCTCCAGTCGTAGTCCGTCGTAGGTGCGGGAGGGGCTACCCAGTGCTGGCGGCAGTTGCGGGCGCGAGGCATCCACGCGCTGCTGCATCTCGGCAGCGGTCAGCAGCTCGATGTTCATGCCGAGCATAGCCTTGGGGGAGAGGCCGTAGTCCTTGGCGTTAGAGGTGAAGACTTCCGAGGCTCGCATCGAGGGCTGGCCGTTGAACAGCTTCGTCAGTGCCTCGTTATACGGCACTGCGAGAGACATCGCCGCAGCGTACCACTGCGCGCTGGTCATTGTCTGGAACGTGGGGTGCTCCGGTAGCGACGCCCAGAACGCTATCGTCGGCGGCAGCCATTCAACGCTGGGTCCGATCTGCTCTAGGCTCGGCTGCTCTGCGGGGTCGATGACAACGGGGGTTGCCTTCGCCACCTCGAACTTACCGCGGCGGCTTCGGTTGTTTCCTGCTCCTCCCATTTCGGGCACCTTTCTGTGAACTGTGCGGGCGGGGTCCCGCAGTCTCCAGTATAGCTGTGTGCTAGAATCTAGCCGGGACCCCCACCGTATTCTCCTCGGGGCCTTGGGAGAATACGGTGGGGGTCCTTTTGTTTTACCGAACACATCTTCTGGTGTTCCAGCTCACGTAGAACACACGTTCGCCCTCGTACTTTTTCTACGGTTCAGAGGTCGAGCGACAGAACCCGGCGGAGCGAAAATAGGCTGCTAAGGGGGTACCCCCCGCCCCCTTGCACTAAAACGCACATACGCGCGCATACACGCATTAACGCGCGCTCACACGCACACATACACACGTATGCACACCCTCATACACATACGCATACATACACGCACATACACACATACACACATACACACATACACGCACATATACATACACATACACATACACACTCACATACACGTACATACACCAAACTATACAATGTGCGTAACACCACACTACTACCCCTTGCACACCATCATAGCAACGTGTTACACTACGCGCGCATACGCGCGCATACGCGCGCATTATGTAAAAGAGCTAACAAAAGTGACGCACTTCACACTAAAATAGTTTGACATTCTGACAAAAGCTATGCTCTAATAGTCACATACCGCAAAACAAAGCGGCTGAGAAAAAATATCTAGCTAAGACTTGACAAGCTGTCTAGAGCTTGCTACGATATTCATATCAACTAAATAAAGTTTGTCGCCGGGGCTTTTAGCCCCTAGGTTGCCTGTAGAGTCCACCTATTCCCAAAAAGTAGGTACGGTGGAAACGCACGTGTCGTTTACGTGGAGAATCCGAAACCGAAAATAAACGATTTGACAAACTGATAAAGAGCTGATATACTAATCACGAACGGGAAAACCCCGGTCGAAATAATTTCAGATTGAAGGACTTGACAAGCTGTCTAAGACCTGATATACTGAATGACATAAGGCACATAGCCGAACTTGATGTTTGATAATGGAATAGTGTAATGGGAAAAGGTAAAAGGTATCCCTAGCTGTTGGAGCGCCCGCGTAGCGGGTGCGAGGTTCGAGCCCTCGCTAGGGAACGTTTCGACCCCTAGTCGAGCTTTCATAACCCCTATCGAAAGGACTTATTATGTCCACTGAAGAACAGGTTCAGACCGCTGTTATTGAAGCCTCCAAGAGCGGAAAGCTTGCGGAACTTCTTAAGAAGCACCACCTATTCAACCTTGTTACCCGCCTTGTCCGCATGAACCCCAACACGGGTACACATGTGTACGAAATTAGCGGTGTGCAGTATGACCGCCTTATGGCTATCTACGCTGACCTTGGTCTTACCCACCCGACCCGCTTTCGTGAATCGAAGGATAAGAGCCGCTACACCTTCTCTACTGGTTGGGGCTATGACTGGAAGTCTTGCAACCTGTTGGGCGGGTCTATGGACGGGCGCACCGCAAACGCGTTCCGTAGCGCCGGTCTGTCCTTTGACTAAACCCCCGTCCTGCATAGCCAGGACAGCCCGCCCTAGCTTGGGTCTAACCGCCGGTGCAAATCCGGCGGCGGGTACTCACGCTATACCTAGCGTATTCATACCCCTACCGAAAGGAACCCCTATGTCCGCCAATTCCGACACCTCAGTACCCATGCATCTGGCGATTCAGGCGTACTCTAACAGCGCCGCTCTGTACATACCGGGCTACGGATACCTCCACGAACCGATCCCGGTTACCCCCGTTGATGCCGGGGCGGTATGCAGCGCCTATGACCAACTTTTCCGTGGTGCCCTCATCTGTGAAGAACGTGAGCTCGTAGCCGCTTTGAACGAAGAGTACCGCGTCGGGGGTTTGCGTAGCCTTGTGAGCCTCGCTGTAGATGGTGCTGAGTTCGTCGAGTTCACCGCTATACGCTCCAACTTCGGCTTCAATGACACGCCGCTAGACCTTGGTGATGCCCTAGCGTACCCTGTACTTGCCACCGCAAAGGTTCGCACCCATAACTAACCGCCGGTACACCCGGTAGCCCCGCCTTGGAGGCATAGGCACGGTTCGATTCTGTGCCGGGGCGCTTGCACTGTCCCTAGTGCTTCACACCCCTACTGGAAGGACTCTACCTATGTACACTACCCGCGATACTAACCTGTTCCTTGTCATAGATGACCACGTGGAAACCCCCGGTGCTCACCTGTACCACCCGGATTTTGGTTACATCTCGTTCTGGGGTGTCCCTGAGTTCGCCGTGGAGGACATGCTTATTGCTGATGATGAAGAAGTGGAATACCGCAACCGCTTCGGGTTTACATACTCGAATGACGATATGCGCCGCATCTTCGAGACTCATGACCGACCCGGCTGTTGCCCCGGTGATTGCGAAGAAATGGAGCTGATGGATAAGCGCCGCGACCTCATCACCGATTACATTCTCATGTATCCCAATGTACCCACGGGTGAAGAGGGTACCGACCGTATCAACGAAGAAGCGGAAGAGTCGTTCCGCGAAGACCTGAAATATAGGCTTGGTTGGGATTCTTCCTTTGCTGAGTTTATGCAGAATCTCGTCGGAAGCCCCGCGAAAGGCTTCCACTATGTCGATAACGTAGACCGCGCTGTAGAAGCTATCGACACTACCGACGGCGCTATTGCCTACCCTATCCGGGTAGGCGTGTTCACCGACTAGCACCGGTATACCCGGTATCCCCGCTACGGTTGGCTACCCACCACGTAGGCATGGTTCGATTCCATGCCGGGGAACTCGCGCTACCCTGGCGCACCTATTCCTCTACTGGAAGGAAACCCCTATGTCCACCCCCACCTATACCTACCCCGTAACCCTCCAGGTTTTCCGAAGGAACAACAACGGCGGCGGTCTAGTATCCGCTATTGTGGGCGGCGAGCTGCTTACTGTCAGTATCCTGTGTGCCTTCCATGATGAAGAAGGTCGTGTACTACGCCGTGGCACCAAGCACTACGCAAGCCTTCCTAGCGACCTAATCGACATGCTGGACTTCGATACGGACGGCTGGCTACAGGGCGCTAAGCCGTCCCGCGCTAAGGACTTCTTCGAGTGGGCGGCATCAGACCTCAAGGACGGAACCAACGTGACCAGCCGCGCCCGTCACATCAAGAACGTCATGCACGAAAACTTCGGTGATGACATCTCAACCACCGTTGGAGAGCGCTGTGAATTCTGGTCTAGGGACGGCGACGGTAACTACTTCCTCAAGTACACCCTGACCTCCAGCGAACCGCTGGAACTCAACGGCGAACCCCTAACCCCCCGCGTCCAGGCGTAACCTGGACAGCCCGGACGGTCATATCCGGTGGTTCGACTCCACCGGCGGGCGCTTGCGCTACCCTGGCGCTTATGTAACCCCTACTAGAAGGAACCTACTATGCCCGACCTGTACACCCTTACCGCCGTGTGGCGTAAGCCCTCAAGCGAGCTAACCACTAGTACACCCGGCCGCGTCCCGCGAACCCTGGAAGAATACGTAGACGCCCTGGCTAAGGTCGCCTCCGACTGGAACCTTCCGCCGTTCGCCCCGCCGCCGCTCCCCACCCGTGCAACGGTGGAAGCCTACGCACGGTTTGTACACTCGCACCTCGCACCTGAGTTCGGGTGTACCCTGCATAGTCTTGCCCTCGAACCCGCCGGTGAATAGCCCCGGCCAGCTCTTATCGAAAGGATCCCTTATGTCCACCATGTCCCCCGCTGAATACAAGGCCGCGATACTCGCCGCCGCTGAGAGCGGCGCGCTCAAGGAAGCGCTGGAATACTGGAAGCTGTCTCGCCTGGCTATCAGCTTCGAGCGCGAAAGCAAGTACAACCCGACCCGTACCTTCGGTATCGTTGGCGACGATTACCACGACCTAATGGGCGTGTATGGGCGATTGGGTATCGCCCCGCCGGTGAAGTTCCGCTACTCTGAGTCCCGCCGTAAGTACACCCGAACTGTAGGTGTTGGCTATGACTGGGTGGACATGGAATTTCTGGGCGGCGACGGCTCCGGTGAAGTGCGCTCCGCCTTCGAGAATTCAGGATTGAGGTTCAGTTTCTAATGCCAATGTCCGTTGCTTCCGTAACCCTGGACGCCCTACCCGCCCTGATCTTCATTGCTTCGGTGGTGGTGCTGATAATAGCCGGTGCGCTGTTCGCCCTGAACATCTGGCAACGCCGCGAGCTGGAGCACCTGCACGCTGAGCTGTACACCCTGCGTATGTTCCGCGATACCGTCGAGTTCATAGACGAACCGCGCGAACCTGAACCCGCGCCGGTGCGCAATCCGCGCCCTATCCCCGAAGGATTGGAGGTGATTCACCCCGCCGTAAACCGATAAATTGCACCGCACATAACCGATAATTTCTTCCGGTATCCCCGCCTCGGTAGGCTTAGGCACGGTTCGACTCCATGCCGGGGAACTTGCGCCCCTGTAGTGAGCGGCGCTCCACTGTAAACCCCTAGTTGAAAGGACTCCACCGTGTCCACCTCATACGGGCTCGACTTCGAGCCGTTCCCCCTGCTGATTGGCTATGAACTGGGCGATTGGCTCCACCTGCGCACCGACGATACACCCGACGCGCTTATTCTTGGCTCCCATATGAACGGTGAAGTGTCAGAGATGGGTGAAGTCTTTGATGAGTACTACGAGGTACCCGGTAGCTACACTTACGACATCGACGCGAAGATGGACGAGATGTTCCGTGACCTTTGTGACCGGCTCATCAGTGGTAAGGACGACTGTTGCGAAGCCCTCGGTCGCTTCTACCACAGCCTGCTCGAAGACTATGCAACCGACGATAAGGCGCGAGCCTGGCTCCAGAGCAAGGGCTTGTACCTACCCGAGGTGCCTTTCGACGACTGTTGCGAGCCTGACGACGCTTCCGGGCTTCCTGACGTCGCTGACTGGCTGAGCGACGATTACCGGAGCCAGCTCGAAGACCTGTTCATCTTGAAGCCAGGCTTAGCCGAAGACGGAAAGCCCTGTGTCTGGGTACACCCCGGTAACCGCCGCGAGGTTCGCCTGCTCCTGCTGGCTAATTCCCACAGGGGCGAACCCGCCTATGAGCTGGTGTTGTGGAACTTCGGCAGCAACGAGGGCGAGGGCGGCTATACCGAAGGTGATAGCGGCTACTCTCCGGTAGCCGGCAACTGGATTACCGACGGCTTCCTTAACCGCTACCTTGATTCAAGCGGTAAGACCCGCTATAGAATTCCCCGAGAAGCACGCCGCAACCTGGAAACCTACCTTGGGTACTGGACGAAGAGCTACGGCACCGACCCTGAGCTGGACGCTGAGGTAGAAGTGCTGGGCGACGCTGAAAACCACGACTTCCACCTCGACTGTGAAGCTGTAGTATGCCGGGCGGTGGTGTTCGTTGGCTAATGAACCGAAGTACGCCGTCGTTGAGCTCCGCATCCCGTGGTTTGAAGGCGACTTCGACTGCCTGCCCGTGGAAGTAACGACCCACGTAGGCACCACGGTTACCAAGCACGACGGCGAGCTGACCCTCTGCGACGGACTCGACGCCGCCATGTTCGACGGTACCCCGCTTCATAACCGCGTTGAGCGAGTCGAGGGCACCGCACCGGACGACCTGGATAACTTCTCACACTTCACCACCGGCGACCACTTCCCCTACCTCCGAAACTCCCTGCTGTGGGCACTGCACGACTGGGACACGTGGGTATGGTACCCCGACGACCTCGAACGTGAGCTTATCCGCTCTCTGCCCGGCTACACAAACGACGTTGCCGGAACCTACGACCCGTGGGGTGATGCTCCCTGGGAGCGCATCTCCTCGACCCGTGAGGACGGCGTGCTCATCTATACCTACCGCCGAAACGACCCCTAGAAAGGTACCCCAATGCCTGACTTCACCCTCTATAACGCCTCCGACTTCCACGCCTACACCCCCGAAGATGCCCGTGAAGAGTTCACCAGTTCGCTAGGCGCCCCCTCTGCTGTGTCTGGTCGCACCGGCGAAGCCCGGTACTACTCCCGAGAACATATCTTCGCCGCCTGCCTGGACGTAGCGCACGGCAAAGGCGAAGCTGCCCGACTCGCCTTCGGTTCCCCCTATACCTCACCCCGCCTGGTCTTCGCCCAGCTAACCCCAACGGACGTGTGCCTGCTAGGAAATGCTGAGTTCCCCCGAAGCCTGTCGTACCGGCTCAACGCTGGGGGTGAGGCTCTGGGCTTCGTATCCCACACCGCACCATACGACCACCTCACCACGCATACCCTTCTCGATGCGTCGGTAACCATCTTCGACTTCGTGGGCTCATACCGCGTAGCCGAGTACTGCTACGTATCGGCTGGCACCGCATATCTCCCCAACGGCGAGGAATACTACACCCCGCTTGAGGACGGCTCCTACGTCCTGCTGGAACAGACCGGCACCCGTCACTAACCCCCGGAAGGAACACACCCAATGACCGTAAAGACCTTCGACGCCCTGCGCTTCACCGACGATACCCCCGACGTGGCGTACTCCCCCTACCTCGCCGCCTTCGGGCGACCTGAGATTATCGAGGCGGCGCTGGGAGCTAAGCCCCTGTACGCCACCGCCGACGAGATTCTAACCGCCATGCTACAGGTGCGCGGCACCTCCGACACCAACCTACCGCTGGCGCTGGGCGAAGACACGGACTCCCCCGAGCTGTTCCTCGCCTCCCTCACCCCCTACGGACTCGACCTTCTCTCCGGTGAGCGCGCCCTGTGGCTTCACCTGGATAACTCCGCAGGCAACCTCGGCAACCTCAAGGTACGCGGCGAGGTACGACCCGACACGATCCTCGACGGCGAACTGTCCGACCTACCGTACCGTGGGCACTACCGCATCGCCCGCTACGTCGAGAGCGACGGCGACGAGGCAACCATTGCAGGCGGTGCCACCGTGAAGACCCGCCTGCCCTTCGGTAGCTTCGTGCTCATCGAGCGTGTGGCTCAGGAGGTGGGTTAGCCATGATTGACTGGCTCAACACGTTCAGCTTCGAGTCTGCCGCCCGGCTCGTCCACCCGCTCGTGGTGCTGGCTATGCTCGCCGTAATCAACGGAGCTTGGGGGTACTGGGTGCTTGGGTGCGCTCCCGACTACGAGGAAGCTCACGATTACGGCGCCGCCGCCGCTGGAGCCGTGTTCCTAATGCTCCTGCTGGACATTGGGGCGGTCTTCCTCTGCAACTGGTGGTGGTGGTGTTGGGGCACCTCGTGGTCGGACGGCATGGGTCTGCTAACCATAATCCACTGCATTACGCTACTAGGTTCGTTGTTCGGTGGGTTTCTTCTCCACCCCGGCGAGGAGGCGTAGACATTGGGCTACCTCGGATTCTTACTCGCACTACTGACCAAGACCAACCAATAAGGAACACATCATGACCGAACAGAAATACCGCTTGACGGTGAACACCCTCAAGCACCACGAAACGCTGACCTTCGACGGCACCTATGAGGACATCATCTCTGAACTCGAAGGCACCCAGCGGTACCTCCACGAACCCCTGCTATGGGCAGAAGATGTCGCAGTCGCGGTCACCTGCCCCGACTGCGGGGAAACGAACTGGCACGACATGTGGTGGTACTGGAAGGAACGTGTAGGCGAACAGGAAGCCTACCGAACCGAACGCCCCGAGCCTACCTGCGACTCCATCCGAGAGTACGCCTACAACGTCTTGAAGAACGACATGCTCGGTTGCAAGAAGTGGGAACACCTCATCACCCTACACCCCCTACCCGAGGAGGATAACTCGTGAGCTTCGTACCCGAAGACATCAGCGCCACATACCACGAGCGTTACCCGTGGTGCTCCGCCTACCTGAAAGGCTTGTTTGACCTCAAGACCAACCCGGAACGGTACATCGACCTTGGGGTGTGGGAGAAGCACTTCGACCACATGGTGAACACCGGCGCACGAGACGAGCGAGCTAAGGAAGCCCAGCCCCGCCGCCACTTCTACGCAGGCGAAGCCTCACGAAGCCTCGCACATGACCCCGGCTACAAGTGGTTGCGAGACAACGGGGCAGCCCGCCCCGGAAAGCCGCTCAGCGACATGCTCCACTGCGCTATCGTCCACAACATCGTCACCCACCTACTCTCATACATAGACCGCCTGGACTACGCCACTCTGGTCTACGCCAACGAAAGGAACTAACCACAATGACCACCAACAAGCAGACCCTGGAAAACATCGAGGGACTTCTCCGCACCATCACCGCCCACCTCGGCATTACCTCTGGTGAGCATACCGAACCGAATCCTACCGCCAACGGCCCGCTGGACGAAGTGCTGACGAAGCACACCTCCGTGAACACCCTCTTCCAGCACGGCGCGGATGCCTTCCGCCGCCTCGAACAGGTCGGGCGACCCTGCACCATCCGCAACGTTCTCAAGGAACTCATGCGCAGGGAAACCGTATCCCGCTCCTTCTCCGTGGTCTCCGAGAAGACCGGCAAGGTCTACCGCATCTACCTAGCCTCTCGCCAGCTTTGCACCCACGCCGGGGGCAAGACGGTGACCGTGTACTCCACCAGCGACTTCTCCATCCCGCGCTTGGTTGAGGGTGGACTGGTGGGCTGGCGCATCGGGGACTTTGCTCAGGTGCTCGAAGCCTTCGAGATGAACGACGATCAGTACCTCATCTGCGAGATGCTGGAAACCTCCAAGAACTAACCCGAAAGGAACTGAACAATGGCTGACAACCCTAACCCGGAAAGCCTCGCCGCAACCCTGGTTGAGGTATCCCAGCAGCTCGAGGACCTCCGTGGTAGCACGCTCGACCCTAACGACCCGCTGAATGAGGTGGTGTCGGATGGGTGGACAGTGCGAGATCCGAACAAGTACGAGGAGCGGGACGCCTTCGACACCTTGCAGAGATGGGGTGCTCCCCGCACCCTCCGCAACATCCTCAAGGCGTACATCACCAACAGCAACGACTCCTTCGTCAGTTATGAGTACTACACCATCGACTCTCCCACCACTGAGGCCTCCTACCGTGTTCACCGCCTTGAAGCGTGCCAGGTCAAGTCACCTGATGGGCGCGAGCACGACCCGGTGTATCGTACTAAGGACTTCCCCCTTCCCCACTTCACCGTCCTGCCCTCGCTGGTTGGCTGGACGTTCGCCAAGTGGAGCAAGGTGATTGACACCTTTGAAGACAGCCACTACAAGTACATCATCGTTGAACTCTCCTAACCCCCTACCGAAAGGAACTAACCAATGACCGAGAACAACCCTAACCTGGTATCCCTGCTCGAAGCTCTTGCAGAGGTGCTCAAGATGATTGAAGCTACCCGTGGTAGCAATCGCGAGAACGCGCCGGAGCCTGGCCCGACCGACCCTCTGAACAAGGTCGTGGGTAACCCCCGTGGGCTTTTCACCCCCGTTTCCGCAATCAAGCGCCTTCGCGTAGACAGCTACCTCGCTGAGAAGGGTAAGCCGGAAACCCTCCGCAACGTCCTCATGGCGTATGCGAGCCTGCACCCCGCAGAGAATTGGTTCTCCTACCGTAGTTATGACGACGGCAAGTTGTACGGTATCTTCCGCGTCATTGAGTGCCGCACGGAAGCCCCCGCTGGTAATACTTTCAGCCCCCTGCGATACACCACCGCCTTCCCCATCCCTCAGAACAAGCGAGTCTCGGAGCTTGTCGGGTGGATTTTCCGCGAAGATGGGTGGGAGCACAAGATTCTCGAAACCTACGAGGCCGATGGCAACACGTACATCATCGCCTCCGCAGACAAAAAGTAACCCCTAAGAAAGGAACTAACCAATGACTACCAACAACAACGACCTGGCGGCTATCGTCGCCGCCCTGACCGAGCTGACCCAGAAGGTCGAAGCTATCCGTGGTGGCACCGAGACTGCGCCGGAGCTCGACCCGAACGACCCGCTGAACGAGGTTCTGGTGGGCAACACCTGGACTGCTACGGACGCATCCACGGACACCGACAACGCCGCAAACCGAATCCTCGAAGAGTCCGGTGAGCCCCGCACACTCCGCAACTTCTGCAAGGCGATCATGCAGACGAACGACCCGGATAAGTGGTACACCGTCCGCTCCCGAGCAACCAGCAAGCGTTACCGCGTCTACTTGGCGGAGCTTCGCAACCAGCCCACCGACCCTTACGGTACCACGCTTGGCGTCACCCGCACTCACGACTTCTACCTCCCGGTATCCCCGGAGACGGTGACGGCCGGTTGGGCTATCCCCCGCGTGGCAAGGGTACTGGACACCTTTGAGCTGGGAGAGGATAAGTACCTCATCGCGGAGCTTCTCAACCGCTAACCCCCTAAGAAAGGAATTAACCAATGACTGAGAACAACCAGACCATGAGCCTGGAAGACATCACCCGCGCTCTGACCGAACTCGCCCAGCACGTCGAAGCTATCCGTGGCAGCGAGAGTAAGCCGGAGCTTGACCCTAACGACCCGCTGAACGAGATTGTGGAGCCCGGGCAGGTAGCGACGGACTCCTCCGCCGTAACCGACTCTCTGGTACGCACCCTCCTTGAGGACTCGGGGGAGCCCCACACCCTCCGAAACCTGCTCAAGACGTACATGATGACGCCCGACCCGGACAGCTGGTACACCGTGCGCTCGCGCTCAACCCGCAAGTACTACCGCATCGTCCGTGTCTTCAACAGGTATGTCACCACCCCCGACGGCCGCTCCCAGCTCTGGGCTTCGGGGCACGACATCAGCTTGCCGGTGTCTATCGAGGATCTGACCGCGGGCTGGCGTGTTGGTAACGCATACAAGGTGCTGGACGTCTTCGAGCTGAACGACAAGAAGTACGTCATCGCTGAGGTGGACAACACCTAGCCACCCCATCCCCACACCCCCGGCACTGGTACCCGTGCTGGTGCCGGGGGTGCTAACCGAAAGGACCCCTACTGATGAGCGAAGAGAAGAAGCTGGAACTAAACCACTGGGTACACCCCAAGACCGGAGAGCACCGCTTCTACATCCAGAACTGGAAGGAAGCCATCGGCCTCAGCATGGACTACTACAAGTCCGGTAACGTCTGCGCCGCAAGCCTCAACGGAATCAAGATCAGCAACTCCCGCGCTGGACGAATCTCCATGAAGCTGTGGTTCGACCCTGAGAAGAAGCTCCACGTAGACCACCTCCGGGGAGCTGGAGTCATCACCGCCCACACCGTGCGATGGCTCGTCGGTAAGTACGTTGAAGCCTGTGGCGGGCTGACCCTCCCTGAACCCTTCAACAATGACCGAAAGGACACTGAACAATGACCCAAAATCCCCTAGATGAAACTGTCCACTGCTGGGCAGACTTCGATGAACCAATCTACAAATACTCCCCTATCGAAGAGAAACTGCGCGCCGCAGGGGAACGCCTCTCCGTCCGCAACTTCCTCAAAATGTTTGCGAAGGAACACCCCGGTGAAAGTTTCTGCTACCGAGGTTGCCGCAGCGCTATCGCATACCGCATCTACCGAGGCACCCCCGTCACCATCCCGGACGTACACAAGCGCCCCGTCAAGTTCATCGACTTCCCAAATGGCCTGCGTTTCCCCGCCTCCATGTTCGCCAAGACCGTAGGCTGGCGCGATGAATACGGACGCGAGGTAATCGAAGTCTTCAAGATGGACGGGGAACCGTACATCATCGCCCGTCTCGTGAACCCCTAGCCGGGAGGTCACTGACCTGTGATGCTTAGCGCACTCACCGATGAAGCCCACCTGCTCCTGCTCAACGGGGCGCTGGTACTGGCGCTACTACTGGCGGTCACGCCACTGAACATCTACGGTTTCTAGAAAGGACACGACATGGACATCCCCGACAACGCCGACTGGCTCTTCGCCCTCTCTGACTTGCGCCGAACCTGGCTTACCACCGGGGATAAGACACTGCACCAGGTACTCACCGGGGACGGTTCACTACCCGGAGCCGCCCGAATCCAGGAATCCTGCTACAAAGCGCTCGTGGCGTTCTCCCCGGACACACCAACCACCCACTTCTACCGACGACTTACAGGAGCTGACCTCTTCATGGCAACCGAGAACCCCGACATTACCAAACTCCAGGCAGAAATCGCCAACCTGCGCATCGAACACGGCCAGGCTGTTGAGGGGTGCATCCGCCTCGAACGAGACCTCAACCTACACCGCGCCACCGCCTCCCGACTCGATGCGGAAATTAGGGGGTGGAGCGGCTCGGCAAGCGACCCGGAAGTCCACCAGAAAGTCCTGAACATGAACGCCGCCAACACCGCCGCCGGTATCCTCGACGAAAACCTCGGGCAGCAGAAAGACCTACTCAACCAAATCGAACAGGTCCTCACCTCCCAGGAAACCAGCCTCGGCGTACTGCTGACCGTCGAGCAGAACAACACCCTGCTCACCAAGACCGCCGAACTCGTTGAGTCTGTACAGGGCGCCCGAGCGAAGCTCACCGGCTCCAGCTCCCTGCGCCAGGAAACCAAACTCCTAGCTGACGCAAAGGGCCGCAACGAAGTCGCCACCGAACGACTGCTCGGGGGTAGCTGGTCAGAAGAAGCAGAACTCGACTCGCTCATGCTCGAAGAGCAGGCACGACAAATCATGGGACGGAGTGAGTAAGCGATGCCCGTGCCACCCGAGTACAACATCATCACCAAGGACGAAAAAGAAATCGCCGCCCGGTTCCTGCGGATCCTCATCTGGGCGAGAGACGCGGCCCAGCAGGGTAAGCTCCCGAAACGACACGTCCCCCACTTCAGCGATTGGACCACAGGAGAAGGGGTGAGTGCCAAATGGAGAGGGTGGGACTTCACCCTCTACGACACGCGCGGAGATCTCGCCTGCTTCGAGTCCGACCTATCCCCTTCGCTCGCCTTCCAGGGTATCGAGAGTGTGGAGGTTCGTGGCGGCAGGCTGACTAACCTAAACAGCCTTGTCGGAGCTGGTGCTCTAGGACGGGTGCTCTATCTCATATCGCAACGGACATGGGAACCACTACCCCACAGCCAGGCGATGTACCACCGAATCGAGCGACTCCTCGAAGAGGAAGGCATCAAAGTAGGAGCGCGCCCCGCGCCCAGGCCACCCTCCCCAGAACCGTCTACTAAGAAGCGCCCCGGTAGGGGCGCGCTCCCCGGTATAAACTTCCCCCGCGTCAAGGCGCACGTCGAGAGCACCCGCTACAAGGAACCTGCGCCGAAGACCGAGCCGAAGACCGAGAAAGAACCTACGCTGGTATGGGGTGACTACTCCGCACTGATCGAAGCTATCGGGCGCGCAGACCCGAAGAGGAAGAGGAAGCGTAAGAAGCCTACGCCACCTCCTACTCCCAAGAAGGTACGGGAGCCCAAGCCCAAGCCCAAGAAGGTACAGGAGCCTAAACCTAAGCGCCGCATCCCCTGGGACTTGGTGCTTATGTTGGCTGAGCTGCTTCTCGTGGGGGCGGTGCTCTACCTCGTCTGCACCCTAGGCCCCGGCAGCCCCTGGGTTATAATCCCCGGCTGGGTCCTTGTCTTCGTCGCTCTCTTAGGCCTTGCCGAAAGCACAAAACCCGACGACCAAGACGAATGAATGGAAACCACATGACCACCCTATCCGAACACGATGCCCGCATCCGCGAGCTCAACGCCGACGACGCCTGGCTCTACGACGCACCGAGCGTTGCCACCTACCCCGTACCGAAGATGCCGCCAGTGCGCACCCTCCGATACACCTACTTGCGCCATGCAACTGACCGACGCAAGTACCCTCCGCTACGCTCCCTGCTGGCGTGGGTACCCCGACCGAACAAGAAGGAGAACTAACCATGTACCATTACATCTACCGCGAAGATGACTACAGCAAGCGCGAGGAAGAAAAGCGCGAGGAAGAAAAGCGCGAGGAAGAAAAGCGAAAGAAGGGAATGAGCGCGAAAGAAAAGCGCGCGAAACGCAAACGCCGTAGCTCCTCCTCGGGCCCAGACTCGATCGTAGGCCTGCCGTCCTTCTTCACCTTGAGCCAGGACAACTAATGACCGACTTCTACACCAACGAAAATCGCGAGCGCATCCTCCGCGCCTTACCGGACGGCTGGGCAGAAGCCTTCTACAGTGCGCTACGCCTACGCCGCAACTCCCCCATCGCTGACTTCCGCGCCGCCTACAACCAGGCGCAAAAGCTCATCTCCAACAGATTGGACACGCAAGAAGTGCCGCTGCCACGGAGTATCTTGTTCGAGTGGGCGGTGATGGAAGCACGCAAGACACCGCCCACCCATCAATTGCAGGCAGAGGCTGTCTACGACCTCATCCAGGCGCTTACTAGACCCTGCAAGAAGCAGCGCCTGGAGGCTCTAGCTGATGCGTGTCGAGCCCTCTGCCTCTGGACCAACATACGAAGGGTAACCCGATGATGAACCTCTACACCGACGAACAACGCGAGCGCATCGCCGCCCAGATGCCTCTCACCTGGAGGAAGACCCTGCACAGGGTATGGAACCTGCGCCCAGACTCGACCGACAAGAGCTGGGACAGTGCCCTCTGGCGCATCGACAAGCTCACCTCCCTCCCGGCGGGTGCGCACGAGATGGACCAGATCCGTAGCATGTGGCTCTTCGCGGCAATGTACATGGTCGAGCGGCACGCCGACCAGTTCCACCACAAGCTACAGTCCGAGGTCGTGTACCACCTCATCGCCGCCCTCATCTGCGACGAGTGGGCAGGGCGCGTCCGAGAACTACGACACGCCGAGCGAAAGCTTGAAGCCTGGCGTGACACCCAACGAAAGGAGAACTCATGACCTACATGTACAACGACGAGAACCGCGAGTACATGGCCTCGATGCTTCCCGACGAGTGGCGCGACACCTTCCGCGCTGTCTGGAACCGGCGCCCCGAGTCGTCCGACTCGGATAAGGCAGAAGCCACTAAGAAGCTCATTGACCTCGCGCTCTCCAAGCGCGAGCACGAGGTAGACCCGGAGAACGTAGCAGAGCTCAACTTCTCCTCCGCAATGGTAGTGCTGAACGCAGAGGAGTTCGGCAGCACCAAGCACGCCCTGGCTTGCTCCTACCTCCTTAAAGCGGCGGCGTGTGACAACCCCACCGAGCGACGACGCTGGCTCGAACTAGCCGAAGTCTACCTGCGCGTCAGTGACCGTACCCAAGACTAGAAAGGATAACTCATGACCACCAAATACAACCGCAACACCATCGTTACGTTCGGTTCCCTGAGCAACTACGGCCAGCTCACCCCGGTCGCCCGCGAGCGCATGGAAGCACTCATCGACCCCGAGCTTCTGTATCACCCCAGGGAATCCTCGGACTGTGCTAGGTACCCGATCTACAGCTACACCGAGGCCGTAGCGTGCTCCGGCCTCGAATTCGCCTCGGTCATCGGTGAGGGTGAAGTGCTCATCAGGGAAGCCGCCTTCAACCAAGGAAAGGGTGGGAAGCTTCTCCTGCGGACTAGTGGTGGCAGCTTCACGGGGGAGGTTCCTGTAGCGTGCGCCACCGACCCGGACTCGCTCATCGGTGAGACTCTAGATGGGGTGCATCTCCCCGGTGGGTACGAGATCATCGACGTCTACCAGGCGCCCCGCTCCGGGCGACTCTTCGTAGCCTTCGCTCGCAAGGACGAAGAGCAATGACTCTGACCGAGGGCATGAAGATCATCTCGCACCGCACCAGCGAGGAGCGCCCCGAGTTTCACATCGCCACCTGCGAAGTGTTCATCCAGGCCACGAAGCGAGTCGAGAAGATGCCGCTCATCTTCCGGTTCGCCGCCGACCACAACGGCACCCCCGGCGTCTACGCCCACGTCGCCCAGCTCAACCGCATCATGGGCTTCAAGGCCGGCGTCATCAACGGATGGATTCGCGAACGCGCCAAGGACGAACGAAGCGTCGTGACCTTCCCCTCCCCCATCATCAAGGGGCTCCTGGCGGAGAAGCGGGGCGGCGGGACACGCGCGCAGGGTGTGTCCCTGGAGTTCGTCATTGCCGAACTGAGCCGCGTGCAAGGCCGCGACCGAAACCGAGTGCTCAGCTACCTGCGCCGATGGCTCTACGTCGTACAGCAAGGCTACCTCTACCCCGGCTCGGGGCACGTGGGGCTGCCTGAGAGCGTGCGAGAGCTGCCGCCCTGGGACACTACGCCCAGTGGCGCAGAGTCATTCGAGCCGGGGGGCGTGCCGGTGCTGTGGAAGACCTCGGAGCACAAGAAGGGGCTGGAGCGAGAAGCTGCCGATGCACTCAAGGAGCTCTCCGAGCGTATTGCTACACTGGCAGTCAAGGCACTGCAAGATGCGAGCGTGCCCGGCAACGTAGCTATGAGCCTCACCAAGCTCCGCTACGACCTGCAACAACTTGAAGAAAACCTACAGAAGGAGATGAACCAATGACACCCGAACCGATGAGCTACCACGACGTGAAGCGTCTGGCCGGTGAAGTGTACGAGTATGAGCAGAAGAAGCGAGAGGAAGAAAGCGATGACTTTCTCTTCGGGCTCGCGTTCCTCGCCTGGATTTCGAGCTAGTAAGGAGGATACGAAGATGCCCGAAAATGTTTGCCTTCCCCTCGGGGTGCCGTATAACGTCGTGATGAAGATCCATGACGGGAACCTCGAAAACACCTTCTCAAGTGACGGAATGACGCTACGAAACGTCCGCGTGGTCAGTGACGGTGGCGGCAACGCCCGCTACGAATTGCTATTCAGCCGGGTCGCGTGGAAGCCCACGCCGGTCAAGCCCAGGCCGCTGGACTGCATGGTGCGCATCAAGGACCAGCCGACCGGACTCTTTGGACCCGTTCTCGCCGGGTGGAAGGACATGACCGTTCGACGCATGGCGCTCAAGCTTGCCGAGGAGGTCAAAATCCTGCCCGAGGCGGTGCCCTTTGTCGCAGAGGATAAACGTTCCTACCGTGTACTGACCATCGCCAAGGTGACGGAAGAGAAGGCGGTTCAGGGGGTGTACGTCCCCAAGCGTGGCGATACCGAGACGAAGTTGGTCACAACCAAGCGTTTCCACTTCCGTGACCGCTGGTACGCCAACCCCGACGGCGATGAGCTATCGTTCCGATGCTCCAGTTACAAGGCGCTGCTCGGTAAAGACCTGAGCACGATGCTTCCGCGGAGCGATTACCGACTCGTTGTCCGTATGGTACTCCCCAAGAGCGCTGGCTCCCCGTTGGGCGCCTTGCTCGCAGAGCTCATCAAGAAGTAACCCAAAGAAAGAAAGAAAGGAGGCGGGGTTTATGACTGACCGCCGCATCACCGTAAACCCCGCCGCCGTCTATGACGAGCTGGACAAGATTCACTCGTACCGGGAGATTATGCTCGGGCACCTCGCCTTCCTCAACTCCCACCCTGACAAGGCGGTAGCCGAAGCTGCCGCACCCTTCACCCTCACCGCCTCCGAGTTCCTAGACTCCCTCAACGCACTGGAAGACCTGCTGACCGAGGAGTGGGATGGGGACGATGAAGACGACCTAGAAAGGATTGACGAATGACTGAGATCCCCGTATGGATCAAAGCTAATCTGATTTCGTTCGGAGCCGAGCGCCCCGGACTGACCATGCTCACCAAAGAGCCCACCGACCCGAGCGCGTATCAACTCGCGTTCACTGCCCTGCCCGGCTTGTACACCCCCTCATGGCAGGGCAACGAGCCGACGACCTACGGCGCAGACCCGGCTGACTACGGACTGCCCACCCTATACTCCCCACAGGCGGAGAAGCCAGACTACATCGGATTCGCTAACGCTATCCGACCCGTCGCCAACGACATCATCCTCAACAGCTTCGCCACCACGTTCAGCCGTGCGCTGCTGACCAGCATCGTCAATGTCTACGCCTGGGCGAAGGCCTCCCGATACTTCCCCGACGAGGACGAAGCCGCGCGAGGACGAAAGGAGCTACGACTGCTCCAGGCGGCAGGCATCAAACTCCCCGACGACCTGGAATGGGGCTCCCGCTCCGTCGTCCGCAACAAGGCGTTCACCAACGCACTTAGCAAGCTCAAGCTCTCCGCCCCGGAGCCCGTGGAAGGCGTGAATGACCTGTACACGGCGACTCTGACGGTGGAAGATACGGAAGGAACTAATGACTAACTCCCCGAACCTCGGTAAGCACGGAAAGCTCTACGACATCCAGGCTATTGCCACCGCCACAGGCTACACCCGCGCGAATATCTATCACGCTCTCAACAGCAAGAACTTCCCGGCACCGGCAGTGACCTACAACCGGGGCAAGGACCTTGGGGAGGGACGACTATGGCGGGAAGAGGACATCCTGGCGTGGGCGGGGCTAACAATGTCGCAGAAGATGCGAGGCGAAGGCTCTAACGTACCGGACGTATCCCGCGTCGACGACTACGCCACTGGCGACAGCTCCGGTCTTATCGTCTGCACCATCACCGGAGGCGCTGACGGCTTCCTGAGCGCCGCGAAGTCCGTGGAGTACTCAGCAGGTGGTCTAACCCGTGAAGAAGCCGCTGAGGTGGCGTTGAAGGCCGCACAGGGGGCATCCCGTGCCGAAGCGTAGTAAGAAACGTACCGGGTGGGGTGCGAAGAGCGGGCTCACCTACAAGCAGTCCCCGCAGTGGCGGAAGATTCGGCTCGATGTGCTCAAGAGAGACGGTTTCCAATGCAGGGCAATCAACGCCGTGACCAACCAACGCTGTACCGCCAAGGCGACGGACGTAGACCACATTGACGGGCCGAGTAACGACCCGAGCAACCTCGTTGCCCTGTGTGGGTACCACCACCGGCGCAAGACCAGCGCTGAGACGGCCCGGAAGAACCGCGAGAGCCTGCAGAGGCTTAGGCGAATGTCGGGGCAGACGGTCCGAGGTCTGGGCGGGCGAGAAATCCTCCGCAAGGACGCGCCGTTGGGCGCCCGCATCGACTGGAGTAAATACAAGGCTTCCGGTAAACTAGGAAGTGCTATAGGTAGGGGTACCGAAAGCAGTTAGGTAATAACGGGAGAGCCACCCATGAACAGGAGTTCGAGGGTGGCTTTTCTGTACCCTCGAACTGGGGCTCTCCGGCTAACTTCTATATAAACTTTCCGTACGCGCGAGTTTTAGCGTCATTTAGCGCCAAACCCCTAGTCAGTGCGTTTTGACCCTAAAAAATTTTAGCGTCACTTTAGGGTCATTTTAGGGTCAATGACGCTAAATTTAGAGTCAAAGGTGAAGTAGCCCACACAGAAAACAGAGCCTCTGTGACCGCCGACACTACACCTAGTGACCCCGCTCACAACAGGTAGGAAAGCCACGTGAGCTACCTCTCCACAAATCCAGATTTTAGCGTCAGTGACACTAAAGTGACGCTAAAATGACGCTAAAAAAATCTAGGGTCAAAACGCTCTGACTAGGGGTTTGGCGCTAAATGACGCTAAAACTAAAAAAGTTTATATACTTTTCTCGGGAACCGCCGAAAAAGGAGCGCCAGAGCATGACCAACACCCCCCTCGAAAAGGACGTCGAGAAGTACCTCGTGAAGCAGTGCGCTAAGCGTCGTTGGCTGAGCTACAAGTTCCTCTCCTCGGAGACGGGGGTACCCGACCGGATCGTTATCCTCCCCGGCGGGGCTGTCTGGTTCCTCGAACTCAAGCGAGCGCGAGGCGGGCGGCTCTCTGCCCGGCAGAAACACATCATCAACAAACTCGACATCATCGGCGCGAACGTCGCGGTGCTCTACGGGCACGAAGGCGTAGCGCAATGGCTCGCAGACCGCGACAGCGAGCGTTAGACGAAAGGACCGCATCGTGACCACCGACCCTATCCTGTTCGCTCGCCCCTACCAGGTGGAGGCGATTGACCACCTCCACCGCCCCGGTAAGGGCAAGGCTCTCATCCTTGATATGGGCCTCGGTAAGACCTTCATCTGCCTGCAGGCACTCACGAAGGCACACCTGCCCGCCCTCATCGTCGCTCCCAAGCGTGTAGCCGAGTTCTCCTGGGCAGCGGAGCGCGACAAGTGGGCACCGCACCTGTCCATCACCGTTGTGAAGGGCACCCCGCAGAAGCGAGCCGCTGCCCTCGCTGTGGATGCAGACCTGACCATCATCTCCCGCGAGAACCTGGCGGAGGCCGCGCAGAAGGCTGCCTCCGGTTACTTCAAGACCCTCATTATTGATGAGCTCTCCGGCTACAAAAACCAAGCGACACGGCGTTTCAAGGGCGCATCAATCATCACGCCCTTCGTAGACCACGTGTGGGGTCTGACTGGTACGCCCACCCCTAAGGGGCTTATGGATTTGTACGCCCAGATCAAGTTGCTGGATGGTGGGTTGGCGCTGGGCCGCACGCTCACCACCTTCCGTCAGCGGTACTTCCACCCGACCCAGCGCTTCGGCAGCTTCACTGACTGGGTGCCGAAGCCGGGAGCCGACAAGAAGATTTACGATGCAATCTCCCACCTCGCCCTGTCGATGGGCACCGAGGGTCGCGTCGAGCTGCCCGAGGTCACCTACGTGACTCACCCGGTGCGCATGACGGCGACCGCGGTGAAGGCGTACAAGCGGATGCGAGATGAAATGAGCGTCTGGTTGGCCTCGGAGGGCGAGGAAATCTCCGCCCAGAACGCCGCAGTCGCCTCTAGCAAGCTCTCACAGATCACCAGTGGCTTCTTGTACCATGAAGCCGGCATCGACGCTCCAGCGAGCGCTGAGCGCCCGTTCACGGTGCTTCACCGCGCCAAGCTCGACAAGCTGGAGGACCTGGTGGAAGCCGCCAATGGCTCCCCGGTGCTGGTCTTCTACCGCTTCGCCGCCGAATTGCAGATGCTCAAGGCGCACCCGAAGCTCGGCCCGCTGGTGAGCACCGTCAAGGACAAGGATTTCGTAGACCGCTGGAACAATGGCGAGATTCCCATCCTTGCCGCGCACCCCGAGTCCATCGGTCACGGTCTGAACCTGCAGAAGGGCGGCCACATCGCCGTCTGGCTGTCTCTGCCGTGGAGCAGTGAGGCGTGGTTGCAGTCCAATAAGCGCCTTCACCGTAGCGGGCAGGAGCACCCTGTGACTATTCACATCCTGGAGGTTCCGAACTCGATTGACGAGCACGTTTACGCGCGATTGACGCACAAGGTGGACGCACAGCAGGCTCTTTTGGACTACCTCAAGAAGGAAGACGACGGTCCGGGTGTGTAGAATGGGCACGCAACGAAAAACCCCCGGAGCTAAGAACTCCGGGGGTAACACCCAACCACATCAGTGACTCTCGACAAAATAGATCCACGTTAGGAGAGATTGTACCATGTCCGTACTATCCCCATCAACAACTACGGTGGCCGCCGACATCCGCTCAGAGAAGCGGTTCCCCGTAGAGTTCGCGCAGGGCACCAGCGCGAACACCACCGCCCTGCAGTACAGCCTCGATGACTTCCTCGACATGCTCCGCTCACCCGGAACGCAGAAGAACGCTCGCTCGTACCTGCCCGGCGAGCTGCGCGGGCACCACCGTAGCGGCGACAACGTGATTGGTCGTAGCGTCATCACCCTCGATCTGGACGGAGCCTCCGCAGAGGGCTTCACGGAGCTTCTGAGCTACCTGGATGACGTGGCGGTGCTGTGGCACACGACCTTCTCGCACTCTCCGCAAAAGCCCTCGTACCGCGTGCTCATCCCGCTCGATGGGATGGTCACCCCCGACGTGTACACGCGCATCGTGCGTGAAATCATGCGCGCTGTGCCTCAAGCGGCGATTGACGCGGCGAGCGCCACCCCCAGCCAGATCATGTTCACTCCGGCGGCGAAGGATGAGAGCCTATACGAGTACGGGAGCGAGCTGAACCGCCCTCTGGCCTCTGGTGCGCTGTTCCAGAGCGCCCCGGACTCCCCTGAAGGTGTTGTCTCCCTCGGTCGAGTGCGAAAGAAGGACCCGCTGACACTCAAGGGCATAGCGGGGGAGTTCTGCAAGCACTACCAAGACCTCGATGAGCTGATTGAGGTCTTCAAGCTCCCCTACGAGCGCGTAGGAAGCCGCTTCCGGTACATCCACGCCGACAAAAGCTCCGCTCCCGGCATGAGCCCACTGCCCGATGCCCCCCTGCTGTATTTTTCCAACCACGGCAGCGACCCGGCGAGCGGTCGAGCACAGAACGCCTTCGATTTAGTGCGAATCCACAAGTTCGGAGCCCTCGATGCAGGGTACGAGGGCGCAGTCATCCACTCTCCGTCCTCTCTGGCGATGAAGAACTTCTTGGCCACGCACGAGGGCTTCCGACAGCGCCGGGCAGATGCCGCCTACGGCAATATGGCGCGCCCCGACGCTGCCAGTATCCCGCTGACCACTTCGGAGGCTGTCTCGACCCTCACGCAGGAGCCTGAGCCCGCTCATGAGTCCGAGGAAGACGAGGAACCGGGCTCTGGTAGCCTCGACTGGACAAGCCAACTCATCCGGCACGAGAAGACCCTGCAGGTCGAAGACCGCATCGAGAATTACGACCTCATCTTCATGAACGACCCCATCTTCAAGTCCCTCTGGTGGAATGTGCGCGGTGATTACGAGGCAATCATGGGTGAAGACTACGACTTGAGGGACGGAAGCCCGCCGCAGGTGAATAATGCGGACGTGAGCGGTCTGAAAGACCATATCGAGCGGCAGTACCAGATCCGGCGAGTCACCCGACAGCGAGTGGATGACCTTCTCGGGCGCGTGCGCCGTGAGCGGCGCATCGACCCGGTGAAAAAGTACCTGCAGAGCCTTACGTGGGACGGCATACCCCGCTTGGAGACGTGCCTACCCGGTGCTGAGGACACCCCGTACAACCGCATGGTCGCTAAGCGTGCCCTGCTTGGCGCAGTAGCTCGTGCGTTCAAGCCCGGATGCAAGGTAGACCAGTCCCTTATCCTCTTCGGCGGGCAGGGTGTCGGTAAAACCACCTGGATTGAACGCATGGCTCGTGGGTACACCGCCAGCCTGGGCGACATCCAGAACAAGGACACGCTCATCTCGGCTTCGCGCTCGTGGATTATGGTGTCGGATGAGGGCCACGCCCTGAACAACGCCGACTTCAATGAGCTCAAGGACTTCTTGACCAGGCAGAGGGACGTGTACCGCTTGCCGTATGACCGTTCGGCTACGGAAGTACCGCGCCGGTGGGTCGTCTGGGGCACCACCAATGATCCGATGATGCTACGTGAGCGTGACGGTAACCGCCGCTTCCTCATTGTCGATGTTCTGGAGCAGATGGACTTCGATAAGTACACCCCCGAGTATGTGGACCAGGTGTGGGCAGAAGCGGTGGCGTTGTACCAGGACGGCGAGCGCCCCGTGCTCTCTCCTGCAGAGGAAGCGCTGGCAGAGCAGGCTCGGAAGTCTCACACGATGGAGGACAACCTCGTGGCTACCATCACCGAGGCGCTGGAGTCCCCTGTGCCTCTGGCGTGGGAGCGTATGTCCATGCCCGAGCGTAACCAATGGCTCCAGGATAAGAGCATGGGCACGGAGGATAAGTCTGCGCCTACGGCTCCCCGCTCGTTCATCACACCTGCCGCTGTGTGGGTGGAAATCATGCGCAAGGGTCTACCCGATATGTCCTTGCGTGACCAGAACCGCATCACAGCTGCCTTGGTCAGCCTTACCCGTAAGGGTGTGCTGGTCCAGGAGGAAGGAAGGCAGCGAGTCGGTTGCTACGGCTCGCAGACCGTCTTCCGTGTCACCTACGCTGATTAAGCGTGGGCTATCTCACCAACGCCCGCTTGAAACGGTGGCGGCTCCGGTGCAATACTGGAATCACCCCGCCTCAAGCGGGCTCTACATGAAAGGAAAAGTGAATCATGACCCCCCTCAACTCTGAGGCAAGCGCCGCCGCCATGACGGACGCGGCCACCATCATCATCAAGGAGCTGCAGACCATTGCCGCCTCCTTGGAGGATTTGACGAAGCGCGTCGAAGCGCTTGAAAGTGGTGGCACCCCCACCCGAGAAGTCACCTTCGAGCAGATGCGGGCAGCCGTCCTAGAGCTGCAGGAGCTCGCCGGGGAGCAGGCAAAATCGCTTGTGCAGACCGTGCTCTCCACCCGTGGCTTCTCCCGAGTCTCGGAGGTTCCGGTAGCAGACCGCGCCGACATCCTGAGCAAGCTGGAGCGCGAGATCGCGAACCGAAAGAACAGCGCGGATGCCTGACGTACACGCCAAGCTGTCCCCCTCCTCCAGCCACCGCTGGCTCAACTGCACGAAGTCCTTCGACCTCATCGAGTCGGCTAAGGTACCCGAGCAGACAGCGGGCCTGGCGGCTGAGGAGGGAACTCTAGCCCACGCTGTGCTGGAGAACCTGATGAACCAGGCGCTCGGCAAAGTCTCTGCCGCGGAGTTCAAGGCAGAGCGCAAGCGACTCGCGGAAGAAGCCGAGAAGTTACTGGGTCGCCCCGCGATTTCCGAAATGGAGCAGTTCGCCTCCGGGCAGGTCGAGTTCATCCTCGACATTCTCCGGGACGACCCCACCGCCTTAGTTCTCATCGAGCAGCGTGTGTGGGTTTCGGAGCAGTGCTTCGGTACCGCCGATGCTATCGTCATTAGCGGCGATACGATGTACGTCGTGGATTACAAGTACGGCGTAGGCTTGCCGGTCAGCGCAGTCGAGAACTCGCAGTTGCTCCTGTACGGAGCCGGTGCCCTGCGCATCTGGGAGCTGGTGTACGACATCCAGACCGTCGAGCTTCACATCTTCCAGCCGCGTCTGCGCAGTCACAGCGAGTATGTAGTCACCGCTGATGAGCTGCGAAGCTGGGTAGACACGAAAGTGCTACCAGCGATTGACGAAATCAACTCCTCCACCGGCTCGTTCTGTCCGAGCGATAAGATTTGCCAATGGTGCCCCGCCAAGGCAATCTGCTCGGCCCGAGCAAACGCCATGTGGGGATTCCTCCTACAAGAAGGGATGCTGACCGATGACTAACGCCCCGGTCCTCACACCCCCCGGCGAACTGACCGTCGATCAGCTCGCCAAGGTCGTACTGAACGCTTCGGCTATCAAAAAGTGGCTCACCGATGTAGAAGCACACGTGCTCACCCAAGCCTACGATCACGGGGTGCAATTCCCCGGAGTCAAGGTCGTGCGCAATGCTTCTCGACGCACCATCAAGGACCCCGAAGGCTTCCTCCGCGCCCTTGAAGAGGGCGGCCTGAGCACCGACGGGTTGAGCCAGAAGATCGTGAAGCTGGAAACCATCACCAACCTTGAGAAGAAGCTCGGCTCCAAGCTGGAGGACACTCCCGCAAGCGAGTTCGTCACCAAGACCACCGGGAAGCTTGCTCTCGCCCCGGAGAGCGATAAGCGCCCGGCAGAAATCAAGGCCGAAGCTGCTGCCTCGGCCTACGAAAACCTCAATATCTAACCACTGAAAGGAAACCAATCCAAATGGCTACCAACGCAATTACCCTTGGCCGCGTCCGTTTTTCCTACGTCAAGCTCAAGGACCCGTCCCGCGTGGCTCCCGACGGCTCGCGCGAGTACGTCCCGCAGGCAACCGTAGACCGCATCATCGCGGAGCAGGGCAAGGACAGCAAGGAAATTGCTGACTTGAAGTACGGTATCAACCTGATTATCGGCAAGGAAGATAAGCAGGTCGGCACCGACAAGCTGCTGATGGAGGCACTGGGCGAGAAGGTCGAGGTCGCGATCACTGAGGCGGTCGAAGCGAAGCGCATCACTAAGGCGCAGGCCGAACTTCTGCGCAAGCACTGGTACGACAAGGGCGCACTGAACATCGCTTCCAACGGCAGCCTCAAGACCACCATCCGCGACAGCGACGTACAGGGCGATGAGCCCACCCCGGCACACTTGGTGAACACCTACAACTTCAACATCTCTCCGGGTGCCAAGCGTGGCCCGGTCCCCACCTTCAAGTGGGGTATCAACCCGTCTACTAATAAGCAGGGTCCGGTCAGTGTGGATGTCGAAGAGATTCACTCCGGTGACTACGGCTTCGTAGAGCTGGTCCCCTTCGTCTACAAGTTCGCGGGAAGCACTGGTCTGACCTTCTTCCTGAACTCGATCCTCAAGACTCAGGACGGCGAGCGCCTGGACGGTACCCGTGACGCAGGCGCGGCCTACGAGGGTATGGGCGACTACATGGCAGAGGTAGCAGACGAGGGCGCATCGGAGTTCGCGGCACCCACTGCTGAGTCGATTGACGACGTGCTGTAGACTGTAACTATTCCACACGAACCCCCGGCACGGATTCTACCCACGTGCCGGGGGTTTCCTCTAGGAGACTCCTATGGAAACACTGATGTTCATCGACTTTGAAACGTACTCTTCGGTGAACCTGCGCGACTGCGGAGCGTACCCGTACATGGCCTCGCCCGACTTCGCGCCCCTCATCATGACCTACCGCTATGGCGTGGATGGGGAGACGAAGATCGCTCAGGGCGAGGCCGAGATCAAGTGGGCTCTCCGTGGGCTGAACGAGCGTGAACACGTCACCTTCGTAGCGCACAACGCTAACTTCGAGCGCCTGGTGCTCTCGCGCATCTTCAACTACGCGCCGGGTACCTTCATCCCCCCGGAGCGCTTCATCGACACTATGGCGATGGGTCGCTCTCTGGGCTTCCCAGGCAGCCTGGCTGACCTGTCCCGCGCTCTGCATGTGGAGGAGAAGGACTCTGCCGGTACCGCTCTGATCGCGATGTTCTGCGTGCCGAGCAAGAAGACCGGGCGCGCAATGACCCCCGAGGAGCGCCCCGAAGAGTGGGCAGCGTTCTGCCGCTACGCCATTCAGGACGTCGATACGATGGTCGAGGTCTACACGGAGCTGACCACCCGCTACGGTGGCTTCCCCAAGGGCGAGCGCGAGGTGTGGAACGCCGACCAGCGCATCAACGACCGGGGCATCCTCGTAGATGCGGAGCTGGCGGTTCGGTGTATGGACATCGCCGCCGCGGTTAAGAACTTGCACCTGCAGCGCATGGGCGAGATCTCCGGGCTCGCCAATCCCAACTCCGTAACCCAGGTCCTGTCCTGGGTGGACCGCCGCCTGGTTGAGGCGGGCGTGATGGAGATGCCCAAGGACCCCCCGATACTACCCGAGGCGGACGCCCGATGGTACGAACAACACAATATTCAACCCCCGCCGCCCAAGCCCCTGTTCAAGGACACGGGCGAACCACTCTATAGCATGAACAAAGCGTCCGTGGCTTACCTGCTGTCCCGAACTGACTTGCCCCGAGACGTGCGTTCCCTCCTCGAAGAGCGCGCGGCATCCAATGCAGCAAGCGTCGCCAAGTTCAAGGCAATGATGAACCGCCTTGGCGTTGGTAATCGCGTTCGCGGCACCCTACAGTACTTCGGCGCCCACACCGGGCGCTGGGCTGGGCGTGGTGTTCAGTTGCAGAACCTCCCGAGCGTCACTGCGGGCGACGACGAGAAGACACAGGCGTTCGTGGATCGCGTGATGAACGAGCCTGCCGAGAATTTCAGCATCTCGGAGCTCAAGCCGCTCATCCGTGGAGCGCTCATGGCACCTGCAGGGCAGACCCTCACCGTCTGCGACTACAGCGCGATTGAGGCGCGCGTGCTGGCGTGGCTCGCCGGTGAGGAGTGGGTGCTCGAAGCGTTCCGGGCTGGTCGCGACATCTACATCGAGACTGCCGCTCGAATGTTCCACGTGCCCTACGAGGAAGCGAAGCCCCTGCGCAAGAAGGGTAAGGTTGCAGTCCTCGCCCTGGGCTACGGTGGCGGCATCAATGCGCTCAAGGCGATGGGTGCTGAGGGTACCGACGCGGAGCTTGAAGAGATCAAGCAGACGTACCGGGCGGCTAACCCGCGCATCACAAAGTTCTGGGCTGACATGGACCGCGCGATGCGCAACCGCTCCGGGCGCGTCGGAGAGTACATCACCGTACACCCGAAGGCTAACGGTCTGGTCACAATCAAGCTGCCCAGTGGCCGCGAGCTGTTCTACCATAAGCTTCACTTCCGCACCGTCTCCAAGTTCGATAAGGAAGTGGAAGCTCTGCACTTCCTCGACCCCAAGAGCCACCGAGCCGTCATCCCCACCTACGGAGGGCGACTGACTGAGAACGTGACGCAGGCTGTAGCCCGCGACGTTCTGGCTCATGCTCTGGTAAACCTTGACCGAGAGGGCGTGCCGGTCGTCGCGCACGTTCACGATGAGGTCATTGCCGAAGGCGGGGTAACCGTGGAGCGAATGAAGGAGCTGATGGGCGCAGGAGTGGGCAACCCGCTCGCGCCGCTCTGGGCTGAGGGTCTGCCGCTCGCCGCAGAAGGCTACTACTGCGCTCGTTATCGAAAGGAGTGATGATGCGTCACGTCTCTGTTCCAGCCCCGCGAACACCGCCACCCATCCCGCGACCCGCCCGGTGCGTCTCGTGCCGCGTACCGTGGGAGACAATCAATCCCCGGTGCGAAACCTGCATCCACCGTGCGTATAAGGCAACGCTAGACCTCATCGAGGCACTAACATGGGATTACGGGTACAACTACTCGGAGCAGCTGGAGCTGACCGGGGACGTATCCAAGAGCATTATCGAGAAAGGAATCCTGAACATGGAAGCCGAAGCACCACGCGCTGACTTGGCTATTGACCCGGTCAATCCGCATCACTACGACCCTATCTTCTTTGTGGATTTGGAGAAACACATTAACAAGATGCCGTACTTTGCGGGAGCGGCGCTCAAGTATTTGTGGCGCGCGCCGAGCAAGAACGGAGTGGAGGACTTGGATAAAGCGCGCAAGTGTCTACAGCTCCACCTACAGTACGCGATGTGGACCCGCGAGCGACCGACCCCTGGCGTTGCGGGACTCATCGTGGAGATGGACCGCGAGTGGGAGAAGTACCTTGCGGATGAAAATCTCTACGTCCTGCGCAAGGCGCAGATGCGAGCCGTCATGACGGCGGCGAAGTGGCTTGCCGGCTACGACGCTGAGCCGAGCCACGCGATCAGCGAATACCAAGCCGCCCTCCGAGGCGCATAGCAAAAACCCCCACACCGACAGCTCGGGTGTGGGGGTTTCCTCTACATGAAAGGCTGTGAGGAGCCTTCCGAAATAGTATAGCAGAGTGGCTATACCGGTATGATGACCGTTGATTACTTCGATGAAGTATCTTCGATCGCTCCTGCGCAGGAGGGGCTTTCGCCCTTATGCACTTAGTATAGCAGAGTTGCTACTGCTCGGTGGACTCCTTCGCTTCGCTCAGGATGCCCTGAACCTCGGTGCCGTGGTCCGACTCCGCAAGCGGGTTAGCCGGGGCTGGTGCCTCCATCAGTGCGGCGACGACAGCTGCCGCCACCTTGTCGAGGTTCGGCTCCTCCGTCGCAGTCTTGACGTTGCGGATAGCCATAATCATACCGCCGATGTTCGGCAGCAGCACCACGAGAAGCGCTACCCACAGGTCCGCCTTATCGGGGGTGATGATGCCGTAGGCTACCGCCAGAGCGGAGATCGCAGTAATCACGCCATAGCTGGCTAGGCGCTTGCCTGCGTTCACATCGTAGTTCTTGTTCATCGTTTCCTTCCTAGTTGAAGAAGCCCCGACCCCACGTGGTGCCGGTCTGTCCGTCATCAGGGCCAACCGCAATGTAGCGGCGCTGGCCGCTGTAGGATACGTAGCTGATCCAAGCGTAGCCGTTCGCCAGCACGTAGCTGTCATAGCGGATAGCTGAGCCGGGGCGGTACAAGGCCACCGAGGGGCTGTACGGGTCGGTATCGCGCGATACCTCCAGGGTGCGGTCCGGGTAGAACACGCCAGACATTGCTACACGGCGAGGCGCTGCAGGGGTAGCCTGAGCCACGGACGCCGCACGGGGAGCCGGAGCGGGCTCATTGACCGAACCGCCAGTGCCGCCTGCGTGCGCCTGCACTCGCTCCATGAAGAAGTCCCAAGGGAAGTCGGGGCCAGGGTCGCTGTGGTCAGTCTCGCGGAAGACCCGCGCCAAGGCCGCGTGGGTGGTGATGCCCGCTTCGCCCCGGGCAACCTGCTCGTCGGTCAGCACACGCACGGGGATGTCGTGACGCTTGCAGATGTCGGCAGTCAGGGCAGCGGTTCGCTCCAGCATAGCGCGGGAGTAGTCGTCCAGCCAGTCGGCGCGGGACTGCGCGGCGCGGCCCGCCATTTCAATCTGGATGCCGTTCAGGTTACCAGTCGGGCCGCTGGCCCACGCATAGTCACCCTCATTCACACACTGAACGATGGAGTTGTCGTCCACGCAATAGTGGGCGCTTGCCTGCGCGTTCGGGTTGGTGAACCAGCCAGCGCCGATGTTCTCCGCGATGGAGCTGTTCTCTCCAGTCTCCATAGTATGCAGTACGACCCACTTCGACTTGCGGTCGTAACTGCCTGAGTTGCTAAAGTTAGGCGATACAGCGATGCTGTCCGCCAGCGGGCTATCCTTCTCCAACAGAAGCATTACTCTTCCTCCTTCTTCTTCTTCTTGGTCTTATCTAAAGCAGGGTGTCCGGGCTGAAAACTCGTAGTCCACAGCTCACGGCTCACCCATTCCTCCACCTCACCAGGCAGAGGCGGCGGCGGGGGCGGGGAACCGGCGGCGATATGGGCATCGAGCCGGTTGATGTGCGAGATCGCGATGCTCATCACCCAACGCGCCTTGTCCGCCGTCGAGTGCGCCTCGGCTTCGCGGGTGCGAACCTCGGACTCTAGCGAACGCCGAGCGTCCGTCTCCTCGCGCAGGTGCTTCTCCAGGTCACCAATACGGCGCTCCAGAGCCTCAATAAGCACCTTATTCGACTCATGCTTGGCCTGCTGCCGACCCGTGATGAACGCGAAGAACGCGGGGATTAGGGTACCGAGGATTACACCCCCGAGCGCCCACACCTCCGCCGGAAATATGTCGGACTTCATTTACACCTCCATGCGGGCTGCCTTATCGAGTACTACCGGCATAGCCTTCTTGAGGTAACCAGCCATGACCTCGTGGACTCCATCGCCGGGGTGCAGGCCGTCCCCGTAATCGGCGGGCCGCAGGCCGATGTCCATGCGCCAGATTCGACGTGAGCCGCCCTCGACAGCGCCAGCCTGTGACACGCACGGGTTCCAGTCCACGACGCCGCCGCTACCGAACACGTGCGCCTTGTCGCCCTTGCGGATTAGCTTACCGTCGCCGTCCACCACGGCACAGCGCACGATGTCATCGCCTGTAGCGCCTGTTTCGACCACTGCCGACCAGTCGCGCCTCATAGGTGCCCCGTCGAGTAACCAGGCGTCCCATTTCAGGAAGCCCTCTACATCGGAGTTTGCAGTCTGCCCCTCGACGGTGCGCCAACCGTCGCGGCTCGTAGTCTGCGGCGTGAGCGTGGACTTCACGATACCCTGGATGCCGTCAGCGCGCAGCTTGCGCCAATGATCCAAGCCCAACACGAAATTTGCACCATTGATGCCCAGTGCGTCAAAGCACATAGTTGCGCTCTGGACGCTAGGATGATACAGAGCGGCGTAATCTTGCGTCGCGTGAGTGTAGCTTCGTCCACCTGTCGCATTTTTAGCCCAGGCGACACCGGCGGCGATAGCCCACCGCTGCACGTGGGGGCGGCTGAAATGCATAATCGAGTCGCCAGTCAGTACCCACGCAGGCTGGTCGGAGGGCGCCACGATTCGAGCCGGGCGAGCGCCCGGGAGGATGGTCGCTTCGCCAGTTATGCGGACACTATTCCAGGCAGTCTCGAACGTGTCGCCAAAGGCGGCCCACGCATCCACACCGGGCAGGTAGCCCACGGAATCACCCATAGGGCGGCCGCCCTCCGGCGCGCTGGTGAAACCATACCAGGTGATGACCTCGCCGCGGTTAGCCGTGACGGGTAGCGGGTCTGTCCTGACATGGACGATGCCATGTCCAGAGGCGGGGCGCTCCACACGTGCCGACAGCTTGCCGCCATCGAAGGTCACCGGCACCGGCTCGTCGTCACCGACAGCCACGGCCACTCGGATCTCTACGACACGCGCCACCGTGTCGTTCATCTGCACGTCAAACTCAGCGACGGGGTTTTCGACGTCCACCACGACAGGCAGTCGCGCCGCCACCAGTGAGCCGGTTTCCCGCGCGTTATTCGCGGGCGAGTTCATGAACGATCCGCCACCGATAACGTTCTTCACTGGTCCTTCCGGGGGGCGCACGACGCGCTGTCGGCGTTGAGGCACGACAGCCTCAAGTCCACGCGCTGCTGCCCACTTTGTGCCGTCCCAGAGCTTGAGCGTGACCTCACGCCCGGTCTGCATGTCGATAATTCGCATTAGGCCGCGGCTCCTTGCTTGGCGGCCTCATATGCGGCGCGGACCCATTCGGCGCTCTTTGCTTCGCCCTTCAGGAAGCCGACACCGGCGAGGTGGATTTCACTACTGTCGGGTGCGCCCCATGAAGCAATCTTCAGCGCGTCATTGGTGGAAGCGGAACCAGCCCACGGGATAGTAAGCACCTCTACGCCGTTCACGTAGCCGTGAATGGTGGTGCCATCCCAGGTCTGGACCAGTACGGCGATATCGCCGTCTGCCAGCGTGGGGACGGGGTTCACGGTGGTGGTCGTCGCGCCGCCGGCGCTCTGGAAATTGACCACAGTGCGATCCCCGTCCTTAATGGTCATCACTAGTAGCGACGGCATGGAGTTAGACCACAGCGCGGTGGCACTACGACTCTGGGTGTATTTGCGGTTAACCTTGTGGACCGAAATCGCAGTGTAAGCGCGCACTTCGGACGGGTTGAACTGCGCGGCGATAAAGCCGTTGCCGGTGGCTCGGGCGGAGGTTGCGCCAATGCCGATACCCGGAGCGCCGGGGTTGAGAGTGTTGCCATATTTGGTGATGAGAGTCAGCGGGGTAATGCCACGGTCGCGAGGAGTGGTCGCGCCGGGCGCATCATCCAGGCGGAAATAGGAGGTCAGCGGAAGCACTGCGTCATCGAACGGGGAGCTGGCAGTGTCAAACTCGAAGGACCACGAGGAGATAGTACCCACGGGGAAGGAGTACCCCTGCTTGGGCTTTGCAACCACCGTGACGGTCTTGGGGGGCACTACGGCGACAGTACCAGTGACAACGCGGCCTCCTTCCTCGTAGCTCACACCATCCACAACAGGAACCGTGTAGCTCTTACCCGAGCTGGAGAAGGTCGGCGGTTCGGGTCGTGCCTGCTTGACTACCGGAGCCGGGGCGGGAGTAACGGGTGCAGGAGTAACGGGTGCAGGAGTAACAGGGGCCGGAGTGGGGGTCGCGGGGGACGGGATGGGGGTTACTCGGCCAGAGGCGTCTACCCAAACTACGGGTACCCCAAACATAGTAGTCGGGGGCGCAGTCTCGGAACGCACGAACCACAGCCCGAGGAGCTTTGCCAAGGACTCCTGGCTCACAACGCCGCCAGTGTTCCCGGTGCCGGTGTTGCCGCTACCACCGAAACGGGCGATCTCCTTCTTCACCACGCGGGCGATTACGTCCTCCGTAGTTTCCGCCACCGAAGAGTGCGACGGGACAGCTGAGCCCTCGATAGGCCAGCCAAGCTTCTTCGCGAAGTTTTCCATGAAAATCTCCTCATGTCGTATGCATACATAATGCCCCTAACGACAGGTAGTCGAGTAGGGGCATTATGTATATTCTACCGCACCGTGGGCGGGTGATGTTACGCCGCCGGTCGAGTATTCTTCACGAACTTATCGACCTGGACATAGACGTTATCACCTGCGGTCGTGCCGAGATGCACCGGGTGCGTTGCACCGGCTGGGGTCGGGATGTTCACCGTGGTGCAGTGCGAGATGTCCAGGTTGTTCACCCAGCCCTCGACGTAGAAACCCCAACGAGCGCCACCCTCCGAGGGGCGCGCCTTCGCCGCAGTACAGCTGTTGATGATAGTGTTCTTAGCGCCCTCATTGCACACGTAGAAGTCTGCGCTGGACTCCGCCCCGGCGCTACCGTGCTGGGTGCCCCGGTAACTGGAGGACTCGGAGCGGCACGCGGACAGGCAGTTATCGCCGTACCGGATGACGAAACCGTGACCGCCGTTTTCCTGTGCTTCGCACGCGGAGAAGGTGCATTTAGTGGCCGCGATGTACCAGCCCGCACCGTTCTTCTGCGCGTTACGGTTCACCGGCTCCTTGGGGGCATACGGCTTGTTGTCGTCCCCCTTCACTGCACCGGAAGGCAGACCATACAACCCATTGAAGGTTGCGCCCGAGTGGGTGTACCAACTCGTAGAGCCGATGAACTTAGTCTGCGATGTGTACACTTCGATACCCGCAAAGTCGCCGTTGGAGATGTTCGAGCCGCCAATGTCCGCCCCGAAGAACTTGTTATCCGCAGCACCACCGCCACCTTCGGGGTGACCTATAGGCTTACCGACAACCAAGCCAGCCTGCAACGACTGGCGCACCTTGAGGCCGTGGCACTTCATCGCCTGGTCATCCAAACCGAGAATCGCGATACCCGTCTCCATACCCCACACCTCAACGAAGTTCAGGGTCGCCACGCAGTCCGGGTCTGCCGGGCCTTCACCCAGGTACGTATTGAACAGCACGCCACACAGGTTGGGGATATGCTGCTGGTGGTGCTTGCCGCCCTTGCGACCTCGAATCCACAGGTTAGACACGCCGAAGCGCAGGCGGTTCGGGTCGGTAACTTTCTTGTTCCAGGTGCCGGTGTGGAATACGCCCGTCTTATCTGCGGACACATTAGTACTCGGCTGAGCGATAATCTGGGTCTGGTTCATACCCGCACCAACCACCTGAACAAAGCCCTTGAGTTCAATATACGGGTCGGTGACCTTATACTCGCCTGCGGGGATGAACACAGTGCCGCCACCTGCCGCGGATACCGCGTCGATAGCATCCTGAATCGGCTTACGTGCATCCGCTACGCCAGTGGGGTCTGCGTTGTAGGGCGGCATGGTGACATCCACGTGGTGCGGGTTACGGTTACCCGCCGGGGCAACCTCGGTGGGTTCCACCTGTGCCGCTACCGCTGCTCGTACCAACTCCATAACTTCCCCCTTCGAGGCCACGGCAGTGTTCATCTGCTCCCGGAACACACGCCGAGCAATAGCGGCAACAGCCTTATCTACCTCGCCTACAATCGGGTCGTTCTCACTGGGGTTCTGATTAAAGTCGCTCATTATACCTTCTCGTGGTCCATTTATACACGCAATAAGCCCCGCCCCGTAATCTAGGAGGCCGGGGCGGGGCTTATTATTCAGTGTACCATCAAGCGGTTATGCCTGCGGCTTCGGCGGCTTGACCATCACACCGAGAGATGTCTCGCCAACACTCGGGGAGTGCGTCACCGAGTACACGATTCCGGTCAGAGTCCCATCGAACGTGCGGCCCATCTCAGAGCCGTAGGTGCCGTAAATGTTCACCGTGTCTCCGATGGACACCTCGGGGCGGTAGCGGATGACCAAGGACTTAATCTGGAGTCGGGGTCGGAGCACCCAGGGGCCGATAGCGTTGCCCGCATACCGCGCAAAGCTGGACCCCATCAACCAGTCCCAACTACCCACCTGCAACACACCAGCGTTATGAATAGGTCCCGTAACGGTGCCGGTCTTCTTCGCGCGCTTGATCTGCCCGCGGGCACGGATGATGGGTAGCCCGTGAATGGGCGCGTCGATCTGCGCCGGTGCTCCAGCGTCCAGTGCCCAACGTCGGTTTTCCCAGTTAGGTACAGCCTGTAGCGCTCCTTCATTCACCCTATTCCAGAACCGGCCACCGCCGGGGTTCGGCATCCATCCCTGGGCGGTGTATTTAGTGGTCATCCGAACACTCCAGGGAGTAATTTTATCGAGCGTGAAGGTGGAATCCATCGCCGTAGAAGACTTCGGCCCGCTCTGCAATACCCCTTTCTGGTCATACCATTGCATCTGGTGCTCGGTGCCACCACCATAGAAGGAACCTACGCCGCTCTTGAGCCAGCGGTACCCCTGGGTAGACATTTCCTCTACCGTAAAGTCGGGCTCCAGCCAGTCGAGCTCCTCATCCGCAGTGAGCATGATTTCTATCGGCTTATTGCGGTCTGCGTAACCACCACCCTCGTAGATTACCCACCGGGCCTCCTCGAAGGAGCACATCGCCACAGCAGCGTACTCAACTTCAAGAGATGACTTTGCGTCCACAGCGGATTTAGAGATGCTGATGTCCTTCACATCCGACGACACGTTGATCGCATAGGTGGAGCCGTAGCTGGAGCGCTCTAGATCCTCCAAGGGCACAACAACCGCTACCCCATCGGGTCGAATCCACCAAGTAAGACCGGCGGAGCTACAGATGTCGTCCAATACCTCGCCTGCAGGCTTCGCCCGGACTGAGGGGAGCACTCCCTGGGTGTAGAGGATGGGGTTAGAGAAGATACGAGCCGTCGGAGTGAAGCGGTGGTAGTCCTTCGCCACCTCCATAAACCGACTCTTGTACGGTTCTTCCGTTGGAATACCCGCAACCTGCACGCCCGTAACACCCATTGCGGCAGACTTCGTGGGATTGTGAATCCACACCTCAACCCAGGTAGGAGTAGCGCCGTAGCGCCCCGAAACCGAGGGGGTGTTGAACTGCACCTCGTGAAGGGTGCCGATGCGGATAGTCACCTGGTCAGCAATCTGTTCGATAACCACTGGAATCTCGCGTCGCCCGTGCCAGCCGTCAATATCAAACTCCTTGACGACCGACTCGGACGAGGGGGAGAATCCCACCCACTCTTGGGGGTACGAGGAGCTGTACACCCAGAAATGCCCGGCTTGGTTCCATCGCAGAGCCAGGCCGCGCCGTGCGCTCGTACAAAACTTCACCTGGTACAGGTTATCGGGATTCTCCACCTTATCCGACCCGCGGACAATCATAAAGGAGGTGAATGTGTTCCCGCGGCTGTAGCGCTGTCCCCAAATAGACTGATGCACCTTGGCCTGGGTTACCTGGACAATGCCTTCGGTCATAAACCACACACCGTTGAGCGTCGCGCCGGACGGGGGCTCAGTTCCATCCTTATTAGAACGTGACCTCGCCAGCTCGCCTGCAAACCCGATACCATTCACTCCCTCGGGTTCCTTGCTGGCAGCGCCTGCCGCGCCGGGATTCTGGAAGAAGTCAATCGCCTTAGCGTCAGACAAGATCGCAGCGTCACGGTCCGCATTTTGTGAATAATACGGATTGTCCCAGGTGTTCGTGGTGTACGCTCCCTGCAGAGGCAGGTCGAGCTCGATCGTCGGAAGCGGAGGGGGTGTCACTGAGTACCCGCCCGCACGGAGCGCCCAGTAGAGGGGCCACCGAAGGGACGGGAGTACACTTCGGGTTTCCCCCTCGTCTCCGACCTGTTCCTTGACGTCCTTATCATTGCGGGTCGCCCAGTACCGAGTGTGGTGTGGCGGGCACGGAGAGATGGAGACGGTAGTAGAGAAGGCATCGACGCGCTGAATGAGGCGCAGCGACAGGTTGTCCCCATCGTATTCAATCTCGTCTACTACCATCCTGAGCGGGTGCGTGCGAGTGCTACCTTCATCTCCATACCGCTTGAACAGGGTCAAGGTCACCTCGTCGCCCTGGTCCGGCACTCCCCCCTCGAAAGGCGTTTGCATGACGTAGGTGGGCGACGCCCGCTTACGAGCCGTACACGTTACCGTGAGTGGAGTGCGCTTGCCGGGGGATACGTCCTTGGGCAGCGGCGAGAACTCGTGCGTCACCACAACATCCGCGACAGGAAGGATAATGCCCTTCCACTCAAGTGTCTCAGACGTGATCGTATGCGAGATAGGGCTCACGGAGCCACCTCCTTCAAAGTGAACGAAACATCATAGAGCTTCGCCTTGGTGCTGGGTGCTTCGGTGAAGCTGAGGTCTGCGATCTGGAACGTGCCACCCATTCGAGGCGCGGGCGGCGGCTCGTGCTCCCCAATCCACAACTGAATAGGGGAGAAGGAGCTAATACCGGCGTCATAATAGTCGCGGACTGTAGCCACCTCCTCCGGGATGATAAAGCGACCGGACGTCTTCACTTCCCAGTTCTGGGTTGCCCAGATAGCAGGCGACTCCCACACCTTATTGCCGTTCTTGTCGAAACCAACAAGACCAACAGAAGCGGTGGCTCCGCCGCTCGCCTGCAAGCCCGCACGGAAGCAGTAGACAACCCCCGTCGGGAGTGACGCCTCTCGACCGTAGATGTTCGCGTTCCTGGTGTTGATAACTTCCATCACGTAGGGGCCATAGGAAGCCATTTCGGTACGCGCGATGTCGCTCAGGGTTCGCGCCGTCTTGTCCAGCTTAGCCTCCGGCCAGTTATTACCATGCCGCGCCCGCCCCGTCCGAACGTCGCTCCAGTCCAACCAGGGCGGCAGAACGTTCAGACGGCGCGACAAGGAGGTGATAACATACAGCGGCTTGCGCTGCATACGTTCCAAGTTGGTAACGGTGGCAACGTACTTCCACGGCACCTTGGTAACTGCCACGCTGAGCGAGCGCGGAGCGTCACCCCGGTACGAAATGCTCTGCACACCTCGCGCCGAGGTGAATGTGTTGAACCTCGCACCGTCGTAGGAGTGGGTAATTGTCTCGCCAAAGGCGATAGGGATGACCTTACCCTCAAGCGACACCACCGTGGCATCGTACTTTAGTCCGTCCAACCCATCGAACTGGGGGATCACGGTGTCCATCTGGAAGGCCACCCCTATCTCCTTTCATCATTACCAGCTAGAGCGGCTGGCTCGCATCGCGCTCTCCCCGTAGCTGAGGATAGCGCGGCCCGTATCCTTTGACATCCTCAATTCTACACCGCTGGACAGTGCGCTCATCAGAGCCGTCTCCAGGCTGCCGGTCAAGCTACCCGAGAGGCGCACGTCGCCTCGGGCATCGAAGCCCAGGTCCATGTTCTGCGTGCTAATCGCGGGAGCAATATCAAAGTCGATGTCGCTCTTGATGTCCTCCATCATGGTACTGATGCTGTCTGACAGGAAGCCCTGCTGAGCTACGATACCCTTACCCCAGTCACGCATCATCTTTCCACCCGAGGTGTCGAGATAACCGCCCGGAGCGCTTCGCGAGAACGGGCCTCGCTTCGCCGGTGAGAACGGGAACAGGCTTCGCAACCAGCCGAGCATGTCTAGCGTCCATTCCTTGACCTTGTTAAAGGCCTTGACGATACCCTGTCCGAAACCGATGATGAGGTTATGTCCAGAGTTGAACAGGTTCAGGCGCTTGAAGATGTTGAAGATCATCTCGGGTACCTTGGCCAACACGCCGGGGATACCCTTGATGAAGTCCCACACCATGCCGGGTAGCTTCCCGGCGAAGCCCGCGATACGACCTATCCCTGTACTGATCCACAGCAGAATACCACGGATGACTGCACCGACCAGGTTGAAGATCGCGTCGAACACGTTCTTGAAGGCGTTCTTCAAATGCTCCAGCGCGCCGGAGAAGTCCCCTCGCAACAGAGCTGCGATGGTCTTGAAGATCTCACCGATAGCACCGAAGACACTGCCGACAACCTGGAAGATGTGCTCGAAGAGGCGCGCGGCGTTGTCGATGATAGCCTTGAGGATGGGTCCGAAGATCTCCGTAAACAGCCACACCACCGGCTGCAAGGCGGGGGCAAGCGCATCAGCCAGATCCGCTACGCCTTCCATGAAGGTCTGGATACCGTCGCCCACCTTCTTGAAGGCGTTCTGAATGTGACCCCATGCATCCTCAAGAGCCGGTCGCAGTTCGTCGTTGAAGAACTTCACGAGCGGCTGAGCGGCTTCTTCGATGTGCTTGCCGATAGACTCGATACGCTTACGGAACTCCTCGGAGTGGTCCCAGGTGTACTTGAACGCAAACGCCAAAGCCAACACAGCAGCGACGGCGATAGCGATAGGAGCCGCCGCCGAAGCTACAGCCGCGCCGACTGCCTCTAGCGCGCCACCCGCCGAGAACGCACCGACCACCGCACCAACACCACCGAAGATGGAGGTGACAGTACCGATAAAACCAGCCAGAGCACCCAGAGCCGGTCCGACAACAGCCATAATTCCACCAATAGCAACCGCTACGATGCCCAGCGTCGCCGCCAGCTCAGGGTTCTTCTCTACCCAATCAGCGAACTTGTCGATGATGGGTCCGATAACGTCTCCGATGCCCTTGATCGCATCCTTCAACCAGGTACCCAGCACGGGGATGACTGCCTCAGCCGCTCGTGCGAGGTCCTGGAAGATGGGTGCCAGCTCTCCAAGAACTGCACCGAAGATGGGGAAGAAGACCTTTGCCATAGTGCCGACCACCGACGAGATGGAACCGAGGACGGCTCCCAAATCGTACCCGTGCGGAGCCAGTTGTTCCATGCCGGTCTTCACGTCCTGAATCGCCTGAACAAACTCATCCGTGAAGCGGGTGTCAGAGAAGGCACGAGTCATCATATCCACGAAGGCATTGACGATGCCGGAGATGCCGACCATCACCTGAGCGACCTTATCTGCGGTGCGGCTGAGAGCATCCCAGATAACCTCGAAGCTCTTGCCGAGCTCGAACATCGCGTCATTAGCGCCCTTGAACAAGGTGGTCAGAATCCACTGGGACTGCACAGTTTCCAGGCGCTCGTGGAGACGACCCAGCGCATCCGCGAAGTCGCCAAGCGTAGCGCCGCCAGCTGCCGTCGCTGCCTTGGAAATAGCATCTAGGATATTCCACGTCTCGACGGCGACACGCCACAAGTCCTTCATCGCCTGGACACCCTTATCAATTGCGGAGGTGATGTCCGCAGTCTTGGTCCAGTCATTGAACTTGTTCGCCATGTCGGTGAACCAGTCACCGAAGCGCGGGAAGTAGGATACGCCAATCTCCACGAAGCGCAGAAGACCCTCGGTCAAAGGTGCCATAGCGCGAGACATCGACTCCACGCCCTTAGTCATGGAGTCGAAGATGCGGTTCATGCCGCCCTGCGAGGCGTAGCGCTCCGCACCCTCAATCGCCTTGACGAAGAAGTTGCCCATCGCTTCGGACATGTTGAGGAAGCCACGCTCCCATGCGGGGAACAGGTTGTTGATGAGGCGACGCATCGGGGCCTCGAACGCATCCCAGAACTTGTTTGCCGCGCGGCTGTTCAAGTCCTTGAAGCGGTCATTGACGTCCTTCATCTTCTCGTCCCACTTCTTGAGCGCGTTCACCGTAGCCCAAGTAGCCACTCCGAACGATGCCACCAGACCGGGGATAGCGTAGAGCGCAGGAATCATGGTGACGAGGGAGCGACCCAGAGCGAAGACG
>ERZ773007.48-NODE-48-length-55165-cov-4.823535_pt1 | contig 55165 bp, 46 predicted proteins | sample MGYA00580665_ERZ773007 | MGnify/ENA primary metagenome ERZ773007 (study PRJEB29015, sample SAMEA2738122) | human oral metagenome | biome: human oral; feature: human-associated habitat; material: saliva | place: China | collected 2167 ... | reverse complement strand
AAATATTCATGAGATTACATAAAAATCTAGCATTATCTATCATCGATTTAATATTTATATCGCTTTTTATCCAGCAATTAAATTGTACCATTGATGATATTATAAACAACTAAAAGCATCCTAAGTTTGAAGAAGTTACGATTCCACTTCCTATCGTTTCTCTTGGTGTTAATCTCAATAAAACCGCTCTTGTTACCTAGTCTATTGCCACAGGCATACCCGATGAAAGCATTTCCATTTTCACGTCCTTCATCAGCTTTTGGTCCAGCATATCCTGTTATTGAAACAGCAATATCGCTATTCGAAGACTTTTGTGCTCCTTTTGCCATTAAAATCGCAACTTCTGAACTAACGACAGAGCATTCTTCTATAATTTTACTATCAACGCCCAAAACTCCAGCTTTCGCAGTCTCGCTATACGTGACAAATCCGTGTGAAAAAACATTAGATGCACCTGGCACGTCAGTTATACAAGATGCGAACATGCCTCCCGTGCATGATTCTGCAGATGATAAAGATAATTTGTTTTCTCTAAGCTTCCTAACGACAACCTCAGCAAGTTCCTCATCATTATAACTGTATATATACTTCCCAATTAACTTGTCGATCTCACGAATCATGTTCTCCACAGCTAGTTGAGCTTCTGTCATCGTTTCTCGCTGTGAAGCTACACGAAGTGTACACTCACCTTCTTTTGCATACGTTGCTATCGTAGGATCCTTCTGATTATCGATGATTGGAAGAAGCTTCGTCTCTAAGTCAGATTCACCTATCCCGATAGTCCTAATAACCCTATAATACATTTGCTTACTTGAAAATCTTTTTAAATAATCTACTACGCAGTTTTCAAATAACCATTTCATCTCACGAGGTGGACCGGGTAGACAAATTGCACATTTCCCATCCTTCTCAATGCCAAAAGCCGGTGCTGTTCCAGCTTCATTATGAAATACTTCCGCGCCTACAGGGATATATGCTTGCTTGCGATTATTTTCAGCCATAATTCGATTTCTATCATCAAAATAAGACTTTACTTCCCTATAGCATCTTTCATCAAAATACAGATCTATACCCATAGCCTCTGCAACTATTTCCTTGGTAAGATCATCCTGAGTTGGTCCTAGTCCACCTGTCAGTATAATCATATCACTTTCAACAAAGGTAGAAATAATTAACGCTTTTAACCTTCCAGAGTTATCACCAACTACATGGTGATACATGACATTAAACCCCATCAAGTTCAATTGATTTGAAATATATGTCGCATTTGTATTTACAGTCTGACCAAAAAGTAATTCAGTTCCAACCGCTATTATCGAAACGTTCATCTTGATTACCCCTTATTACCCCTCTACGCAATTACTCGGCGTACCTGAGCACCCCGAGTAAGTTTAATATATTAAATTTATGTTTTGATACTAATACTAATGACATTTTGCATTATATTTGAAATGCAAAATTTACATTGAGAATACGTCTTTATTTTTGATTATATATTCGCACCCTGAATAGATAGTTGCTGCTAAAGACGCCCAAAAGAGCGCCATACCTATTGTCATCAGCACGTATACTGAATCAAGCGTGAGCGCAAGAATTAGTGTAGGGACTGCCAGCATCTGAAGAACTGTCTTAATCTTACCGCTCATTCCAGCGGCAACTACTCGTCCTTCTGAGGCTGCAACTGTTCTCATTCCACTTACTGCAAACTCTCTAGCTAGAATAACAATAAGTGACCATGCTGGAATCGTTCCTTCGCCTATTAAAAGACAAAGCGCTGAATATACCAATATTTTATCCGCTAGCGGATCCATTATCTTCCCGAAGTTAGTAACAAGGCCTCTTGCTCGAGCAATCTTCCCGTCCAATAAATCAGTAAACGAAGCAGCAATAAATATAATGAATGCTATCATGTAATACTGCAACATAAATGCAGCGACAAAAAATGGAACAGCAATCATTCTGCCAACTGTAAGTTTGTTAGGTAAATTCATCTAAACCTCCTCACCTATGAGATCATATTCATAAGCCTCTGTAATCTTAACCTTTACAATATCCCCTGACATATGAGCAAGCTTACTAGTGAAAGTAACCTCATTATCAATCTCTTGTGCATCATACCTTGTTCTACCTATGTATTCACCATCAGATTGAACCTCATCGACCATAACCTCGAAAATCTTTCCAATTTTATTTCGATTGAGTTCCTCACTTATACCAACCTGTAGCTCCATTATAGTATTTCTGCGATTTTCTTTTACTTCTTCTGGTAGCTTTCCATCGAGTCTATGAGATAGAGTACCCTCTTCATCAGAAAATGCAAATACACCTAATCTATCGATCTTAGCCTCTTTTACAAATTCTACAAGTTCATCAAAATCTTCTTCGCTCTCACCCGGAAATCCTACAAGCAAAGTGGTTCTAATATGCACCCCTGGGATATTATCGCGCAATTTTTTGAATTTATCCCTGATGGAATCTCCTGTTGAATTTCTCCTCATCCGGCTAAGCACGTTATCTGAAATGTGTTGGATTGGTATATCTAAGTAATTGCATATTTTTTCATTTGCAGCAATTGTATCGATGAGCTCATCAGTAATCCCATCATCGTAAACATACATGATTCTAATCCAATTGATACCATCAATATTACATAGCTCTTCTAGGAGTTTTGGCAACATAGCTTTGCCATAAAGGTCTTTACCGTAATAAGATGTATCCTGTGCTATGATTGTCAGTTCTTTAATGCCTTGCTCAGCCATAACTTCCGCTTCTCGAACTACATCCTCAATTTTTTTACTTCGGTATGGTCCGCGAATTTTTGGAATGGCGCAAAATGCACATGTGTTATTACAGCCTTCAGCAATTTTTAGAACGCCAGAATACGAATTCTTCGGAAGAACCCTTTCTTTATATGGCAGAACTCTACCAACCTTCCCCTTAACACTATCTGCCATCACTTCTTCAGCTGATAGCAATAGTTCAGGAAGTTCGTCGTAGTCATTAACACCTGTAAAAATGTCAACCTCAGGAATCTCTTTTACCAAATCTTCATGATAACGTTCTGAGAGACAGCCTGTTACTACAAGCTTCTTAGTCTCTCCTTTAATAGCTGCCATACTGAATATATGTTCAATTGATTCAATCTTCGCCGATTCAATAAAACCACAAGTATTTACAATCAGAATATCCGCCGATTCTGGAGAATCTGAAAGCGTACACCCTCTACTCATGAGTTCAGCTGCCAAAACCTGCGAATCATAGTCGTTCTTCGCACACCCTAAGGTATCAATATAGAACGTCTTGTTCGTATTTGTCATTAAAAATCTCCGTTACTATTTACCACTTCATCGTCTTTAGGATCCAAATCGTCATTTTGTGCTCCGCTATCAAAGGTCGTCTGATCAGCTGGTCCATAATACTCCTCCTCGGTCATTAACACTTGTCTAGGTCTTGAACCATCAGACGGACCAATTATGCCCATATCTTCTATCTCATCAATGATGCGAGCTGCACGATTATATCCAATTCTAAATCTACGCTGTAACATAGAAACCGATGCTTGCTTTTGCTTTAAAATAAATTCTATTGCATCTTCAGTTAGTTCATCTTCTGCTGACTCCTGTGCAACAGGCTTGTCTGTTACTTCAATGCTCTGAATCACATCTTCTCGGTATTCCGTTTCGCTTTGCGATTTTACGAAGTCAATTACCGCAGCACTCTCCGTCTCTGATATGTATGGACCCTGAATTCTGATAGGCTTATTAGCCTCAACCGGTGAGAAGAGCATATCACCCTTACCGAGAAGTTTTTCAGCTCCAGCAGTATCGATAATTGTACGTGAGTCAAACTGCGATGATACACTAAATGCAATTCTTGAAGGAATATTTGCCTTAATCAGACCAGTTACAACATCAACAGATGGTCTCTGAGTAGCTACTATAAGATGCATACCAGCGGCTCTTGCCTTCTGTGCTAGTCTACATATAGCTTCTTCAACCTGAGATGACGCCGCCATCATGAGGTCTGCAAGTTCATCTATGACGATAACAATCTGAGGCATAACCTTTTCTGCATCTCCAGAGTTAGAAACAGAATGATTATATGATGCGAGATCCTTAGCTCCAATCTCAGCAAATTTGTTATATCGTTGTTGCATCTCGTTTACTGCCCAGTTAAGCGCAGCAGCTGCTTTCTTGGGATCTGTAACAACAGGTATTAACATGTGTGGTATTCCATTATAGCTCCCTAGTTCAACCACCTTAGGGTCGATAAGTACAAGTTTAACTTCATCTGGCGAAGCTTTGTAAAGGAAACTTGTAATTATGGTGTTTATACACACACTCTTACCAGAACCAGTTGCACCTGCTATAAGCATGTGAGGCATGCTGTGAAGATCTGCAATGACATTCCTTCCCGAAACATCTTTTCCCACGACGAAACTTATCTTAGACTTTGCATGCTTAAACTCATTAGATTCGATTAGCTCTCTAATAAGTACAGGTGCCGCTTTTTCGTTCTCAACTTCTATTCCAACAGCTGCCTTACCAGGGATTGGAGCCTCTATTCTAATGCTCTTTGCCCTCATATTAAGAGCAATATCATCAGCAAGCCCTGTAATCTTGCTAACTTTAACGCCTGTAGCCGGTTGAACTTCATATCTCGTAACAGACGCACCTTGTGTAACATTTAGGACCTTCGCTTCTACATTAAAATCATTCAAGGTCTGTTCTAACAATCGAGCTCGTTCTTCAAGTTGATTGCCACTCATCATATTGTTATTAGGCTTAGGCCTATTTAGTAAATCTACCGAAGGGAATACATATTTGCTTTCCTTCTTTGCTTGACCTTCTTCCACCTGCTTTACAATTTCGTCATGGTCAGCCTTAGTCGGTCTAGTATCTTCTTTTTGATTATATACGGCATCTTCTGTAGATTTTCCAGATACAAGATTTCCAGCAGCTGTTGCCGCACCTATTCCTGCACTTGTACCAAGACCTGATTTCAATGCGGATTCCTGTGCCTTTAATCCATCAAATTCAGGTGTCCCTGGGCCGCGATAAGTTGCAATTCTAGACCTTGAAGTTTTTCCTGCATTTGAATCATCAAGCCCTAATCCCGACTTAGGAGAAATGCTTCTATCATCACTTATTCCATCATATCCACAAAGACCTGTCGATCCTGAAGATGATGATTCTATAGCACCATCGAGCCCATAGCCAGCTTGCCCTCGCGATGATAAATCATCTCCAGTACCAAGGCCACGACCAATATCGCTTGCATCCTTCCCTCTATACCCCTCATAGACTACACTTTCATCTCCACCAAAGTCAGATCCATTATCGAGCATATCCGCTAGTTCTCTCCTAGTATCCTCATCTGGAAATCCTGCGGCAGTTTTCTTTCCACAGGCTTCGCTATTCTGCGAAACACCTATGCTTGAGCTCTCTTTTGTAGGTTGTATTCTAGAATCTCCGGTATCATTCGCCTGAGCTCTTTCCTTCCTTGAATTAAGGTGTTTGGCAAGCATTCTACCAAATAAACCTGATGTTGGTTCTTCTTCCAATTCGTCATTATAGACATGACTCGTATTTCCAGAGAGGCTATAATCAGTTACGGCTGAAGAGGCTGCAGAAGTAGCGCTCACGCCTACTTGCTCGTCCTCTCCAAACTTCATTTGTTTATTGTTATCAGTTCTATCCGAAGTAGCCCCTACATCATTCGTTATATTCACTCCAAAACTTGATGACGGTCCAATGCTCCCTCCTGAACGTTCAAATTCTCTAATTAGACGTTTCTCTTCTCGAGCTTCTCTAAATGCGTGTATTTGCTTAGAAATAGGGGTATTAGCAACTAAGAGCACAGATATAAAAATCAAAGCTAAGCCAAGAATGATCAATCCTGGTTTTCCGATAAGCTTAACAAGAACATTTGCTAACTCCATCCCGACAGCTCCGGCATTATACCCTTTTACGCCATCTCGATAAAAAATCAATATGTCACCAAATCCGAATTTGATGTTACTAGAGTCTACAAATCTGTATCCATTAAGTGCACACATCATAAAATATATGAGCGTAGTTAATGATGCTGTCCTAGCATTTAAATGCTGTAACTTCTGAAGGAATAAGCAAATTGCAACCAATATCAAAAAATATGGAAGCACATAAGACATCCCGCCGAATAGACCTCGTAAAATGTTATGTATTCCGTGACCGAAGCTTCCAGTACTATCACTCTTCATCGTAAATATCAAAAAAACACCTATTGCAAATATGGCAATTCCCCATATCTCATCAATAAGCTTTCTATGTGAATTCCTTTTTTCCTGCATCTCACGAATCTGCTTCTGTTCAGCATTCTCCGCATTACTGCTACTTCTTTTGTTATTAGAAGCAGATGCAGATTTCTTTGACTTATTCTTACTTCCGGGCGGTCTACCTGGACCACGTTTTTTCTTATCCTCTGCCATAATTCCCCAATTCGTGTTTATACATTTTACATTCCTTTAATTATACTATTTGTAAAGTATATTTGCAAAAAAGAAAAAGACCCGAGATATCTCGGATCATGGGCTTGTCTTAACTATTCAGCGTTATTTACGACGTCTTTTCCATCATAAAATCCGCATGTTGGGCAAACTCTGTGTGGAAGCTTTGGCTCATGACACTGAGGACAAGTTGAAAGTCCTGGAGCGCCCATCTTCATGTTAGCAGCCTTTCTGCTAGCAGTCTTTGCTTTCGATGTTTTCCTCTTTGGTACTGCCATTGTCGACACCTCCTTACAAATGTGATTATCTCAAATATTGAAATTACGTTTCACGCATTACAAGTCAATATTATATACGTAACATCTATCTATGTCAATGAAATTTAAAGCATTATCGGACTTTTTACACGATCCGATTCTTTGTACATATCATTTATTGCTACAATATTGTAAGTATCCGCAGCCTTAATGTCAAGCAGCAATTGATTCTTAGCAAATATTGGTAGATTCCGAGCTTCCCTATTGATATTCGTCAATATGGGCAGCATATTTAACTCTTCGTTCTTTGCCATTCTAACAAGCTTTCTCCCCATCTCATTAGCAGCAAGTAGCCTAAGGTATCCTGGATCCATTCCATCAAACTCGGTGCGTTTAATCCCTAGTACAATCTGCATCAAAAGCCTTGAAATGCGGGTATATGTATATCTCTTGCTCTTTGCCGCCATAATAAGTTCATCTGCCGACTTGCATTTGTTAATTGCATCCAGAAGCTTTGATCCGATACCTTCTCCACCTTGTGGGAACTCGTCAATTTCATCAGCCGAAAGATTTAAAAGAGCATACCTCATTAAGTTAAATAGATTTTCATCAATTCTATCTCGAATAGCAGCAGATTTATGGTTCATGTAATTCAGTGAATCTCTCGGCATAAAATCAGATACATCGATATCATTTCGAATGGCTTTTCTTATTCCAGATGCACTTTGAAATTTCATGCGATTGTCAAAGGCTGCTGAATACCCAGACGACTCGCGTTTTACAGTATGAAGAACAATATTTGAGTTCTTAAGGGCTGCATTTGCTTTGATATACTCAAGTGCAAGTGTATCATTTGGTCTACTTAAAATTTCATTAGAACTATCACCAAATAGCTCCTCGTACGCAATTAAACGCGCCTTTGGATAACTGTATCCGTCTTTTGACAGTTCATTAATCCTCTCGCCTATCCTTATGTCATCCAGATTAGAGGCAATCTCTGTCAATTTTTCTAAATTACCCGATTCGCTACCAAATGATATAACGTCTATAAAACCAGTTGCAGAGAGAAGTTTAATTGCCGTAGACGCATAAACAGACGCATTGCCTAGACACGCATAAACAGGTATCTCAAACACTGCGTCTATTCCATTCTTAATTGCGGACTCTGCTCTAACCCATTTGTTAGTCACAGCAAGCTCACCGCGCTGCACATAATCTCCGCTTAAAGCGACTATTACTGCATCAGCACCAGTTTCTTGCTTTGCCTTATTGATATGATACAAATGTCCATTATGAAGAGGATTGTATTCAGCAACAATTCCCAAAACTTTCATCGGGTAATTATTGCTCCTCTTCTTCTACTTCGGGAGCTGTCTGCTGACCTTCGCTGTATGAGGCACCGCCCTGAATTCGTTCAGCAAGCGCTTTCATTTCCTGACGGTTTCCATTAACTCTTCCATTCATCTCGCCGAGCATATCAGTGAAGTAATCATTCATTGGCTGAATGTACTCTGTAGCAACCTTCGCAATGTCATTCTGCATGTCGAAAAGAAGCTTATCTACATACTCATAAGAACGAAGCTTAATATATCTGCTATGATTTTCAGCCTCAGAGATAAGAGCATCTGCTCTCTTTTCAGCTTCCTTCTTGATAATATCATTCTCAACAAGATATTCAGCCTGCTTTTTTGCCGCGATGATTACCTTATCGTACTCACCTCTTGCTTCGTTAAGAATTCTGTCCTGCTCATCCTTAACCCACTTTGCCTGCTGAATGTCCTTAGGCATACTGAGCCTGATGTCATCAACAATACTCCTAATTTCATCGCTATCTACAATTGCCTTCTCCGAAAAAGGAACCTTAGATGCATTAGCCAGAATTTCCTCGAGATCGTCAAGTAGTGTCATAACTCTAATTGATGCGTCGCTCATAACGATTTCCTCCTAGTTTATTGATTATCAACTTTTGTTTTAATCATTTCGTTTGCATAGTCTGGTAGCAACCCATCTACATCGCCACCATAAGATACCACTTCTTTGATGAGAGATGAACTAATGAACGAATACCGAGGGTCTGTCATCAAGAAAACAGTCTCTGTCCCACCCGTGTATAAGCGAGCATTCATCTGCGCCATCTGAATTTCATATTCAAAATCAGTAGTTGCTCTAAGCCCCCTAACAACCGCTTCGAAACCGTGCTTGTTAACATACTCTGCGAGCAGTCCATCGAATACATCGATTTCGATATTAGGTATGTGTTCCGTCACCTTGGAAATTATCCTCTTGCGTTCATCCAAAGTAAAGAGTGGAGTCTTAGAACTGTTAACGGCTATGCCGACAGTCAAACTATCGAACATATTAGCTGCGCGTTCAATTATATCCAAATGACCATTGGTTATCGGATCAAAAGAACCCGCATAAATTGCAGTTCTCTTCATATTTATCACCATCTCTCAACGTATTTTAACAAACAGATATTGTATTTGCAAGGCTTTAAGCTCTTTCAAAGAAGTCTACACCTATAGTTCCATACCTTTTATGCTTAGTTCTAGAGAAGCCAAGTATATTGTCAGATAATTCATTATCGTTTAAATGCTCGGCTACGATCACTCCACCATCTGCCAAAAGCCCATATTCCTCAACGAGTTCAAAGACTTCACCATAATACCCTTCACGGTAAGGAGGGTCTACAAATATTATATCAAACTCTCTATTTGCAAGTGTAAGAGCCTTTCTAAAATCATTATTATATATTGAAGAAATTTCTTCAGCCTTACAATTTGTAATATTATTTTTTAGAATCTTATAGTTTTTTCTATCACCTTCGTTAAAAACGCAGAACTCAGCCCCTCTTGATAGAGCTTCGAGTCCTAATGATCCCGAGCCTGCAAACAAATCAAGCACAGTCGCTCCTTCTACCCTACCTATAAGCATGCTGAAGACCGCTTCTCTAACTTTCTCTGTAGTGGGTCTAGCGCTCTCAGGAATCTCCAATTTTCTGTATTTGAACCTGCCGGAATTAATCCTCATTGATATCTCCTTTGCTATTTCCTACTATATTATATTACTATTATCTTGCATCATGATATTGTTTGTTCGAAGCTGCAGCTGCTCTATGTCTACGAGCTCTTTAATCTCACTTTGATCCTTAGACAGGATCTGTTCTGCGTCAGAAGTTGCAAGTTTTAATATTTTATCATATCCAAATAAGTCATAAAAACTATTACCAGAATACCCGTGCTGCATAGTCCCCATCAAATCACCTGCACCACGCAGCCTATAATCTTCTTCGCTAATCTCAAATCCATCGCTAATCTCTACCATGGCATTCATTCGTGCTATTGCATTCTCAGAATCACTATAACAAATCAGATAGCAAAACGACTGCAAATCATTTCTTCCGACTCTTCCCCTAAGTTGATGTAGCTGAGCTAAGCCGAATCTTTCTGCATTTTCAATTACTATGACAGTTGCTTCAGGAACATCTATACCAACTTCAATAACAACAGTCGATACGAGCACATTGATAGATCCATCAGCAAATTCATTCATTATTTGCTCTTTTTCTAATTTTTCAAGTTTTCCATGAATAAGCCCTACCTTTAAACCCTTGAATTTTATTTTCAGTTCTTCATACAGCGCTTCCGCTGATATTAAATCGCTTTCTTCATTATCCTCGATTGACGGTGCTACAATATACGCTCTATTACCGCTCTTTACTTCGTTATAAACATTTGCATACACACGTTCTCGAGATTTTTCGGTAGCATATCTTGTTATTATATCCTTGCGATTCGATGGTTTACTCTTTATTACAGAAAAATCCATATCACCAAAGACTGTAGCCGCGAGCGTTCTAGGAATTGGAGTTGCCGACATTACCAGTACATTAACGGCTTCTGACTTTTCTGACAAAATCTTCCGCTGGTTAACACCAAATCTATGCTGCTCATCGGTTATAACTAGACCAAGCTTTGCAAACTCTACATCAGACTGAATGAGAGCATGTGTCCCTACAATTATATCAATATCACCGCTAGAAATACCTTCAAGAATTTCTCTTCTCTCAGCTGCTTTAATTCCACTGACAAGAAGTGCTGTTTTCATTCCGAACTTTGCAAGATCCATACTTAGCTTAGCAAAGTGCTGTCTAGCTAAAATTTCGGTTGGCGCCATAAACGCAGCTTGCCACCCCGCACTAACAGCATGAAAGATAGCTGTTTCAGCGACGACAGTTTTTCCGCAGCCAACATCGCCTTGCACTAGCCTGTTCATGGCTCTTTTATTCATCAAGTCATGTTCTATATCATCTATTGCACTCTGCTGTCCTTCAGTAAGACTAAAAGGAAGTGACTCCAAGAATTTGCTTATATCTACTTGAGCAATCTTCGAGTTTTCACATTCTTCATCAAGTAGTCTACGGTTATACAAAACGGAATATTGAAATGCCAGCAGTTTATCATATATTAGCCTAAATTTTGCCCTGTTGTAGGCTGCTCCACTTTCTGGAAAATGAATATTCCTGTATGCATAGTCCTCGGGAGCAAGATTATTTTTCTCGATAAGCTCATCGCCCAACCACTCGCAGGATTCATCTAGCCTTTCCAGTACATTTCGAATCAGTTTAGATAATTCATTAGAGGTTATTCCTGCAGAGCGCCTATAGACAGGAATAATGCCACGAATGTCTCGAGGACTATTCACAGGATACATTTCAGGATTGACAATAGTCTTTGCCCCATTTCTCCACTTCATCTTACCAAACAATGTGTAATCAGTGCCCAATCTTAAATTCTTTTCAAGAAAAGGCATATTAAAAAAAATTGCATGAAAGATACCGCTCTCATCTCGGAGCGCACATTCAAGCATTGTTCGACCTTTTCCTATAGACCTAAGCCTCTTATTGATTAATATGCCACCTATCAAAACATCTTTACCTTCAGGAACATCCATAAAAGGCTCCCTACTCAGTCTGTTCTGATATCTAAATGGCTTATGTTCAAGTAAGTCGTATATAGTGAATATTCCCATAGCCTCAAGCAGTATTTGCTTTTTAGCACCCACACCCTTGATTGTCGTTATACTATCACTTAATCTCATACTCTATTCATTCGTCCTAATCACTTCAAAATCTCTTCTCGTAAGATGCTCAGCTTGTACACCCTTAATGCAGGCCTTTATCTCTACAGGTTTGACGAGAGAAAACATCTCGAAGTCACGCTCTATACTATCAAAAATAGCATTGCTGATCTCATTAATACTTTCACCAAACTTTACTATAATATAGAAGACTATATAAGTCCCATTAGATGCCTCGTGAATCTCAATAGAAGAAAGTAGCTCATTTATGCCGGAAAAGAATCCTTTTTTTAAGGGTTTTCCTGTCTGGCTGCAGGGGAATACAATATCTTCATATTTAAGTAATTCATCAAGGACAAGTTTATTCATAACTTGTTTACTGATGTTTATAGCTCCATAATGAGATTTATTAATCACCTGCATGATGTCCTCCGCCTCGCATTAACTACCATTACTTCCATGAACCTATATTTAAGATTATATCCGATTATTTAATTAATAGCGATTATATCTCTATTTTATTCAATAAAAAAAGCCTTAAACGGCTAGCCGTTTAAGACAAGAAATCGGGTATATAGACTAAATGGCACGGTCTACTTTGCCAGATCTCAGGCAACTCGTGCAAACGTTTGCCTTTCTGACCGTACCGTTCTCGCTAATCCTTACAGACTGAATATTAGCATTCCACTTTCTCTTCGAATGTCTGTTAGAATGAGAAACAGCGTTTCCCGAAGTCTGACCCTTACCGCAAACTTCACATTTTCTGGACATTTGCCGCACCTCCTTGCAGTTAATATAGTTGCATTCACTAGTAACGCGATGAAAATTATAACACAACAATTGCACTAGGTGCAAGGGTTTTGTTATCATTTTTGTATTCATTTAATTATAACAATACTAATACCAAAATCAACTTTTATTTTATCTGCGTTTATAAGATAAATTTAGAAATTAATTAAGTATCATAATAGTAGATTTTCTTGTTCTAATCTTCACACTTACTCTGTATAATGAAATCTATATATATAAGATATAAAAAACTGAAAGGATTTCCATGCGTAATTCTAATAAAAAAACCACAGCTATTGTGCTCGTAATTGTTTTAGCATTTGTCGGCATTATCGCATATTATAAAATGACGAAGACTAGACTTGTTAATAAGGAAAACTACATGAGTTTTCGCGAGCAGCTCTTATCAAAATCAAAAGATTTTAAATCTAATGCTGAACTGCAGAAATTTATCGAAAGTGAAACCGCTAAAGATAAGGTCTTATTTATAACCGATGAACACGGTAATATAATAATTACCAAGACGGCATCAGATGTCACGGCTCCTGCCACTGTTGTTATCGCCGATTATAATTATAAGACTGCGGCTATTGATGCTGATGCACTTGCTACGCTCCATGAAGTATCGACATCCAAGACAAATGGAGGCAGTGTAATAGCCATCTTTATGAATAACGAAAACAATGATCATGTCGGAGTAAAGAATATAAACAAATCATATATACCAGCTAATTCCAATGTTATATATGTTAGCGGCGGAAAGAAACTATATATATCAAATAATTCGTTTGCAAGTGGCATGAGTGACATATCAATCCCGTATACCACAGAAGCGAGAACACAGAACACCGGCATCAAAATTAAGATTACTGGCATCAAAACCGATGTTCCTAGCTCATACATCTCACAACAACCAGATGTATTTGATGTATTTAGTTCCATAGTATCTAAATATAAAAACAAATCTGTATCATACCAGATTGCTGATCTGAAGGTTGGAAATAACGGCAATATGTATCCTAGTTCTCTTGAATTTACACTTCTTATAGATTCATACAACCTAGATGATACAAAGGAGTACTTTGACGGCCAAGTTGAGAAATTCATGAAGGCAAACAAAAAGTATTTCCCAGATGCTAAGATGACCTATTCTGTCATAACAGATGAATCAAAGTTACCGGACACTGCAATATCCCAAAGCACGATTGAATATTTGACAACTTATCTTTATATAGATAAAAATAGCAATTATAGGTTCGGTGACGATGATAAGATTCCTCATAAGTATTCAAAGGGTGATGTATATGCGACAAATACGATGGAAGAGCTATATGTAGAAGGTAATATTATGCATCTTAAAATGAATACGACAGGTGTTACCAATGCATATCGTGACCAAATAATGAAGGATAATGCATCGGCAGCATCACTGTCTGGTTTAGAAATTAAGACCTATGACCTATATGATGCATATGAAAATAAAGATCAGAAACTTTCTAGTGCTCTCAGTTCTATTTACTCAAATGTAAATGATAAAGCAGCACAGACAATCGCTATTCCAATTGATAGAGATCAAAAGTTTACAACCATGTCACTGCTTAAGAGTGTTCAGTCCGATGCTAATATTACTCATATTAACCTAAATGACGATGATCAAGATGCAGGTATAAAGGTAACGAATACTATACTAAACTATGTAAATTCTTATACAAAATCTGGGTTAATAAATTTTTAAAATTGATTTTATTAACATGTAATAGACTGTAATTTTAAGCAGTTCTATTTAAAAAAACATTTTTAACGCTTCTGCCCTATTTGATGAATTTCAGATAGAATAGAGGCGTTTTTATATAATAATTTAATTTAAGCTTCTATTAATATTTTTCATACGAATATATGTGATATAATGATATGAATTATATAATGTAATAATCTGCTTTATATTTATTATTTATAAATTGGAGGGTTTCTAATGAAGTCTGATAATGACAAGATTTCTAATAAAGAACGTGAAATAGATGAATTTCTATCTAAGTTCGAAGCGCTTGATAGCGATGATACATCACAGGCATCTGCTAATGTCGGAGATGCATCGTCTGATAAAGGCAGCAAAAGAAACAAAAAAAATAAATCTAAAACCAAAGGCTCTAAAAACCATAGAGGTTCTTTTCTTGCACGATTTATTAAGGGAAATGGTGAGCCTCTCAAAGATAGGCTGTTTCTTAAGGAAAATCCCTACTATAACAAAAGTCTAGGCGCATCGGTAGTTGTCAATGGAAAAAAAGTAAAAAATACACCGAAAGTTATAAGCAAAGGAAAAATTGCGAAGGATCTTATAATTTTATTTGCCATCTTGTTTGTGATTGCAATCCTATATACATTCGTTGTAATCAGTACTGCTCCTAAGATAGATCCCGAGAATATCTATGATTCGGTAGCTCAAAGCTCGGTAATCTATGACGATCAAGATAAAAAGGTTTCAACTGTTTTCTACAATCAGGATAGACAGCTCATATCTTATAAAGATATGCCAAAGAATATGATCAATGCCTTTGTAGCACTAGAGGACAAGACTTTCTGGAAGCACCACGGGTTCAACTGGACGAGAATGGCGGGAGCTGTAGTTCAGTCTTTTACAGGCTCTGGTCATATAAGTGGAACAAGTACTATAACGCAGCAGCTCGCACGTAATGTATACCTACCAAAGATTAAGAGTCAGCGAAGCATTAAGCGTAAAATCCTTGAGATGTACTATGCTAGTCAGATTGAAAGATCTTTATCAAAGAAGCAAATCATCGAAGCGTACCTTAATACAATTTACCTAGGTTTTGGAAGTTATGGTGTATATTCAGCATCGCATGCTTACTTCTCTAAGGATCCTAAGGATTTAACTCTCGATGAGTGTGCAGCGCTTGCCGCCCTACCTCAGGCGCCTGATACTTATGCGCTAGTTAAACTTGTGGGTAAAGACTCTGTAACCGAAGGAAATACCAACATAATCCTTCGTGACCCAGATACTTATATAGCTAATGACACATCTAAAAATCGTCGTGACACCGCCCTTAAGCTGATGCATGAACAAGGCTATATAACAGATAAAGAATTTAAAGCCGCTTATAATAAAGACTTAATTAACTTCATCAACCCATCTGTTAAAAGTAACAAGAGTGTAAATTCATATTTCAATGAATATGTAATTGACGAAGTATCTCACGACCTACAGAAGAAATATAATATTTCACCAGAAGAAGCTGAGAGAATGATCTATACCGGAGGACTACAGATACACTCCACTATGGATTCTACAGCACAAAGTGTAATAACAAAGGAATTCGAAACAGGATCTAACTTCCCTTCCCTAGTAAGTATACGCAAGGATTCTTCTGGCAATGTGATAGGTGCAAACGGAACCATATTATTATATGACTATAACGATAGCTTTAACTCTGACGGTGACTTTACGCTAAAGAGTGACGAAGTAACTATTAATAAAGATGGTTCAGTTACTATTAAACGTAACAAAAGGCTAAATATATTCACTACAAAGGCTGGTGGAAAAGTAAATTATAGCCTTGAGTTCAAAAAACAATATATTCAGGAAAACGGTACATTTTACATATATTCAGGTGGATTTATAAATGTGCCAAGCAAGTATAAGAAACTAGATAGCGATGACAATCTGGTTATTGATAAGAGTTATTTCAAGGACTTCCCTAAGGCTATGGTAAAGTCTGGAAACACATTGATCATTAAACCAGATGCATACTCGTTAAATGAAAAGACTATTCAGCCACAAGCGGCAATGGTTGTAGTAGAAGTTGGAAGCGGTAAGATAAAGGCGATGGTCGGTGGTCGTGGTCAATCCGGTAGCAGATTGTATAACCGTGCACTTAACCCAAGGCAGGCTGGTTCATCAATAAAGCCACTCTCTGTATATGGTGCAGCACTCCAGAAGAGTTTTGATTATGCAGAGAAAGGTGAAACATGGCCGTTTGTCGATTATAAGCATGATAAGCAAGGAGTTAAGAGCTACGGTAGCTATTTAACAGCCTCATCTACTATTGTCGATGAGCAGATGACATTTAACGGAAAAGTATGGCCTAAAAATGCAAGCAACAGCTTTACTGGTCCAGTTACCATGCGTAAAGGATTGCAGCAATCTATCAACACTATAGCTGTCAAGATTCAGCTCCAGGTTGGAAATGAATATTCTGCAGATATGCTAAAGAAGTTTGGATTAACAACAATTGTTACTAAAGGCGATACTAGCGATATGAACTCAGCGGCGCTTGCGCTTGGCGGTCTTACAAATGGTGTAATCCCTCTTGAGATGGCCCAGGCTTATGCTACCTTCCCTAACGGTGGTGTGCGTCAGTCCTCTATAGCTTACACTAAAGTTACAGATAGGCACGGTAAGGTTCTGCTAAAGAGTAAGTCTAAGAAAAAGAAGGTCATGGATGAAGGAGTTGCTTTCATCATGACTGATATGCTTAGAACTGTAGTATCGAATGGTATTGCCGGAGCAGCATCTATAAGTGGTGTTCAGGCCGGAGGTAAGACGGGTACTACTAACAGTAATTACGATATTTGGTTTGATGGATTTACACCTAATTACGCTGCTTCACTATGGATTGGTACAGACGTTAATATCAAGCTATCATCCATGTCCGGTATGGCTGCAAGACTATGGGGCAGAATTATGAATCAGGTGCCTAATGCTAAGAATGGCAAGTATAAATCAATGCCAAACGATGTCGTAAAGGTAGGAAGCGAATACTACACTAAGGGTACAGAAAAAGGTCGTTCCACATATGTGCAACCTAAACCTACTCCTCAGCAGAAGCAATATGAAGAGGATGATGATACCGATGATGATACCAGCCAGTCAACATCAAATACTAATTCTGGACCTACCATCCCTGGTGCATAAAGCTTTACTAGATTAGTTGTTGAAATTTTATAATAACTGAATAATTACTTTGTAAAAACAGCTCCGCAAACACCGCGAAGCTGTTTTTCTCTATACATAGAAGCACTTTATCCTCACCTTTTATATTAATAATGATGTTACAAATTCTAGCTATTTTCTAAAATATTTATTGATGTAACAAAAATTTTTAATAATTAAAATTATATCAATATCTCTGTATTAGTTGAAATAAAAGGCTTATGCCATACGAAGTGAAAAAGTGTCGAATTTGTGATGATGAAGTCATATTGACAACACAATACACCAATTCTATAATCAAACTGTACTTGTAATAGGACTTTGATTATTCTATGTATGGAGGTTATTTAAAATGGAACAGGAAAACAACAAAGGCCAATTTAATTCCAATTTTGGATTTTTGATGGCTGCACTTGGTTCCGCTGTAGGTCTTGGTAACCTATGGTCCTTCCCTTATAAGCTAGGACTTGGCGGCGGATTCGCATTCCTAATTATTTACACAATTCTTGCTATCGTAGTAGGATATCCTCTGATGCTATCCGAGATTGCTCTTGGACGTAAAACTCAGAAGGCTGCTATCGAAGCATACAAAGAAGCTGATCACAGATTCAAGTTCAACGGTGTTCTTCAGACTATCGTTCCTTGGTTCCTAATCTGCTTCTACTGCACATTTGGTGGATACATCACTAAGTACTTATTTGAGTCAATTCAGGCTCTATTCATGAAGAATTCAGTTCTCAACACTGGGGATCCTGGTGCTCTATTCGGCGGCATGATCGGAAATGTTGGAAACTCTGTAGCATGGATGACTGCATTCCTTCTACTTACTATGGTAATAGTATTCGGAGGAGTATCAGGTGGTATCGAGAAGTTCTGTAAAATCGCTATGCCTGCACTATTCTTCCTACTAATAGCTGTAGTTATCAGATCTTGCACACTTCCTGGAGCTGGTCCTGGACTCAAGTTCCTCTTCTACCCTGATTTAACAATGTGGAAGACTGACTTCTTCGAAGTAGTAAGACTTGCTGGTGGACAGATGTTCTTCTCACTGTCACTTGCTTCTGGCTGTATCATCGCTTACGGTTCATACCTCGGTAAGAAGGAGAACCTCGAGTCTAACGCTGCTATCATCACTGCAGGTGACTCCATAGTAGCTGTTCTCGCAGGAATGGCTATCATGCCAGCTGTATTCGCATTTGGTCTAAAGCCAAGCGGTGGCCCTGGACTACTATTCGTTTCGATGACTACTGTATTCCAGTCGATGGGTACTACTGGAAAGTTCTTCCAGCTAGCATTCTGGCTACTAGTATTCTTCGCAGCTCTATCTTCTTCAATCGGAATGATGGAAGCTGGTATCTCTGCTATCCTCGACTCCAGAGTTAAGGCTGGTAAGCCTGCAAGCAGAGTTAAAGTTTCTGTTATCATGGCACTTGCAGCATTCGTAGGAAACTTCCTAACAACTGCTGACAGCCTAGGCGGAAACCCTAAGATGAACTGGTTCCACCTATTCGGTCAGAAAGACGTTCTCAGCGTATGGGATTGTCTAGCTGAAGGCATCTTGATGCCACTAACAGGTCTCATCATGGCTATCCTACTTGGATGGGTTGTACCTCACTCCCTCGATGAAGAAATCGAGAACGGTGGAGCTCGCACATTCAAGACTAGAGGATTCTACAATTTCTGCATCAGATGGATTGGACCTCTCTTCATGGCTATGATTGTATATGGACAGTTCAAGGATTTCTTTGGTGCGAAATAAGATTATAATCTCGTAATGAGGTAATAAATTATATGATCAAAGTCTCAAAGGCCCTCCCTATTGGGAGGGTCTTTAATTTCTACTATAAACGACAAAACTAAAAGCCGCTAAAATTATGCGGCTCAAATTGGGTAATCTATTTGATAAATTTCCTTCATGTGGTCACTCTATAATGCTGTCAACAAATGAAGAGAAAGTCTTCTCATATTCATCTGGCTGTACAACATACGAACACACATGTCCAGCTTCTTCTACTATAAGTAACTCCTTAATCTCTGACTTACATACTTCATATAATCTTAACGAATTATCAGGCAGTACATATCTATCGTCTTTACCGTGCACAAACATAATTGGGAGCTTTATATGTGACATAGATGTAATCGGAGATGCATCACTAGCATTAGCCTTTGCTCTAAGCCGCATATTTGCCTTAAATAGGCCTATAGCTATCTTTTTGGTAATATTACTCCTCTCTCCCAATAAATACTCTATCTGGCCGATTATATCGTCATATGGACTATCTGCTATGCAGCAGATTATATTAGGTTTGATATTACTATCTACAAGATTATCCTGCATGCCCGCAGTTATTAAAACTGTAGCCGCTCCCATGGATGCTCCGTGTAAAATTATAGGAATATCGGGTGCATATATCTTACGCACAATATCAGCCCAATCAAGGACATCAATCGATTCCTTTGCACCAAAAGTTAGATATTCGCCTTCTGAATCAAAGTGACTCCTCTGAGAAATGATTAGATAATCAAATCCGTTCCTTGCATACATATCAGCGAATCTTCCCATATCCCTTAGACCTCCGCTGTGGAAGCCATGAACGGCAATTACAACAGCTCTAGGCTTATTTTTTTGCTTCTTATAGAGTTTCCCCTTTAGCACTAGTCCATCTCTAGATTTGATATGAACAAGGATAGGATCTCGGAGTGCTTCACCTTTTAGAGCTTCTTCATACTGAAGCAAATAAGCTCTGTCTCTCGGTTTACAGTTGTCAGATGTTATATTGAGAGCTCTGTCGCTCCTTTTCATAAATTCAAAAATAGCGATACCTCCTATTTGAGCGGGAGCCTTAGCTAATCCCGAAACTTCTTTATACATTATGGTAACAATAATTGTTACTTCGCATATTTTAACTTAATTTTAAATATTTGCAATAATAGATTTATCTATCGTGAATATGAATCTCATTACAGGATTATGGCACAATAATACCCTCATCACTCAAATTAAGCAATGAGGGCAATTATTAATGATGTTGTTTTAAAAGTTAATTAATTAGCTTTCTTTCCACGTCTATAGCCTAATAGTCCAAGTGCCGATGCAGCTGTCCCGAGTATCAATGTATATAGCGCTAGATGGCTATCATCACCAGTTCTCGGTGAAATATGTTTCTTTGGAATAGAAGGCTTTTTAGTTGCTGGTGTTGTCGTCGATGGAGGATTTTCTTTCTCATTTGTAACAGTAAATCCGTCCGTAGCATTTCCCTTATAACTAACCTTATATGATTTACCATCGAACATAATTAGATTTCCATCTTCACCTACTTCTTTTACAGTATATTTTATCTCTTTATTGCTATTGTTGTATTTCTGTAGGTTTGCAAATACATGTTTCCAGTTGTTCGCTTCATTAAGCTCTACCTCACCAACTTCTGAACCATCTGCAAACAGTTTAACTTTTGCACTATCAGCAGCCTCACCTACCCACTTCTTCTCTACAGGAATGGAAATTCTATCAGTTGAGGTATTTGTTATAACGAATCCTTCATTCTGATCGCCAGTAATAGCTGTATCGTAGCCTGCGACGTTTACTTCCTTCACGTAGTATTTGTAGATAACTGGATTTTCGCCATCTTCTATATAGAATTCATACATATCCTTAAATGTATGCTTCCAATTATTAGAATCGCTTAGTACTGCAGAATCTACTTCTTCATCTATAGTAGTTGTTACATACTTGTTAAGATTATAGTCATACTTTGTAACCTTGCATGTCCTATAAAGCTTAACTTCCACTGGGCCGCTCTTCTTACCTACCCATTTCTTCTCTACGGGAATGTCTATTATGGATTTATTGATTACTATATCGATAACACTAGTATGAAGATATTCTGTCTTATAGCCGAGTACAGGTGTTTCCTCAATTGTGTATTGTATCTCGTGGTTATCTCTTTCATCATATCTTGGAAGATTTTCAAATTTACCAGTCCAAGCCATATCCTTTGTTAGCTGCATTGTATCAACTACTCTGCCGTCAGCTAAAAGCTTAACTGTGATAGAATCGGGAACTGCAACTTTTGATTTACTTCTGTCATCAGGTTGCTCTCCATCATCAGAATTATCAGAATCATCATAAGAATTGCCCGAATCATCGTAATTTTCATCTTCTGTATTTGAATCAGCAGCAAGGCTTGTATCCAAGGAATAGCTCATAGCATCATCAAAGGCACCCAAAACATTTGTCACGAAAAACATAGTAGGCGGAGCCGCAGGACTTGGTGTACCTGGAATTACAATATTAGGTACCATGTTCCACGACTTACCTACAGTTATGTCGATTAGTGAGAAATTCTTGATAACAAAACCACTTGTCGCATCACCAGAAATAGTGGTTTTGTACTTAAAACTTCCATAAGTAACGATATTAGGCTGAGTTACTGTGTATTTGATTTCATCTCCATTTTCATCATACTTAGGCATATTTGTGAATTTATGCTTCCAATAATTCTGATAATTGAGGCTTACAGTCTGCTTTGCCACTCCGTTAGCCCACAGTGTAACATCAACTGGCAGCTTATCGTTACCTGTCCATTCTACCTTGAGAGGGATATCAATTTTTTCATTTGCTACACTAGGGGATACGCCGTTAGCTACACCGCTGCCCGCCGTTGCTACAACTCCAGCTGTAGAACTAGTTGCTGGTTGCGTCTCATTTGTTGCCGCATAGACAGAAATTCCTGCTACCATAAACAGAACAAAAGAAAATAGCACAGCCATAACTCTTTTTAGTCCTCTAGAATTCATTTAACCTCTCCTTCTACGTCTTCCTTCTTCGATGAATTATACATACTGAATCAATTTTAACAATTATACTAAAATTATAACCGTAAGTCTACTTTTATAGTCCAATATTTTTAATTAATATTACAAAATACAATTGTACTGCAACAACTTTAATTGTAACTTTTTATCCCATCAAACGTTAACAACAATTAAGCAAATCTCTAGATTTTTTGGTATAATATATTAGTTATTGAGAAAAGGGGTTAAAAATGACTGTAATTTTGCAAGCGATTTTCTTTGGTATTGTTGAAGGCATTACAGAATGGCTACCAGTTTCTAGTACTGGTCATATAATTCTTGTTAACGAGATTTGGCCTATGCATGTCAATAAGGATTTTATGAGTATGTTCTTGGTTGTGATTCAGCTTGGAGCGATTCTAGCCGTAGTAATAACATTTTGGAATGACATATGGCCTTTTACATCAGATAAAACCAAAAAATATATCCGCAAAGATGTTTGGTCTATGTGGTTCAAAGTTATCGTGGCATGTATACCAGCTGTAATCGTCGGTCTCAAGTGGGATGATGCGATTGAAGAGCATTTTTACAACTACAAGGTAGTAGCAATAATGCTCATATTAATAGGTGTTCTCTTTATCATTGCTGAGAACCGCAATAAGCATCTTAAACCTACTACTAATTCGCTGGATGAACTGACATATAAACAGGCGTTTATCATCGGATTATTTCAACTCGTGGCAGCTGTATTTCCTGGTACATCACGCTCGGGATCTACAATTCTCGGTGCATTAGTTATAGGTGTTAACCGTAAAACTGCAGCGCAGTTCACATTCTTCATGGCAATTCCTGTAATGTTTGGAGCTAGCCTACTAAAGCTTCTAAAATACGGTTTCGATTTTGGAGGAAACGAACTGATAGTTCTGCTCGTCGGAATGATAGTAGCATTTGTAGTATCGTTATTTATCATCAAAATGCTCATGAACTACATTAAGAAGCATGATTTCAAGGTGTTCGGTTACTACAGAATAGTGCTGGGAATCGTTGTACTACTATATTTTTTGTTTAACTAGCATTTGATTTAAATCAACACTAAAAAATCCACACGCAAGCGATATACCAAGGTTATGGAATATTCAGCACCGTGTGGATTTTTAGTGTTTTACTCAGTGTATTAATTAATTTTCTAAGAATGACGTTATTGTCCTATAAAAATTTGGATAAGTTTCTTTTAGATATTTAGCATTCACTACCCAGTTTATAAGTAAGAGTTCCAATACCTGGGCAAAATCACTATTTAACTCCGTCAAATCATTTGGCGTGAGCTTAACGTAATCGCCTCGTAATCTAAATTCATCCATTAAGTGTAGAAGCTCCCACAACAGATCAGAGAAGTACTCGTGGTCATATAACATTGGATTTGAAGAAAGGATCAAGATGTCTGTCTTTGATGCTATGATTACATCGCTGATTATTGTATAAATCCCCATATCAGCATTGACAGTAAGACCACTATTCTTGATGGCGGTGATTTTATCCGAATCAGATAACTCTGTGTCATTTATTGTGTGAAGTAGTTCTTCATCTATATTGGATACAAGAGCAAGCATACTCATAAGCTCAAAACCTATATCGCTAAAGAATGTGCTCGTTAACATTCGCGTCTTTTGACGACTGTCACGCTTATTATTGATATCGAGGAGCTCCCCGACTACAACAGTTGTAATTGCAATACTTATAGGTATGAATGCCATATCTTGAAATATATAGAACTCTGTATTTCTCACATCCTTAAATATGAGAATCTGCATTCCATATATACAAGCGGATATTGCGAGCAGTACCGATATGATAATAATATTTTTCTTATTGAACATAATATCCTCCCGCTTATAACACCCAATGTACAACTATACTTATGTTAACACTAATCTCTTCTATACTAATTTATCATATAAATGGTTCGTTTTATCTTTTACCGTAGTATCTTTTGATAAAAAATCACTTAAAGCCCTATTAAATTTCCTATAGTTCCAGCGTGCAACAGTATGTTTTCCAGGAATAAATTCAAGCTGTGCATCGGGTATGTGCTCAGCAATAAACTTTGTATGACTTCCATACATTAAGTCAAATGTACCCGCAATAACAAGCGTTTTAGACTTTATTCCCTTTAGCTCATCTGCACTTACTACCGGTTCATTCTTCATTAGTTCAAGCCTCTCAGCTCTAAGCCTCCTCTTTTCAAGGCTCACGCTAAATGTAGCATTGATGAGCTCGAGCAGTTCAATTCCAATACGAACAGTAAATCTAAGTGCCCTATACTTGATATTCGCTCCGTTAAGTATGAGCTTATCAACACGTTCTGGATAATCTATAGCGAAACGAATTGCGACATTTGCTCCATCTGAGAAACCAAGGATATGCGCTTTCTTAATATCATGCATATCCATAAAGATTCTTAGATCTTCAGAGAACTGCAAAATTGTGAGAGGCTTATCACCACGCGGAGTCCTCCCGTGACCTCTCGAATCAACAGCTATAACCCTATATTTAGTTGAAAAATAGTTAATCTGGTGATAAAAGTAGCTGCTATCTAAACCATTTCCATGAAGCATAATCAGCACTTCACCTTCACCTTTTTCTATATAGTTATGCTTAATCATGATATTTACATTGTATCAAACTAGTTTTGTTTTTGAATATCATTTTAGTGAATTTTTTGAATAAAATTAAACGTATTTTCACATTTGACTCAAGCAAACAACAAGTGAACTCTACCAGATGCATTGATGGTGCGCTATAATTAAATTATGAAGAATAAGTATTTGCTAAGAATGGCTATCTCGATGGTGGGTTCGGTCATTTTATTTATGTTTGTCGTTAATAATTCCTGGATGTATAAATCTCCAGTCGCAAAAGTCCTTGCTGTCCATAACAATGGTAATAAGCAGTCTATTGAACTGCGCCTTGAAAATGGCAGTGATAAAGGAAAGACTGTCTATGTAAAAAATAAGTACGATAAATCGCAGGTTTACGACGAGAGATACTTTAAGCACGACTACGTATTTCTTAATGATGAATATACAGGTATAACAGGAGTAAAAAGAGACTACTGGGTTGCGGCTATATTCTTAATCTTGCTTTCTGCTCTGATCACAGTTGGCGGAAAAAGAGGTGCTTACACATCAATATGTATCCTCGGTAATATAGCGCTTTTTGGTATTATTATCTATATGAATATGCGCGGCGTCGATATTCTCTATATGACAATTGCTGGTACTGTGGTATTTACATTCTTCGTACTACTTGTGGTAGACGGATTGTCTCATAGGATGATGCTTTCCTTTGCCGCAGCATTACTAACTACCCTGTTACTCTCTAGTCTTGTCATGCTTCTGATATGGAATACCGATATTGATTATGATTTTCTTCACTTCTTGCCTGAGCCATTCACAACTACAGATGCAAATCATTTTTTCCTAGCTCAGATAATAATCGGTTGTCTAGGAGCTGTAATTGATGTATCAGTTACCATTACAGCAGCTTGCATGGAGCTCATCGAACGGACGCCTAACATCAGTAATAAATCGCTTCTTAAGTCAGTGCGAGAGGTTGCAGATGATATAAATGGAACCATGATAAGTGTCGTTCTTCTAACGAATATCGCCTCTACCCTTCCGATATTCTTGATTTCAATGTCCAATGAAATAGGTTTTAGAACGGTAGTAAACCACGACGCATATTTTTATATAGTTCGTTCACTTACCGGAATGCTCTCTATAGTTGTTGCCATACTTGTCTCAACATTCGTCACCTCTCTTGTAGCTAGAAAGGAGCTTAAACATGATTAAAGTTCTTATCATTGTATTCGTACTCCTCTCTCTCCTTGCAGGAGGTGATCGAACTGCCAAATCACTTATGACAACTGCAATTAATGTAACAATATTCGCCGTGCTCATAGAACTCATCTATCTTGGATTCAACATCGTGTTTACAACGGCCATCGCTGCTATTCTAATTACGGCTACGACAGTTTTTTACCAGAATGAGAACAATATCAAGACAGTGTCTGCATTTATTTCAGTTGTTATAGTTCTTGTTCTGTCCTCATTCTTTATAGCTTTTATCATAACACATGCTCATCTTCAGGGTTTTGGAATAGTCGGTGATGTCAAAATACAACCTTCAAATGGATACGAGGAAGACATCGGAATTAATATGAGATTAGTTCAGGTAGCAGTCTTTATAGTTATTCTTATTGGTGGATTGATAGATACTGCCGTAGCAATATGTTCAGGGACTTATGAGATTATAAGGCATAATCCTAATGCAAACCGTTCAGAAATCATTGAGTCAGGCATGAACATCGGTTGCAAGATACTAAGCTCTAATGTTAATACACTATTTTTTATATTTGCAGGAGAGTTCATGATTATGTGCATTAGTTTCCTAAAATTCTACTCTTGGGGCACATTAATCAACTCTAAAGATTTTACCCAAGAGCTCATTGCAATTATGATCAGTGCAATAGGAACGGTTGTAATAATCCCTATTTCTTCATATGTTGCTTCTCGGTTCATGTTCCATAGGAATGTAGCGGATTAGCGAGTGCGTGTATTTACATTTATTAACACTCATGTAAAATAAATATATGGAGACTAAGATTAAACGTAACAAAATTCAATTATCAGACCATTTCACTTATTTTAAGTTGATAAGATTCGTCCTTCCTTCTATAGGTATGATGGTATTCACTTCAGTTTATGGAATAGTAGATGGTCTTTTTGTGTCTAATGTTGTAGGAAAGACGGCTTTCGCTTCTATAAATCTCGTCATGCCAGTCGAAATGATTGTAGGTGCGATAGGATTCATGATTGGTACTGGTGGAGCAGCACTTGTAGCTAAGACTCTCGGTGAACAGCGAAGAGGCCGCGCAAATCAATATTTTTCTATGCTTATAGGCGCTACCACGATAGCAGGAATTTTTATATGCATCTTAGCGTATGTGTTTATGGAGAATATATGTTTAGCACTCGGTGCTGACTCTAGCATGATAAGTGACTGCGTTACATATGGAAGAATAAGCATGTACTTTAATGTATTCTTCATGCTACAAAACTGCTTTCAGGATTTTCTAATCGTTGCTGAAAAGCCTCATCTTGGACTTCTATGTACTGTAATCGCGGGACTCTCTAATATCGTGCTTGACGCACTATTTATATATGTGTTTAAAATGGGTGTTGCAGGTGCTGCTATTGCTACAGGCATTAGCGAAGCTGTAGGTGCGATTATACCTATAATTTACTTCATCAAACCTAACTCCAGTCTTTTGAGTCTCGTAAGATGTAAACTTGAAATTAAGCCTATCCTTAAAGCTTGTAGCAACGGAATTTCGGAAATGGTTACGAGCATCACTTCTTCATTTGTAAGTATGTTTTATAATGTACAGCTTATTAAATACGTAGGCTCTGATGGTGTTGCTGCTTATGGCGTTCTAATGTACGTGTTATTTATATTTGCAGCGATTTACATCGGTTACTCTATGGGCTGTGCTCCTATCATTGGTTATCATTATGGTGCTAAAAATCCAAGTGAATTACGAAATATACTTAATAAGAGCTTCAAGCTATTAACATTCACAGGATTCGTAATGCTGATCGTCGGAGAGGTATTTGCTAGACCACTTTCAAGCTTATTTGTCGGTTACGATGTTACGCTAACGAATATGACTGTTCATGCTATGAGAATCACCACTATATGCTTTGTGATTCTTGGCATCAATGTGTTTACTTCATCATTCTTTACCGCACTAAGTAACGGATGGCTTTCAGCGATAATATCGTTCCTTAGAACTTTCGTATTTAAGCTTTCGTTTGTGATTTTCTTACCTGTGATAATGGGGATTGAAGGTATCTGGTGGTCAAATCCACTTTCAGAGATCGTAGCATTTATAATTTCAGTCGTTTCCTTATCATTAATGCGTAAACGATACGACTATTAGATTTAAAATTAAGTTGAACAAACAACAATCCTGGTCTACAGAATACTGTATGACCAGGATTGTTTTAGTTTAGATAATATAGTTAAGCATATCATCTATAATTTACTTTGAGTGTTAGTAGCGTATTCTCTACTTCTCGTTGCTCTTTCTTCTAGCATAAACTGTAACAGCAGCGAGCATTGTAGCAACAAGTATACTTAGTGAGTATAAAATTACTGAGCTTGAGTCACCAGTCTTAACTACTCTGCTAGTTGACTTTCCATGCTTTGTAGCCTTTGCAACATGGCCTTGATTTGACCTGTGAGCAGAAGCATTATTAATTGCTGATGAGTTTGCTGGCTTCTTATTTGCAAAGAAGAAGTTCGAGAAATGATCAGCTTCAAACTCAATCTTCTTTCCATCGATAATCTTGAAGTCCTTGATTTCCTCAAGCTGCTTATTTCCCTTATCGTGGAGGATAACAAGCTTTTCAGGATCTACCTTCTTAAGCTCAAGATGAACTTTAACCTTCTTACCAGCCTCTGGCTGAACCTTGTTATCTGAACCATCTCTTAGAGAAATATCATACGCCTCATAATCATAATCGTTTAGATTATATCCAGCAACGTTATAACCGAGGAAGATTTTCTTAATAGCATGTTCAGAATCAATCTTTTTAACCTCAATATCCTTAGTCCCAGGAGCAATGATCATTTCCTTTACACTTGGATGTCTATCTGATTTAAGTTCGATAGTATAGATACCAGCTGCACCTTTTTTGAAGATTGGAGTCTCAGAACCGTCTTTACCCTTTAGCTTTCCATCGAAATTAACTGTGCCATCTGCATTAAAGATAGCCTTCATTAAATCACGGCCTTTAACTCTCTTTCCATCAATAAGAACTGTGCTGATTGATGATGCATAGTCTTCCTGTGAAAGAGCTTCTGGAAGTGTCAGCTTATTATCTACTAGTTTAACTTCACCATCATGGTACTTAGATCTCAAATTGAAAGATGCTTCGATGTCAGCAAAGTTCTCATCTTCGTAAACAACTATATATGTGCCCATTCCAGTTTTGTCTGTTTCCTTGATGGATATCTTGTTACCGGATACTGTGTAGTCCTTGCCCTGCTCAAGAGTATTTCTACCCTTGTAAATAGCTGCTATCCTATAGTTGCTTCCCTGAGGAGTCTTAACATCAGATGTTACAGTAACACCGTCCTTGAACTCAGCATCATTTATAGTAGCTCCATACTTTTCATCCAAAAGTGTCTTGCAAAGTACATTAGTGTTGATAACAAGATCAGCTTTATCTCTTACTAGATAGCGAATCTGAGTGATTCTCTTACCCTGTAGATCCTCGTGACGCTTATAATCAACTGTGTTACCGTGTGGTTCTACGAAACCCTTCTTTACAGCAAAAGAAAATTCATTTGGACGAAGCCAGATATTTTCAAGATGCTCCATACCATACTGTTTGCCATCACTAGTCTTAACGATAATTCCTTCGATTTCATCAACCTTAGGAATCTTCTTGGAATCAACGTTTACTAGGTAGTGGCCCCAAGCACGTCCAGTCTCAACTGTTACCTTTGCATCAGGATCGAGCACTTCCTGTGTGGTTGTAGCTGATAGTGTTCCATCACCATTAAGAACCTTGTACTCATAGGAAGCAGCTGCAGGATCTTCGTTTGCCTTGAAATTCTTGACAAGGTTTAGTAGAGGGTTGTTGGAAGACTTGCCTTCTTTGATTGCCTTCATCGCCTCAACATATAGACTCTTTCTGATTGCAACATTAGCATCCTTTATGCCAAGGATTTCAACGCCGTTTTCCTTTTCCTCAAAGTAAGTAGTTGGGAATCTCTTTGACTTTACCTTTGTAGCACTTGTCACTGCATCGTACTGCCCTGCACCCCTCATGCTTGCAGCCTTATCTACAGCATTCAGATCCATACTCTGAATTCCATTCCTTAGATTGTTAAGCTCACCATAGTAGAAATCAGCATATGCTAGGTTGATCTTGCCGTATATATAACCATTATCGGCTATCGCATCTATGCCTGTCTTTGAATCTGTGTTATTTCCTGGTGTTGGGTTATTATTTCCAGGATTTGGATTAGGGTTTGGATTCTCATTGTTACCAGGATTTACAGGTGTGGTTCCGCTCTCCTTAGCTTCGGCATCCTGCATCATCTTAACAGCGATTCTCTTCGCTCCCTTGAGTGAATATGTCGCACCAGTATTAGAATCAACTAATCCGTTAACAGAACTTAACGTAGCTGGCTTACCAACAAGTGTTCCTAGCTGCATTCTTGTTAAATCTACATATCCCCTGTTCATTCGATCCATATTTGCAGCAGGAGTGCACTCTATAGACTTGATAACTCCATCTTTTACTTCCATCTTAAGACTGATATCGTAACCACTCCATATAGAATGCGGATCCTCAGTTACTCTACCGGAGCCCGTATATACTTTGTCCTTAGCAACCTGGTCACCTGTAACCGCGAAAGAGTTAGCGGCACCCATACTGAACAACATACTGGACGTTAAGGCTGCGGTAAGAAGCTTCTTCGACCAATTTTTCTTCATCTACTTATTCCTCCTTAATGAATAAATACATGCAATGCAAAAGCGTGTTAAATAATACTGATGGGTTAATAAAAGAAAATTAAGTTAGTTCACTTAAACTAACCCATGAAAAATTTTAACACCATATCAGTAAAAAATCTACACATAATTTATTTAAATTTATTGCAATTTTTCAACAATTTAACTAAATATTATAATGTTATTATCCAGTCCATTTTATGACACATACTAGATTATTGTTATTTACTGTATATAAAAAGCCTGAGCAGTCAACAAAGCATAACTCCCTGTTAACGTTCAGGCTATCATCAATCATAATGATTCGAAATTCTCATATGGCATATTTATTCAATATACCCTACTATCTCTACCAGAGTCCCAAGAAATGCTGAAGAATGAGGCTAACTGTTGTTATGCCTGCCCAGCAGATTGCACCAAGAGCAAGCGGTTTTCCCCCTGTCTTTATAAGCTTCACTACATTGCTATTTAGACCTATTGCTCCCATGGCCATGACTATAAGGAATTTGCTGAGTATCTTAAGTGGTTCGAAAACACTTGCATCTACTCCGGCTGATACAACTATGGTCGTTATCAAGGAAGCAACTATAAAGTACAGCACGAACATTGGAAATGCGCGCTTTAAACTAAATGAATTTCCAGCTTCAGCTTTGCCACAAATGCTACTTTTCTTTCTCGCTGTACAAACTGCAAGTACTAGTGTAATTGGAATTATTGCAAGTGTTCTAGTAAGTTTAACGGTTACGGCTTTATCTAGTGACTGCGTTCCGAGGTGCCACATGCTGTCCCACGTAGACGCAGCTGCTGTAACCGAAGATGTATCATTTACAGCAGTTCCGGCAAAAATTCCAAATGCTTCTCCACTAGTCGTGCTCATGCCAATCATATGTCCAAATATGGGAAATATCAGCGCTGCAATAACATTAAAGAAAAATATAACCGAGATTGACTGTGCTACCTCATCATCAGTAGCATCGATTACAGGTGCTGTTGCTGCTATCGCAGACCCTCCGCATATAGAGGAACCGACTCCTACAAGCATAGCTGAATTTACATCTACCTTCATCACCTTTTGCATCATGTATGCTAGTACAAGGGATGTCAAAATTGTGCAGACAATAATCGGCAGTGACTGGGCACCAGTATCGAGGATGACTCCTAAATTAAGTCCAAATCCTAATAACACAACCGCCATCTGCAGGATATACTTTGAAGTAAACTTTATCCCCTTACCAAATCTGCCTTTATCAGTCCAAAAAAGAGTAATAACCATACCTAGAAGAATTGAAAAAACCGGTCCGCCAACAACCGGTATAAATTTACCAAGTAGCCAGGCTGGTATAGCAATCGCAAAGCAAACGATTAGTCCCGGCAATTTGGTTTTAAATGAATTCATGTAAATCTCCTCGAAATGCTGTAAATAAGCTATAAGTATACTAATAATATATCACAAACAGTCTAAAATTTCATATTTTGTGAGAGCTATTATGCCCTACCTTATCTGGGGTTGCTTCAAGCCCTACAACATTTGGATCAAGAGATATACGTCCATCTTCTAATACAAAGCAAGGAATGCCAACGCCTCCCGCTTCTTTTACGTCTTTAAAGATTTCTGCGTTGTCCTTTGAATCTCGTATCCTAAGGAACTCTTTCATCTTAAGCACATGCTCTCCTATTTCTATATACTCATATTCATCTTCTAGACCCGAGATTTGATCTAGAAGATAAGAACAATCGGGGCAAGTAATCATTCCGTAAATTTTAATCATTATACACCTCTCTTAAAATACTTTTGTCGTCCACTCAGTACAATCCCACACCTCTGTAGCCACATCCTCATAGAAAAATGGATCATGACACACCATAAAGATGCTTCCCTTGTATTCGTTAAGTGCTCTCTTTAACTCGTCTTTAGCATCTACATCTAAATGGTTCGTCGGTTCGTCGAGCACTAGCAAGTTAGAAGGTCTATTTAGAATTTTACAGAGTCTAACCTTTGCCTGTTCTCCTCCCGAAAGTACTTTAACCTTGCTCTCAATGTGCTTCGTCATAAGACCGCATTTTGCAAGAGCCGCTCGCACTTCCGCTTGTGTATAAGACGGAAATTCTTTCCATACAGCCTCAATGCAGGTACTGTCATCATCAGTTCCGTCTTCCTGTGCGAAATAGCCGATTTCAAGTCCAAAGCCCTTTTCTGAAGTTCCAGAGAGCGGACTTATAAGCCCGAGTAGGCTCTTAAGGAGCGTTGTCTTACCAATTCCATTTGCACCTGTTAGAACCACTCTACTTCCCCTCTCAAGGGAAATATTAAGCGGAGAGGATAAAGGTTCATCATATCCGATAACTAAATCCTTAGTCGTGAAAATAAATTTTCCAGGCGCCTTGGAGTACTCAAAGTGAAACTCTGGCTTAGGCTTCTCGACAATTTTCTCAATAAGCTCCATGTTATCGAGCTTTTTCTTACGTGACATAGCCATATTTCTAGTGGCAACCCTGGCTTTATTTCTATTTACAAAATCCTGAAGCTCGGCAATCTCCTGTTGCTGCCTGTTATATGCAGCTTCTCGCTGAGCCTTCTGCATTTCAAATACTTCAAGGAAATGATCGTAGTCGCCGACATATCTGTTAAGCTGCTTTTCATACATGTGATAAATTGTATTGATTACGCTATTTAGAAATGGAATCTCATGAGAGATTAGGATAAATGCGTTTTCGTAATCCTGTAGGTATCTAGTCAGCCAGGCGATATGTTCCTCGTCGAGGTAGTTGGTCGGCTCATCGAGAAGTAAAATCTCAGGCTTCTCTAGTAAAAGCTTACCAAGAAGAACCTTCGTACGCTGACCGCCTGAAAGCTCTGACACATCGCGGTCTAGCCCAAGATCAGTTAACCCTAGCGCACGTGCGACCTCACTCACTTTGGCATCGATCATATAGAAATCATGCGCAGTTAGGAGTTCCTGAAGTGTGCCAGCTTCCTCCATATAAGAATTCATAGTTTCTTCATCCACATCAGCCATCGACATATACAGCTCGGTGATACGTGATTCCATATCATATAGATAGTCAAAAGCGCTAGCTAGAACGTTTTCAATCGTCATGCCCTTCTTGAGTACGGAATGCTGATCAAGATAACCAACACGTACATTCTTGGACCACTCAATCTTGCCCTCATCTGGTTGTAAACTGCCAGTTATTATATTCATAAAAGTAGACTTTCCTTCGCCATTGGCACCGATTAAACCGACATGCTCTCCTGGAAGAAGCCTAAATGAAACATCCTCAAGAATTGCTCTATCACCGAATCCATGTGAAACGTTTGAAACAGTTAAAATACTCATTAATCTCTTTCACTCCTATATATGCAAATATAAATCTATTGTCAAAATTCACGTCTCTAAATTATACACTATCACTACTATATTGTAATGCTTAAGCTGATATTAAGATTTAGAAGTTTATGCAAAATAATAAGGGTGCCCACAGGCACCCTTATCTAATAATGCGTTGATTGTACTGCGTAGTATATCACCTTTATCAGCGATTACTTTGAAGGCGATGGAGTTGGCTCACAAACTGCTGTATAGTGTACCTTTCTCGCTTTGAAAGTCTCATCCTTAAACAGGTTCATGAGTCTACCTTCGTTCTCAAAGATATCCTGACCATGTAATGCTTTTCCAGATAGAATATCGTGAGCATGATGAAGAGTAGCTGGATTGAACTTGAGTCGTAATGCTCCGTCCATCATAACGAGCTCACCCTTAAGTCCGCAAAGCTCGCACTCAGCTTCGTTGGTATCCGGGTGGATATAGAAGTTGTTACCATGACAGTGAGGACATGCACCCTTGTGTCCCTTGAAATAGTCAAGCTTATCGTTTTCTGAATCCATAATCATGAGATTTCTCTCTCTGATATCTTTCGCAGCTTCAACTAGATTCCTCCCGATTTCCTTAACGCGAGCAACCTTATCATCCTGCATGAGAACATCCTTTGACCAAGAGAAGTAATCATTATCAACAACCTTCCAGCCGGGGCTCATAGCGAGCATTGCGTGATCAGTCTCAGTACGCACAGCCCAGTCAGATCCGCCAATTCCGAGGAATGAAATCGCTCTCTGCTTAAAATATTTCATTGGTAGTGGCTCTTTGCCCTGTTCTATCATCTTTGCCTGACATCCGAGCATTAAACCAGTATCATGGCCCGGCCCCATTCTATCCATTAGGTTATGGAACATACCTGTACCACCTGACTCAAATATTGGGTCTACAACTAGTATTCCGTCTGAATCGGTCATCTTCTCATATAGTGCTGCAAAGTCGTCCTTCTGCGAACAGACCATCCCCTTGCCCATTACGAGAGCTCTTGAACAAGCGACACATCCAGTACATGGCTTGATGTTCCAGTCAAATAGATGGATAAACTCTATATCGCACCCCATCTCCTTTGCCTCTTCAAGTGCAACGCGACACATAGTGTCATTATTACCGTTCTTTGTTCCTAGAGAAATTCCTAAAATTTTCATACTCAATCCCCCAACATTTACCATAAATCATCCATTTATAAGCACTTGTTAAAAACAAAACACTGCTTACAACTAGATATTACAATAGGAGGATTCATTTGTATAATTGATATATACACATAAGTATCATAACTGTTATGTTATGAACTACTAGCCTATAAACCCATTACTTTTAGTCCATATCAGCTTCGATTTACGTTTAACTACATTAAACTCCCTTTTATATCTTTCAAGATTAAATTCATCTTGTGGTATGTTGTAAATAAGAACCTCTCTTTCCTTATACCTCTCCCATGCATCTGATGACATATAATAAACTTCCTCTATATTAGCTAACTTTTCTTCACCATTCTTATCTTCATACGAATATTCCCGATTTGGTCCTTTCCAAATTACTCGGTCAGAATAACTGCTATCGTTACTAGTTCTATGTGTTCGATTCAAAACTATAATTAGTGATTTTCCGTCAGTTGAGATTACCTGATTAACGTCTCGATACTTCTCACTAGTTTGCATACTATCTTTTACCCACTTTATTTTCGCCTCTTTGTATGGCATATAAATCCTGTGATTATCGTAGTAATCCCAAGCACCTACAGCTACGATCGCTGTAAATATGACCGATATCAAAACTGTTATCTGTATCTTAAAGCTTATCCTCTTCCGTATTTTATTAAGGGAATCATAGATACTTTTATTTTCAATTTGGTTAACTGCACAGCTATGCACTTCATCTCCTGATAGTTTTTTTAGCTCATCCCTACAGCTTTCACATTGTTCTATATGTTCATCAACTAAATTCTTGCTATCATTAGACAGCATATCTTCGACATATAAAGGCAGTAAGTCTCTAATCACATCACAGCTTATCTTCATTTTAAGACCTCCAAACTATCCATTATCTTTAAACGACTTCTGTGGTAAGTAACGCGTGCCCATCCATCAGATTTACCAAACAGTGTCCCTATGTCACTAAATGATAAATCGGCATAAACTCTAAGCATAAAAACTTCTTTATAGGGTTCCTCTAAAGCATGGATTGCGGCTCTTAATTCCTCTGACTGTTCTTTGCTTAGGATAGCGCTCTCAACACTTTCATCCACAAGGTTATCTGATTCATCGAATTTAAACTCACAGAGACGATTATTCTTATTGAGATAAGAGAAATAGATATTCTTAGCAATTTGACAAAGCCACACCCTGGCACTCGCTTCTCCGCGGAATGAATCAAGTTTTTTGAGCGCTCTAAAGAACGTCTCCTGTGTAATCTCTTCGGCAAGCAAGGAGTCTTTACACATAGAGAAAATGTATCTATAGACCGAGGTGAAATATTCACGATATAGCTGGTCTAAATCCATCATATCCTCCTTTAGTATTTGCGTTTCTATATATAAGACTCTGCTTAATCTAAAACGTTACAAGATACTCTCTTATATTTTAACTATATTGAAATAAAAAAAGAAAGTCCATGAGTATAACACCAACTTTCTTAGAATATGTGAAAAATATTTAATTAGCTTAGCTTTTATCCTTTAAGCTCTTCAAGTAGCTGCATTACTGTCTTGTTAAGTGCAGGATGGCGGAGATGAGGTGCAATCTGAGCTAATGGAACTAGCACAAAGTCTCGCTTATGCATCTCGATATGAGGAATAGTAAGGTTCTCTTCCTCCACTATATAGTCATCATACATGATGATATCGAGATCCAGTGTCCTTGGTCCCCAGTGCACCTTCCTCTCGCGATGTGCCTCAAGTTCAATTCGCTGTAGCTCGCTAAGGAGCTCTTTAGGAGATAGTAGCGTATCAACTTGCAGCGCTCCATTTAAGAAATCATCCTGCTCAACACCACCATAAGGCTCTGTTTTAATATATTCAGATACTTTATTAACTCTGCACCCTTCGATTTCTACTATACTCTTAACTCCAAAGTCAAGGTATGCCTTTTTGTCACCCAAATTTGATCCGATAGCTATGTAAGCATTGTGCCAGAAGCGCTCAATCTTGACAGAAGCCTCTCTAAGAGGGAGCCCAATCGGAGCCCATGGCTTCTTAATCTCAACAGAGACACCCTTCGCCATATCATATCGGAGCAGCATTGCCTCAGCTAACTCTTCAGCAGCAGTTTCAAGAAGCTTCACGGTATGAGTTTTAGTGTATTCGGTGACAAATGATGCTACATCACCATAGTTAATCGAGTCCTCTAGCTGATCAGTCTTCCCTGCAATTCTAGTATCCATATATAGCTTTATTGTAAATACGAACTTCTGCCCTAAAGTATTCTCTTCAGGGAAAACCCCATGATTTGCAAAGACTTCAAGGTCAGTTATTTTAATCTCATCGTACATTTTCCGTCTCCTCGCGTACGTTCAAGCTTTGAAAATTATCGGTCAGCAAGTAGTATTTGTGAACCTATCCTAGATATGCTCCCTGAGAATTGCCTGCATAGTCTTCATCGCACGATAATTCTCTTTAACATCATGAACTCTAAATATAGACGCACCCTTAGCCACACCGTAAACAGTAGTTGCAACTGTTGCCTCAACTCTCTCTTCAACAGGAAGGTCAAGAATCAGCCCGAGAGTAGACTTTCTAGAAGTTCCGAGCAGAATCGGTAGCTCTAACTCCTTCATCTTGTCTAGGTGATGCATAGCTATAAGATTGTGTTCGGGTTTCTTACCAAAACCAAATCCAGGATCCATTACAATCTTATCCATGCTTACGCCGTGAGCCTTAGCGATATCGATACAACCACGCATATCATCTAACCACTCTTTAACAAAATCAGTGTATTCGGTATTATTTCTATTGTGCATGAGGCAAACTGGGACATCATACTTTGCTACTGCCTCAGCTACCTTCTCATCATACTTAAATCCCCATATATCATTAACCATATCAGCTCCGCATTCAAGAGCAGCCAGAACAACTGAGCCCTTGTAACTATCGATAGATACCGGAACATCAAAATGCTCTTTGACAGCTCTTATTACAGGCACGATTCTCTCGATCTCTTCCTGCTCCGTAATCTGAATGTGTCCAGGTCTAGTCGACTCACCGCCGATATCAATAATTGCAGCACCTTCATGAATCATCTCTTCAACGTGACGCAGCGCACTGTCCATGTCGTTCCACTTGCCTCCGTCAGAAAATGAATCGGGAGTGAAGTTAAGAATTCCCATGATGTAACAGTCGTTTTTTAAATCAAAGTTTTTATTTCCAATTTTCATTTTATTCCTTATCCTTTCCACATAACTATTGTGGAATTACACTATTAACCCAATTAGTACTTGATGTTCATATTCTTCTTATCATCAGGCCACTTACAGGTATCGCGTGCATCACAGCTCAAGCATAGACGTGACTCCTTATCCGCACGTTTAATTACGTATGATAGTCTCTCTATTAATCCGCTAGCCTCTTCTGGTACATAATGACCTCGATGATCACGAATTGCAGTAATTATCGCTTCTCGCTCCTTTTCGCTGTATGATGACCTCTTTAAAATTTCCTCTGCGATACTAGCACCCGCTTCGTCATGAGAAATACCATCAGTATACTCCTTACTTCGTCCAATATCGTGAAGTAGTGCTGCAGCGTAGATGACATCCTTCTGTATACATAAAGCCTCTTCAACCGAAAGAATATACGCTATACGAGCCACGTCCATCAGATGAGTAAAATCATGCCTACAGTAAATTCTGCCACTTTCAGCGGCTTCTATCTCTTCCATACAAGTCAGCCATAGTTCGTCATGATAAATATCCTGAAAGCGGTCTATAAACCCTCTCTCATGCGGAAAAGCTACATCAATCGTGTTCATATTTTTTACAGAATAAGCCATTTAATCTACTACCTATGCTCTAACATTCTAAAGAATGTATTTTGTAGGCATTCGTCGTTCTCGAAGCTTCCGCGCGCCATAACCGTAACTGTCTTGGTTCCTGGTTTCTTGATTCCGCGCATAGTCATACACATATGTTCAGCCTCAATCATAACCATAACACCCTTTGGATTTAACTCCTCCATGAATGCATCAGCTATCTGCGCTGTCATTCTCTCCTGAAGCTGCAGTCTCTTGGCAAATACCTCAACCGTTCTAGCCATCTTACTGAGTCCAATTACCTCGCCGTCAGGTATATATGCGATGGCAACTCGTCCATAAAACGGGAGCATGTGATGTTCGCATAGTGAGTAAAACTCTATGTCCTTTTCAAGAACTATGTCATTGTTCTCAACGTCAAAGCGCTTCGCTAGGTGTGTGCTAGCAGAATCAGTATATCCACCTGCTAACTCTTCATACATTTTGGCAACACGTTCAGGAGTCTCGAGCAATCCCTCTCTTGTGACATCCTCACCAATTCCATCGAGTATGAGCCTCACACCCTCCATGATTTTTTCTCTATCCATTGTTCGTCTCCCTTGTTTCTATAATCCTTTTTACATCCCCCAGGAACGATAGTGACCCGCACACTAGTATCACGTCATCCCTACTAGCGTATTCATACGCTTTATCAATTCCCTGATAAATGCTATCCGATGCCTCGACATGCTTAGAATAAGCACGGGCTTTTTCAGCGAGCTCTCGTGCAGGCATAGCCCTATCGTTATTCGGCGTCTCAACAGTTATAACCTGCTTTGATAACGGTACTAAGTGCGAGAGCAGCTTATCGTACTCCTTATCTTTAAATACACCTATAACCAGTATAACTTTCTTATCCCCAAAATACTGGCGAATTGACGATTCAAGTGCAATAGCTGCGCCCTCGTTATGTGCACCGTCGATGATTACAGTTGGGTCCTTTGCTAGTTCCGTAAATCGTCCAACCCACCTTGCAGCTCTTAATCCATCGTATATCGCTTCATCTGGTATAAGGACTCCTTTATCCCTTAATGCCTCTACCGCAAGTAGAGCGAGCGAGGCATTGCTGAATTGGTGCGTTCCTGCAAGCGATATGGTCACGTTATCCCACGTGCGATAATTAAAGCGTTGTTCTCCAATTCCATATGAAATCGGTTCAATAGCAGCTTCATCAACTACTCTGAGTTCAGATCCAAGTTCAGCGCACTTAGCAGCTAGCACATTTTCAGCATCAGCATGCTGCTTAGCGCTTACCGCTATGGTATCAGGCTTTATTATGCCAGCTTTCTCACCGGCGATTTCCCTAATAGTCTCTCCAAGAAATGCCATGTGGTCCTTAGAAATTGGTGTTATCACTTCAACGAGGGTTGTACCTACGACATTCGTCGCATCCTCTCTACCGCCTAGTCCAGTCTCTAATACTACAAAGTCGCATCCTCTGCTCTTGAAATATAACATAGCAAGAGCCGTTTCAGCTTCGAATAGCGTCGGTGAATTAAGCCCATCCACCACCATGCTGCTAATCGCTTCGGCTATCTCTGTAGTATGGCGTGCGAGCTCATCATCTGCGATATGAACCCCATTCACCTGAAACTGCTCGCCGTATTCAAAAAGCCACGGAGAGAAGTAGCACCCCGTGGTATATCCTGCTTGAATTAAGATACTGGATAGATACGAGAGAATCGACCCTTTGCCATTGGTGCCAGCGACATGAATAAACTTTAGCTCATCTTGTGGATCACCCAGTCTGTGGAGTAGCTCGCGCATACTGTCCAGGCCAAGTACACTTCCGTATCTAGATAGTTCATCCAGATATACTCTTGACTCCTTGTAATTCATTTATTGCTCCTAACTTGTTTTAACTCCATATATTTTAATGCAGTTAGTGAATACTATCAAGTGATATTCGAAACACAAAAAACCTCCCTGTTCAAAACAGAGAGGTTCTGCATCAGCATTAAGCTGTCAAAATTATTTTACTATCTTGTAGTAGGTTCGTGATGTCATCTTAAATATCACAAAATATATCACGAAGAATACACCGATTACCAAGCCGAAGTATGTTCCATACTGCGTAAATTGGTTTACTCCGAACATCTTTAATAGTTGATATACAATCTTAGATGCCACCATACAGTGTACAATCGCTACCATAAGCGGTGCGTATAACATCCATACAATCTGAGAAGCCCCTGTTCTTTTAATTAGATTATCACTAAGTCCTATCTTCTTCATTATCTGATACTTTTCTCGGTCTTCATAACCTTCGCTTATTTGCTTGTAGTAGATTACGAGGATGGTTCCCGTTAAAAAGATTATGCCGATAAGTACTCCGAGAAATAGGAATCCGCCGTTTAGTTCGTATAAACCTTTTAGTGCCTCTACTCTACTTTCAAGAGTGTAACCATTATCATTCTTTAGCTTGCTTAGACTGCTATCATACGAGTTCTTATTTATACCAGAGACATTCCATTCCATGCTGCACTTTATCGAAGAATTTTCCATATTTTTATTTTGGATATTATACGTCTTCAGTACAGAAGCTATATACTGCATAGTAGATAAATCTTTTACAACAAGTGTATAACTATCTACATTTGCACTAGAGAGGATTTTATTATCGATTTCCCTAACTTTAAACGTGCGGTCTCCGATTTTTAGGCTACTCATATTGAGAGCACCTTTTCTATTCGAAGTCATTAGCACTTCGTCATCTTTAAGAGAAATATTTTTGTTTAGCTTTTTATTATAACTATCAAGGTCATATGTGAACATGAAATACGGCGATGTTTTCGCATCTCTCGTATATGTCTCAAATGAATTCCCGTTTTTTGCTACAGCAGGATTCATGCTGAGCTCTATAAAAGAGTCCTTTATCTTCGCTTTACCTGTAACAGTCTGACTCACTCTGTTTTCAAGATTTTTCTGAATATCTTTGAAGTTATTCTCGTATACAGCAGTATCACTTGTTAGAATGTAATCTCTTGAAAATGCGATAAAGCTATCTCCATTTTTCTGGATATTAGAATAGATCGTTGCCGTAGCTGATAGCGTGATGATAATACCAACACTCATAACAGCTATACTTGCGAGGGATACTGCATTGCTCTTCATCCTATAAAGTAGACCACTGACACCGAGAAACTTCTCTGGCTTAAAGTAACTTTTTCTTCTTCTCTGCATCTTCAATATAATAATTGAAAATGAGATGAATAATAGATATGTAGCCGCTATAACCAGTAGTGATGCGATGAAGAAATTAACTAGTGAGGAAAGCGTTCCTTCTGTCGTTAGAGCAACTCCATATCCACCGCATAGAGCTGCTAATCCTATAATTGTTAAAAAAAATCTTGATTTTGGTTCACCTTCGCCACTATGTTGTTTTCCTAGCAGCTGCACTGGTGTCGTCATATATATTCTATAACTGCTTCTTGCGATAGTTATGAAATATAAGCCAAGCATCGTAATAGAGCATACAATCATCGCAGTTATACTGAATGGATAATCCATGATTCTGCCCGTTACATCATGCATTAATCTATTGAGTCCCAAAAATGAAATCTGTCCAAAAATGTAACCTCCCACCATACCGAGTATCGCTATGATTGAGAATAATACGAAGAACTCAATGCTTATGATTTTACGAATGTGCTTCTTCTCAAGGCCAAGAATTGCATATAAAGCAAACTCTTTATTGCGCTTTTTTAGTAAAAAATTAGTCGTGTACATTACGAAAATAATTGTAAAAAGTCCAACTACCACAGCACCCATAGTGATAAGTTCGGGAAGAGTTTTATGTCTCGTCTGAACATACTTATTATTGATAAGTGATATCATGATGTTGAAAAGCATGAGCATAATTCCAGATGATAATACAAATGGTATCTCCAAAATTCTGTTTGCCTTTAAATTTTGAAAGGCAAACTTTCTTGCCATCGAAAACGTCATTAGTTATCACCTCGATTCAGCATGAATTGAGCCTGATTTATACGCTCCATGAACGCCTCTTGTCTTTCGTTCTCACCTCGATAGATTTCGTGATAAACGATGCCGTCCTTTATAAAAAGTACCCTTTTTGCATAAGATGATGCTCTAAGTGAATGAGTAACCATGATGATGGTCTGTCCAGCTTCATTTATCTTGCAGAACATCTTAAGAAGGCTTTCTGATGACTGCGAATCTAGTGCGCCAGTCGGTTCGTCAGCAAGAAGGAGTGCGGGATTAGTTATTACTCCCCTAGCAACTGCGATTCTTTGCTTCTGTCCGCCTGAGACTTCATAAGGGTATTTTTCAAGAAGCTCGCCGATTCCAAGAGCGGATTTGAGTTTACTTAGTCTGTCCTTCATAACGGCTTCTTTTTCATTAGATAGAACAAGTGGAAGAAATATATTATCCCTATTATTGAATTGATCTAGCAAGTTAAAGTCTTGGAATACGAAGCCTAATTCTCTTCTACGAAAATCGGATATCTCGCTGTCCTTAAGGAGACTTGTATCTTGTCCATTTAAAATTACTGATCCTGAGGTTGCTCTATCGAGAGTTGCAATTATATTTAGCAGCGTAGTTTTTCCTGCACCTGATTCACCCATTATGGAAATGAATTCGCCACTATCGACCGAGAAATTTACGCCCTTTAGAGCCTCTGTTGTCACTTTTCTAGTTTTATACGTTTTCTTTACGTCTTTTAATTCTAAGATTGCCATATCTTTAGTCACTCCTTTTTCTTTATGCTCTAATTTTACATATCGTAATCAATCGCTGCATTTATCTAATATGACAATCGATAATAACAACCTTACAATTCTGAAAGATTAGTTTGAAGGAAATCTAATCGAGAACACACTCCCGACATTCAAGGTCGACTGAGCATTTACTTTGACGTTAATTACATTCGCAATAGTTTTGACTAGATATAAACCGAGACCGCTGGATTTTTCATTAATTCTTCCGTTAAATCCAGAATAACCTCTGTCAAATATTTTACTTAGATCCTCTGAGCGTATTCCAATTCCAGTATCACGGATTTTAAGTGTATTTGAATCCTCTTCAAAAGTTATCTGTATAGTTCCTGATTCGGTATATTTAATCGCATTTGCTAGAATCTGTTCAATCAATATCGATAGCCACTTGGTGTCTGAAATAACATTAGCTGAAATATGATTGTAATCTAAGGATATGTGTTTCTCAATGAACAGCATCGAGTACTTCTTAAGTATGCTCTTGATTAGAGAGTCTAGGCTAATGGATGTGATATCCATATCTGCATCCCTATCCATCAGTTTCAGATAGTTTATGGCCATGTTAGTATATTCTTCGATATAAAACATCTGTTCTTTAAGTTTATTCTTATCTTCAAACTCGCTCTTTTGTAATATTAAATTTGAAACAGTTATGGGTGTCTTAATCTGATGAACCCATAGCAAAAAATATTCTTCTAGCTCACGTCGATCAACAGTTGCTTGATTAAGTAGCTTTCTGTTTTCTATTTCAAGCTCCTTCGATGTTATCTTGTAATTTTCTTGTCTTGTATAGTTTGTCCATTCGATAAAAAGGAATATCGCACTGATAAAAGCAATACCTTTTACTCCAAGCCAAAAGTATTCTCGATTAAAATTTGCAAACGAAAAGACAATCCCAAACACACCTGTTGTGTATAGCACTGTTACGATGATCTTATATTCATTTTTTAAAAAATCGATTACTTTACTCATATTCTCTCTACCTTAGGAAATACCCAATACCCTTTTTTGTTTGAATTAAATCTTCAAAGCCAATCCCGTTTAACTTTTTTCTTAGCCTCGTCATATTTACCGCAAGTGTATTGTCATCTATGAAGTCATCACCTTGCCAGCAGTGATTAATTATATCTTCTCTCTTTGCTATCTGTCCTTTCATATTAAACAAACTTTCAAGTATCAGTAGCTCTGTTCTAGTCAGTTCAACTGTGACGTCCTTACCTTCAAGCAGTGCAGCTGACAGATTTAAAGTCAGTTCTCTATATGTTATCTTTTCGGAATCCACCGTGTAATCATAAGCTCTTCTCAGTACAGCCTGTATCTTAGCCCTGGTGACTGCAATATCAATAGGCTTTGTAATATAATCATCCGCCCCAAACTGAATCGCTTGAATCATATCCATCGATTCTGAATGAGATGAAATGAAAATTATAGGAACATTAGATTCTTGTCTTATCCTTTGCGTCCAATAAAACCCATTATACTGTGGAAGCGTAATATCCATTAGAACTAAATCTGGCTCAAACTCTTTAAAATCATCATATACATCATTAAAGTTATCAATCCCACGAGTCTCGTATCCCCACTGGGAAAGTTCTTCGCTTATGATTGAACTGATGTTTTTATCATCTTCCACAATTAATATTCTAAACATGCTTTATACTCCTATTATCATGAGATATCTATTCTTGAGACATATTTGCACTATATTCATGCTTTCATAATAAAAAATAGCCCTGTAGTCGTATAATTTCAAGGGCTATATCATTAAGTTCTTTTTTTAATTCTTGCTTATTTAAGCGCATTAACAGGACACACCTTAACGCACTCCATACAGAGTATGCACTCTGTACCATTCGCCCTTTTTCTGGAATTGTCCGTCATCTCGACATCCATCGGGCAAACCTTCTTGCATTTGCCACATGATATGCACTTATCAGTATCACACTTGATTCGAACTAGTGAGTAGTAGCTCATCGGTTTCATGAACACCGTTATCGGACAGACGTACTTACAAAATGCTCGGTTATCCTTAAATGCAAAAGCCATACCTATTCCAACTGCGTAATATAACGCATTTCCGATTATAAACGCAAAGAACATTATTCGTTCGATGTTACCTACTTTAGCTAGAAATAACGCCGCTACGAAGAAAAACGCTGCTACAAAGGTAAAGTATCTAATCCATCCTACCCTTTTCCTTCGTGGTCTAGACGGCACTTTATACGGCAAGAAGTCTAACACCATTGCGGTCCAGCACGCATAACCACACCAGCCTCTACCGAATATAAGAGGTCCGAAGATCTTCGCCACAGCATAGTGAATCGTAGCTGCCTCGAACACGCCGGTGAACAAGTAGTACCAGAAGCCTTCTATTTGCATATTCTCGTTATTTATGAGTCCAAGATAGATGAGCATATATAGTCCGATTAGTAGCTGCACAATACGCCTTGCGTGTTTATACCTACATATAAATAACATCTGCCCTATGAATATAGAAATACCGATATAGCTGAAATTGAGAAGATAAAACAAATTGTCTTTAGCGAGCCACAGCGTCACGGCTATCGTCTCAAATGTTATCAGCATCAGCACTGGTAGCCAGTATTTTTTCATCTCTTACCCCTTTGTGCCTTCATATAATTTAAAATGACGTTACTAATGTATGATAACACTAGTAACGTCAATCTCTCAACGAGTGCATAGTCTTTTATTCAATTAATTAAAGTTATTAATGTAAAGAAAATCGTTTTAATCTTATAGAACATCTTAGCAAAGCAGTGATATAAAAGTATTATTGGAACAAGCGGCAGCGCTATTATAGCTCCTATTGCGAAACCTTCTAGTACATCATCAATCATACTTCTCATATCGTCACCTACCTATACCCAATGATATACCTTTCCGTTACCGTTTCATATTTAGTAACATATCCACCAACATATACACGCTTTGTGTTGCTAGGCTCTCCGTTTAAAAGATGTGAACGAGTATGTTCATAGCTTGGATTTCTACATCCGCAAGCACACTGTATATAAGACTCCTTCATTGGATCGTATACCTGAACAGCTTTCTGTACAGTCCTAGTTCCATAGATAGGTTCTTTAGGTTTGCTTGCCTGAGTATTAGACGAGCTTCCGCTAGAAATAGCTACACTTCCACTTTTCGCAGATGAGTTTTTCTCTGTCTTCTTCTCAGCCTTGCTAGGCTTTGAGTTCTCTACAGGCTTACTTGCCTCGCTAGAGCTAGTAGCGGATTCGCTAGAAGCAGACTCGCTAGAAACTTCTGGCTTATTTTCTTCCTTACCCTTATGAACTGCCTTTTTAGCAGGCTTCTTCTCGATAGGCTTGTTATGGTTTATTCCATATACAGCACCACCGATAATTAGTACAAGCACAAGTATGCTTGGTATAATAACCTTCTTCTTCTCATTTAAACGATTTACAAAATTTTCAAACATTTTAATTTCTCCTCGTATAGTATCTTTAGATACTTTTAGCAATTATGATAGCATATTGTTTAATGTGATCAATATGCTTTATTAAGCCCATAATATAATTATCCAAATTTCAATCAGGTAATCGTTCTGTTTTCTTCTGTTGAGCCAGAGATGGATGTTTCATAGAAAGTCTGTTCCCATGACGCGGTAAGTTAATCAAGTGGCGACTTGTTGATTTGTGACAATAAACACGCTCTATATACGACTCCTTTATCGGAGCATGTACCCAAACAACTTTCTGTAGTTTTTACTCTATAGCCCTGCGATTTGAATCAAATACTATATTTATTTTAGGTGCATTATTTTATTTTGTGTATTTCTTTTTCCAGTTCCAGTATAGAATTCATCATATTTTCAAAACTCGGATACTCACCGAAGAACATCTCAGTCATATTTTTATAATCTTCTTTAATTTCTTTTAGGCGATAATCATCAGGAATAAGTCTGATTGTTTCGGCTGTAGCTTCTTCGTATTTTGCCCATTTCCTCGGATAGAATTTCTGTTTAAACTGAACAACTTTTTCAAGAAGCTCAGGGTTCTTAAATGCTCTTTCTTTATATGGCGAATTTGCTATGCAAGCTAAATCATAATAGTGTCTTGCATATCTTTTAGGTATTGCAAGCTCTTTGGGTCTGTTCGCTTCATGATGCAAGATAGTCGCCTTCTCCCAAAAGGTTCTTTCAGGAAGAACGGTTCTCACTTCTATAAAATCTCCGTCAAAAAGCATCGGATATATCTTTTGTATATCAGGCACAACACGAACTATCTCCGACGGTGTCCATGCTGCCAATGTTCCAATCTCAAGTCTTACTGCCTGTGTTACATATGAAGACTTAAATGCTTTAGGATATTCAAACAGCACTGTTGACGGTTCACTCTCATCTATGCTTATGTGAAACTCTTCATTAAGCATATCTTTAAAATCACTATCTAACTGAGAAACGAATTCATTTTTTAGAAAATCTTCCGTCTTATGGTTGGATTCTTTATTAAATATACCTTGCTTTGTGTTGGAGCGTTCCAGCCACGGTTCATCAAATCTATATCCGATTACTCTCCAATCAAGTATTAAATCAATATCTTCAGAAAATCTTTGAATTAAATTAAAGCATTTTGAAAGACTTGTGCCACCCTTAAATGAAAAAGCATCTTTCCATTTACACTTAGAGAAGAGATAATTCAAAATAAAGCATACCCAATAATCTTTTTCAAGAATTACCTCATTTACACCGATTTTTAAAGAAGCGTTTTTGATAACTTCCTCTAAATCGTTTAGTGATATTTTTTTGTATTCAAACATATCTACGCCTCTGAGATTTTCTTAATAATGCAATATACCCATGCACTTGTGGTTTTACTATCCATTAGTAATTCCGTTTTTTCTTTTTCGGATAATTTCCCCCGTAGATAGTCAACGTGCTTTGAAGTAATTTTATCTTTTCCGATTGCCTTAATAGACTGAATTACCATTGCAGTAAGTGTTGACATTTTGGATATGTCACCATTGTTTCTATGCTTAAATTCAATTATTGCATTATCGAAACTGAAAGTGGCATATCTTCCGTCTGATATGTATGTCCACTTTGCCGGCACTTGATTAGATAAGCCTAATAAATTAAGTGCCGTATTGCCCGATGGAGCAATCGTCCAATTATATTTTCTTGCAATGGCATTCGCAACTTCATCGACTGACGGTGCTTCGTACTCTCCAATCAATTCTATATATTTCGACTTATAGTAAATTCCTTTCATAATACGGACAATCACTTTATCTTCTACCAGGCGATTTAATGTACTGCGAACCGTTTCATATCCAGCAATATCAAAAAAATCATTGGCGATGAAAACCTGTCTAGATTCGAAATTATCTATCCTATTTAATATTTCCTGCTTATAATTCAATTCCTATGCCCTCCTGCACCAAATATAATATAATATTTGGTGCAGTTTGTCGATAGTAACAAATCACACAGAGACATCTACTTAATGAATTTCCGCCTCAAAAACATCGTGTTCCTATTTATAGCCCTTTTTTCGACTTGTATTTATCAGAAAAATGTTGATATACCAGCATTATTGGAATTATCGGTAAGATTATTAATAAGCCAATATCGATATCGTCAAGTAGCTCTCTTATGCTTTCACCTACTTATATCCAATGATATACCTTTCTGTTACAGTTTCATATTTAGTAACATATCCACCAACATATACTCTTTTAACATTGCTTGGTTCGCCTTTTTCTACATGCTCACGCCAGTGTTCTCTAGTTGGGTTTTTGCACCCGCAAGCACACTGTATATAAGACTCCTTCATTGGATCATATACCTGAACAGCTTTCTGTACAGTTCTAGTTCCATAGATAGGCTCTTTAGGCTTGCTTGCCTGAGTGCTGGATGGGCTTCCGCTAGAAACAGCTACACTTCCGCTTTTCGCAGGTGAGTTTTTTTCTGCTTTCTTCTCAATCTTGCTAGGCTTTGAATTCTCTACAGGCTTACTTGCCTCGCTAGAGCTAGTAGCGGATTCGCTAGAAGCAGACTCGCTAGAAACTTCTGGCTTATTTTCTTCCTTACCCTTATGAACTGCCTTTTTAGCAGGCTTCTTCTCGATAGGCTTGTTATGGTTTATTCCATATACAGCACCACCGATAATTAGTACAAGCACAAGTATGCTTGGTATAATAACCTTCTTCTTCTCATTTAAACGATTTACAAAATTTCCAAACAATTTATTTTCTCCTTTAATTAAATAACTGTATATAATACAACACACATATAGCAATTCTAATTCATTAATTTAAGAAAACGGGAAGGTGATATATCTCACCTTCCACATCTTAGTATCTTTTAACGTGTGCTTCTCTTGCGTCTTAGCAGTTTAACAAGTGCTAGATTAGAAAGCATGAATATTAGACCTTCAGCCATCAAGTTGTTTTCATCACCTGTCTTTGGATGATTGCGATTAATTCTGCTATTCACTCTTCCTGTTCTTATATTTCCTGCTACCTGAGATGGGTGCACAACTTTCAAGCTAGTTGTAACCACTTCTCCATCTGCAAATGAAATAGCCACATTATGGTTGCCAGCAGACAGCTTATTTAGGAAACCGCTATTTAGGTTAAGTATAAGGCTTCCTTTTGCCGATGAATAGCTACTTGCATCTACTTCTACACCATCAACAGTAACCTTTGTAAAGTTGTCGAAGATTTTCTCATTCTCTACAGCATTTCTACAAGTTACTCTATATGTTGCCTGTCCATTCGAACCGAGTGTCCACACTTGGTCAGCACCTCTTGAAAGGGTATAAACAAATTCTTCAAGGTCAGTCTTTGCCATGTTGTATGAAACAAGAGCATTTTCATAATCTCTCTTTGCATTTTCTAGCACTGTCTCACTAGCATTTGCAGTTGCCTGTGCCGTAGCAAGTACAGTTTGCTTAGCTGTTACTACATTTTCTGCCGCCTTATATGCATTCTCTGCAGATACTAATTCTGGGAAATCAGCATAAGTAGCAGGATTTGTGCGTACTATTGCCTGTGCCTTTGTCAATAGAACTTCTGCTGCAGCCTTATTAGCTACCGCATCGTCATGTGCTGATGTGGCTTCTGTAACAGCATTATTAGCTGCATTTAGCAGAGTTTGAGCTGCATTTAATGACGCTGCCTTCTCCTCTACCACCGCCTTTGCATCAGTAACCTCTTTATATGCTGCTTCATCTGCCGTTAGTTTATTTGTAGCTGCTGTCACTGCAGCATCTGCATTATTCTTGTCTGTTGCTGCCTGATTAGCTGCTGTCTCTTTATTATTCTTCTCTAATGCATTAGTAGCTACATCTGCCTGTGCATCGTTATCTGCCTGCGTAGCATTAACTTCTGCTTGTGCTGCCTTAGTAGCTCTATCATTAGCTTTATCAAGTTCAGCCTGTGCTTCAGTTACCCTATCCTGAGCTTTAGAAGCATCTTCATTTAGCTGTCTAAATTCTTCCTTCGCTGCAGCAAGTTCACCTTCTCGATTTGCCTTTGCTTCCTGTGCTTGTTCTAGGCTCACCTTTGCAGCATCATATGCTGCTTTAGCATTATCTCTAGCCTGCTCTGCATCTGCTACTTTAGTAGCTACATCAGGATGAGCTACTTCATAAGCTGATACCACGTTCTGAGCATTAGTATACGCATCATTTGCATTATTGTATTTTTCAGTCGCCTTATCCAGTTCATTAGACGCATTAGTCAATGTTTTGTTAAGATTTACTATATCTGCTTTCTTTGTTTCTACTGCTTGTTTTGCTTCAGCTACCTTTTTATCTGCTGCCGCCTTTGCTGCCTGCTTCTCTACTACAGCCGCCTTTGCTGCCTTATACTCTGGCATCTCATCTTTGATTAACTTTTCAAGTTTCGCTGCTGCATCGTCAATAGCTTTCTTTTTAGTAGCTATTTGCGCTCTTAGAGCTGCTCTGAACTCGTCAGTAGTCATACCATTTCTATAAAGATTATCATTTCTACTGAAATTGATAGTATGACCACCAAGTTCTGATGTAGAGCAGCCAATAACACTATCAGAGCCGCCAGCACTTCTGATAATTAGGTAATGTCCTACTTCTTGGAAGTTTCTATTGCCAGCGTCGTACTTAGCCTTCTCTTCTTCATACCAAGCTTTAACTGCGGATTCAATTGTAGGGAAGCCAAATGCCTGACACTCGGATAGTGCATCTGGACCATCAAGATTATCATCTTTTGACTTCACAAGGGAGTGCGCATCCATATTCATGCAAAGTGCATTTGAAATCATGGAGTAAAGCATCATATCTACATTGACCTTAGCTGGAGTCTTAGCGCCCTTTGGCTGATCGTTTCTAGCGATTCTTTCGTTGACCTGATCGACCATATCCATAGCATTGAGTAGTGCTTCCGGTGAAGATAGGCTTTCGATTCTCTGCTGCCAGATTGTCTTTGTGCTTCCGTCAGAGTTCTTCTGGGTGTTGTCATTCTCATCTGTGTATGGCTTATTACCAAGAAGTTCAAAGAAATTACGAATTTTGGCATCAGTAGTGTTCCTTAACGCCTGATTCCACTGTTCTAGTGTCTTGTACGTAGACTTGGAGTTAAGGAACTCAATTCCAGCATTATTTAGAGCAAGCTTCGCTGCTTCAAGTTCTGACTTTGCATCAGCCTTAGCTTTCTCATAATTAGTCTTTGCAGTCTCTAGTGCCTGATTCGCATTGTTTAAATCATTCTCTGCCTCTGACGCTTTCTGTGTAGCATCATTCACCTTGTCCTGAAGCGTATTTAGTTCTCCATTTGCAGTATTTACTGCACTTTCAGCATCTGATTTCGCCTGAGTCTTGGTATCTTTCTCTGTAGAAGCTGCATCTTTTGCTTCTTTCTTTTTTTCTAGCTCTGTCTTTAAGGCCTGATACTCTGCCACGCTAGCAAGAGCTTCAGTATACTTTTTATTCGCTGCTTCGTAGGTTACTTTCTTTGCTGCTTCGTTGTTCTTCGCATTTTCTAAAGCTGTGTTCGCATTGTTAAGCGCATCCTGTGCGTCACTAACTTTCTGCGATGCCGCTTGCCACTCTGGCGAACCTGCAGTTAAAGCAGCCAGTTTAGCCTTTGCATCATTAAGTTCTGACTGCTTGCTTGCAACATTAGCATTAGCAGCCTGAACCTCAGCCTTTGCATCTGCTAATGTCTTTGCTGTTCCTTCTTTCTTAGAAGTTGCTTCTGTAAGATTTGCCTTCGCTGTTTCAAGGTTCTTTGTCGCCTCTGCTAACTTCTCATTAGCCTTTTTCTGTTCAGTCTTTGCTGATTCAACATCTGTCTTATCTTGTGCAAGTGTTTCTTCTGCATTAGGGTGTTTTGCTTTTGCTTCATTTAAAGCATCTTCAGCAGCAGTTTTGTCACTTACTGCCTTATTATATGCTTCTTGCTTCTCTTTCTGAATCGTCTTTGCTGCTTCGAGTTTAGTTTTAGCATTAACTTCAGTCTGAGCAGCCTCTTTAACAGCTTTTGTCTTGTCTGCTACAACATTAGCAAATAAATTGTCTGCAGTTTCTTTTGCTTCGTTATAGGCTAAAACTGATTTATCGTATGCTTTCTTCGCTGCTTCATGCTCGGCACTATTTTCTGAATGGATTGCCTTAGCATTATCCATAGCCTCTTTTGCAGCTTTCATTTCACGTTCTGCTTTATTGAGGTTTTCTTTTGCCTGAACCTTATTTTCAGGTTTTACGTGATTAGCATTAACTGTAGCTACTCCGCTTGGTACGCCAGCGGTAGTTCCTGCATTAGGTACACCATCTGCAAATACCACTGCTGGTGCTGTGGTAGTGAGCATTGACGTTGATAATGCTGCTGCAATACCAATTTTCTTGACTTGTTCCTTCTTCATACGAAATCCTCCTTTTGGTTTGGGTGATAAAATAAATTTTAAATAAACGTACAAAAAATAGCACTCAAAAAGTGCTTACCCTGACAATATAGATTAATCGAAAATTCTATCAATACATTTATACTTAGTCTATTATAATAGATCAACTTGATATCCCTTCTTTTATAAATCGCTATCACACTATTTGCTCGCATTAATTTTCTTATTAAAATATATCACATTATAATAATATTATATTGTTTTTTATAAATACAAAATTTTAAATCCCATTTGTTACTAGTACATCTTTTAAATCCTCTTTCAAAGGTTTCCGTTTTGCAGTTGCATTGGATAGGGACTTTGTTAACGCTGCACCTGCTGTTTCAAAGTCTGTTGTAATGGAAGTAGTAAGATTTTCATGTTATCTTGCATTTCTTTTAAAGCCCTATCAGATGCTCCTTTCTTTTGCGTAATAATATCCATTCCTTTTTCCACTTCATTAAATAAAGATGTTGCAACTATGGCTACGATAGTTGATGTTACATTAATGGATAGACCTTTACCAAATTCAGTAGTCTTATCTCCAACTTCTTTAATTTTATTTACAGCTTATTTCATAGAATCTAATAAGGCTGATGGTGCTTTTTTGCTCCTTCCTGAAGAGTCTTTAGGTTGTTTTCCGTTTCAATAATTTCTCTTTTCAGTGCATCATATTTATCTTTACCTAGTTCTCCATTTTCAAGCTGCACTTTTGCTTGTTCATCTGCCTCCTTTAAGGCATCTAGCTTGCTACTTGTTTCAGCGATTTCCTTTTGTAGTAAATGCTGTTTTTGAGCAAGCAACTTGGCATTAGAGGGATCAAGTTTTAATAGTCTATTTACATCTCGATACTGTGACTGCGTATTTTTTTAGTAGAGTTCACACCTTTTAAGGCTTTGTCAAGACCTGTTTTATCCCCACCAATTTCAACAGTAATTCCCTTTATTCTATTTGCCACTTGAACCTAAAAATGGGTATGAAAAAAGCCCAGATTTTTCTGAGCCATCATAAAATAAAAATTTAGTATATTCCCAAAATGACGCAATTAATAAATTGATTATCCATCGAAATAATCTTTAACCTTGCACACATTTGAATAATCACTTCATAGTAAATCTTTTCCTCATTACTTATATTCCCAACATAAAATGCTGTTGTACCTTTTGGAACAAAGATTCTCAATTGTTCTTCTGATTCAATATGT
>ERZ773007.47-NODE-47-length-55287-cov-20.324124_pt1 | contig 55287 bp, 78 predicted proteins | sample MGYA00580665_ERZ773007 | MGnify/ENA primary metagenome ERZ773007 (study PRJEB29015, sample SAMEA2738122) | human oral metagenome | biome: human oral; feature: human-associated habitat; material: saliva | place: China | collected 2167 ... | reverse complement strand
TGATTCACGTTTATGATGCGTGTGATGGAGGTTGTAGTAGGTCATGGGTGAGAGCAAGGTTCCTTTTCTTAGTCGTAATCAATACAGTGAAGTAGCTTAGTCATGCTCTCTTTTGTTAGCTGGAGCATGCCGTTTCCGTGAATGTCGGTGTTACGTACACAGATTTTGTACTCGTCAATGGCAATAAACGTAATAGCCGACGTGTTAATGATGATTTCGCCGAACGTTTGTTCGGTTAGTTTGATGAAGTGTTCAGTTGGCATTGTTTACTCGCATCCAATAAGGGAAAGTAGTTTAATTAAACTCTCTTTAGTAATAGAGAGTGCTTCATCATTGTTTGCTAATGTAACTAGGCAATAATGCTTGTCGATGTCTACAATCATGTTTATGTTAACAAAGTGTTCGTGGTAGTTTGTGTCGATAAGTTTAGTGAATGTTATGGTTGGCATAAGGGGTTCCTTTCTAGTCGCAAATAATAAGACCGTTACACAGATTCATAAGCTGTGCAAATTGACGAGCGTCTTTCTCTGGGTCAAAAGCATCGATATGGTCAACACCTCTAACCGCAGTACCACGCGCGTATTTCTTTGCGAACTCAATATTGTTATCGGTTGCATCGAAATATTGCATGTTGAGTACGCGCATGTCTGGATTGTCGCCATCATCATTGTCATACCACATGAATACAACAATCTTGCTGTCTGGTACGATTACCGCAGCCATTTTGACCGTCTTAACAATCTCTACAACCATCGTGTTTGCAGGAACCTGGATGCATGAAATTCCTGTTCTGGAATCTCGCACCTCGTTTGGAACATAACAATCTTCTGCAAGATAGCGCTCAATATCTGGGTAAATTGTTTTGAATTCTACTAGGTCGGTGTTTGTCATAATCATATCCTGTCTGTTAGTCCTCGTCATCATAGTAATCCATGACGTCGTAGTTGTACTCGTCGTCCCAGTCTTGATATTCGCAATCTCTAGCGGCGATTCTTTCTGCATAGAGTTCCAGAGCACGGTCATCGCCTTGCGCTGCCATGCGCTGTGCAGCCATGAGTTCTTCCTCGTCTTCTTCTACGAGTCGCCTGTCGAGGTAAGCGCCTTTAATGCAGGTAGTTTTAGTTGTCATAATAACTTCCTTTCGCCGTTTGTTGTCACTATTATTTTACTGAGCTGCTTGTATAAATGCAAGAACTATTTTTAGTTGTGTAGGTTTTGTGATACACCAGCATTTTTATGAGAAACTCTAGCTTTTGAATCGTCACGACTATATACTATAGTTACAAAAAATGTTACGTCCAGAAAAGGAGATTAACTATGACCGATGTAAAAGGACTTACTAAGATTGGTGTACACCACAAGCTATTTCCACAAGGCGATATTGTCGCTTACGTAAACGAGTACGGTATGCTTATCAATGTTGTTGAAACGCTTTGTAGCTTCGACGCTTATATGGATATCGAAAATAAATACGACAAACGATTCGATACATTCAAGGTGGCGGAAGATGAGTGTAAGTCGTTCATTCACTTCGAAACCATGGATGAGGTTGCTGATTACTCAAACAAACTTATTTATAAGTGTCGTATATATGGTATTTCAAGTTACGACAATTCTCATATTCACTCAGCTGCTGACCTCTGCAATCCAACGTTTCGAGACGTTTCACCATATAAGACTGAGTTCGCAACTGAGCGCATGATTTGCAACGACATGGCTCAGTTCAAAGCCGACTGTCAAACCTTTAAAGAGTTGTTCGCGCGCGATGGCGTTACGTTACACCTAGAGATTAACAGTGCTAATTACGCACTATTCATTGGTCGTAACGAGCAGCTATTTGCAGTTGTTGAAACTGAACACTTCGCTTACGTAATTACTAAGTTATCTAAGGTTGAGCATAATCTTGGTATAGATAATCTTGACCTCATTGAGGATGGCATTGCTCTTTCTGAGGTTAAGAATGACCCTAGTTTTGAAATGATTTCTGAAAATTATTACTGGTTGTCTTACGAGTTTAAGTTCAGAGGTCACACTTATACATATGGGCAATACCTCGACCATGAAGGACAGCGCATTATTAGATGTCTGGATACTAAAAAAGAATCCTTCATCTTTACGGATAACGAGGTGGAAGATTTTGCAGATTCCCAAGGTTACGACATTTATGGCTGGGGCGATAACGTTCCAGATGATAAGGAGTGGGCACACGAGTCTGGAGAATACATCAAGAGCAGAATCATTGACGAACTAAAGTCAATTGCCAACCCAATTGCATACTTTACGCAAATTGGTGATTACGGCGATGATGAAATTCATAGCAAGTATCTATTTGATGATGATTCTGAGTTTATCAACAATCTCGTGAGTATTAAATCTGGCGGCAAGTTCACAAATAAACTCGATACGTACACTTTTGTTAGCGAGGACTCAAACGGCGTTTGTACCTATGACGTTTTGACAGTTTTCCCGCACGACGATTACTCTCGTCAATATCAAGTGAAGCTGCAACTCATTAAGGAGTAGCCACTGTAAAACAAAATACCCACCTCGATTGAGGTGGGTATTTTTATTAGTTGAACCATTTAAGGATTGTATCGCCTTTGTAGCCTTTTTCCCAGATAGACCAGCAAAATGACATTGCTGCGCCCTTGTACTGCTCAAAATCACCATTCTTTGCACACATAAGTCTGCGACTAGCCGCATATAAAACCTTTGGCGGGCACTGTTCAAAGAACTCGCGTCTTGCCTTACTTTCAAGGAATTGAATCTTCAAGAACATCGCGACCTTGCGACCATTATCAACAATGTCGAGTGATTTCTTGACACAATCAAGAGCTAGCTTATACGGCGGATTAGTAATAACATCACCATCAAAATGCTCGTAGTCAAAAAGCGACTTTACCTCACCGTATCCTCGGTCGATTAAGTCTGATGAGGTTACGTTGTAACCAGCGGACTTTAATACCTCAGACATGTGACCTTCGCCGCAACAAGGCTCCAGGATATTAGAGTCAAACTTCTCCAAATCCAGGAGCAATTCTACTGCTTTAGGCTCAGTTGCGTAATAATCGTCTCTCTCTCTCCGATTGATTAAGGGTGGCTCCTATAGAACGGAGGAGTCTGCTTTTAGTAGTCAAATATATAATCCTTTCAAATCCAAGTGTAAACGTTAGTTAGTAAACCAGTTTTTGATGCGCTGGAATAAGCTGGGCGTCTGTTTCATTTCTGCGATTGCTTGCTGAATCGCTAGTTTGTTACGTTCTGGAATCTCAATGCGCTTAAAACGCTCGGCAAAAAGTTCGTCGTCCACAGCAGCGGTTTCAAGAGCATCATCTTTTAATGGCGTCTGTTTAATCTGCTCAAATACCGCGTCTTTAGACCGCCCAATCTCATAATCAATCAAAGGTTCATTAGATTCAGCAGGCTTATCCGATGCAAGTTCTTTTAGAATAGTATAAACCTTTTCCAGTTTCTGCGCAACCATTTCGTTTACAAACTCGATATCTTCTGTAGACAGAGTTTTAATAACATCTAGCTTACGATTGTATTCAGTATTTGGGAAATTATCTCCGTATGCCAACTTTTCAAACAGATATGCTGCATATACTGCCAGTGCTTTTGCATTTGTGTACTTTCTATCTGATAAATCAATAGTAAAAGCAGTTCTGTACTTAGGTAACGATGCAAGCACTGACCACATTGAACGACTTCCATTGATTCTGCGATATACGTGTATAAATTGATTACTACCCTGCTTTTTATAAATGTCGGTTAGTAATTTCTTACTACACTTAATGGTGTAATCTTTGGTATCATACTCCGACTTCAATTCTGGTTCTGGCTCACTGTTGACGGGTATGTCATCCGATTCTTCCGTGTCGTCAGTTTTCCAATCTGGTCTTATAATTACTTCACCACTTGCAAGTTTCGTTGCAAGTGTTTGAGACTGATAATAGTTATCAATCTTCTTACGCGCTAGTCTGAGTTTTTCAAGATGCTCAACAATTGCGTCTTCAACCTCGGCGCGCTCAACCTTGTCGAGTACCTTAAATGTTTCTTCCTTATGGGCGTATTCTTCTTCGGGGAAATCATCCCCATAAAATTGTTTCTCAAAGAGATATGCTGCATAGATTGTGCGTTCTTTGGCATGAGAATATTTTGAAACGCTGAAACTTCTAGTAACTTTTTTAGCGAGCACGCCTTTAAGTTTCGTACTGATGGATGCGACGTACACACCGCCGTGAACGGGAGTGTACTCCGTGTGGAGAAATTTTGTACTCTTATTTTGTGATGGTTTAGTGCGCGATAACTTGCCAAACATCATGTTAGACTCTTTATTGTTGCAAATTAAATTTGTTTTACAATAATTTAATGTGTTTTGGTTTATTCTGGCTAAGAATACCTTACGTCCGTTGGTTGCATAAACATATTTACTGCCAATAGTTTGCAATATAGACTCGCCGTTTGACCCGTAAATAAGAACGCTGCCACCATTTGCGCCCGTAGTTTTATTCCACGTAGTACTCGCTAAAACATCAAGGTCATCAACATCGGCAACAAATTTCGAAACAGCGGTTCCGCACGCACTTCTAGTTTTGAAAGTCACAGTGTTGGTTTGCTCGTCAACATGGTATTTGTTTCGCTTGATATTCTTGTTCATCAGAAATCCTTTCCGTTTTTATTCGTTTATACAATTTTAACATGGTTGTGAAAGGATTTTTTTTTCGTCGGCTCGTCAACATAAAATCTACACAAATAAACCACTAGGTTGTGCGCCTAGTGGTTTATTTTAGTGGTCTAATCAATCATCCAATCAGACCTGAAGCCTTTTCTCAGTACGTTTTTCAAGTCCTCGCGTACTTTGCTTGGCTCAATGTTTTCCGATTCATCAAAATGATATTCAACATCTACTAAAAATTCTGGTGTAAATGTACACTCTTTTTCATTGATTTCGACTATGTCAACTAACATTGGTTCGTAAACTACGCAATTAAATTTTTCCTTTAGGATGTCTTGCATATCTATTGCAATGTTTTCTGCAATAGTTTTGCCGTTTCTCTTAAACGTGTTTAAATAATGTGCTCGCTCTTTGGTGCTCATGTAGTTGCAAAATCTTTTAACAACACTTGCGTCCGCGCCCATTACCTTAGAAACATAAAAGTTAAAGACAAGCGGACTTTGTAATTCGTTTTTTTTTCATCAGTCATTGGTTAAATCCTTTCTATCGAATTACAGTTTACACTCACAGCGCTCAAACACGATTTTTCTAACAAGACGGTCTACATCGAAGAAAGATAAATTTTCACCTTTTGGCACAGAGTACGTTCCATAAATGTCAAATTGAAATGTCACTAAAAATCTGGCACCATCTAAAAACTCAATGCTCATATACACCAAACGTGGTTCATCAAAGGCGATTTCTGGAAAATCTACGCTGATTTCGTCCAAACGTTTCGCCACGCGGCTCGTTTGGTAATCTTCTTCATCAAATCTAAGCAATGAATCCATCAATTTGCGAGTACCAAGTGAGTAGTAACACTCATCCTTCGTTGGAATAAACCCAACCAATTTCTCAATTTCATCGGCTTGATATTCAACCTCATCATCAACGCATGCTGTGAACGGATGTTTTCTCGCATATCTCATATTTGTTAACTCCTCGGTGCGGCATCTAGTGTAGATGTATCTCGCAGTGTTCAAACACGATGTCGTCAATCATCTTTCGCAACTCGCTGTCAGTTAGATTTTCGCCGTCTGGTACGGAGTAGGTGCCGCAAACATTGAACTCGAACACTCCGAAAAATTCTCTCCCGTCGAAGTATTCAACACCCATATAAGCAAGCACTGGTTCATCAAACATAATTCCTGGGTAGTTTGCTTCAATATCCTTTAGATAATTTATGATTTCATCTGCGTGCTCTTTTTCACGAGTTGCGAGTTCGGTATTTCTCAGCTGTTCCATAGATAGTGATTCGCATTCATCTTCTGTCGGAACAAACCCAATCAATAGCTTAATAACACGGTCGTCATAGATGCTGCTATTTCTGGCACACGTTGTAAAATTGACGATTCTCCCATTGCTCATAGTTAATACCTACCAATCAATCTACTTAATTTCCCAGTTATCTGGGCAAAATTCCGTTAACTTAGCACATGCCTTTCTATATTGTGCGCTTATCAAGCGTTTGCGAATTGCCAATCGGTTGGAAATGCTCGTACTAAATCAGATTCAAGCTGTTCCAAATTTTCTCGCTTCAAGCTGTTACCGTAGACAGTTGACACAACCATAACTTCAACATAGAAAGTTACTGTGACGCTATATCCGCTATCGTCGTTACCACAAAGTGAAATATTCACAACTGTTGGGGCAATGCTAAAACAATTCGTATATTTAAACAATACTTTTCTCACGTACTCTTTAATATCGAATCCGAGGTAGCTGTCCATTTTGCTTGAAGCGCAAGCAAACTCTGGGTCGCCTTTTACATATTCTCGATATTGTTCTTTTTGAGTGATGCCCAGCATTTCAATTACTTCTTTAGAATCTTCACAGGCAAAGCCAGTGCTTACCATAAAAGCAATGGTGCCTTCTTGCGGCATAGTAATATAACTCATAAATTTATTCCCTTCTCGGTCGGTGGATTACATTATTTTTATTCAACTTCCCAACCATTTGGGCAAGCTGCCACGAGCTGGTCGTGTATTTTATCAGCGTCGTCGCTTGACTTTACGCCATTGACAAACAGTGTAAACTCAAGCTCGACCGCAAACGACGTTTCATTCTTCCCGCTCACTGTAACAGACATGAGAGTTGGTTTCTCAATTTCAAAACCGTCGTCAATAATTGACCTAGTGAGTATGTTTACTATGAGGGTTCCCATGCAGCGCATGATGTTGTAATAGTAGCGCTTATCTGGAAAATCATATAAACCATAATAGTTAGTTCCGTTTTGCGGCTTGAATCCGAGCAACGACTCCATATCCTCTGGCGAGTATTCAAGCGTCATGTTGAGTACAAGTGGTGCACAACCGTCAACAACATCCATATAATCTCCAGTCACTTACTTCGTTGGTTTAATTTCAATCTCGGTCTCTATGCCTTCATAATCAATCGTTTCATCGCCTTCGGCTAAGTCGTGAACCGCTTTTGTGGCAACATAAGGGACAAACGATTCAATCGTCGTTGCCTGGCTAAGTTCCTTAACAAACTGCTCTGGATATACGATGCTCAATAATGATTTTGCATAATCAAAATTATTACTTGATTCATCGCACTCGATATCGAGTGCAAGACCCAGCGTTAAAACTGCACGCTCCTCAGCGTAGCTAATACTAGCGCCTATTTGAGCGGCACTGACGGCTACGAAATCCGTTAACCGCGCCATATCATTAAATTCATTCCTAAACGCATCTTCAATGGCTTCACTATTGAAATGAAAGATGTTTCTTAGCACGTTTACACCGCCGTTTACCTTTACGGTTACATAAGCGATTGTTAACTTTTGTTTACGCGCCATATTGCTTACGCTCCAAGTCTTTCATATCCGAGCGAGTGCATAAAATCAGTTACGTCTTCGATTGTCTCGAAGTTGGTTACTCGACTCTCAGCACACTCTGGAATGAGTAGGTTTAAGTCCTCAAATCCGTCAGTTAGATACAAGAACTCGTGCTTACCAGACTCAATATACTTATATGCAAACTCGTCATAGTATTTAAGTGGTGTAATCTCGGCGTATTGATGCTCATCATCGTCAAACTCGAAATATCGACCTCTGCCGTAGCCGTAAAGTGTGTATTCAATGAGGTCTTCGTGCATGGCGTCGTCTAAATCATCTAGCGATTTTTTAAACCAATGTGTTCGCCCGTTTGCAACATCTTGAATTGCCACTGAACATCCATCGCGAATCCATAGTTTGACAGTAAAACTATCAACATCGTCTGCAAACTCGTAGCTATCAAAATCAGTTTCAATTTCTTGAGCGCCAGCAAGAACACTACTTGCTAAAAATCTAGGCAATTTCATAAAATAACTCCCGTCATTAGTGGTTGTAATCAATAGACTACTATATTGTACCACATAATGACGGGAGTTGATGGAGTAATTTAATTATCGCGATGCTCGTGGTAAGTTTCAGCAAATTTTAGTGCATCACACGTCCATACCTTACCACAATAGAGCCTTCGCGCAAGCTCTTTATTGTGTTCTGTCATTAACGGAATGCTATTGCGAGTTACTTGAGATTTCGGGGTGTCCTTATAACCATACACCGTGGTGCCATCAGAGTGCTCATCAATACTCGTTACAATTGTACAGGGTTCATCGACCTCTCCGAGGTCGTCAATCCTTTCGTGCTCAGTTTCAATACCACTTGACCATATAGCAGCAAATATTGCCTTGGTGCATTTTTCGAAATCTTCAGAACCCATATCAACGGTAATGACTGTAATCTCTACGGTCACGTCAACATAGCCAATTCGGTCATCGCCAATCTGAAGGTTTCCAAAGTCATCAACTGGTGGCATATACACGTAGAGCTGCATATTTTCAATCTCAAAAATAGGAACATTCTTCAAAAATTTGAATGGGTCGATGCTGAGCTTGTTTCTTGCAAAGTCTGCCAAGAAATCGGCGTCATAACGTTTAAGGGTATCATGAGAAAACTTATTTACGTTATCGAGTTGTTGCCGCAGACTATGTTGGTTTCCAATTTTGAGGTCAATGGTTTGTAGACAATCGTAATCATCTCCACCATTTAAGAATCTGACGAGCACATAGTCGCGTCTTTTTAGTAAGTTATATTCGCTATCTCCCGTGTAATAATCGTTGTCGCGAGTAAAATTGAATGGGATGGTGTATGAGAAACTTAGCTTCTTGCGCCTAAGATTGTAATAAGTAAACATATAAACCACCTTTCTGTTTTGGTGCATATAGTTTACCACTTTTGTTGCAGCTACACAAGAAATTCACAATCTTTAATGTTTGCAACGAACAGCGAATTTGCTCGTTTTGCATTTAATATATCAAAATTTTAACTAATTTAGCGAGAACACTCAACGAACAAAAAAACCGCCGCAACCTTTGTGGATAATCCACGTTGGCTTCGGCGGCAAGTGTTCGTTAATTTTGTCGCGGGTTCCTAAAGCGACAACCGCAATATGGACAATGTGCAATCTCATGCTCATTGAATAGGTCGGTTGAAAATTCTTCGCCGCAACCTCCACAGAATATATATTCAACGTCGTCGTCTTCATTAGTTTCAATGACGACGTTGGTAACTGGGTCAATGAGCATAGCTAAGCGGTCAAACAGTGGCAAGAAAACGTCGTGTTCGTCTGAATAGTTAACAATAATATTGATTTTGTCAAACGCATCCTCTACGGTTGCATTTGCCATGTTATCAAGCTCAGTTCCAGCATTGACTAGTTGGTTTGCAATGTTAATTTTATCGTTCACTATTGTTATCCTCTCCAGAGTTAGTTTCTACGATTCTATAACCACAATTCGGGCAATATGCCCAGTCTATTGGCGCGTTGATGCCATCTGGGTCAGCACAGAACGTCTCGCCACAGTTCGAACAAATGAGGTTATCTGTTCTGAACTCAAGCGGTGCCATTTTGTTAATCTCGATTTGCTTGTTGTGGCACGTTGGGTCAATAATGTCAGCAAGTCTATGAAATAACACAGGCGGGTTAGCAGATTTGTGATTCTCAAAACACCCAGTAACACGCATCATTTCGTGCAAAGTGTTGTGGAGCACTCCCAGTCTAGGGTCAAGTCTGCGCATCCAATCCCTTGGATAATCTGCCGCGTGTCGTAAGTCGGCAGCAATTTTGGTTTTATCGTTCACTACTGTCACCCTTTCTATAGCGAGTTCCCAAAATTCTGGCTCCACAATGAGGGCAGTGAAAAAGACCTAACTCCTTTGGTGTTTTGATGTCCAAATCTTCGTAACGGTCTGTTAAATCCGCATCGCAGTTTGAGCAAGTCCAATCCCAACTGAGGTCAGCTTCGTCTCCTCCTTTTGGAATATACTCAAAATACTCAAGATAGCATGTTTGGTTAGTACGGTAGCACAGCTCGGGTTTAATCAGTTCTGCTCGCTCAAGTGACTTCCCACACTCAGTTAATTGTTCAAAGTCTTGGACATCGCATCTAATGCGCCAATTAAGGTACCTATTGACTGATTCTCCCCAGCAATTGGCGAGTTGCTTTAGCTTCGGATACAGTTCCTCTGGTAAGTAAATGTTAATTTGTTTTTTAGCACTCACTATCGTTATCCTTTCCAGAATTAGTAATTCAAACAATCGCCCATGTAGTCGTCATAGCTCTCACGGTCATCCACGTAATCGCTAATAAACTTTGTAGCAGCTTCCTTGGTGAAACCTCTGAATGTCTCGCCAGTGGTTTCCTCAATGTCCTCAATAAACATAAGCTGTTTAAGTGTTGGAATGTTGTTAGTTTTACTTAATTCGCCGTACCAATCGTAAAAGTCAAGTTTTCCATTTCCATCAAAATCGGCTCCAAGATTGTACCTAACAGTTGCGATAATGTCGCGCTCAAATTCATCAAGCTCGTCATCGGTAATTTTAATGTCGCTGATTTTTACGCTAACTTTTGGAGCGTCATAGTTGGTAACAAACAGAATATTATTCGTGTTGAAATCTGACGATAATTCCCACTCAAGGTCGCGCTTAATCTCGTCAAGTGCAGACTGGTCTTTATCAATTCGACTGGAAACGTCAATAGTTGCTCCAAAAATCTCCCAAGCAACATTAAATCTTACCGAATAGATGTATCCGTTGGCTACATTCTCTTTAACAAACTCTTGAATTGGAGCTGAGCCATATGCGCGGTCTAGTCTCACTGTTGCCGCACCAACTTTTGTTGGCACGGTTTCGTATACGCGGTTGATATGACTAGCCACGAGGTTTGCCAGACTTAAAGTTGCATTGGTATCAAGTTTGATATTTGGGTCAGTAGATTTAAACAACGGCGCTGTAATGGTCGCCAGAATATTAAAATCTGCGTTGTAAGTAACATCGTATGCCCTAACAAGTCCTTTCTGTTTGATATGTTTAGTATACTACCAAACAAGCTCATTCATAGAATATCCATAATTCATTTCAGTGAGTTTTCCAGATTCGTCAATGTAAAACTCATAAGGAATATGCAGTGTCGTATCACCCGCGTAAGGATTGCTCCAGTCTGGCTCGTGTAAATACACAATGCCATACCAACGTTTCTCAGAATCAGCATACTCAAAGCGATGTTCACAATAGTTTGCCTTAAAGTCTCCGTTAAAATAATCCTCGGCAATGGCAATGGCTTGTTCGCGTGTAATCATTTGTTCTCCAATCGTTGTGGATACAACTATACCGCAGAATTTTGCCAGAGTCCAGATATTTTTGAAATTATTTTTAATGAACATTGTTCATATAATTATACTCAAATGCTCGTATCTGATAAGTTAGCTGCGGTTAACTTTTAAAAGTCAGAGCCATTTTTTTGCGTACAAAGCCATTTGCAAAATCGAAAAAATGGCTTCAAAAAGACAAAAAATGGCTCCAAACACACCCTTTGACCTGCGCGTACCGTTTTCCCTGGTAGACGGCTTGAAAAAAATGGCTTCGAAAAATGGCACCTGACCTGGGAAAATACCTTTCGGAGCCACTTTTTTAACCAAAAGTGTGCAAAACTCCTCGCGATTTTGCACATGCAAAATTACGTATACTTTTCTCTCTTTTCTATCAAAAAAATGGCTTTGAGAGAAAGAATAGCAGTTCAGAGCCTATTTTTGGACGCCATTTTTTTCAAGCCATCTACCTGCGAAAAGGGTACGCCCAGCTCAGAGGGCATGTTTTTGGTCATTTTCTGCCATTTCGAAGCCATTTTTTTCATTTTCGGAGCCATTTTTTTATTTTGCAAATGGCTTTGAAAATGGCTTCGTGACTGTTTTGTCCATGCAAACTATTGAATACTACATACTTTTACGTTATATGAATGTTGTTTCATATAACTAATAAATGGCTCCAGAATCGCGATTTTGGAATGAACGTTTTGAACGTTTCGTCTGTATACAAATAATGCGGGGAAAGCTCCTTGCATTCGCAAGAAAACTCTCCCCGCAGTCGATACATACAGAAAATGGCTTGCTGCAATCAATTCTGAGACACGTTATTGATACTTGGTGAGTAATTAACCGTCAGAATATAATTGCGTGCTTAGAATCGATTTCGTGCCGCCTAAAATAGAAATTACCTGGTAACAGCGTGTGCCATTACCAGGTAATTTGCTACTAATTTGCATCGAAGTCGTAGTCGTTGAAATATATTTCAGCCCAAACATCATCTTCGCCCATGTCGTCACAGGCATCGTTTAAGCACTTTATGAGAACGTCCGTGTCTTCATCCCAGGCTTTTTCCTCATTTGTATACTGGTCAATGGTTTGCTCGTAGTAAAACTCGTAGTCACACCTAAAGTCAAACTCAATGCCACCATTGTAAACAATAACGCTACCAGCACGAACATTCACTGGTGTGCTGCGATTTGAATTTCTGCCGACAGCATCAAGCCATTTAGCGATAACTTTGTCTGCTGATTCCAGTACTTTCTCAAGTAATTTACCTTTCGGACAAATCCCAAAAGTGTCATCTGGACACCGTGCAAAAAAATTCATTCCACGTTAACTCTTGTTTGTTCACTCCGAAAACTTTATCTATTGCACATTCTCCTTTATCGCCTTGACTGCTAATTTCGCAAACGCCAAATAGATTTACCGTTCCGTCATGCCAAATATCTTTGTCGAAATAATCTGGCGGATATTCGTTCCACATTCTTGCTCCTATCTATACTCAATATTAAAATCATTGAGTTGCGATTCATTTAAACGTTGTTGAAGCTCTCCTCTAAAGCACGACTCCATGCCTTCAAGCTCAATCACGTTTTTCAACGATGGTTTATTGATTTTCTGTGATTTATCAAGAGCTGCTTCGATTGAGCATGTGGCGCGCACAACTAGGCAAACTCCTCCATCACTGTATAAGAAAATTTGTTCTGGGTAGCTTAATACTTGAAGATTAACGCCCAGGGTGTTTGTGCCAAGTTCGGTCATAAGGCGCTTTGCCAACGACTTATGCATATTTGCATTTAATTCGTTTTCAACGCGGTTTACCAATCGAAAACATTTATCTGCTGAAAGTATATCGCCTTGAAAGTCTGGAAATAGTCTATAAAATTCAGCAAAATCTATATACAGGTTTGTAACGCCAAGGGATTCTTTTATTAGTCCCATGTCTTGCTCGGTTAATTGTCCAATGTTGAATTCATACGTAGCACCATATGTAATGATTGCTGTTTTACTCATTTTAATAGCTCCTAGTTCGCTCTCGTTTGTTTAGAGCAAAATCTCGTAAATCGTGCCAATTTTATCATCATCCACTGCACGAGCGATTGCGTCACCAACAATTTGCTCAACTAATCTGTAGAATTCATCCCATTTGGCGCTTTTAATTTTAACAATAATATTTGATTCACCGTAGAGACGAACTTCGCCGTTATTTAAAATATATGGACTGGTAATTACTGGCTCAGCTGAAAATACTTGTGTTATTCCGAAATTACTCTCAAAGTCGAATTTTAGTTGTTTGATAATACTATTGAATGACGCTTCAAGTGAGTCACAACCGCCGCCGATAACAATCTCAACCGCGTTGATGGAGCGCCTGTTACATTGTGATAATTCCTCAGCGGACACATATGTTTCAATAAACTTTTCCTCTACATCTAAAATAGGAATATGGTCGATTAAAACAGACGCGTCTATTTTAATTTCAAATTCAATAGGTTCGAGTTCGCTCATTTTACAATCCTTTCTAGTTGTACCTATTCACCTAGTACAAAACCTTGTATTTCACACTAATTTCACTACCGTCAATCGCGCGCGCAATCGCGTTTTCAATTAGTAATGCGACGCCATCAACTGAACTGCTGGAACCGTGCATTTTAATGTCAACCATCCAATCAGCATTACAGTGCAGCATTATGTCACTGTCGCCAGTAATCCACGCGCCCCTGTATGTATTTTTCGCGCAAGTGATATGCGGTTCTTCGAAATCAGCCGAAATCGAACGTTTCACCTCGACAACAATCATATTTAAGCATTCAATTAAAGATTTATTCCCGTATGCAATGAACTCCACGGTTTCGATAAGTGAGCGCCCGCTATATTTTGCTAAGGTCTCGGGGTCGATATATGTTCTGCGGATGCGCTCGTTAACATTGATTTTTCCGCATGGAAGGTCGAGTTCCATCTCAACTCCATAGCTAAGATGTTTGTTGTGTTTTCCAGCCATTTATATCACCACCTTAATTGCTGTTAACAATAGTTTTAGGCAATCTTAAAAATGGTAGAGTACCTAGAGCATGACGTACCACGTTACATCAGTTACTTTGTCTACGTTGTTTGTCATAACATCATCTGCGACACCCTCAATATAATCCACGTCATCGTCTGAGAATCCGTTGTGATTAGATACCATAACGTTCAATTTTCCACGCAAGTATACGTCTCCTCTATCAGACACCCACATTTCAATAGCGGGGTCGTCAAAAGATTTTACTTGAGCTTCTTTTTCAAATCGTTCTTTGAGAGCCATTAAAACGTCAACCTCTAGGCTTGCAAAACAATACTTCATTTTATTAACGGCATTATCTATGATTGCGTCTACCTCGATAACTGAACGACCACTGCATTTCGCAAATTCGCTAGTATCAAGGCTTCTCTCCACCAACTCTTTATTATCGTCGTCAATAGTTATTCGCTCAATGGTTCGTGTTACATCGAATCCTATCATAACTTCAGTAGTCTCATTTTTCATTTAATGCTCCCTTCTAAGCGATATCGACGGCGTACTCAATAGAAATATGGTATTGAGTCTCGATATAGTTTACAACATCTTCAATTGAGCTTTTAACGGTGGCTAATAGATTTGCAAGTTTATCAGCAGCATCCTGGTTAATGCGCTTGACCACGGCATCTAGTGTTGCGTTGAGATACATCTTGCTCGTTACTTCTACACAGTCATAGCCAGCGGCGATAACTTTTACTGTATCCCTGCAAACGTCGTATCGCGGACAAAAGTCAATAATCTCTGGCTCCAAATATTCCAAGTTTAAAAACCGATATTTTAACTCTTTGACGAACTCGCACTTCGCATCTGAGATATAGTCTAGCGCGGACTCAATATCATCTTTTGCGTGATTGTCATTTGCATCACGTAATGTTTCAACAAAGGCTTCTGGAGTATCGCTAGTGATGGCTCCGTTCATGTTTGCCTTTGTTGCGCCAGCAACGTATGTTTTTGATTTAAAGGTTGCAGACGTTGTTATGCCAATATGCATTAAAATCCTCCGTTCAATTTCTTTCAAATCAATGAATATCTATAAATGTGTTAATGTGAATCAGCTCATCGGCAATGCCAGACAAGCCATCACTGTGGCGCTCTTGAAGTCGTTTCTCCATCTCGGCGCCCAGTTCACTCTTTTGCAAACGCGGATTCGTGCCGTCGAACTCGATATCAACGTCCGCAAATACTCTCGCAACTCCGTCTGGCGTGACAAGGATGTTGCTAGTATACGAAGTTTTAGTTACATTAAAGGCGCATGAGTCGAACATATGTTCGATAATATTTTTAGTGTATGCAATCAAAGCGTCTAGGTACTTATCTAAGTCGCGTTCAGCCTGTGCGTGTGTGTCGCTCACGCCCCAAAGGTCTTTGTGAAACATATAAATATACTCGTCAATATCAATTTTTCCATTTACAAGCGAGTGATTTTCGCTAGTTACCTCTGCTTTGTCGAATACCAAATACGTATCTAAAGTAATATGTCCATTAACGGTTTTGTCCATTTTACCTCACGTCCAAACCTGGTACAACGGTCGTGTAAATAAACTCTGGTGAAATGCCAGCCACGTCATCGTTAAGGTAGTCACAAATTTCTTCCTCAACCTTGCGATTTAGCTCGCCAATTAGGAATTTTGGATTTTCTCCAATAACTTGGGCAATCAGTTCACGCTTAACCCACACTCGACCAGAAGAAGCAACTACAATATCTCGGTCTGCCGTAATGACGAGAGCATTCAAATTAAAAGTACCGAATACCTCATCGAAGATTATTGGTAGTTGCTTTTTTAGCTCACTGATATAGTCTCCTACGCGCTGAGTAGTTTCTGCATATAAGTCTGGAATGCTGTAAGAATTCACATCAAACTCGTGAATGAGCATGTCCAGGCTAATACACTTATCAAGAAGCGATGTATCGCAATCGCGTAATTTAACCTTATCTAGTAATAAATAAACGTCGATGTATACTTCTCCGCTCACCTTATTTTTCACGTTAATCTCCAATCTTACGCACATCTAAACATACCGCATTACAAGCATCAAGATTCTCAATTCCGAGTCCCGCTCTGTTTGTCGCAGCACTTAAAACATCGTAGAAGATGTCATACACCTCTTCTTTTGAAGCGTTGATTTCCACGACGGTTTCAAATTCACCGTTTACAAATGTACTTACAACGCCAAATTGTGAAACTCGAAATTCGTCATCAAGCGGTAGATACACCTTTAAAATATACATTCCAAACTTTTCCACGCCAGCGTGTTCATGCAAATAAGCCTTAATCTCGTGCTTAATGTTTCTAGTTAATTCCGTAAGCTGGTCTTCAAGCTCGTAGTAAGTTGGGAGCCAGATGTTTTCAGATTCGAAAAGTCCCTCCAGGTTTGCGTATTTAATTTTGTTTGGAACGTGTTTGTAGTGTAAGAGCGTGCCAAGCCACAAGGTCGCATCAATATCTGCGGTAATTTGAAATCTGTTCATATACATCCTCCTTAAAAATCAAAATCAAACCATGTAATCTTGTCACCAAGTCCAGCGTCTTTGAGTGCACGCTTCATTACAGTATTTAGTGCTAGGTACAGCCAAACGTCGTCAATACTTGTGTCTGCCGTTGTAAATACATCCACAACAATCAAAGTTTTGCATCTAGCGCCAATGTTTCCATATTCGTCGTACCAAAATGTGTATCCTGGATATACGATGTCAGTGATATCTACATGGTCAATGCCAGTCTTAAAATCGACGTATGCACCACGCACACAACCAGCATTTTCTTTGAATGCGTTTTTAACAGCGTTTTCAATGTTTTTAACAGCGTTTTCTGTAATTTTTAGCACCTGTTGTGCAGTCGCATCAATATGTGTTTTATCCATCAAATCGAGTTTGTAATTTCGATAACGCTCAATGAATACCTCTGGGGTGATGAGCTGGTTGACGCACCACTTGTCGTCATCAAGCAACTCAATGGTTCCAGCATCAACATCAAATGAAAACTCAATTGAAAATGTTTGTTTATTCATGTTTATCCTCCTTAGATTTTACATTTCAACATCGTTAACGATGCTTGATAGACCAGATTTCGCTATCGCTTTTTCAATAGCTTTGTGTAGCATGTCCAATAGCAGCTCGTTGGTTAATTTATGGTTTTCGTCTGCAAATATATCAAATTCGATATCTAACCTACAGGTTACACATACCGTGTTATCAGTATCAATCCAGAACCAATATCCCGTGGCTATAACATCTTCAACAACAAAGCCGTTGAATCCAACATCTTTACGTGGTTGGACACACTCAATTCCGTTTGTAATTGCAGGCTCAATCTTGTCAATAATCTTAAAAATATCTTGCTGGTCTAACAAATTGGTGCAATCTTGAGCGTACTTGTCCGCAAACTTATCTTTAGTAATAAGCGTCTTTACTGGAAAATCATCATTTGATGGATTAAACTTCCCAGCAATAATATAAAACATCACTTCCATGCGTTGTTCCAATCACTCGTCTTTAACACTTGCAATATTAAGTATACCATTACACGACAAAAAAAACGTTGACAAGTTTTAATTTTCATATTATTCTTACAAATAGAAAGTGAGGTCATATGACTAAAAATTACGTCATCAAATACTGGAACGGTTGGTACATCAACGGCATTGCGTTGCCTTGCAACTGGATTGACGTTGATACTGATTCAATCGAACATATGTTCGACGAATACAAAACACTGCCCAATCGCCGCGATACGTATTTTGAGAATGTGTTGCTGCCACCGTTTGTAGATGTATTCTACGAACTGATTGAGCGGAACTTACGTGTTCCAACGCCAGTTGAATTTTACAACGCGTGGTTAGAGCTAAACTGTGATGTTTGCGAAGATGGTTTTACACTCAAACCCCACGCAGATACTAACAAAGGTGAACATTTTAATACGGTGTTGCCACGCAAGCCAGAGCTATTTTCGTTTGGTGAACTAAAATCGAGAATTGCTCGTGTATATCCCGCACTGTATCGAGAGTGTTATCTTATGTATCACTTGCACGGTTCAAAGAACACAAACGACGACAAGTTCAACGGCGTGGATATGGTTGTTAACTACAAGCGTCTTGCAATTTTCGATGATACGCGTCGAAGTGTGTTAAAGCGCGAGATTAAGAAAGTTACTGGTGGCAAAGTCGATTTAGAGGTTCACTCAAACTTTACTAACAATTGTGAACAATTACCATGCGGACTATACGTTTACACAGACGAGTTTATTGATTGGGTTCGAGACACTTGTTATAACGAATAAAAAATACCCCTAGAGAATTATCTCTAGGGGTTAACTTAGTTACCACCCATAGTCCGTTTTGACGACTTTACCATTTGGAAGTAGTTGTGCATAACTTGTGCCAAATTCTTTAAGTAATCTATGTCCAAATGCATCCAGGTCTATGTAGTTTTCAACGAATGAAATATTCCGATAGTTTCCAGGTATCTGAGCGTCTCCATTGTCGATTACTCTGTGTAAGCAATCCAATGCTAAATCTTGGACGCTCGGGTAAACGAGAATATTGTTACACGCCCACGCGCCAACAACACCTTTGTTATTGTAGAACTCATAGAGATACTCGAAATTGACGTTTAGAATCTCACATAACAACAGCGCCGTGATTCGGTCTTCATCTGCGAGGTCTGTAAAGTTTTCGTATTCGTTACATTTCCAATCCATAAATTACCACCCATAACTCGTGGTTACAACTTTACCGTTGGGCAATAAGAGACAAACACTTGAATCGACCTGTTCAATCAAGTCTTCGCCGAGGTGTTCGGTGTTAATGTAGTCCATTGGGTTTGGGGCGCCGTTGAAATCTCTGTCAAAATTGCAGTCGCTATACCAGCCGTCTGTTAGTTCATAAGCAGCATAGTCTGCAATGCTAAAGTAAACGACTAATTGGTCATTTGCCCAAGGCTCGTCCTTAATATCCTCGTATTCCAAGCCAAGTTGCTTCAGTAGCATAGCTGCTGTCTCGTGACTAGACTCCATAAGCTCATTAAAGTTATCGTATACACGCGAACAATAGTACATTTTAAATCCTTTCAATCGAGTTAACCTTAGTTAACTTTTATGCTTTCATGTCTGCGAGAACGTAAATAACGTCGCCGTGGTTAACTACATTTTTAAGACCAGCGTTGAGGATGTTATGTGCCAGAGTTTTCCAGTCAATGACATTTTCAAGACCAAGTAGTTTCGAATACTTCGTGTTAAAGGAAAACATGTCGCAGAAAGCACCCTCGGTCAGCTCATAAATGCCAAAATCAACTAAAGCGTAATCAAACACATATACTTCCCCATGATAATTTGGGTAATCTTTCTTAATATCCATAATCTCAAACGGATATAAATCATACAATTCGTCTAGCGAGTCATATATCTGGTAATGAGACCGACGCATATAGGTATCAAATCCTTTCAATCGAGTTAACTTTGGTTAACTTTTACCATTTCAAGTCGGGGAGAACGTAAACGCACCCTTTATAATAAGTTACATTTATAAGACCAGCGTCGAGGATATTACGCCCAAGCGTATAAAAATCAATCGCTTCTTCGAGGTTAATCGGTCTCACATCTGGTGTATCAAAATCGATGATGCTTCTGAGATAACCTTTGGTCATTTCATAAATTCCGAACTCGTCCAAGTCAAGAAATTTATAAACTTTACCGTGATAGTTTGGGAAAACAATCGTAATATGCTTCACTGCGTCTGGATATGATTCACGTAACTCGTCAAGTGAGTCATACGTAATATACTGAGCTTCACGCATGTCAAATCCTTTCGGTCAAACGGTTAATGACTATAGTTTAGCACAACTCAAAGTGTTTTTTTTTTTGAAAACTTTTGATAAATTAGTAACAGAGTCGTTATAAAGTTAGACTAGGTTAACTTTTAGTACAAAAAAACAACGAAAAACCACCGTCAATAATTGACAATGGCTTCTCGGGGTATGAGTTTTCAGCTTGAGTTGCACAGCGTGATTAAATTTCGCCTTTTTCTAACAGTATATCCAAGGCGATGAGTCTTACTTCACTATCATAGTCTCGCAGCAATTCGCGAGACTTATAGCCAGTTCGAGCAACTGCGCGACGAACGTCGTCATCGTCGTCGTTAATAAGAATGTCAAGGCAATTTCTACTTTCCGCAACGCCCCTTCTGACTAACCAATCATTGTCATACACGAGGACATCTGGACGATATCCTTGCCTGGCAACCTCCACACGAACCATGGGAGCTTTGTCGTGTACGAGAATGTCGAGACCATAACCGTTCATAGCAGCAGTTCGACGCTCCCACGGATTATCGCTGTGAACCAACTTCTCTAACTCATTATCAGTCATTACATACCCTTCCTTTTCGGTAGATTTAGTATAACACTATTCAAGCAGTTTCATATAAAATTCACAATCTTTAATAACTGCAACGAGTGGCGGATTTGTTCGATTCGCCTTCAATATATCAAAATTTTAACTAATTTAGGTAGAAAACTCAACGCATAAAATAAGCCACCGCCAGCTTATACGGATAATCCGTAAAACTTTGCGGTGGCTCAGTTATGCGTAACTTACATTACCTCAGAGGTTTTTTGAATGTCAATGTCGTCAGCATATGCGCCATTTTCAATAGTCTCGGCAATTACACCCGCTACGGTCATTGCAATTTGTCGCTCAGTCAAATCGCAGTCATCGCCAACCTCGGCAGTAATGGTAAACTCAGCAGTTGACTGCTCTGCGACATCAACAAACTCTTTGTCTCCATAGCTAACAAGTTGACCAGTTAGACGCTCAAGGTTGAAGCTATCAAGCGAACACTCGACAATGGTAATGTCGTCAATACACTCAATTGGAACATCGTCCACAATATCCTCACACGCAATTTGCGTGTAAGCAATACTCTCATTGAGATAGGTATTGCTCAAAAACGCGTCGGTTGTTGGCATCTTACAAGACTTATGTTCAGCAAGCTCTCCATAACACTCTTGTTCAATAAAGTTATCGAGCAAGCCAGCACACCTACGAACGGCGTTGATGTCTGCTGTGACAGTAATCTCATAATTCTGTGGCATGGTAAACCTCCAATGGTTTAGGGTTATTTATACAATAAACGAAATTGTTGTATCTGCTGCGTAATCAAGTTCGATTCGGATATAACGCCTTAGTGCATCTGCAATACCAATAGCTACAATATCTTTATCCTCCGAATCGGCGCATTCAACTCTGCAAGTTAGTTCAGCGACAACATCTGCATCGAATACAATAGTTGCTGGTCTGAGAGCACTAATTAACTCTGCGTTTACACTTAATGGTTGTGCATCAAGGTCATCAAATTCAAGTTTGACGTCATCATGCTCTTGATTATAGACGCGATGTGTAAACAGCGAAATGTATCTAAAAATCTCACGATTTATATCGTTCCATGTATTGCCGAATTCTTCGCGATTCAATGCGTTTTGCTTGCCAGCGAGAACGTTGTATACTTTAGTTCGTACAGCGTCTCGCGCTGAGAGCTTATTGTAAAAGTCGTAGTCTTTAAAATCATTGAGGTAAAATAACTCACAGTCATTTTTGATATTGCATTTCAAGTCGATTCCGACTTTAAACTTTTTAGACATGTTTTAATCCTTCCAGGCTCGCCTATTCATACATCTTCACGTCAATGTCAAATACGACTCGTGCATAGGTATTAACAATTTGCTCCGTTACACGATAGAGCTGAGCAATCAACTCATCGTCCGAACCGTCATAATCGTCTGGAACGTCCAGGTCGATTTCAGCAATCATGTTATGGAATAACACGACCGAATCGTCAATGATACTCTTTGCGAGAACGTTTTGTTCATCGAGTTTTACGGGGTAGATGTCGAAAAACTCGTCACCTTTAGCGTATTGACGTAAAACTCGTTTAAGTTCCTCAAACGTAGTATCTGGTCGCCAGTCGATTTTGTAATCCATTTCGCGTAATGCTTTTAACTCGGAAAACTCAAAGCCAACCTCACCATCGTCCATATTGACCTCAAAAGGCTCCTCGATGGTTAACTTATTAGTCGTTCCAATGGTATAGAGATAATCAACTGTAATAACAGCACGTCTCCCCATGTAAATCACCTCTCATAGTTTCGATTAGCGTATTTTACGCCCTTAACTATACAAGTATATCATACGGGGAGACGGTTATTTTGCTAATTTACTTTGCCCACTGGTAGATGGTGCCAGACTTCCAATTCATGTACTTTGGTACCGATTCGTCCAGATTGTTCTGGAAGTCGATATACATAAGTGGTCGAGGATTTGTAACAATGACAATAAGGATGTCATTTCTGGTTGACAAATCTTGGAGTGCGCCAAACGCGTCAAACAGGTTCTTACAATCAAAGGTAGTCAGCTTGTGTGATGTGCGTCTAACACCTTTGCCGTCGGGTAGAATAACACCCTTGTCGAGTTTAAGGTTCTCAATAGCCTTGTAGTCAAACATAATTGAGAGTAGGTCGTAGATACGCTTGTAGTCGCCAGCGGTTGCCAGCGCGGTCGCAACCTTAAAGTTGCTTGAAACCTTGAGCGTCTGAACCTTGTGCGTATACTCGTTAAATTGTGCAATATAAGTAGCCATGTAATCTCCTATTCTTCGCAGCCACTATTGTCATTGTAATCATCGTCGTAATCATAGAGATTCTCATCCTCATAACGCCAGGTTTCATCGTCATCGAACATTTGTTCTGGTTCGTCCTCTACGACGGTATAATGCTTTTTAGCGAGTCGCTTAATATCTTCCACTGAGTATTCGTCGGGAAGTTTCGACTCTAATAAATTATCGTGATGCCAGATAAGTTTTAGAATGTCATCATCTGGAACAGTATCGTACCAATAATAAATGGCAGTATCGTTGTTAAACCCTTCAACTCTATTTACTTCGCCATCAAATCCGAGCACCTCAAATTCACCATTGTTAGCATTATCAATTGCTTGCTGCTTGCAATCAAAATATGCTACAAATTCTGGCTCTGGATTATCCTCATAGAAAAGCTCAAGATTGATTCCAAGTAATCCGCGAATATTGTCATAAATTGGCACTGTTGAGGTACGCTGCGTTGAGTAATCAACCATACGCGTCTCAACACCGCGCTTTATGGGAATCTCTCCGCGAACGTTGGTGATGATAACTTTCCAGCGCTTCTGGTCATAGCGGTTATCTTTCTTAAAGGTTGTGTCCATAAATACCTTTCTATAGTTGTAATACCCAATTATAAGCGCGAATACACCGATATTCATCATAAATTTTCAAATACATAAAAATTTCACACTTACGCGAGACACAAGTAATCCCCCAGCCCGTCGCTAGGGGATTGTGTGTATTTAATTATCGAACAACCTGTACGCGATTTGCGTAAATGAATGATGCTTCAAACATTGGCTTAATGAGATTGAGAATCTCACGATACGTATCGGAGGTTGTATCAATCATGCCGTTTTCTTGCTCCTCTTTTTGAGACTCAAGTTTCTCGCTGATATTTACGAACGCGTTAAACTCAGCAGTGATAATCGGAGTAACCGATGCGGTGAGTTCATCGCCTTCACGCGTGAGATTAAAGTCCTCAAAGTCCATAGAGCCAAATGGCTGAATCTGGCGAACCGCAATGTCGTACATGGTATCTCCACGGAAGTATTTAGGGTCATCCTTCTCGGGAGTTAGTCCAAACAGCTCGAAGTTGTGAGTCTTTGCGCAGTGTGGCAATGCAGTGGACAGTGATGAGCAAACGTCCGTAATTGCGCTTGCGATAGCATCACCATTGTCTCGCAGTGACAGATAACCAAGAGAATAAGTGTCGTACCTACCCTGGCTAATGTCGTGAAGAAGTCGCCTACGCAAATGTTCCTTTTGGTCGGCAATGTCGGTAATCTCAAGCTCCTCAAGCTCTTGAACCGCAAGTTTATAGGTGAAATCTTGGAGCGTGTAATTCTCCTTGAGAGAAATCATCTGGCTTCCGTTAAATGAAATCATTTTGTTACCTCGTTTCTAGTCTACAAAAATATCTGCGCCGACGTCATCAAAATCAGCGTCACAACCGTCTGGCATAGTTTCATAAGTGAGTGACTCAATCATTGACATGTTATCGAGGTCGTAGAACCAGTCATCCATGTCAGTATCGTCATCAACGTTGAACCTTGTCTTGTTGTGAATTTCAACATCGACGGGTGAGTAATAACCGACGTCACTCTTTTGAACGTCCTTTAAATTGAACTCAATCGTACAATTAGAGTAATCACACTGGTGAACTTCGCTCAGCATTGGCAAAAGGTATTTTCCGCCATCTAGTGCTTTCTCAAGCTGCTTGTGCAGTTGTTGTGCTTCACTTTTTGAATCTGCGTCAAAAAATACGACGAAGTACGCGGCAACTTGAATTTCTGCATTTACCATATAAGTCTCCTCTGGTAGCAATCCTTTTGTACTCGACCAGTATACCACACTTCAATTCACAATTTGATAAAAAAACACGCCCTAGCAATAATTGCTAAGACGTGTTTTAGTGTTATAGGTGAAGAACTCTGTCTCTGATTTCCTCAGTTCGACCTTGGTTCCAGAACTGAGTGCCAATATACCTTAATACCCTCGGTTTCCCGATATTTATGAGGGGAGTGGACTGTGCCTTATGTTCTCTCCATTTGAGTTGGTTGAGCAACACCAATAATTACAGTCTCTGCACCTTACGATTTACATATTCTTGAATTTGAGATTTTCTGCTTTCTAAAATCTCTGGTTCTGGTTTTGGGTACGCAAATTTTTTGAAAAGCGCTTGCTCTGCGTACCAACGAGCATATAGCGCTTCTTCTTCATCGAAGTAATTACCAAGATTAAGCATTTTTTGGTTAATCTTGATGTAGGCGTACCATTTGGTGCCGTTGCGACTTACACCTTTGAAGTTCTGGTTCATAGCGTTTTGTGACTTTGTAACAATTCGTAGGTTGCATTTACGATTGTCAAGCGTGTTATGGTTGATGTGGTCAACAAATTGGTCGGTACCGAGAATTTCTCGGTGCATATGTTTGTTTGAACCAGAGAACTTTGGTGTGTTTGCAGCATAGCCGCTTGACGTTAGTTTCCATTTAGTGTAACGAATTTTATTAACATCATCGGCGTCAATGATTGCTGTAGCAATATGGTTACAGTGCGCATCATATAGTTTCACACGAGCGACTTTTCCATCAATGGTTATTTCGTTTTTATCATATGGCGTTCGTGGGTTGTTGTCAATCGGCTTACCATATTTCTTGATTTGGTTGTAGTGTTTGTTGCAGTAGACCTTACCGTGCGATTTAATCTTTCGGAACAGTTGTCTACCGCATACCGAACATCGATAGTATGTTTTGCCATCGTGATGTTCAATATCGTGAGTCTGAGTTTTGACTCTGTTTAAAATTTGCATTTATTTCACCTCGATTCAGTAGTATATATGAAAGCAGTTTGTTTGTAAATCGTCTTGGTTCAAAGTTGCCATACAGTTGTACTGTTTAGGTTTCTTTGAGTTTCTATTGATTTGTATTGCGGCAATGTTGGTTAGAGCTACCGCAAGTCCTTCTACAGACCGTGAGTGTATTATGGTCACGATTACCACAGCGAGGGCATTCCCAGTCAAGATGACCGTGTTCATCCTCAATAATTTGAATCTCGCCATCAAAGCCGCAAGCCTGGCAATAGTCTGACTTAGTGTTTAGTTCAGCGTACATACATGTTTCATAAATATGCTGAATCAGTTTGATGACTGCTTCAATGTTGTTAGACATTGATGGCAGTTCGACATAACTAATGCATCCAGCGAGCGAGTATTTTTGAAACTCGCCTTCGATAGAAAGTTTGCTGAAAGCATCAATTGGTTCACGGACTGAGACGTGGTACGAGTTGGTCACGTAGTCGTGGTCGGTGATACCTTCAACGATACCGAAACGTTTTTTAAGTGCGGTTGCAAATTTGTAGGTGACTGTCTCGATGGGGCTACCATATAAGCTGTAGCCAATGTTGCAATCTTCGTTCCACGCGTCACACTTGTCATTAAGATGTTTCAAAATATCAATGGCAAATTTTTTGCCTTCTGGGGTTGTGTGAGAAACTCCAAGCATTGCCATGACGCACTCATAAATACCAGCATATCCAAGTGAAATGGTTGAATAGCCGCCTTCAAGTAATGCATCAATGGTCTCGCCTTTTTTAAATCGAGCAAGTGCGCCATGTTGCCATAAAATGGGAGCTGCGTCTGATTTGGTTCCCAATAGATGCTCGTACCTCCAAAGCAACGCCTTATGGCAAAGTTCTAGGCGTTCATCGAGGATGCTCCAGAACTCGTCCATGTTTTTATTGGCAGATAATCCTACATCTGGTAGGTTGATTGTTACGACTGCTTTGTTAACATTTGTATTAGCTGTATATTGCTATACAGATTAGACTATATCTTCTAATAGGAATTATTCCTGTTAGCCGCGCGCTTCGATATGTGATAAATTCATATCTACAGGCTTACATTCATCAGCCTTAGTCGTTACACTTTGTAAATGAAATCTGTCTTTAATTACGCCTTTTTCAAGAATCTTATATCTTTTTTTGAACCAATTTCTTGTAGTCATTCTAGTTATACCGCCATTTTGTGCTGGGTGACCAGAATATTCTATAAACTTAGACGCTGGTGCAAATGTGATAATTTTATTCAACTTTTTGTCAAGCAACGTTATATAAAATACGTTTCCCACTCTATTTCCGTTTTTGACACAATCTCTAATGTTTTCTTTTTGTGTGCCTTTATATAAATTGGAAGCATGGTTGTTCAAAGAATTATCATCTTTATGATTTATTTGGCATGTTCTGTCAATAGGCTCAACCCATGTATCGTACACAAGTCTGTGCACGACAAAATGTCTTATTTTGCCATTAAATCGTATGCCGATGCGTTTATAACTCTTTCCATGAACAGTGTTTATACGAGTTTTTATGATAGATTGTGCATGTTGTGAATATATTTTGCCATCAATAGATATATAGTAGTTCTTGTTAAAGCGTATTTGTTTAAATACTTCGTTGTTAATAATGATTTCACACATAATTACTTCTCTCCTATAATGGGATTGTTCTTATGTTATTAGCACGGTATTGTCTGATGTTATCAGAGTTTCACCGTTAGCAGGGCTTTGCCCCACACCGTTTTTTCTTACGTTCACGCGGTTTAAGGTCGGCTTAACGTAAGGTCAACCGACCGTAATATTTGGGCTTGCCATCATAGTTTTTAGCTCGTGCAAGGTTGTTCCAACCATTTCTTGTTTTGTCAACTGAGAGTAGTGAGCGACAGCCCATTGGCAACACCACGTCTCCCTCGCCAGGCAATAGTCCATCAGCAATCTTATATTCTTTCATCTTTTTCTCAGAAATGTAATCTGGGACAAGTCGTTTAGCGGAACACTTGGCTGCAAGTTGCGTGAGGTAGAAATACTTTGAATTTTCGTAGATATTATCTTCCTCCGTCACGAACAATAATTTAGGAAAGGCAGGCGAAATCCAGACACCATTCTCATTCTTAATGCCTTGGTAGCGTTGACGTATAACTTCCTCAATGACCATTGCAAGGTCATGTCTTAGTTGTTCATCGTCGCCAGCTTCATTGAGGTACATAACTGTCGATACAAATGGCGATTGCCCGTTACAGCTTGACATGGTGAGGATTTGATACTGAATGGTTTGAACGCCACGAGTAATTTCTTTCTTTAGACGTTCCTCAACAATTTCCTCAATCTTGTCGATTGAAATGCCAGTACCTTCAAGTTCTTCACAAACCTCTTTGCGAATCGCTTGTCTTGACACATCTACAAATTTGGCAAGCGGCGTATAAGACCAGGTCTGACCTCCAAATTGACAGGCACTTACTGCTAAGGACACCTGCGCTGCGATATTGCAAGCAGTTGAGAAGCTGTGTGGCTTCTCAATGACTGCGCCACCAATCATTGTACCGTTTTGTAACATATCGTCCAAGTTGACTAAGCAACAATTAGTGAGTCGCTGAAGTGTATAGTCCATATCATGAACGTGAATAAGCCCCGCGTCGTGAGCTTTAACGACATCTTCTGGAAGAAGTCGTCTACGAGCAATATCTTTACTCACGATACCAGCGATGTAGTCACGCTGGGTACTCACAAGTGTTGGGTTCTTGTTGGAGTTCTCCTCGTTTGCTTCCTCGTTACGGCACTCAACGAGCGATAAGATTTCGTCATCAGTCTTTTTGCTTGCACGGACAATTTCTTTATTCTGACGATACTTAATGTAGTGACGAGCGATTTCAGACAATCCCTCAGCCATCAGTGTTTCCTCGACCATATCTTGAATGTTCTCAACGGTGAGGTTTTCGGCACAATTACAACGTTCGACAACTTCATTCGTCAAATTATCAAGCGAACCAACGGAGAGTGCGTCGCACTCATCAGCAGCTCGCTTGATGGCGTTACGAATCTTAGTTTTATCGAACGGAACGTGTGTGCCATCACGTTTAACAACTTGGCGTGATGATTCAGTGTTCATTACGTTCCTTTCGATAGAGGTTTACATTTTGTCATGCCAGCTCTTTGAATCGCCACGGAAATATCCATTGGCAATTGCATCATCGAGGTAAGAGTCGGCGTTTTCGCGGACGTACTTGTCAAAGGCTTCCTCGGCGTGTTTTTTGGCTGTTTCCTCGCCACACCAAGCAATTTCATCATCGAGTTGGTCAGAAAACTCACTATAGAAGTCCTCATACATGGCATCTTCTATATCGTAATAGTTGAAGTTGTAGCCTTTATATAAAAGGTCTGGGTCAGCATAATCGTTGTAGTAACCGAACATAACATTCTTACAACCGCGCCAAGGAGCAAGTGATTGATATCTGTTCATAATTTTCACCTCCAATCGCAATAACTTGTTTTGGAGATACAGTATAGCACTAAACTTTGTGTCGCGCAACGACAAAATAGATTGTACACAATCTATTTATCGACATAAAAATACCCGAACAAGTGTTCGGGTATTAGTTAGTGGATGAATGATGTGATTACGAGAAGTGCTGCGACAAGTGTCAAAGCTGCACCGATGCAGAGTACGCCAATCCATAGCGTGTAAAGTTTAAGCAGCTCCACGATTACGCTCCAAAAATGTTAGACGCTACAATGTATCCAGTCATAACTACAAACGCTAGGCTTGCGTAAAACATTGCAGTTTGGTTGGACGTATATTTTGCTTCAAAGCGTTCAAGTACCCATAGCTCAATAAGTCCAACAACGCCAGCCAAACTCAAGCTAACAATAAGTGCCAGTAGTGATTTTGCCATTAGCGAACCCACTCTACTTTAAGTACGAAGGTAGTTTCGTGGAAAATTGCTACCAGTTTGTCGTTACGACGGTTCTCTAGGCGTACGAAATATAAACAGAAATCTTCAGTTTCCGTAAATGGAATATATGCGCGATTTGTTGTAAACCAATCGGCGCCATCATGTTCGCCGCGCAGTAACTCGTCATATCTCTCAAGTTTCTTACCCATAAGTCTTCTATTAAGAAATGCGGCAGTAAGTAACACCTTGTAAGCTGGGTCATCAAACTTAAATTCCTCTTGTTCGCTGTCTGTATGAATTTTGGTGAACTTTACGTGACTTAATGGATTGATATCAGTGGGCATTGCAAATCCTTTCGTTCGTTTTCTTGTAACTATAGTATTACATAGTTTATGCTCGATTACAAGATAAATTTTAGATTCACAGTATCTACACTAAAAAGTTAATCTAGGTTAACTTTTATTACTTTTACTCAACCAGCTCATACAAACTTAAAGGTCTATACAAGGTTAGTCCAATACAAGTTTCACCATCTAGCGGATAGACGTGCAGGTATGGACTTCCTCCAAAAATACAGTCGTCGAGGTCATTTTGTTTATTAAACAGTTTGAGCACTCCAATGTGGCGGTCGATGTCCTTCATATCTAAAAATATGGAGTCAAACGACATACTGCCCCTCAATATATCGTCTCCCTCTTGAACAGCGGTGAACACTTGAAGTGACATAATCTCTAATTGGTCAACTTCATTAAATATTTTCGAAATCTCGTCACTGGAAGTTATAGCAAGGAACTTGTACTGTGACGCAGTAGACCAGTCTGGATAGTTACCTAAAACTTTTAAGTATGTTTTGTGGTAGCCATCGTATCGAACGACTTTCAGAAGCAGCTTACGATTAAGCTGGTATACAATTTTGTCATCGGTTTTTACAACGACTTTAATTCGGTCTAATCTGTTCATAAACAGTTCCTTTCAATTAGTTTGCGCAACTATCTCACAGATTGCTCTTTAATGCAACACTTTCATAGGAATTACATTAAAAGTTAGCCTATGTTAACTTTTATAGCCATGTGCGAAAATCCGCTCCACTTTCGACGCGGATTTTCTGCACGAAATCGATTCTAAGGCACGCAAATTTTGAAAACGTGTAATTAGTCAAGGACTTTTAGGCTTCCGATAATTTGCGGAGTGACATTTCCCATCCACTCATTGAGTCCTGGGTCTCCAACGACCTCAATCTGCTTACCGACAATGTTGCCGAGCGATTTCGTATTCCAAGCCATAAATACAAGACCGTTGTTGAGAGTAATCTTGAGGTGCTCATGATTTTTACCAAGGCAACGCATTTCGTAAATGTCGCTCTCATTTACCACCATACGAATCTTTGGCTTTTCAAAACCCTTGCCGTATGGCTCACCATTGTTAATAAAATCACAGACGAGTGAAACGTCAACGTCCTTATCAAGCGTTGGATAGTTAGGCTCAACGTACTCCTTATTTGTTGGAGTGACCTCTTTGAGGTAATACGTAATCGACTCTAGCGCACGCTTGAGAGCTTCCTCACTCTCAAATGTTACGCCGCATGCTTGCGCGTGACCGTCAGCGCTTGCGCCGCAATCACGCAAGAGGGTACGATAATCAAGCCACTCTGGGGCACGCGCACTACCAGATAGCGTACCGTCCATGTTTCGAGAAAGCACGAGTGTTGGCGCATGATTAGCGCCCATAATCTTGTTAGCAATCAAGCCAGCAATCGCGTAAGGCGTATCGATGAAATAAGCCATTGGAGCGTAAGGCTGCTCACCAGATGCCTTGGCAAGCGGCGATGTAACAGACTTAAAAATGTTGTCAGTTACGGACTTACGCTCGTCGTTGAGAGCGATGAGTTCGTCAATGTTATGAATCTCATTTCTGAACACATCAAACGCTACGTGCATATCGGCACCCATACGCTTACATGAATTAAGTACAGGCACGACATAAAAGCCGAAGCTCTCTGCGGTCAGAACCTTCTTTTTGTCGGTAATGAGTGACTTAACAAGCGTATACAAACCAAAGAGCGCGTCGTTGTACTCCTGTACAAAGAAACCGTCACGGAATTGAACCTTAACTAGTTCGTGCATGCGCTTGAGTCCGTCCATGACACATACGCGGGAATTGTATTTCAAATCCATTGAGTCGCCGATTGTACCAATAGCTGCAAACATCACGAGCTGGTTGATGGCGTCAAGCTGCTCTGGCATAAACATTTCAGCGTAGGTCTGTACGACCTTAAATGCGACGTATGCTCCGCAAATTGACTTAACGGGGAATTGGTCAGACTTCTGGCAAGGGTCAACAATTACCTTAGCGCGTGGAAGCTCGCCAGATTGCTGGTGGTGGTCAGTAATAAGAACTGTATAACCAATAGACTGAGCATAGTCAACTGGCTCAAATGCGGTAATACCTGTATCGCAGGTAATAATTGTTTTTGCTGTTGGAAAACAATCTTTGATAATATCAATCTGCTCGTGCTGCAAACCGTAGCCAGCCGATGCGTCTGGTACATACAGTTTAACGTCAAAGCCAAGCTGATTAAGACCAGCGTTGAGAATTGTTCCAGCCATAATGCCATCGCAGTCAAAGTCTGGATATACCACCACTGGGTCGTTCTTTGCATTATGCAACTCGGTGCACAGTGAACGAATATTATCCAGTTCACCGTCCACGTCACGGTTAACCTCATCAAGGTTATCGGCGGTCAAATATGGATAAGCCGCTTGAATTTTCTTTAGTTCGTTTGCAAAATTCATGTTTCTAAGTCCTTTTCTTACTCGTATTTTTGCTGTGTATAAGTTTAATGGCGTGGAATCGAGAAGTCAAGAACTTTTTTTTTAATTCCTACAATTTACTAGGAATTAGAGTTACAAAAATGCCCGCTCGAAAGCGGGCAAATAGTTTACTTACGATTTACTTGGTCGAGGTGATTGAGCCACTTAATGTTGTACGACCATGAGCCATCGGTATTTTGAATAGGAACCATCCATGCGCCAGATGCGTCGTCTGAACTATACTCACGACCGTCACGAATGTTAACAATAGTGTATCTATGACCAGAGTTATCACTCGTTGGAAACGCTACATAGTCACCGTCAGTCACATCAAACAGTTCTTCTACGCTGTTACCAAAAGTTATTTGTGGAGCGTGTACTACGGGAGTCATGAAAGCTCGTGCAATCGCCATAACAAACATTGCGAATACCATAAATACAGCAAGTGCAATCAGAAAATCTTTCTCTCGGTCATTCAGTTTCATAGACAGTTCCTTTCATCGACTTTGTGATTATAGTATACAAGAAAACCCAGCTAACCTTTCGATTAGCTGGGTAAATTCTTAATCTACACAATTTCTACAAATTGTCGATTAGTCGTTCTTCTTACGAAGCAGTGCGTAGCTTGCGCCAGCAATACCAGCAACAATAAGTACGCCACCTGCAACCAGAAGTTCTGGGTTTACGCCCTCGTCGCCAGTCTTATAGACCTTCTTACGCTCTGGGTGCTTGTTAACAACGGTTCCCTGGTCAACGGTTACGCCGTTCTCAGAAACAGTCATCTCAAACTTAGCCATATCAACGACATCCTCATTTGCGGAAGTGCGAATCTCCTCTACGGTGTAGGTATCGTAAGGAAGCATACCCTCAGACTTCTTAGTATCCTTGGAAGTGTCAGCCTTAGAATCAACCTTAGCATCAGTAGTTGCACCAGCTGGAGCATCGGTTGCAGCAGGCTTTTCAGCTGTTGGAGTTGCCGCTGCGTTATTCTCTGCTACAGAGGTAGTTGTTGCGGCGGCGGCATTAGCTGCGTCAGTCTCGGTAGCCTTTGGTGCCTTAGCCATATCCTCAGCGGAGAATCCACTAAACCACGCGGAAGAAGTTGCGTCGAGCTTGCTCTCGTCAACAGTTCCGTCGGCGGCTACCGCAGCATCGTTCTTATTAGCGGTTGCCTTAGTACCCTTAGAGGTATCGATTACACCGTCTTTATCGGTAACAACGTAGTGAGTCTCGCCAGTGGTCTTGGAAGTGACCTTAAAGACAACGTTTGCAAGTGGCTTGCTACCAGTGCCATCACTCTCAGTAACTACCTTAGTCCACTTAGCGTTGCCACGAACGATTTGCTCTTTCTTGGTAGAGTGAAGGTCGGCTGCGAGAGTTGTGCGCTCATCAACGTTATCGCTGTTGATGTTGAGAACAGCTACGTCGTCGTCAACTCCATCACTGTTATCGTCAGTAATCAAATAGCCCTGTGGAGCCTTGGTTTCCTTAATAGTAACAGTTCCAAGAGGGAACACTACCTTGCCATCTGGGGAAACGAAGAAATCATCGCTGCCTTCCTTAACCAGGTACTTTTCAGTTGCTTCGTTTGCGTTCTCAAGATTGATTAAGCCGTTCTCGTCAGTACGAACATTCCATACACGAGTTGGCTTCTCTGGGAGGTTGTCCTTAGTGTATTGTCCAGCATAATACGCAATCTGGAACTCTGCGCCAGCAAGTGTTGCGTTACCACCAGCCTTTGGAAGACCAGTGTCCTTATCGACCTTCTGTACTGAGAGTGGGTCGATTGTGTACTTTGCACCATCTTGGACAGTCTTCTCAGTTGTGGCATCGGCTGCAATGGAGAACTTTGTTACCTCGTCTGCGAGAGCATAACCCTTTGGAGCCTTAGTCTCTTTGAGGTAATACTCGCCAGCGTTGAGATTTGCAAGAGAACCCTTACCAGCCGCGTCGGTTGTAATGGTGCCAACAACATCGGTCATTGCTTCGTCACGATAAACGGTGTACTCTGCGCCCTCAAGAGAATAGCAGTTATTACCGTCGGTGTAGAGAGTGTTGCCAGAGGACTTAGTGATGGACAGAGAACCAAGCTTCAGACCAAAGTAAGTCATAACCTGCTTATTGCCTGCTGGGATAAATGCGAATGCTGCACCAACTGGAACGTTCTTGTCGCTATCTGGGTTATCAGCGTAAGCCTTAGCGTCATTGAAGAACTTTTGAGCGGCGTCAGATGCAGCCTTGGTGGTGCCGATGTTGTAATATGGAATCAGATAACCAATTCCGTCATCGTGCATATCACCTTGACGAACGCCCCAGATAGCAAGCTGAGTGGCTGCTTGGAGGTCTGCACCAGACACACCGTAATAAGTCTTACCCTGCTTCATACCGAGCGTGCCGTAGTAAACAAGGTAGTCAATCATATGACGGTCATGCTCGGAATAGGTGTGACCGTCGGAAGTTGTAAGGTTGCTTAGCTCAACAACTTGACCGCTACCGCCAGCGGTTGCATGGTCGTGATTAACTGGGTCGGCGCAGAATAGAGGTGTTTGACCGTCGTCAGCGACCCACTGGGTCATGTGAGAACCATTATATTTATTGGTAGTACCGACGGTTAAAGTTCCGCCAACATCGGGAAGCTCCGCAAATGCTTGTCGGCTGGTAGCAAATAATGTACCAACTTGACCAGCAATAAGCGCGAACGCAATGCCCGCCGTAATAGCTCGTCTGTTTTTATTAAATGCCATAAAATAAACTCCCTAAATTGATATGTTTGTGGCTATCTAAAATAGTATAGAGGTTGTGTAATTTCTTGTCAAGTATGGACTAATTTGTTACTCATCCGCTGGTTTTAGAAATTCGAACAGTTTGTTGTCATTTGGATGAATAAGATAATACCCACTGTGTAGGTAAGAGTTTAGCATATCAATAAGACGATATCTGTCGCACTCTAGCAGGTAGCGCTCCAAATCCTCGTCCCACATTCCATACGCGTCCTCCTCGCTCTCAAACTTATCTGGAACCAGCTCCAAACAAATGTCAACAGTTCGCTCGTGGTTGAAGTCCTTGAGAACATCGGAAATATCACGGATAATTACGTTGAGGTCATAGTTAAAAAATAACTGCGGGTCAACGCCCATGTCATCAAGTCCATGATAGATGTAACCAAGCTCTAAGTTGCTGTACGTGTTCGCCGAGCCGAGAGCCTTAACGACTTGAATAAACTTTTGACTATCAACAGAATTTTGTAGCTCCATCATAATAGTCCCCTTTCTGTAGGATATGCAACTTGTCGGGTAACAGTATAACACTTTCAAATCGAACAATTTGCGAAGTTTGCTCAACTTGTGGTATAATTTTATCACATTAACAATCGAACAAACTTGCGTGTTTGTTGCAATTTATAATAGGAGTAATGTATGGCAAAGCATATGAAACGCATTTCAAACTATACGTGGACTGACGAAGATGACGCACTACTTATCGAACTATCGAAAAGGCACGTATCGCAAGAGGAATATCTAGCAGCCTTTCCAGGCGTCGTAATTTCGGCTATTTATACCCGCAGACGCAAGTTGAATCTTGTATCTAATAAGTCGAAGTGGTCGAAGCTCGAAGATAAGTGTATCATCGACAACTTCCCAGCTCACGGTGCTAAATGGGACGGATGGCGAACACTCTTGCCAAAGCGTAACACATCGGCAATTACTATGCGAGCTAGGATTCTTAAAGTTTATCAAGTCACATCAAAGCGCTGGACTACAACGGAAGACGCTTATATCAGAGCTAACTACCTCATGCACGGTGAAAACTGGAACGGCTGGTCTAAACTTAATGGTCGTACCTGGTCGAGTATCCGTTCACGAGCAAACAGGCTCGGAGTTAAAAAGCGTGGTGTTCAACTTGACGAGACTCAGAGAATTAGGCTTTGCACATCACTTGTAAATACTGCCGAGAAACTCGATGTCACACCAAATGCCTGTATCAAAGAGCTTGTACGCCTTGCAAAATCGGGCATCTTAAACGAATACGTAAGATAGAATGAATCCCCGCATAATGCGGGGATTTTTTTGCATTAGATTTGTAGCGACTTTAGTTCATCGACCGAAATACCGAACACTTGTTCGGTTGAAACCTTACCAGAGCCAAGGTCTGCAATGAGTTGCTTATATGCAGATGTATAATCACCGTTGCAACTAGATAGACGTGCTATGAGGTTCAAACTTCCGTCAAGCCACTGTGTATCCTGTACGTCAGACGCAATTAAACCTTTAGGCTTACCAGTCTCTTTTGATTTACGTTCAAGATATTCATCTTTGGTTTCGTCAGACAGTACAACGGGGCAATTATCAGAATAATCAAAATCAAAGCCGTTAAAGGTAACACATTGACCGTCTTTGGTTGTACCAACAATAGTTGTCAATTTGTACTTTCCAGAGACGACCTCAATGTCCTTAACAGACACATAATTATCCTTTTGGCTGTTAAACACGACGTAATATGTATGACCTTCACTCTTTGCACAGCAGCCAGTCAATACAATAATTGGAGGATTCTTTCTAATAGACTGTGAAACTTCTGTCAAATTACACCGTGCGGTAATTTTTACCGTCTTTGGTGCTGGTTGCGTTGATTGAACCTCGGTCGCTTGATTGTCTGATTTGCACGCGGAAATGGCAAGTGTTAAAACACCTGCCATACCAGCGGTAACAAATTGTCTACGTGTTACACTCACTTTTTCTTAATCACTTTCTTTTTCGGGCAAGATACGCTCAATACGAAGTCGTGCTGCTTACAAGACAGTTCACAATTCTTGCATGTTTTGTGGGGGTCGAGTGCAGCTAGGCGCTTTTCCTCAGCGCGCATTGCGGCAGTCTCAGCCTTTTTAATAAGAGCAATCTCAGCAAGTCTTGCCTTATTCTCCTCAGTCATTGCCATGATTTACTCCGCGTTTACACCATATACAGGAGCTGTTGAATATTCGCCAGTCTTGGTATCGCCAGGGTGAATAGATGGTCTACCGACGTATTTTTCAACAGGGTCATAGCCATCTACAAGTTGATACCTGTGCATCTGGTTATACCAAATATCCTTAACACGTGGAATAATCTCATCCTGCATGAGCTTCTCAGCGAGTGAAATGCAATCGTCAACTTGAGCCTTAGTCATAACGTCTTCGGGCATTTCATACAAGAATGAATACTCGTGAGCGAGTGTCTGATAATCAATGCTATACTTAACGTTTGCATAGTGCTTAGCAATAACTTCGGTGAGTCGCTGTACAAGTTGAGTCCAGGAACTCAGCTGTGTACAATCGTCCGAGCAATCATAGAAAAAGCCGAATCCATCATTTGCGTTGCGATAGTGGTCGGTAACTGACTGTGGGTATCGCTCGTGAATAAAGGTTGCGTTGTTTCGAGAAAGTTGCGTAATGAGCAGTCTAATTGCAGCAACAATCCAGTCTCGGTCAGTACTTGAATAACAAATCCAGTAGCCTGTATAGCCCAAGTTGATTGATGGCATACCGCATTCCTCAAAAGTCTTTGAATCGCCGACTACTGGTTTGACCTCTCGATACGGGAATGTCTCGTAAGTGTACTCTTGTTCGGTCACAATTTTTCCTTCCATTAGTTATAGATGTAACGCAGCAGCTTGTCGTAGTCATCTTTAACTACGCCATAGTTTTTAGCGTCTTTAATGAGCGCTTTTGTTTTTCCGTTGCCAGCGTCAATAAAGAGCGATACCTCACACGAATTAAGTACGTCAATTTGTGATTGGAGTTTCTCATAGAGAGCTGGTGAGCAAATAAGTCTTGTTTCGGAAATCTTCTTTACGTGTCGCTTACCCGATTTAGAGCGAGCAACTTTTTGAACAGTGGTCAAAATTTTATCTGGAAACGGTTTCTTAGTATCTACGCGAATCCAGAGATTGTAAGTTTTATCACCAGATGTGACAGTGTTTCGAACCATAATATCCCTTCATTGAACCTAAATACTATGATTATAACAAAGCCACCACTAAATGTCTAGTGGTGGCTTGCTGTAGTCTGGTACGTCGCCTGTATACACGTTGTTATATCGGCTATACCGCCCAAAGCTGCTCGAATTGTGCAACTGGATAATCTTTCCGCCAGCCTTAGCATGGTCTGATACAAACTGTTCAAATGCTTCAACTGATTGATGTCTCAGCGAACTCTCGGCATGTCCAGCGGTCTCTGGGTCTTTGAGCGCGTTTGTAAGACGCTCGGTATCCCAATTACCCTCGCAGCAAATTACGTCATACTTAGCATTTCCGACACCCGCAAACTCAAGATTTTCGAGGTCGGTTGCCCAGAACAACGTTTCGTCATCTGGGGAAGTAAATACAAAACCGACACACTCTGCCAAACCATGCGGCGCGTGAAAACACCTTACATGCCATTTGCCACCGCGTGTTCTAAAGTCGAACTCACTATCTTTATTGATAATGTTAGTTAGCGGATAGTCCTCAAACGCCTTTCCAAGAAAAGAGTTAGCCTTGGTTAACTTTTCATAGGTCTGCGACGGAATAAAAAATTGTCGCTTGAATACATCGGGACGAATCTCGTACAAACACTTTACGAGCGATGGATTTGCGTGGTCTGCATGCTCGTGGGTAATAAACGCTGCTGAAATATGACGCAATGCGTCTAAATTATCAGCGTTACGCTCCACGAGGGAACGAGAAACGCCGAGGTCAACCATGAAATCACGATTGACCACGGCGCAATTACCCGTAGAACCCGTACCAATAATCTGTACGGTAATCACTTTTTACTCCTCGATTGGAGCAATGGAAGCAGTGAGGAACTGATTTTTACCAGCGGACTCAATACGAACGTTGGTAATGCGAACTGGCTTCTCCTCAGTAGCGTAAGCATCAAGGTCAACACCTGTTGCGCCGAGAACGTTCTGAACAAGGTCAGCACGAGCCTGGTCAAGCATGTTGTTGGCAAACTTAATGAAGCTATCCTTGAGCTGCTGGTTGTCGTCCTTTGCGCCAGTTACGACCTCATAGAGCTTCTGGTCTGCATCGGAGCGAGTATAGCCGCGCTCGTCCTTATATCCGCCGTTTGTAGCGCCCTTGTAGTTGGTTGCATACTTAACAACCTTGTCGCCATCGGCGGTATCATCAATAATCTGAGCAACGCGAACGTACAGAGTCTCGCCGTTAATCTCTACTGGCACTGCAAAATCAAATGAGTGGCTAGAGTAGAAAGCGCCGCTTTTCTTACCAAGACCAAAACGACGATTGTCAACGACTGGGGTAGAAATAATATCACCCTTACGAATGAGAGCTTCAACTGCCTTAGCAACGGCAGGAGTTACCTTAGAGAAAGTAATGAACTCCTTTGCTGGGGTCAGATAGATACGCTCGTCACTTGGATAGCCCTCGAACTCAAGTCCAACGAGTACAGATGGGTCTGCAATAACAGCGTCAAAGTCTGCCTTAAAGGTCTCCTCAAGAGCCTTAACACACTTCTCCTTGCGCTCGGCATCGTCCTCGAAGTGTGGCTCTGGCTCTGAGTTGTACATCTTGTACATGAGAGTAAGAGTGCCACCAGTCTCAGTGATTGGCTCGAAGCCGTCAATGCGGATTGAACCAGACTCCTCGTCAATGTTTGCGTCAATAACCATAAACTTCTGTGCGTCAGTTGCCATTTTAATTGTCCTTTCGTTTGTTTTAGCTGAATCAAATAGCAATGTTACCAATTATTATTCGTAGGCAGGGATTTAAGTGCTAACTCGTCGAGCGTTCGTGGGTTAATTTCAACCTTACTTTGAACGCGAGAGAATACCTCTTGGTCGTATTCATTCATCGACACAAGATGGTAATGGTTAATCTCAACTCCTTTCATTCCTCGTCTTGCATTACGTCCTGCACATTGAACCAAAGTCATGTATGAAGGTTGGTTTTCATAAAACACGGTAGTGTTTGAATTTTTGAACTCGATACCTTCTCGACCAGATTGATACTGAATAAGTATAGGCGAAAGATTATCTCTGTCAATATCCTTCATAGAATGTCTACCGTCAAGAATTTGATAACTAATTCCTTCGGTATCAAGCATATTACGTATTGCATCGAGTGTTGTCAAATGTTGGAAGAAAATAAGCGGTTGCTTCACATTTTCTCCACAAACAATCTCGCGGAGTTTAACAATACGTCCATCATCATTAGCAATTCGTTCCTGCATAACCAGGCGCATTTCGCTGGCAGATGCAAACATCTGTTTAGCGTAAGCGTCTGCAATCGAGCGCATATCTGCTAACAATTGTTTACTAACGGGAAGCTGCAAAACAGTTGTTGTGAGATTTGGCATATCGATGTCGTTAATTGATACATTCGGTTGATAAATTACCTCTGCGACCTCATCAAGTAACTTATCGTAATCGGGAAACTTCCTTGTGTTAACGTTACCATCATCGTCATAAATCGTAAGTCGATAATACCTATCCTTCATAACGTCAAGACCATAACACTGCTCAAAGAATGTCTTACTGCGATATCTACCAGCCATAACCATGTAGGAGCACATGTCCATGACGATATCGTTCGTGAGTGGCGTAGCGCTAATGCCCATACGCTCATAATCTGGGATATTCTTGAGTTTCTGCGAACGCTTTGAAGTAGGTGTCTTGTAATTGTGTACCTCGTCAAGAACGAGAATTCCGTCTTTAGGAAAACCTTTCTTAAAGTCGGCACGAGATTTGACGTTTCCCAGAATGTTTGAAAACTTGTCATACGTTGTCATCATATGAGGTGCCAGGTTTGCTCCTGGATGCACTCGATTGTAGTCGGAAATAGTTTCTTGCCAACCGCCACCCTCGATAATTGCCTTAGACGCGATAATACAAAATGGTCGTCCGAGCCTTCCAAGAGTAGACACTGCAACACTTGTCTTACCGAAGCCTGTAGGCATGGTTAAAATTTGCAAGTTGGGCTTGTCAATCAGCCTTTTTGCAAATTCGTCAGAATATTCACTATTGTTATCCCATTGAATGATGTCCTTGAATTTGCCTGTAGAGACGTAAAACTTCATAGGAAACCAGTCAATTTTAGGAATACTTTTAGACTTAGTTTTCTTTTTGTCGGTTGTATTAGCGCGACGTTCCTCATTTTTACGCGCTCGATTTACAGCCGCCATTTGTCCGTAAGTTAAAGCCATATAATAAATCCTTAGTGTATTGATAGCAAACTACTTATGCACGGAAACCCGTGCATAAGTGGTATTGCATGAATATTAAAATCCGTCAAGCGACTCAACGTGCCACTTTTCTGGGTTGTTTGGCAGAGCGCTTGGTGATTGCTCATCAACGTCTCCACCGCGACGCATAAATCCACCTTCGCCCTTGGTGCCAACCCATTTGCAGAATGGCTTACCACGGTCAACAAACGCGCACGCTTCCTTGTCGGTGGTGAGAATCTTGTAATCGCAGACGCCACCATTAAGCTCAACCGCCTTCTTACTATCCTCAGTAAGCAAGTCATATACCTCGTCTGGTACATACTTACGTAGCTCGTCATAACGGTCGGCATATTTCTCTTTTAAGAAATCAAAGATTGCGTCAATTTCCTCATTGGAGATATAAATTCCCTGTACGCGCTCGCAGTTACCTCGTTGGTCAAGAACAAAACTATCGCCATAACCTTTGAGCTTCGAGCCGTCATAGGCTCTGTCTACGCCGTCTCCCAGGACAATCTGACTTGACGTTGAGTTATCAACTTTCAGACAAATTCGACTTGGGAAGTTGGAGCGTAACGTGGTAGAAATGACATCTGCCGATGGTCGCTGCGTTGCAAGCAAAAGGATAATTCCAGATGCACGACCCTTTTGAGCAAGTGACTTACACAGAGTCTCAGTATTTGGTGAAATTGATTGAAGCTCCGCATACTCGTCGATAACGAATATCATATATGGCATGCGACCATACTTTTTAGCAATTTCGCCGTTAGGGTCTTTGTCGTAGAAGTCGTTATACTCAGAGAGTTGCTTTACACCAGCAGCCTGGATAATCTTGTATCGACGCTCCATTTCCCATACCGCAAATGCCAGTAGACCATATGCGTCACGCATGTCAGTAACTGGGTTAATGGGGCAATACGGTAGGTCGATGTACTTTGAGAACTCAACTTTCTTTGGGTCAATTGCGAAGATTTTAAGCTCGTCTGGTGTTGCGTGCGACATTGCCGAAATGAGGAGACTGTTTACGTAGACCGATTTTCCCGAGTTATGCGACCTTACCATACTTTGTGTTAAATATGTATGGTCGCCGTCACAAGTGAAGCCATAATACTTCTGATTATTTGCAATCTTTGTAATGGTAAATGTTGCTCTGTGTGATGAATGTCTACCCTTTTCCGCTGGAACATATTTCTTTCTTGGAATCCTTACTGGAATTTCGTCAAGATTGCCAGAAATTCCTAACCTGTAGTAGTCACCAACAAATCCACTAGACTTAATACCTTTTTGACATTTCTGAACGTGCACTTGTAAACCAAGTGACCTGCCAACAAATGTAATATCGTCTGCGAGTCGTTTTGATTTGGTAACGAAATCGTACATTTTGTTTCTGTTCAAATATCCATCGGAATCCATTAAGCCAGCAAACAGTTCGCGCCTAACTGAAATGTCGGCGTATTTGTAGTCATCTGGGATGAACTTTTCGCCACTTCCAATTTTGTCTAGTCCAATAGACCTTAGTTGTTCGGTGAAATTATTTATTATTCCTCTGTTGCAAGTAGTATAGTTATCTTGGTCGTGCGTGAAGAAGTAACTCGACGCAGCATTTCCAGGCTTGCGGTCTACTCGGATTGTGCACCCAATTTTGTTGGCATAGTCATAAATTGCTTCCACAACCTCAGAATCCGCAGTTGTAATGTTCGGACATCCGCCTTGTATGCTTTTGGTGGCGCCATCGCCGATAAATATTCCCATGAGATATGGGTCAATTATTTGCTCTGTACTGCGTTCGAATGACTCAATTCCAGTACATAAGCAGATTCGCGAACTTGATTGAGTATATGGTGATAGCCTTAGATATTCATTCACGGTCATAATTTTTTCATGATTACCGCCCCAATTTTGATTAAACAAAATGAGCTTGTGTTCGCCATTTACTTTAAGCGTTCCACGATTGCGAATATCTAACTCGTACATCACATCCTCGCCACACCTTGGAGTGAGAACAGTTCTTGGTGTGCCATCACCGCCCATTACACGGTCGCCACCGTTAATCAACTCAACTGGTTTCGAAGTGCCGTCAGCCATGAGAATTAACTCACCTTTAGCGTGGCAGCCTGTAGTACCAGCAATAAGCGTATGTACCATTTCCGCGAGTGACTTGTGTACACAATCGCCTTCCTGGTTTACGCCAAATACCGCGTCAGTTGGGTCTTTAGCTTTTGTCTTTAAAAGATTTTTAGCCACGATTACATCCTAATTTCATAGTGGCGCAGATACTCCGCAAACTGTGCTGGATTGAGATTCTCAAACGCGAACTTAAATGGCTCTGCGTCCAAGTTGCGATACTCACGCTCATGAATATCTACGTGGAACTCTGGATAAAGCTCAACAACCGCCTTAATTACATTCTCCTCAAACTTGACACGCTCAGTCTCAAACTCGTCCTCTTGGCAAATCTCAGTATAGGTTAGAGTTCTTCCTGTGTCACGACCACTAAACATGCCTTTAGGCTCGGCTACTGCGGTCAACTTGATAAAATACATACCTTGTCCTCTCAGTTAACATATTTCCACATGAAACCGTATGCTTCTTTGCGCTTTCCTTTGCAAACGTCGGCTATATGCGTACCACCATTACCACGCGAGTTCGTAATACCGATTTCGCGTAAAAATCTAAATGCTTCTCGCGCCGATATAAACACGCCAACCTCGGTACCGTCTTTTGCGTATGCCGCGACAGATGGTTGTTTGCGAACTTTTGTTAGTGGAATATCATTCACCACGCGAACTTGCTTAACGAGGTCAATGGAACAATCATTTAATTCGGCAACGAGTTTTTGACTTAGACCCGCTTCAAGTTGAGCCTTGATGATTTCGTGGTTGAATAATTGTTTACCATCGCCGCCGACGGTTGCATTATAGCCGTGAGCATAGGTTTCTAACTGTTCAATATACCACATTTCACGTTCACTTGCAAATTTATCGGCACATTCCTCGAGAACTTGTAAACTAAAGTTATCCTCACCATATTTTTTGATAGCGCGATACAGCGGTCGATTTTCCTCGGTTGGTTTGCGCGCATCGCGTAAGTGTTCCGAGAAACGTTCCGCTGGAGACTTGAGCGTTTTGCCCACATAACATTTGCCGTTAATGTTATTTTTTATGCAATAAATATATGCCAAACTAAATCCTTACAAATAAAGGTTGGTAAAATGTTTTACCAACCTTGTAGTTTCTAGGTCGCGGCACTCTGGGTCGAACAGAGAATATATAGCTTATGAGACTATTGAGTTACCGTTACTCTATGCCGCGATAGTTATGGTGGATTGTTAGGGAATCGAACCCTAGACCTTGGGATTAAAAGTCCCCTGCTCTACCTACTGAGCTAACATCGACACCCCGCTTGATTAAAAGTCGAGCGGATTCTTGGGAACATTCGGGTTACTCTCATTCTTGACGAATTACCATCCCCGAACTAATTTACCACGGTTGCGTCTTTCCGAAGTGTATTTTAAGCCACACTCAAGGCTTGAGTCAATATATTCTTTGCTGCGTTTACGTCTCTATCATGATGTGAACCACAATCGGGGCAAGTCCATTCTCTAACTGAAAGTGAATTTACAATATCCTTATGATACGCTCCACAGTAAGAACAGATTTTGCTACTAGCGTAGAATCTATCTACTTGCTTAAACTCTTTTCCATACCAGTTACATTTGTATCTAATGAAGTTTAAGAGTTGGTACCAACGAACATCTGAAACAGAATACGCCAAATAGTGATTTTTCTTCATTCCTTCAATGTTTAAATCTTCAAACGCCAGTAAGTCATAATCTTCTACCAATTTTCGACTCAGCTTATGGTTAAAGTCTTTTGCGATGTTAGTAACATGTTCGTACAGTTTAGCTACCTTATGCTTCTGCTTCTGATAATTCTTACACTCGTCAAGATTCAAATTAGCTCTCTCTAACTTGGTTCTCATTTTTGAGAGCTTTCTTTGTTCCTCAGCAAGTTTATCTTTGTTACGGTAATTAAACTTAGGTCTTTCAAACCTAATTCCATCACTTCCAATAAGCAAGTCAATTAAACCTAAGTCGAATCCTACTTGTTTTCCTGTTTTAGGTAATGGTTGTACTTCGGTTTCGATACATATAGACGCATAATATTTATTAGTGCTAGTCTTTTCAATTGTGATGTTGAAAATCTTGTACGCTTCTGGCATCTCGAAACGTTTAGTTTTAACTTTTCCTAATTTTGGTAGTTTTACGTGCTTGTTGTCTAAGACGCGCGACCTCCCACAATCGCAAGCAGTTCTATATGAACGCTTACCAGTATGCTTGGATTTGAACTTCGGAAAACCAAAATGGCTTCTATTTTTAAAGAAATTATCTAACGCAGAATTAAAGTCCCTCACGGACTGTTGAAGTGCCCTAGAGTCAACTTCTTTTAAAAACTCATATTTTTCCTTGAGTGGAACCAGGTTTTTAATACGCTCATTTTGAGAAGGAAAGTGTTTTGATTGCTCGTATAGCTGTTTGCAGTCCGCGAGTGTTTGATTGTATACAAAAACGCGCACAACCGAAAGTTTTATCTATTAAAATCTTTTGTTCCTCGGTTGGGTAAAGTCTTACCTTGACGCCCTTTTTGACTACGGTCATAAATTCACCCCTTCCCTTGATTTAAAATAGCCTGTACTTGATTAACGGTCAAGTTCTTTCATCCGCGTAGGTAACTCTCCGTGGTATTGCTATGGCTGGGGCAAAAGGAATCGAACCTCTATTCTAGGCACCAAAAACCCATGTCTTGCCGTTAGACGATACCCCAATTTGCTCGAGGTGGCGGGATTCGCACCCGCACCGCCAGAATCTTAAAACATTTGGTTCTCATATCCTAAGACACTGGCTGCTCCTGTTACACCACACCTCGATATGGCACGCGATGAATGATTCGAACATTCATGAGCAGTTTTGGAGACTGCCAGCCTACCGTTGGCTGAATCGCGTGTTTCTGGCGGAGAGTCAGAGATTTGAACTCTGGATAGACCAGTATAGCCTATACTTGATTAGCAGTCAAGCTCTTTCGACCACTCAGACAACTCTCCAGGTTGTTGTTATGGCGGAGAGTAGAGGATTTGAACCTCTGGAACACTTTCGCGTTCTCCTGTTTTCAAGACAGGTGCAATTAGCCACTCTGCCAACTCTCCGTATTACAGTCCATAACCTATAGAAACGGTTACATTTTGTACCCGTTTCCATGGTATTTGGTCTGTTGTCATGTTTGAGCTTTACAAGTCACACTCATTTCATGGTATTGTGGCATGTTTTTAATAATTGCTGTTTGTGACTTTAGCTCACTATTCAAGGCTCTGTTTACCATGATTTCAAGTCATCTTAAAATATAGTTGCTGTTAGAGCCTTTAGTTATCTATAGTTGTGAAGGTACAACTACACAATCGTAGCGAGGGTCATCAAGAGTTTGTACCATAATCTCAAAAGCTGAGAGGTCAATACCCTTAATGAGGTTCTTGAACGTTGAAGCCGATTGTCCAGACACGAGAATTGCATTAGGGTCATTCTTAGACGCCAGGAAGGTATCCTTGCGTGAATCAACGTTCCAGTAGACGAGCTTAGGCATCTCGTAACCAGCATCGGCGAAACGCTTACGCATTTCCTCGGTGAAGGTTAGAGAACCGCCGTCCCAATAGTCAATCTCCATGTCGGAGATAATGACGAGAGCCTTTGGTAGGTCAGACTGTGGACATTTGGTGCGTACAGCAGTGCTTAAAATTGCATCAAATGCAGCTTCAAGGTTCGTGTTGTAGTCAACATGGTTGAAGAAGGACTTATACTTACCATAAAGTGAATCGCCATTTACCTCGACAATTTTTGGAGTGTCGGTGAAGGTCATGAACTTATTAGCAAACGCTCCATGGTTGCGCTCGGCAAAGTAAATTGCTAGACCAATAGAAGTGTGCATTGGTCGTCCATGCATGGACTCAGAAACATCAGCCATGATGAGGAAGTTGTTATCTCCATCGACATAGTTTGGAAGTGCCTTCCACTGTGCTTCGGCTACGTCGCGATTACCCTTTTCAAGTGTCTCGATGACATTATATGGATAAAGTGTAGCGGCGTTAATCTTAACATCGCCAGACTTAACAGCGTCCATGTAGCGATTGAAACCCTCATAATCATGACGTGCAAATGCGCTACCGTAGTTAGACATTGCGTTAGATGGAACTGCCTTATAGTCAATGTCGGTCCACTTATTAGCAGACATCTTGACCTCGGTTACGTCAATGTACTTACGCAGTGCAGAGAGTGTCTTACGATACTCTCGTGGCGTGGTGTTAAACGCCTTAACAAAGCGATGCGCAAGTGCCTTGGTATGTTCGCTTGAAGCATTGATAGATGGCATCCATTTTGCGAGAAGTGAAACGCTCTCGTGCTTATCCATATGACGCTTGTCAGATACAAGCTGCATTTTGACAAACTCAATCATGTCTGTCTCAACAGGCGTGCCAAAGAGCACGAACAGGTCGTCGTAACGACCAAACTTAACGATGTTCTTGAGGTTGGCGCTTACGATAGCTGGGTTGAGTGTTGCAAGCTCACGAAGCATGAACCTGCCAACAGCACGCTCGCCAAGACCACCACGGACATCGCGTCCGTAGAAAACCATCTTAGTGGCAAGGTCTGCGTTCTCACGATATGCCGCGTCAAATTTGTCGATAACGTCTGCTGGACGAGTGCGCAAAGCACCCAGAACCGCGAATAGGTTAAGGAGCTTGTCTCCAGTAGTGGAGAGTGCTCGACCACCATTCTCGGTTAGCGTTACGCTCGTCTCAATTGCAAGGTCGTCCATAAAGCTCATAGTTAATCCTTTCTAGGCGCAAACGTGTTTGATTAAAAGTCAAATGTTAGTTAAATGGTTGCTGTGCGCGCCTACTATGTTTTTAAGTTTAATCTAGCTGAATCAAAAAGTCAAGAGAAAATCCTAATCTTCACATATTCACCATATTAGTACAAATGTATCTAAGTTAAATACATCTGTAGTAATATGGCGGGGACTGGAAGAATTGAACTTCCATGAATCGGTTAACAGCCGATGGCTCTACCATTGAGCTAAGTCCCCGAAGATGAGTAATGCACTCGTGACTAGTCATCGCCCTTTCGCGCAGACCACATTGCTGTCACTACTAGTCGCGATTGCTTTTCCCGCCGACCAATCACGAGTTTGTGTCTTTCACCAGTTTCCTGGAACTTTCTGTCGTACTTTGTTGTGCGATTTTCCGCGTCGTACGAACCTGTCCGTCTGAGGTCACATCGCCCCTAGTGAAAGATACGAGCTTTGGTGGAAGGATTCGAACCCTCATGGGGAGCTACCCCTCAGTCGCTATGCAACTTTAGTGCTACCATACACATCACCTTGCACATTACTCATTCGGCTCATATCGAGGTGTTAGCTAGACACCTCACATTTCACGTTGCCACCGTCTCAAGTTTTACGACGTTGATAAGTCGGCTTATGTTCTAAGGTGGATGGGCGTTGAGTTGAACAACGTTACAAGAAGGTTATTCTTGATAACTACCGAGACCCACCCGTTTTAGTGGGGATAGAGGGACTTGAACCCTCGCACGCATCGTTTCCGCAGCTGCTCTACCAACTGAGCTATATCCCCGTTTATGGTGCACGCTGAAGGATTCGAACCTCCGAACCTAAAAAGGAGAAGTTTTACAGACTTCTGCATTTGACCGCTTTGCTAAACGTGCAAGTTTCTGATTAGAATAACATTTAACGGAAACTCTTGTCAAGCGTTATTTTGAAAAAAGTTGAGTTTTTTTTCGCCTAGAATGTCGCAGACACATCATCTGGAACATCATCCCAAGAATAAAATCGCTTCACCTTATACGGATATGTTGTCTCAACGTCTTCAACAGTCATCGTTTGTTGACGTGTGAAATGCGGGTCTTCGTCATGGCTATAAAATAGTAAAAGAGGTACAAGAGATGCGTCTTCTAGGTTTTGAATTGAATAGATTTTTACAAAATCGCCGTGCCATATGCCGTTTACTTGTACTTTTGCTTGTTTATCCACGATATACCTTCCTTTTTTTTCGTTTATGGCGGGCTGTCGGAGGGGGGGGTTCGAACCTTGGATTTTGGGATTAAAAGTCCTCCGCTCTGCCAACTAAACTATATCTCCATGTTTGAGGACGGCTAGTATTCTGAGTTTGCCGAAGCAGTGCTTTACCCCTAACCGTCCCCAGAGCTGTAGTAATTTCGGCTTACTACGTGCCACACCTATCGTGGATGCTCAACCACGGAAGCTACAAAATAACTTAACACACAAAGTATTCGGTTGTCAAACTAAAATCAGTCTAGTGTACGTACTTTCTCATGTCAAGCGTTTCGTGCATATCAGTGGCTTCATTCCAATAAGCCGTCACAATTTCTCCACAATTGAAGTCGATTACGAAGCAAAGATTGCACTTCTTAATCTCGCCATCAATCATGACGTCCTCAACAGTGGCGTAGTCACGAAGCAATGCGCGGTGCCACTTGCAATTACCGCGAAGATAAGAAAACTCGATGAACGAAGTCTTTGCGTGAGCAATCGTCTTTGCAATAACAATAGTTGGCACGTTGAGGTTCTCACGGCGCATTTTCTTGACAAGGTGCCTGGAATATTTAATATTTCCAGAACGTACAAGTTCAACGAGTTCAGCAGCTTTCGCTAAAATGAACTCATCGCCGAATCGGTTAGCCATACGCTTAACTTGGTTCTTATTGCTGCGGTCAGTACCAATCTTGAAGTTACCGTTAAGCATTTACGCGTCCTTTCATTCGGCGTTGAATTGCATGATGCAATCATAGCAAAAGGCACGCCGATAAATATCGACGCGCCCAAAATTCACAGATTGTACACAAATGTTATTTAAGACCGCAACCTTGCTTTGCAAGTCTATCTGCGCGGTTGTTGTTTTCATCACCGCTATGTGCTTTGACTTTTTGGAATGAAATGTTGATGAATTTTTCGAGATTATTTAATTCCTTAACGTAGTCTTTTGAAATCTGTTTTCTACAAGTCCACTCGCCAGTCGCCCACTTCTCAATGCCTAAATAATCGTAGTAAACGATAATTTTCGAGCACTGTTTATCAACGGCGGTTTTAATAGCTGCTAACGCAGCGGTAACTTCACCTACGATATTGCGCGATGAATTATCAAACTTAGTAACAGAGCCACTAATGTCATATGTCTCGTCATCAATACGCAAATATACTCCACAACCAGCAAGACCATTATGCGCGTTATATGAACCGTCAACCCAAGCATCTGCTTGTTTCATCAAATCACCTACCTTGAATAGACTTCGATTTCAAAGTTCTTCCAGCGCAATCTCTCACGCTCGTCTGAATACGCCTTTAAGACTTTTTCATAGTCTTCGCGCCAACCCATGTAACGTTTGATGGTTTTCTCGTTTCCAGCAATTCGTGGCGGCGTTGGGATTGGTGCTTGTAAACCACCATCACGAGTTTCAATTATGTACGTTTCCTGGAACGTGCCTTCAAATAACTTTGCAAATTCCTTTGCACGAGGGTAAATATCAGTCCAAAGGACATTATAAATCTTCATCAATTTATGTAAATCCTTGTCCTCAAGATGGTCAAGACCATTACGCTCGCGTAAATCTGCGGCAGTTGCCGCGCCACACTCATATCTCATAAGTTCCTTTCTATTTTTGTCGGTATATACATTTTACCAGAAAACTACCTCAAAAAGCAACGACCATTCACCCGTTTCGTATATTTGCGTGGCTTAGAATCGATTTTGTACTCGGTTTGGGCACACAAAAAACTCTCTAACCGTCAAGTTAGAGAGTTTCGCGTTATTTCTCAATGAGATATGTGTCATGCTGTCTTTTTAGAGCTTTTCGTACTCTTTCTCTTGCAAGTCGTGCTTGCCTTCGCTTTCGTAGTTGCTCTAACTTTTCGAGTCCTCTTTTGAACAGTTTGTGTTCCGTTTTGGAGACGTTCCCACTCTTCGTCACTTTCTTCAAACGCTCCTTTCTTGAGCTGCGAGAGTTTTAATCCAGCTTGACGAGCACGTTTCTTTTTCTTAATAAGAATACGGAGGTTTTCAATTCCTCGAATTGTGCTACCAGCCTTGTAGATTTCAACCTCGTCTTTGGTAAACATAGAATCGTTTTTCTTAACGAATCTGTAAAGTTCCTTACGCTGAGATAGTGGAAGTGACTCTAATAAGGTCATTAAATCTTCTTTTTCAGCGTCAGTGGTCTTAGATTTTCCATTGAACAGACTCTTAATAGCCGACTGATTGTAAACGCCCATTACTTACCCTTTCTAAACGAGTAAGTTGCAGCCGACATCTTACTCAAAGTGTGATATTTCAATAGTACATAATCATTTAAAATTGCCTTGCTTTCCGCGTCGAGCGGTTTACTCAAATCAATCTTATTCTTGTGACAATACTTGGTAAATTCCTTGTACGGGTCAAATCGACGCTCATAATCGGTTATTACCCATCGCCACTCAGAAAGTGTATCAGCATCGCCAGCTAACAAAAGTTTATCTTTGAATGGATAATGCAGTACTGGCGTATAAGCCGTGAGCGATATAACTGTTCCAAGTTCGTTTTTACCAGACACGGTTAATGTCACATCTAATTCGTCCAACTCGTTCAGAAAGTCGTCGAACTTTCTTCTGAGGTTCATACGCATTATTTCGTATAACCTCGCAAATTAGCGTCCATAGGAAGTCGCGTCAGTGACCTGTATGCTTCAACATCTGTTCCGCCAGATACGTGTCTAAACTCTGAACCTTTAAACACGTCGTCTCGGTGGCGCAACTTGTTATTAAACCAACGCTTGATAGCCTTCTTTCGCTTGCTCAGTGTATGCGAGTTTTGAGTTGCGATTACGCCTGTCTTACGATAGCTTCTTGACATAATTACTCCAAACAATATTCCTTAGTATGCTTCTTGTCGATTGGCTCAAAACACACCAAATCTTCGCGTTCTTTTGGTAGAGGAGTTTTTTGCAGTTCGCCACGGTCAATCGCATCAATATCAAAATCTTCATAAGCAACTATGAATCTGCAACCACTCTTGAGTAGTCTTAGTCCGTGGTCGTATTGTGTAAACGTTGGTTCGTTTGATGACGCCTTACATTCAATCGCCAGGAACTTTCCATCAGCGTCAACTGAGACTATATCTGGCACGCCACTGTTTGTATGACCTTCGGCATAATTGTTTATAAAGTATCTACCGCGAGCGTTTAATTGACGTTCAACTGCGGAAACTACTCTGCCTTCTCTTGTCATTATACAGTCTCCTATCAATGATTGTCAAGTTGCGGTTACTTATATTGCTTTACAAGATGTAGTGCTTCGGTTTGCGCTTCATCGAGGTTCGCAAACGCGTTCTGGCTTCGATAAATGGCGGATGGAGTTTCGTAAGCTACGAGGAAATAACGTGTAACCATGGCAACGGTGCCGTCTGGAAGGTCGATATTAAACGTTGTTCTTGTCTCGCGCTCTGGGTTTGTTACCTTAATATCAACATCCTCCAAAGCCTTCTTTAAGCTAAATCGCTTCTTAGACTGGCGCACTACCATATGCGCTGGGTTCGACGGGTCAATGACGGTTACATGACAATGCTCGTCAATAGTTACATTGCCACCGCCAGCCTTAGCCGTCCAAACACCCATACCATTGTCGTCGTACTTTAGTTTAATGTTCTCCATTACGTTTCCTTTCAATATGTTAGAACATTTTATACGTAGTTGAATACTGCCGAATAGAGCGATTTAAGCTCGTCAACGGCGAGTTGCTTCTTTGATTTGGCGGACGTAGCTTTGTTGCCAAGCTCGTTAAACAATACCTGGGTTAAATAGCCGTCCTCGGAAAGTTTCGCAGAGATTTTCCACCTTGCGAGCATATTTTCTGCCCATGCGAGATAAGCATCCATGTCCAAATCGTTCAAGTTGAACGCCTTGAGTTCGGCAGCCATATTGAGAAGCCTTCCCTTGCTGCCTTCTGGAACGTTCGCCAATTTACCGAACGTCCAAGATTTCATTTCCGTGCGTTCGGTTCTGCCGCATCTGTGAATAAGGCAGACTGAGTATTTTTCACGCTTGCCAACCTTATTCTTAGCTTGATTATAGGCTTCCTTAGTAATTGCGCCCCACTCCATTGGCACAAAAGAATCCTCATCGTATTTCGTTTCGGCTGAGTGCTTAACAGCAAACGCAACATCCGAAATATCTGGAAAATTCCTATACTTGAACGTAACATCTGACTTTTTGCAGAGTTCCTCGAAATTACACCCTGGTGTAAAGTTCTCAATGAGTCTTTCAAACTCTGCGTTTGTGAGAGACGCATAATTCTCTTGGTCAAGTTGATAGCCGTCTTTCGTTAAAACGACTCTGCCAACACGCGGAGCTTCTTTCATGTTTACCCACAGTTTTCGAACAGAGGTTCCAGAGAAAATGTAGCACCATGCAATAGGAGTTGATTCTTGCTTAACGTCGTTGAGAACTTTGAGCATTCTTTCGCGGTCATATGGCTTGTTATTCCAGTCAACATCGTTGACCATGTAGCGAATAACCGCGTTACCCACTGCAAGTGGATACGTAATTTTGTGACCGTGGTCTATGTCGTTATAGACGAGTTTACCAGCCGAACGCATTTCGCCACGCAAGTCGTTGATTGTGTATGTGCCGTCATGCTGCTTGTATAGCTCCATACGGTTAGATACGTCACGGTTGATAAAACGGTCAACATATTCTGGGTCTACTGGAATACCGTAATCCTCAATAAACTTATCCAGCACCAGACGGACAGCTTCTTTACTAATGTTAGTAATGTAAATGCCGTCTGTGTTGGTCGATACGACATAGGCGCCTGCGTAAACCATACGCTGAGCGAGCGTCCAAATTGCCATGTTTCCAATAAGGCGCATTGACAAAATCTTGTTATCCAGCGGAAGTAGTGCGTTTTTCTTGTGTGTATTCGCAGCACCAGAACCAGCATTGAGCTGTAGTTTCAAACCCAACTGGTTGTTAGAGAGTCTATATTCGTGTTCCGTCCACTTACTAACATCTTCATGCTTCTTTAGTTCCGCCTTTACGTTAACGCGAGTATCATAAATAATTCGATAACGGTCTTTGCCGTCTGGCGTAATAAACGTCTGACGTTTGAGCAGCAAATATGGATAGAATGAAGTATAGTCAAGGTGGACAACGTTATTGAGGTCGAGTGTTGGTACGTGCTTGAGTTTCTCTGTTTTAGTTGGCTTTTTACACGCCATACTCCAAGCGGTAATTTGCTTAGGGGTTAGCTTATGTAAGTCAGTCCAAACAGAACCATGAGCACCGCCCGTAGACACGGTAATATATGAGTCAATGGGTACGTACTCATCACCGACTTTGTGATAATACGGAATATTACAAATCGTACCCTTAGAGGACACATTTGCTTTAATTGCGCCATATT
>ERZ773007.44-NODE-44-length-56885-cov-12.790270_pt1 | contig 56885 bp, 61 predicted proteins | sample MGYA00580665_ERZ773007 | MGnify/ENA primary metagenome ERZ773007 (study PRJEB29015, sample SAMEA2738122) | human oral metagenome | biome: human oral; feature: human-associated habitat; material: saliva | place: China | collected 2167 ... | reverse complement strand
CCCGCAACGACTTCCCAAACACCGGAAGTCTCCAAAAACACGGGGGTAAGACCAAACACCCGCCCCCGGTTGATGTGTTTTGACGACAAAAACCATCAACAAAACAGGGTGAAAGAGAGGATGAAATGGGTATCAGGCAGGATATCGACGCAATGCGATTCAAGATCGCTGAGGTCGATGCGGACGGTAAACCGCTCGTGGGCGCACGCGGACAGAAGATCGCGAAGCGCACACTCGCGTTCATTCGAGGCGGCTCCTACTATGACAAGCCCCTCTATCGTCAAGTGATCTCGCTTTATCTCGACGGCTACACGGACGTTGATGCTCTCGCTCAGGCCGTCGATCGTAAGCCGAACACTGTTCGCCAGCTCAGGGATGCTGGGTTGCGTGAAGCGTCCCGCAAGCTCGGTGCGGGTTTCTTCCGTGACTTCCTTAATGGGGGTAGCGCGTGGGATGCGTGCGAGCGTGCGTTGGATGCGTGTGAGAACACAGGGCGCGAGGACCTGTCGGACTTGTTTGACCCGTACATGCTGCAAGCAATTCGTTTCCGCGCTGGCAACACCCCCGTTAGTGAGACGATGAGTCACGTTGAGGCCATCGCTGGAATGCAGCTCCTCGCGGATGCGCGCAAGAGCGTATTCCTAGCCGCACTTGAAAAGGTTCCCCCAGTCCAGTTGGCGTTCGCGTTGAAGCTCCTTGAGGGCGAGATCGGTTCCTCTAGTCAGATTGAGGACTACCGGGCGTTCATTAAGTCCGCCCCGAAGCAGGCGTAGCCAAATGAGCATGTGGGAGGACGCGCGTAAGCGGGCAGACGAACTCACTGCCGCTGGTGATGTGGTGGCTCTCGATGTGGGTGACCACTATGCGCTCACGGTCCCCTCTGACACGTCCTCGGAAGCAGTGTTCCGCTATCTAGCGGGTATCGTCCAGTGGGAAGCGTCGGGGAAAGAAAAGCCCCTCATTGTCGAGTTGGACGATGAGCAAAAGCGCTTGCCGTCTTTCGTGTATCCCATTGAAGCGGCGTGCGTTGAAACCGGCGGCGTGTTCATTGTCGAGGACGATACGAAGCGTTCAACGGACATGGACTACCGGCTTCATATTGAGCGGGCGCGCTTGCATGGCTTGTTCCGTATGGCGAGCATGAAAGAAAAACGCGGGGCCGTGTGGTTTGGGCCGGGCAGTGTCGTGGTCGTTCATTCTCGTAAGCAGATACGCGCCGGGGAGAACGCTATCGGGCAAATCTTCTCCTCTGTTGTAGTGGTCGTATCGTCGGTGACTGACAGTGGGTTCACTGGCGTGGCTTACCCGGTGATGTACACGCTCGAAGAAGATATTGCCGCGTATCGTGAGCTTCTTGCTCGTAGTCCTGAGTCCGCGAGTTCGTTCGTCGATATTGTCTCTGCTCCCGTTGAGGGCAGTGAGAAAACATTCGACTTTAGGGACACTGCCATTAACTTCTTGGGCTACCAAGAACCATTCCTTGTCACTCCCCTAGATCGGGCGGCGACCGTGGAAATGATCGTGACCAGCGGCGGCGTGCCGGTGAGCCGAACGTTCACGGAAGCGGACGGCGTGTATTGGATTCTCAAACAGCGAGGTATTCCATTTGATGATGAGCGGTTTAAGCGCGAGTACGATCTTGCGTCCCCCGCGTGGGACGTGTGTGGGGAGAGCGTTAACGAAACCCAGAGGCGTGCGCTCGCCCTTGAAGGAACGTGCTTCCATGCGTAAACAGGTGACAGTGACCGCGATCATGGAACAAATGCGTTTGTCCTACTATCAGGTAGACCCACAGCGCCGGGAAATCATTTACGCAAGGCGCGAGGACAACATGTTTCGCCGGTATCGGATTGGCTCACGTAAAGACGACCAGCACAGGTGGTTGGAAGCACTAAACCAACTGTGCATCATTCCCCTACCGCGCATAGACTCTCGCGGGACGCGCAGCGCCGTGTACTTCCAGCACGCCTTGTGTTGTATCCAAAACCGGCGCACCGGGATAACAACCACATACGGTGTACCCGTGGACAACGAGCGCTACCGGGCGCGGCCCTCAACGTCGGGCGGCACACTGTTTGACTCCATCATCCTTGACATGACCCGCGTGGAAGCGTTCGTAACTCACGGGCGGTTCAGGCTCCAATATGCGGGGCCTCTCGGCTTGGGCCATGTGGTGCCAGCATCCTACTATCGTCTCCCGATTATGGCGGCGAACGCCTCCTACCAAGCAACACTCGACCAGATGGGTTTAGCGTCCCTCATGGTCTTACCCTCCGGTAAGCCCACCGCCAGCAGCGGGTGGCTACAAGCCCTCGGGCACCCTCCCTCTGATAAGTCTTTACGTAGGCTCACGAAAGTCTCACGCACCGTCCCCATGCTCCCCAAAATCATCTCCACCCAGAAAGGCATCACCCTTGGAATACTGTGGCCGTGAAATCACGCTAGAAAACCTCGACGCAATCTTTGCCGGGTATAGTCTCGACACTCGCGAAGAAATCCGAAGCGCACTGTTTCGTGGGACACCCATCCTGCCCTACATTGAGCGCACCCCAGAGGACCTGCATCAGATCAGGCTCGCAATGATCGAAACCGTCCCAGACGTATTTTTTGTCCTCCCCGCCCCCGTGTTGAAGCAAGTACGCGAGTACATGCAAGAAGGACTCAACCTCAACGTCCTCAAACCATTCGTCACACAAGGCTTATCTGAGGAAGCATTAAGCGCGATCATCACATGGGCGCGCCGAGGCTACCCCATCCAAGACTGTGACTTCAGGGGAATGAAACGCAGCCAAATCCCCCTATACGAGTCAGCTCTCGCTCAAGGCATCGACATTCGCCCCTACCTTAAGAGCGGCGCAGCCACCAACGCGGCCCTACAGTCACTACTGCGCTTAGCTCGCCCCTCGCTCCTAAGCAAGAACCTGACTGAGGAACAGTTGTCCGCTATCAGCCGCGCACCAGCCCTGTCGTACCTGACTCTCACGCGCGCAACCCAAGCGGACGCGCTCGAAGCGCTCGCGGACATCTACCAAAGCGACATGTACGTCAAACACCGCAACGTCGTTGAAGCCCTGAGCGCACAAGACGAAACGGGAGCGTTCATTTACAGCGCGTTCCACATGCAAAGGGTGCAAGAAGCGTGCGAGGAAGGGTTAGATGTTGGGCCGCTGCTTGAGCCAACTTTGTCAGCGTCGTTGATTAACGACATCATCTTGAACCAGCGGTTATCAAAACCTGCCATTAAGCGATAATTTCGACACACTACAAGTATTATTAGAATGCAACAGACCGTTGTTAAGCCCAGAAAGGCAAAAGGAATATGAGTGAGGAAAAAACCAGTGCTGGAATCATCATTGATTTCGGTAACTCCGAGACCCGCGTATGCAGCCTGCACCGCGCATCCCTCCAAGAAATCGTGCGATTGTCGAACGCTTTCGCGCAGCTCCCCGACGATTACGTTATCCCCGACCAATACACGTCCGGCCCGCTAGAGTCCGTCGTTTTTGATGCCCCCGCGTCCTTGGCGGACGATGCTCCTATTGTCCGGTTCGCTGCCGGGCCGATTGTTGAGCGAGAGTTCGCTGTCGAAGCTATCCGACCGACCGCAACAAGCCGTAAGTATGCGGCTCATGCGACTCTCTTGTCGTTCCGCTACGCCCTGTATGTCGCGCAGAAGCAGATCGCCGCTGTCGTGAAGCGTGCTGTCGGGAATCTTCATGTCACGTGGGACGTGACGATTCTTGCCCCCGCTACAGAAACCAGTCACGATCATGCTGACATGTTCCGCGCACTGTTCACTAAGACAGACTCGTTCACCGTGTCATGCCCCTCAACCCTGACTATCCCCATTGACATTGATAGTCTCACTGTCCGCGCCGAGGGAATGATGGCGTTCGCCGCACTCGCATTCACTAACGGCACCCCGGCAAGTGAACGCTCAAAGTACGCGGACTCGAAGATTCTCGTCATTGACGTGGGTGCGGGAACCACCGACCTGACTTTCATCGACCAGATGCAACCTGTCACAGGTAGCTACGACTCGTATCCGATTGGCGGAAACAATATCGCAAGCCGCGTCGCGAACCTGATCGACTTGAAGCTCGGGCGGCGCGTATCCCGTCACGCGCTCGAAGAAGCTCTCTCTACCGGGTATCTCACGTCTGGCGCGTCTAAGCGTGATGACATTACTCCGCTCATTGAGTCTGCTACTCGCGAGACTGTCGCGAAGGCCGCTGCCCAGATCAAGCAAACATTCACTCGTATCAGCATTGACCCGCAAGAACTCAACTATGTGCTGATTGTTGGCGGCGGTAGCCTCCCACGCGGCAAGGCGGAAACCTCGTTCGCACAAGCCATCGTTGAGGAACTACGCTCTATCGCTCCCTACATTGAACTGTTCCCCTACTCGTCTACCGACGTGCGCCTGCTCAACATTCGTGGAGCTGCAAACGATGCGCGTATTCGACTCGTAAAGAAACTGAAGGCGAAGAAGTAAAGCGCCTCCCCTAATCCGCTCACGTGCGTCTGCCGCGTCCCTCACTCAGTAGTGGGCGCACGTGAGCTTCCCTGAAAGGTGGTGAAAACCGTGGGAACATTTAAGGCCCTACACGCTGGGCTTCCAAAAACTGCTGTCGATTTGCTTAGTCAAGCGTGCGATCAGATTTACGGCGCGGGCAGCGTGAGCGTCGTGGAAGTGAGCGTTTCAGCTCTCCAAGCTGCTGCGAACATGAACCGCGCGAACGTCGTGTTCCTTGTCGCCCCTGAACAATATCTGTCGTCTGACAGTGGTGTGACTATCCCCTACGTGGGGGATGCGAAACTTGTTGAGTCGTTGAATGCGCGGGGTGCGTCCCTTGAGCCTCCCGCGTCTACGGGTGGCGTGAAGGTTGATACTGAGGCTCTTCTTGCGGCGCTCGCAAAGGGACTTGGTGCGGGCGCAACAACCGCTGATTTTGATGAACTTGAGCGCGTTAAAGCTGAACTCGCGACCGCTTTGGAAACCAGCAAGACACAAGTCGATGAGATCAGGTCTCTACAGGTACAAAACGCTCGTCTGACAAAGGAAAACCTTGATCTTAAGCGCCAGCAGCCCACGGGTGACGGCGGGCCGCGTAGCGTAAGTTTTATGCTCCCCCGCTATGCGAACGCAGTCCAATCCCCTACGCAGTTCCCGTCAGTGGCGCTGGCAGTATCGCAGATCGACCGGACGAAAGTTACTTTCCTGTTCGCCGGTGACGATGGGACGCTTGGTGACATGCTCTATCGGTCTCTCACGGCTCATGTGCTACCAAAGATCAACGCTGAGCGCGTGTGCGTGCTCGACGTGAACCCAGAAAGTATTGCCAACTATAAGCTCGGTTCGCGCGCCTCGTCGTGTGCTGACTGGCTCGTCAACGGCGTGGGGAACCCCCCGTATGCTCTCACGAAAGAAAAGAACCTCATGCTGCTTGTCGCAGCGGAGGGAATCGCTTTCACTGAAGGCACGCTGTTAAACGTGGATTGGAATGCTCGACTGTCGCAGATCATCGCAGACGGGTATCACGTCGTCGTTGTCGGCGGGCCGCTCACGCACGATATTCCGCGAGCGCTCTACAACGCTCTTGGTGGGGTGTCGCGCCCCTACGTTGCGGCGACCACCATGAGGTACACGCAGTTCTTCCGTCTTGCGTTCCTCACTATCCCCGCGCTTCAGTACCGTCCTGAGACAGTGATTTTGGATGTTGTGCACCCTGTAGCGTTGAGGAACGCTGAGGGTAAGCCGAGTCCGTATCAAGAGTTCGTGAAAACCGTTCAAGTACAAACTTTAGGAAAGCCCGGAAAATGAGCCAAAACAGTTGGACTATCACCATTAGGAACGTCCCGCAGCGCCTCGCAAGCGACGTGCTTGTACCGTTCGCGTCAAGCAAGCGCCTCACTCGTCTTGTGATCGCTCTCTTAGAGGGCTATCAGAACGATGAGGGTGTGCGTGCTTACGTGGAAAAAGCCCTCGGGACAAACACTGAACCGACCGTCGAGCAGGTTGCGGCAAGCGCCCCCGCCGTGTCGAACGTTGAGCAGTTGGAAGCTGAACTTGCAGATATTCGCGCGTGGATGGCTACTCTCGTCGCGCAGGGAGGTCTTGTTCCCACGACAGGCAGCGAGCCTACTGAAGCAGTGGAAGAAGAACCCGCAGAAGAGGCTACGGAAGAAGCCCCCGTCGAGACGGCGGGGCCGACGCTCCCACCCGTGGAAGAAACCGTCGATACAGACGGATACAACATTGACATTGACCTAGAAGATGCAGACGCGATGGACAGTTTCTTTGCAGGGCTAGATTCTTTCGAGTGACAAGAATAAAACCAGTAAAGAGTGAGGACACCAAACCATGAGTAACGATTACGGGTGGGGCATGGAACCCACCAGCGGCGCGCAGCCTCAAAGCTGGGGCGGTGGATGGGGTGAAGAACCTGACTCCCCTCAAACGGCTTCCCCCTCGTGGGGCGATAGCAGCAGTGGCGGGTGGGGTGAACCCGCCCCCAGCCAGCAGTCCCAGTCATGGGGTGACGCTATGGGGCAGGTAGGCCCCGGCGGCGTGGCGTGGGGCCAGCAGGCGAAACCCAAGAAGAAGCGTCGGTGGGTGCGTCCCGTTATTGCAGGTGCCGCGTCACTGAGCGTGCTCGCGTTCTATTTCGGTTTCCTCGTCCCCCCGGTGAAAGACATCCCCGTAGAGAATCGTGGCGTAAACTCGTACAGCAAATACATGACGGCCCTCGCCTCGTTTGACGCAGACGGTTTAGACGCGGTTATTCCTGACTCGTATGTGGCGAAAGAATACGCATACTTGAACGGGAACCAGACACGGATTAAGGCTGCACAGGCCCTTACTGGCACAGTGTCGTATTCACTGCCTGACAGCCCACAACTTACATGGCGCAATACGCAGCACCGCAACCCCTTCACGTGGAAAACCACATACGCTCCTTCCACGCTCAATAACGGGGAAAGCGTGAGCCTACAGGTCGTGGATTACAGCAAGATCAAGCTCGACGTGTCCCAAGCGAAAACCGCGCTCGCTGCCGTGAGCTTACAGGACGCGAAAGATGTGGAGTATCAGAAGAAACTCACGGATGCTTTCGCTTCCTACATTGCTGCGCAGAGCGAGTTGCCGACGAAAACCGTGCAGCGCGCTCCCGCGTTCACATGCACTGGGGTGGGAGTGAAATCCTCTTGCGCGCTTTCTCCTGACGAGGACGCATACATGGACGACACATTATTCTCCGCTCCTGAACTATCTTCCCTGCAAGACCAGTTCGCTGAGCAGGCAGCGTCAATCCTCGACGCTAAACATGAGGTTATCCAGATCGTCCCCAACAACGGGAACCGTAAGTACGACGTGAACCGGTACGTCGAACCGTGGATTGGCGCACACAAGCTGGCAACCAGCACGGACGGCGCTGTTATGCCCCACGTGGGAGACGGCTCATTCAACCAGCCAGCCGGACTAGGAACACCGATTGTCACGAGCTACATTGACGGCGACCAAAAGCAGCCCATTGAAGTGACACTCTCCAAGTTCGTTACAGGTACGGACGCTCATCAGATCATGGAGCAAAAGAGCGAACAGAACCGTGGTTTCAGTCCCACTAGCGACGTGAAGTACGCCTACTATGCGTTCACGGTGCGTAACCTCTCCGACAAGGAGCTGACTATTACCAGTAGGGACGCTCTTGTAGACGCTAACCGTACAGTGAGCGTCCGCACGGGCACCGTGTACGGCCTGAAAACGTCTCTCACGCTCAAACCCGGTGAGAGTGGACAGTTAGAGTCATGGACTTCTTCAACGCGCCTAGATAGCCTCTATCTGATTTGGGGAAGCGACTTCCCCAGAGACATGAACCCCGTGTGGTTCAAGGTTCTCGCAGCGAAATAACCGCTAGACTCACCGATGAGAGCCAACCGCTCTTGGATGGACACAAAAACCAGAAGCGCCTCCACGATCAACTCATGGAGGCGCTTCCGGTTTTATTAGTGGTCCAGGCAAGACTCGAACTTGCGGTGTGTCGTTAACCGTGGCCGATTTACAGTCGGCTCCCTTCGCCGCTCGGGGCACTGAACCATATGTAATTTGAGGAAGCAGCAGAGGTCGTCTTACGTGTAAAAACACGGGCGAAAAGACGAACCCTACTGACATCCTGTTTATGAGAAGGGAGGTGCCTAAGTGCTCGATTTCTAGCAAAATCTCTAGCGCGCTTTCGGCTGTCCCCTTCCCTCTAGTTTACAAGAAGCGCTTGTGCTGTGTCAGTTTTACGGATAAATATCGCCGTTTTTGATGGCGTAGTTTCAGCTTAGACGTGGGCGCTGAAGCTGAGCATGAGGCAGGCGATTGCTGGTAGGCAAATGACTAGGAGCGCGGCGCGCAGTCCCAGAACAGTTAGATCGTCTTTAATGGGCCGTTTTAAGAACAGTGCTGTGGCGCTTGTGAGCGCAACAATGGAGGCTAGGTCGTAAGCGGCCATGTGGTGCAGGCGCGTGGCGGCTTGGAAGTAGACCAAGAGTGTTACGCCAGCGATGACGGTGGCAGTGCACGCGGTCTCGTAAACATTCTTCTTACTGTCCGTGTTCGCAGCGTAGGCCATGCACATGAAGAACACGGACACGATACCGGTAGCGGTGAGGATAACAGCGGTAAACATTTCGAGGCACCTTCCTTTAGCCTTGGATGAGCTTATTTACTGTGAACGCGAAAAACGCGATAGCGAAAACCAGAGCAGTAACCACTGCCGCGACGCGACTAACAGTCAAACAGCGAGTGAACGCTTTCAGTCGCTTTTCTGAGAACCAGAACGGTGCCATGATCGCAACGTCGCTAAGCACCATTGCTGTAAGTAATGTGAGGCCAGCGGCAATACTGACCACCGGATAGTGGATAACAAAATCACGCATCTCTAGTATCTTTCTTCGTCTCAGGAAAGAGCTTTTCCTATCAACATGACTATCTGAACGATGCCTCCCACTAACAGAAAAAGAAAAGGCACGAGAAAACATGCCGCATCAAAGCGTCGATTAAAGTTTTTTAGTTTCTCGTCTGTGAGGATGAGAGCGGCAAAGGTTCTAACAGCGACATACAGCGCGCATAAAGCCCCTACCATGTAGATAGCGACAAGAGACCCTACATGTTGGGCAAAGAACGTTTTTACTTCTCCAACGCTTTCCTCCCACCAGCCGGTCGGGCTGCACATCTTTAGTAGCAACACTAAGAGCAAATACACGATGTCCAACAGAAGCCCATTACGCACAGCATCAGCATCACCATTACGTACTGAAGCTATGGTATTAACGAGAATAAATACTCCTAGTAGGGTCACCGCAACCCATGCGATTGTAATTAAAATAGCCATTTCAGTGTGCTCCTTTGGTTTGATCTGATGAATTAGTTAGACGTGTTGTTAGCACGCGCCTTTGCAGTATTGGCTGATGCTTTGTGAAAACTTTTCGTGCGTGTCGATCAGACACTGTATGAGCGTGTCCGATATGTACCAAGCAACAAGTCCGGCAATTGCCGCAACGAGCGCCACTCCGCATACCTCCCGCACGCTGGTTAGGACACGAAAAACGCGGGGCCGCTTTTCTTTCAACGTGAGATTGTGGACCGCAGCATCAGAGACAAGAAGCGCGAATCCTGCTACGCACAGCAGTCGCAAGAAAACACTCCCACGATTACCTGCGTTTCCTAACGTTTCCCAGCTTGGAGTCAATGGAAGGTTTTCGTCAATGAGCAACATCAATAGCACAGGGAGGATGAGGACCGCTGCCGCGTAAGCAAGAAAGTGGACAACACGTAACACTGTTTCGCTTTTAACATGCGGTCCCCCGCTTTCCTCTAGCCTGTTGGCTGCTTCCTCAGAAGCGAGCGCGATTAACAGGCAAACCACCATCGAGACAGTGAGCGCGGCTACTAGCGTGATATGCATTTACTGTCGCCTACTAGCCTCGGTTGCTGGCGTACATCATCTTGCCGGGGTACTTACATGCTGCATTTACTCCGGCAGGGAAGAACCACGCGCACTCTTGGGGGTTTTCGCGAGCCGCAATGTCGCCCACGAGGTTTTCCCATTCACTGAAAGCTACGCCGAAGATGAGCTTGTCCATGAAAAGTTCTGCTTCGGCATATTGATAGTCGTAGCCGCTATCGCAAGTAGTGTCGTCAAACTCCCATGAAATCGGCCCGTTTTCGTTTGGCGTGCTGTGCGCCTTGTGTGTGGTTTTGTCGAAAGTAAGATACTCTCCCTCTTCCCACACGGTGACAGACAGCGAAACATGCTCACCGTCGTCCGCTATGTGCATGATCGTTGGTAGGTAGCCTAGCGTTGGGGCGGAAACGTGGCCGTAAAATACGCCTTTACTCCCGAGCATCACATAAAGGAAGGCAATGGGGTCCCGACAAATGTCTTTGACAAGGTTATTTTTGAGCGCCTTGTAGTCCATGATCTGGTTCTCTTTTCTGTGTTCTGTCTCGACTGTTAGCTTTGGTTACTGGCGAACATCATCATGCCCGCGTGGTTTAATGCCGGTTTTAGGCCACAAGGGAAGAGCCATGCGTATTCTCGGGAATCTCCGCGAGCCGCAATACTAGCCACGATCTCTTCCCACTCTTCAAGGGCTTCACCGATGATGATTTCTGGCAGAAAACGGTTTGCGTCTTGCACGTCGGTATAAGCGTCGTAAGCGGAAACATCGAACGCCCATAGCAGCATCCCGTTTTCGTTCAGGATTCCATGCGCCTTGTACGTGGTTTTGCTGAAAGAGTCCACCACGTAGTCCCATATGGTGACCGATAGGGAAAACTGGTCTCCGTCTATCACGCGCATAATGATCGGCAGTTCATTCAGGCCATTGCGGGCAAAGATGGAGTGCTCGAATGCGCCGTATTCTCTGAACTGTCCGTAGAGGAATCTGGCTGGGGCTTCTCGGATTGCTTCTATGGTTCTTTGTTTTAGCGCCTCTAGCGTCATGGTTTAGCTCTCTTTCCTGTTGGTGTTGTTGAGCTATAGGAGCATTTGCAGCAACTACCTGCCGCGTTTACTTTTCAGCCCTCGACAAGCTCCACCCACGCGACGGCGCGAGCCGGAATACAGATGTCCTCTAGGCCGTAAGCGAGGCTAAACAATGATCTTTCGCGATCTAGGTACCCCATGACAATTAACCCGAAAAACTTGTTCGCGTCCGTCCGCGTTATTGAATGAGTGCGAATAATGCGGGGTGAGCCAATGAGTCCTATTTCGATGTGATACTTGGGTTCGGATGCGTCGCTCATGGTCTTATTGCCTTTACGTGGTTTGTGTGGATTGAGTTTATCGGCTTTCTTTACACTAGCCGTGTACCTAAATTGTAGCAGTATGGCAGCGTGTAAGCAAATATCTTTTAGCGGTAAAACCAAGAGGACCGCCGCGATCTCTCACGACGGCCCCCTGTCTACTCTCGTCCAAAACAGTAGCTGTCAATGCCCATTCGCTCGAACATGCGGGCGATTTCGAGCTTGCTACTCGCTTCAACGACCTGAATATCGAGCTGGTAGTTCATGAATCGCGTTACAAGCCTCGGGTATGTCTCTTTAAGGTCCTTGAACGTCATTCCCCGCGCTTGAACAAACTCGCTCTCGAAGAACTTAAAGTCGTCCTCCAATAGGAGGTTTCCGTTATTGAAGGCTGCGATAGCGTTGAGCCGTTCATGACCGTCAAGAATCCGGTACTCGTATGCCCAACCGCTTGGGCCGATGATTTGACGCGGGTGGCGCATGAGGAAGATCGTGCCGATGGGAATGTTGTTCAACATCGAGTCGATCAGACGCGCTTTCTTTAAGTCGTCCCACAATGGTGCGGTGTCTGGCATTTCGATGAGCGGCAGCATCCTAACGAGGTTGGAAATGTCGTCGATGTCGCCAAGGCGCTTAACAGAGAGAGCCATGATGAGTGTCCTTTCTAAGGGTTTTGTTTGGTTCTAGATTTCGTGCAGGTATGCGAACCAGAGAGTCACATACGCTGCTGTTGTGATGATGACGGAGGGCGCGTAAGCCAGCCAGTTCAGCCATTTCGGGAACTCGAAACACTGCTTTACGTGTTTACTATGCTTTGCGGTGAGGTCGATCAGTAGCCGGGTTAACGCCGGGGGGATTGCGAAACATGTGAGCGCGGCGATCATGGATATGTGCGAGAGGTTTTCACCCAGCACGTTCGCGTTAGACCGATACATTAACGCTAAATACACTGCGTTTAGGACGATTCCAACCCACATCAACACAGCCGTGATCTTGCCTGTCAGGTTAAGTGGCCTGCGGAAATTGTTAAGCGTCCACGCTACGTCTTTCTGGTCGTACAAGTGGTAGACGTTTGTGAGCGATAGCGTGCCTGCTAGGCCGAGGAGCATGATGCTCACCGTAAGGAATATCCGTGTTTCTGTCGCGAGCGTAGGGAAAAACATTCTGGTTGCTTTCGGTTTAGCGTTTCAGCCACTTATGCGTGGTGCCTGACGTGTTGGAGTGTTCCCCCATGTGGTACCAGCGGTCAATGTAAGCGTCTTGGGTGACGTAGACGGTGATTGTGAAGCCGTTCGGGTAGTAGGGTTCGTCCTCTCGGGCGATTTTGAGGACGGGGCGTTCCATGTCATTGACCATGACAAACAGGGTGTACGTCACTAAGTCCGTGGTGAATGAGCGCGGGTTTTCCTCATAGTCACCGACGAGGCGCGCGGACATGATACGCGCGTCGTTCCTGCCACAGACGTTGAGGTATTGGATGAACGTGCCACCCTTACAGTCCTCATTCTCTGTCTGAATGTGGAGCCACATGCCGTTGTCGAGGACGAGGATTTCATCGTCAACGATGTCAGTGATGTAGCGGCCTTTCAGCAGGTCGGTGAACTCGCTGTCGGCACTGTAAGCGTGGAGTTCGCAGGCTACGCCGCGCCTAGCACCCATGCTGGTAGTCCCTTCTTCCCTCGCTTGACGTTGAAAGCGGCCTCAACGTTGCGTTCCAGTTCGTCGAACAAGCCGATGAGAGGCCCCGCGTAACCACTGCGCTTGTAGGCTGCGCGGATTGCATAGAGCTTTTCCCGGCTGAGAAGTAGTCCTTCTGCTGGTTCGATTTCTTCCGGGTCACGCCACTGTTTGAGGAAGCGTTCTGTCTCAGCGACAAGCTCAGGTGTGGGCCGCGAGACGCGGGAAGAGATTAACTGCTTGATCGAGGTGACGATCATCAGGTTCGTGTATTTACGGCGACTCATTTTTACTGTCCTTCAGTGGTTAAAATACGGCGACCATGACAAGGAAAAGCGGGATGAGAGAAAACGTTATGCCCGTGCATACCCATACGGGTGGAAGAGCGTTGTCTATGGCCTTTAGGGCTTTGTATTCGCGGTTGTTTTCCAAGTCCTCAAGCTCTGCATCCGCCTCAATGTTGTGCAACCCCGCACCCACGGAGGCCGCTACAACTGATAGAGCTAGTGCTGCTGCAAAAAGCAGTACGACTACAACTCTGCCGATTTGACCAAGTGTGTGACAGAAATCGGTACTAGCGTTCGTGAATAGCCAGAACCCGCCAGTGTAGAGAACGTACACTGCGAGCGGCGCTACCAGCAGCTTACTGACAGAGGAAATGCCATACAAGATCACTTCTGCGGCGGACGGCGCTTCTTGCTTCCCATTGAGATTTGCGGCGATCTTCCGCGAGAAGAACGAGAGCAGCAAGAGAATTGGGAGCGCGATAGTGAGACCGAGTAGTACCGGCTGTGACGGGGAGAAGATAGTTGTCAGGGACATGGTTTTATTCCTGTTCAGTGTTGGTATTGGTTTGGTGTTTTAGAGGTTGAAGAAGAGCTTGGCGATTGCGAAGATGGCAAGTGCCAGAAGTGCGAGAAAGAGGGGTGCGCGGAGGTCGTGGAGAAACGACAGCTTGTTATCTATGGTTTTTAGCGCCTTATACTCGCGATTGTTTTCCAGATCAGCACCTTCTTTTGCCGCATTCTTTTCAATGGTTTGCATTCTCAAAGAGACAGGGATGAATACTGCTGCCAGTGGCACTATTACGACAGTGCCCAGTATGACAATGACCATGCCAGCTTGGTCGAAAATGTGCGTAACGTTTTCGTTGTTGTTCCCGGCTATCCAGACTATGCCGCCGACGCAAAGATGCAGCAGTAACGCAATCGCTCCCCATTTGCTGACCGCGTGAAGCCAGTAAAAGCCCGACTCACGGCCAGAAGGTTCCCCCTGTTCTTTGGCGAGACGTTCAGCCGCTTTCTCAGAGAGGAACGCGGTCAGCGCAAAGACTAGGAGTGCCATAAGGGCTGCGACCAGTACTGGCAGCGGCGGCATGATGAGAAGAGCTAATAGCGACATTGGTTTATTCCTGCTCGGTGTTGTTGGTTTGGTTGTGGAGGCGAACCTTGTCGCGTAGTTCTTCACTGGTGAGGCGATTGCTGGGGACTGTGCCGGTGAGGAGGGTGACCAAGGCTCGCAGGTCGTTCTTCTTAAGGCCGCTTACGGGTTTCTCGTTCAACGCCCCGATGTGAGTGAGAGCGTCCTCTAGGGTGGGGAACCCGGCGTATGCGGCGAGCGCCTTAGCGAGGGTTTGCTCTAGCCCGTTAGCGAAGTCGTTTTTAGCGTCCCTAATCGCAATAGCGGCGCGTTCACTAGAGCAGCGGAGTGCGACGCGCGTTTCGAGCTGAGCGGGCCAGTATCCGTGGGCCTTGTAGTAAGCGGAGACCCACGCTTTAATTTGCTGGTTAGTGTGGTTTAGTTTTCGGCTCATACGCTCATGATACCGCTAGTTATAGGAACGGTCAATCCTATTCAGTGTCGTCTCCTGACATAGCCGTTCTGTAATGAACAGTCAGTGTTTAGAAAGTTCACGGACAAGCCGCATAGCATTTAATAAATGGCACCACTTCCATAGGAAAAGGAACCGCAATGTCAGTGCGCCCCTCACGTAAAAACCGCGCCCGCCGTCCGCTCTCGCCGGTCGAAGAAAGAGTCCTCTACTACCTAACCGGAGGCTCAACTGGCTCATTCACGCGCATCCTTGACCACCCGGAAGATATCGCGCGAGTAATCGGCAGCACTGAACACGATGTGATCGAAGCGCTCCTCAGCCTCGAAAAGCGCGGAAGGATTGAACTACCTGATTCCTTCCACGAGAGTATCCGCTGCGAAGAAATGGTGCAGATCACCCCGAAAGGAGCGCAGCTCCTCCTCGACTACGCCGCAGGAAACACGGAGGAGTTCAAGGCAATCGCAAAAGAAGCCGAGATTAGCGAAGAAGAAATGCTGCAAATGTTAGAAATACTGGCTGGCAAAAAGGTCTAGGCGAACGCGGTAGCTGACCAGAGCGGATGGCGGGACTCGAACCCGCGACCTCCCGGTCCATATCCGGGTGCTCTACCAATTGAACTACAGCCGCTATATAGAAGCGAAGCATATTAGCGCGCTATTTTCAAGATGTTTTCGTGCCGGGCGGTTCTTTTTATCTCGATGCCCGTTCACGCATTGAGCGGCGAGAACGCGGTGTAGCTACTTGTAAGAGTTTTCCCTAATCTGCTACAAGCTACCGAGGTGACTAGAAAGGTAATACTTATAGGCTTGTCCGGTATAGGAAGCGGGAGGAAGCACCCTTGTCCAGCATAGGGTTGTCCGCTATAGGTGGAAGGCGCATTTGTCCGGTATATATACCTTATGAGAATAAGTAATGAATATAGATGAATACCCCCCTCCCCCCCATGTGGACGCAGCGCGGCTGACACGCCTACCGCCTAGCGGCGGGTGAAAATTATTTTTCTCAATTGCCCTACGGGCTAGTGGACAGGCAGAGATACACGTCAAGGTCTCGTCATGGCAGATTGCAGGAAACTCTTAGCCGTAAATCGCGTGGTAACAGTTGTAAACACGGCTGGGGTGTGTCATTATTTTATTACCTCACTTGAGGTGGTTTTTTTTCGTAAGGCCCGGTTGGTTCATTCCAGCCGGGCCTTAAAAGTTCTCCCCATGTTTGACAGATCGAGAGAGCGGCTATAGCCTGTGAAGCACGAAAGAAAACCAACTCAAATAATGTGAGGTGTTTTTATTATGTGCTTGCAGCAGCTCATCAACGCACGCGAACTGGCTCAACATATCGGACTGCCCGCACAATTCGCTGAACTCTTAGAGTTTGTCGCTAAGCACGCTGGGGAAGAAACACAGCAGCTTTGGTACAAGCAAGAAACCATCGCTCAACACCTGTCATGCTCAGTTAAGACAGTTTCTCGCGGGATTCACTTTCTTTCGTCTCTAGGTCTCATGCACCAGCAACCAAGGTACTTAGAGGACAGCAACCACGTTAAGCACCGCACGTCCGATGTCATCACGAGCCATATCCCTACCGTCGCCCAGTGGGACGCGGGAGTGCGCTACGACGGCTCTACTCGGCCAGCAATCAAAAACGCGAACAATTGGAAGCCCTGCGCTCCCGACATTGTTGAGCTTGTTGCGCTTCCCGAGGAAGAGATCGAGTCTCCCATTGAGCAGGTTGCTTCCACTGTTCGTGACGCTGTTGCCTACGTTCGCTCCACCAGTGAAGAGCGCGCGGCGATTAAGGAAGCTCGCGCTCGTAAGCGTGAGAAGCGTATGAATGCTCGTAAGCGTGAGCGTGCCCTCAAAGCGGAAGCAGCGATGCAGGCTCGCGCGCGTAACGGGCGTTCTAAGCGTGAGGTTGTTGCCTCGTGTATGCCTCAAGGTGTGGGCGTAGAAGCATGGACTGACACGCAGGTTGAGGACATGTATCAGCTCGTCCAGTCGCGTCTCAACATCGGGTGGATGCACGTTGAAATCGCGTCAATCCTCGCTGATGGTATGCCGTCCAACGTGCATAACATGTTCGCTTTCCTCCGGTTCCGCATGGAAAACAAGATCAACCCCGACGTGTCGCCCGCTCAAAAGCAGGAAGCAGCCCACAAAGAGGCAGAAGATATTCGCGGCAGGCAATACGCTGCCGTAGAAGCCATGCTCAATGCCGAAGAGGACGCAGAATCGCGTGAACGCAGCCAACTGTTCGACATGTTCTATGAGCAAGTACGCTCCGCTAACCCCTCTATGTCGCCTCGCCGCGTGGGAGCAGCGGCGAACATTCTCGTAGCCGAACACCTCGCGAAAACACCCGCCGTCGCCTAAAACTGCAAAAACCGCAAAACACCACTATGTCTTGCTAACATTGCGGGTATGGCACAACTTTTTGAGGGCCTGCTCACCGTCGCGGAAGCAGCCGAAAAACTAGGAATCAGCCGGGAAACACTTAAAAACTGGACCCGACAAGGAAAACTCACCGCATACCAGTCCCCCGGCGGGCATTGGTATTACAGGGAGTCAGACATCGACCCTGAAAAGCTCCTCACCGTCGTCCCAACGGAAAAGGACTAAGCACGATGAATGCTCCCATCAACACCGCAGTACTCGCCCGAGACGCGCGAAACATTGGCCTCACCCCCATCAACGGGTGCCCCACCCCCGACGCATTGAACAGTGTCGTCGCAGCATGGAACGCTTTCCGCAAGGAAGGCGGGAACTGGCGTGACGCAGTAGGTTTCGCAGCTAACAGTGAAGGCCACGTGTGGGTTGTCGTCAACCCCGGCGCAAACACAGGATTCGACCTGTGGGACTTCATCTCCAAAGACATCGCAGCCCAGTGGGATGGCATCACGAAGTATCTTGCGCGCAATAAACGCAAGCCCCTCCTCGATGCTCCCTCTCCCGCGTCCATCAGTGACCTCGTTGTCGATATCCCCATCCAGACGTTCCCGGCGTGCGCCCCGGCGAACCTGATCGCAGCATACGGTGGCCCCGCCCCGCAAGAACCTATGCCGCAGCCCGCGCCCATGCCCGTGATGGAACCTGAGCCGGAGCCTGTTATGCCCCCTCAGCCTGAGCCTATGCCCGTGGCGGAGCCGGAGCCTATCGCGCCCCCGCAGCCCGTGATGCCTGTGGTTGAAGAGGCCCCCGTCATGGTCCCTGAACCCGTCATCGAACAGGTAGCGCCCGCGCCTCAGCCTGTCGTGGAACCGGCAACAGCCCCCACTCCGCAGGTTCCCGTGATGCCCGCACCCACTGACATGCCCGTCCACATGCCGCCCCCGCAGCCCGCCCCCCTCACGTACAGTGACGGAGACGAACTAACCGGGTTCCTCGACGAAGAAGCAGATACTTCACAGTGGGTGCTCCGAAACCTCGTAACCGGGGAAACCTATCCGGTTCCCACTCACCCGGCGATCATCGGACGCTCCCCCACATCCAGTGAAATCCCTGTCGGGCACGGTGACGCAAAGCGAGTCATCAGCCGCCACCACGCGCGCCTCGACATCAACCCCCAGCGTGGAACCATCACGATCACCGACCTCGGTTCCACGAACAAAACGAAACTCGGCTCACACGTGCTCTCCCCCAACGTGCCCGTGGAAACCAGTCTGCCCGTACACTCGCTCCTTCTTGGAGACATCCCATTCGAGATCATGGAGGACCTGTGAGCATCAGTAACGTTGTCTCCACCTACACGAACGTTAACGGTAGGCGAGAAAACCAAGACAGTTACGCAGCAGCCATGTTCGAGGCAGCAGGCCACACTGGTATCCTCGCGCTCGTCGCAGACGGCGTTGGCGGTGAAGGCCCCAACGGTCGCCTCGCGTCCATCGGCGCGGGGCAAACATTCCTCGACCTCGTAGCCGTCGGGAACGTCTCGGACGGGCAGCTCGTCCAAGCTGTCGCCCGCGCGCACCAGAAAGCACGCGAAGCAGCAGGGAACACGACCCTGACCGTCCTACGCGCTTACATGGGCCGTTACACCATCGTCCACGTCGGAGACTCACGCGCATACATGCTCAAAGACGGCGCGCAAGCACTCCAACTCACCCGAGACCACAGTAAGCTCGCTGAACTACGTGAACGCGGCGTTGAAATCACCCCCCAGATTCACGCGAAATACCGCAGCAGCATCACTCGCGGCCTCGGACACCGTAACAGCGAAAAAGCCCGCCCCGACACCTACGTCGGGGAATACTCCGCCACAGACAGTTTCCTCCTATGCTCAGACGGTTTCTGGCACGAGTTCGAGCGAGAAAACAACTACCTCCCCGGAAACGCGCAAACCGGCCTTGAAACCCTCGCAGGCAGGGCCATCGCGAACGGGGAAAGCGACAACATCACAGCAATCCTCATCAACGCCGGAGCACTCCTATGACCACGCCACGACAAGTAGGAACAACGTTCCTCCACGGGCGATACCAGATCGACGCGCTCATGCACGACGGCACCTTCAGCCGCGTCTACCGCGCTTACGACACGAAACTCCAAAAACCCGTCGCCCTTAAAGAAGTCGCCTCCCCCGACGGCTCCTACCGTGGGCGGCAGCTCCTCCAAGCCCAGAAAGTCCTCGACAGTCTGAAAGCTGAAACCCAGCTCATGCAGGGACTCTCCCACGCGGGCATCCCTCACATCATCGACGTGCAAGACGACACCGATACGCCGGGTGGCTTGTACAGCGTTCTCATGGACTTTGTTGCGGGAACATCCCTTGATAAAGTTGCGAAAAACGCTCCCGGTGGGCAACTCCCCGAAGATTTCGTCGTCTCCAAGATGACGCAGCTTGCTCTCATCTTGATCTACCTACACTCGCTGCCCGAGCCGATCATTTACCGTGATCTTAAGCCCGGTAACGTCATGCTCGACAACGGTGCGATCAAGCTCTTGGACTTTGGTATCAGTGAGCAGATCACCCCAAGCAACTACACGAACCCCCAAGCGGTCGGAACTCGCGGGTACGCTCCCCCCGAACAGCGGACAACCGGCGCACCACTAGACCCGCGTAGTGACATTTATGCGTTCGGCATGACGATGTTCGTGCTCCTCACGGGCCGTCTCCCGCAGATGGATGCTCAAGGTGTTCCTCTTGGCCCCGTGAACGCGAGCGTCATCAACCCCAACGTGTCCCCCGCGCTCTCGCGCGTCATCGCACGGTGCGTTGCCACGCAGCCCGAGCGCCGCTACCAGTCCATGACGGAAGTCGTCGCCGCGCTCTCGACCTACAAGCAGACCGACGAAAAGCACGTGAAAGCAGCGAAAAGCCGCGTGCGCGCGATCATCGCGTTCGCCGTGGCTGGCTTACTGTGCTTTGGTGGCGCTGGCGCGTCCCTCGCCTATGGGTACAGCGTGGAATCCAGTTCCTACACGGCCCTCGTTGCTTCCGCCGAGAAAGCTGGGACAGTAGACGGGTGGGCGAAAGCCATTGAAGCTAAGCCCGGCGACATTGACAATTATTTCCACGCTCTCGACGCGGCAATCCAAGGGGACGGTGTTTTCACCTCGCAAGACGAAAGCACTCTCATCCCCCTCGTCCGCGATAACGTGAATGAGATTCAGAAGAACAAGCGCTACCCGGAACTCGCTTACCGTATCGGAGAGGCGTATTGGTTCTTCTATCAGGGGGACGGCGGCGCGTCGGGCCTCACCTTGTCGGCACCGTGGTTCAAGGACGCTATCGACGGTGGCTACAACACGCAGCAGGCAACCGCCCTGTATAACCTCGCGTCGTTCAACCGTGATATCGCCTCAGCCGTGCAAACCGGCGGCGATACCGGCATGTACCGCACGTACTGGGATAACCTCACGGGCCTTGACACGTCCTCAAGTAGTGAAGTCATTCAGCTCACGGTCTTGAACTACGTCCTCGACTCCATCACGTCTAACCCGTATGGTCTTAAAAGCGACGGCGTGACGAAGGACGACATGGATAAGCAAGTGCAACGCGCACAAACCTACCTCGCGCAGCACCAAGGCTTTAAGGCCGGTCGTCCCCAAGAACTCGCTAAAGAACTCGCGGGGAAGATCGACAAGACGAAAGCAACCATTGCGACGCTCTTCCAAGAGAACGGGGAAAAGAAATGACGACATACACGATCACGGCGCTTGTCCTCGTATTCCTCGCTCTCGCGTTCTTGTTCACGGCGGCGTTCCTCAGTATCCGCTGGGACCTTAAAGCCATGCGTAAACGCATTTCTGGCGCGACCTACCGTGATGCTGTCAGTGACATTACGCGAATGGTGCAAACCCAAAGCGCAACAGACACGTACACGCGGCTCGCAGCACGTAGCGCAGGCGAACAAATGCCTCACCTGACAACAGGCAACCTTGCCCCCATGACAGGTGACATTACGCCCCCGCCCGTTGTGACTATCCCCCAGCAAGAGCCTCCACGGGTAGAACCAACGCTTCCACCCGTCACGCCCCAACCCGTGCAGGTGCAGGCCGCGCCTGAACCTCAAGTAGAACCCAAGCCAACACCAGTGCAAGAGGAGACCCCAAGTAACTACGAAGAACTCCCCACCTCGTTCCTCGAAGCCCCACAAGGCGCAGGAAACGAAGAAGAACACACGAACTTCCTTGACGAAAGCGCTCACGTAACCTCCGAAAACCCACTTGAGCGCGTATTACTACTAGAAGAACTGTCCAGTTGGACCGCAAACTGAAGGACAAACCAGAATGATGAAGTACTCGACGCGCACAACAGCGGCGCTCGCACTTTTCGCCACAGTCGCAACCACGCTGCCCGCGACCGCGCTCCCCGCAACCACAGCGTTCGGTCTCGCGCCTGCAAGCGCCCCATCCACGCCGGAAACGGCGCGCACAGCGACAGACAACGGCGTGGTCGGCACCATTACCGACGTGACCCCCGACGCGCCAGCGGCCCCGCTCACCGCATACGCGCAGGCCCCCACGCTGAAGGTCAAACTCACGCTCCCCGCAGGGCAAACCCTGTCCAAGGTTACGTTCAACGGGGACGAGAACCCGCTGCCCGTAGACGGCGACACAGTGACCGTGAACCTCGCTAACGCGCCCACCCAGAACTTTGATGAAGCGGCCATCGCCGTACACACCACCACGACCGCTGGTGGCCTGCCCAAGCGAGCGAACCTCAAGTGGACACTGAGCACGGCTATCGGCCACATGTACGACACGATTGCCCCCACCATCAGCAGCATCTCGGCCAGTGGGTGCGGCGCGAACAATGCGGACGACTGTGAACTCTCCACGTCCGCTGTCACGTGGACTGTGCGCGTCAATGACGCGGCAACCCCCGGCTCATCCGGCCTCGCCCGAGCTGAACTCTTGAAGGACGGGAACAATGTTGTCCAGACCGTAGACCTGTCGGGGAACACCGATAAGGTCACAAGCCTGTCGATCACCGCTCCCGGCTCCTACAAGGTCCGCGCGTTCGACAACGCGGGTAAGGAATCCACTATCGACTTCCCGCAAGGCCAAGTCATTCCCCCGGACGCGGTAAACCCCGTTCTCGACCTCCCCGCGCAGGTTGCTGGCGCACGCGAAATTGACGGCGTGAAGTACATTACCGACCAGCTCTCCGGCGACCTTGAGTTCAAGTTCCACGACGACGGTGCCCTCAAGCCCTCGTACATGACGTTCACTCTCGACGGCGTTGCCCTCACCCCCGAGCGCGCGTCCGCAACCGAGTACAAGTTCAAGGTCCCCCAGTCCACGATGGAAGATAAGCACGCCCACGTGCTCTCGTTCTCCGGGCATGATCGTGCGGGAAACACTGTCTCGTGGAGCGCGAACCTCGCGTACTCGCCCGCACAGTCGGACTACAAGCTCACGACAGGCTCTAGCGACGTGTTTACCCCTACCCCGTGGGGCGTGTACACGAACAAGCACGGCATTAGCGTGACGTTCACTCCCACTGATGGTTCCCCTATGCCATACACGCTGAAAGACGCGAGCGGCGTGAACAATCAGGGCGCAAACCTCGATATCAGTGGGAACACTCTCACTATCCGTAACGGTGACGTGGACAACGTTGAAGTCACTGTCCGTGACGCTGCGGGACGCGAAAAGCGCCTCAACGTCGGTGACATCCTCGGCTGGCCCCACAAGCACGTGTACTCGTCGAACGCCCCCACGTTCAGCCTCGATAGTGACAGTTACCTCCCGTATGCGAAGTCCCTCGTAGACTTTGCTCCCAAGACGGCGACCATGCGTGACGCGAAGGGCATCAAGAAGTTCAAGGTGTCCGTCAACGGTATTACCCTCGCTGAGGGCAACCCGAGTGCGGAAGAAAACAAGCCTGTCCCCGTCAAGACGGTCACTTTGGATTACGCGCGCGCAGCGGGACTACCGGACGGTACATACCAGATCACGTTTGATGTCACTAACCTTGCTGGCGCGACCTCGACCAGTATTGCGACCGTCACCATTGACAGCACTCCCCCTGTCATCTCCGGGTTCACGATCACCGACCCCACGTATGCGCCCGGTAAGACCATCGGTGGCTCTGACTCCCGCTACGGGTTCTTTGTCACCGGGAAAATGAAGGTCGCAGCGCACGTCACTGAAACCGGCTCCGGCGTAGACAAGATCACCTACACGCTCCGCTCCTCAGACGGCACCACTCACACTGTGGAAGCCCTCGAAGGTGCGACTATCGACATTCCCGACGGGTTCAAGGGATTCGTGTCCGCAGTTGCCTCCGATAAGGCTCGCAACCAGTCTCTCGTCGCCCAGCCTGACGGTCTCGTGTCCGAAAACGGGAACACGACCATCACCGCTAACGATGTGAACATTGCTCTCCCTGAGCCTGTTACTCACACTCGCAGCGGGCTTGGCTTGTACCGTGACAGCGTGAAGGCGAACCTCGAAGCGAGTGCAGGCCACTCTGGTTTACGTCATGTCGCGTGGGGTATTGGCGCTGACACTCTCGGGGACGCAACCGTAGACATTGACGGCCACGTGTCCAACCCGCAAGTACACGTCACTCGCACAGACAAGAACCTCGTCACCGGCATCACTATCCCCCTTGAAGTAAGCGGTGACCATGAGAACACCGAAGCGTGGGTGCGTGTAGAAGATAACGCGGGTGGCTCCGCTGAGAAGCGAGTTCAGTTCTCTATCGACGCTACCGCCCCCGAAATGAGCGTCACGTTCGACGCGAATAACGCGAACAACATGTACAACACTGACCGTCACGCGACGATCAAGGTCTTGGACGCAAACTTCAGCCCCGACCTGTTCAAGATCAGCGGGCAGGCCGGTGAGCTTGGCGCATGGACCCAGACCGGTGACATGTGGACCAACACTATGACGTTCGCTGACAACCGCGACTATGAGTTCTCACTGGATGCTTCCGACACTGTGGGACATGCGGCGCAGGGCTTCCATTCTGAGCAGTTCACGGTCGATAAGGTTCCCCCGGTTATCGCAGTGTCGTGGAACACTTACGACGCGCGTTCGGGCCGCTACTACAACCAGCCGCGTAGTGCGACAGTGACGATCACTGAGGACCACTTTGACCCCTCGCTCGTGCGCTTTACGGGCACGGGCCTCGTCTCCGGCTGGTCGCACGCAGGTAACATTCACACGGCAACCGTTTCGTTCCCTGAAGGAGTGAACACGTTCGGCGTGACCAGCTCCGATCAGGCTGGCAATGAGTCGAACGCGGTGAACGAGCCTGAGTTCGTTGTTGACACCACGAAGCCCGAGCTGGCAATTGAAGGCGTAACGCAGGGAACCGCGTACTACCAGACCCCTGAGATTCGCTTGTCCTACTCGGACACGAACCTTGATCTCGGTAGCCTCTCGGTTACTCTCACGGGACGTAAAGGCACCACGTTCAAGGTTCCCGTCGTCAACGGCCACCTCGACTTGTCCGCTATCCCCAATGAAGCCAAGTCCGATGACCTGTACACGATGGACGCAGCCGTATCCGACCTCGCGGGCAACAGCAACACCGCTAAGGTCCAGTTCATCTTGAACCGTTTCGGCTCCACCGTGGACGTTGAAGGAACGTCCTACCAAGGCAAGTACGTGAAGGCCCCTATCGACGTGGACCTGAGTGAAATCACCGTCGAAAAGCTCCGCGATGACAAGCTCGAAATCCGCGTCACCTTGAACGGTAAGACCATTGAGGTCCCCAAGAACGCTGTAACTGTCACCGTTACCGGAGGCGAAAACGGGGATTACGTGTACCACTACCACGTGGACAAGAGCGTGTTCAAGGAAGATGGAGCCTACACGGTTCAGGTGTTCTCCCAAACCGAGGGCGGCAAAGACCAGCTCTCGCGCCTGTCCTACTCGTTCGTTGTCGATAGCGTCAAGCCTGAGATTCAAGTCAGTGGCATCACTGACGGCGGCTCGTACCGTAAGACTCAGGTCACTGCCACAGTGACTTTGCGTGACATGACCGCAACGGAACTTATCGCAACCCTTGACGGTAAGGACGTGAAGGCAACCAAGAGCGGGGACGACACGTACACGCTCATCATTCCTCAGTCCACGTCCGCGCATAACGTCCACTTCAAGGCAACCGATCAGGCTGGCAATGTCAGTGAGGTCACCGTGAAGGACGTGTACGCCAACGCCTCGTGGTTCCGGCAGGCCCTCAACTGGACGGGCCGACACATCGGTATCGTCGCTGGCGGATTGTTCGGCGTAATGGCCCTCGTTGCGGGTTGGATTCTCCTCGCGGCCCGCAAGAAGCGTGGTGATGACGAAGAATGAGCGTGTACTACATGCGTGCGCATCACGTAACACCGTGTTTTAGACGATAAAAACATGATGTAACTGCATACACCATGCTCATGCCTATGGTAGGCTAGGAAGTGAGGCAGGTACCGGCACCAGCAAGTCCAGCCGGTACCTGCCTCAACTCTCACCAAACCAAACCAACAACGCAGACCATAGGACACAATGCTCACCCCGCAAGTGCGCGAAAAGCGCACAATCAGCACCCTGACGTATATCGGGCGTTACAAGCTGGCTTTGACGCGCTTGTACTCCCATTACGTTCAGGCTCTCCCCTATGCGTGGGACGAAGCGGCCCTATATCAGACACTCAATGACCTAGCGCCCGTCTGCGCGTGGAAGCTCGACGGAACCGCAACACTCAACCCCCGCCACCTCCGACTCACCGCGCGAGCAGCACTCGACGAAATGTTCCCAGCAGACGGGGAAAACAAAGACATCCTCCTCTACATTTGTGAAGCGGCTTTTTGGCGTGAACTCCTCGTTGAAACCCTCGAAGATGAAGCCGGGGAAAAGAGCAGGCTCAAACGCTATACGGAAAACGACGCGAACCTGATCTGGGTTACTGAAAACCGCACGTTCGGGGAAGGAATGCCCGTGTTCCACTCCATGTGGGACATTCCAGACATTCAAGCCTTGTTCTTTGACACTATCGGCAAAGACAATCAGTCTCTCCAAGACTGGGTGAACACCCACCCCAAGTGGGACATGTGGAACAGTCTCGACGGAGAGTACAACATGGGCCTCGACCACCCGGTAACGCGGGCCTCTATCGAATGGATGAACCTCACCGGCAAGCCGTGGACCAAATGGGCGGAAGCCTACTACCAGAATCGCGACCTCCAACTCGGCAACCTCACCCCAGAGGGCTGCTGGTACACGACGGGCGGCTACTGGCGGATTGACCCCACGCGGGGACGCGAACTCGTAGCGTTCCCCGCCCGCGCGTCCACACTCCCCTCGGCTGACCTGTTTGGGGAACCCCCGTTCGTCAATATGGGACTCGTGGGAAACCTGAGTTTAGGCCCTATTTCTTTAGAACTTGGCAATTTAGAAGTATCCATTAAAGACCTCGATTTGACGGGGGAAAGCGGTGACGCTGAACCGGTAGACGATTTGCCTATCGAGTTTCGACAGGTCACTGTCCCCCCCCAGTCTGAGGACGACAGAATCATCGTTTACACGATGCCCGTTGAAGCAACAGAGAGGCAGTATGCGACCCTCAACTACTGATACCCAGCTCCCATCCCTCAAGGTGAGCGACACGGCCTCTAAGCTCCTCTTAACGCCCGCAGTGGCCCACAACGATAAGAAGGACACTCAAGCGCTCCTCAAAGCTCAAGAAGCCGTCCTTGACGTTCAAGCACGCCCCTATGGTGAAGCAACAGCGCTCCTACGCGGCGAGTTCTACTTCCTTGAACGCAACAGTGGAAGCCTCGTTGGACTACCAACCGGGTTTGTCCCCCGAGCCACCGCGCCCGTCGGCTCCTACTACCACGAAGCCATGAGCGCCCTCCTCGGTCAAGTGTTGGAAGGAACCTACGCTGGGCTGTTCACGTGGGCGGACATGGCTGAACCCGTCCTCGCATTAGAACGCGACTTGCTGAAGTGGGCATTCATGTCTGTAAAGCGACGTGAAATTGTCGCTCAGTCCCTCCAAGATCAGCTCAATACACTCATTGAGGATGGAGTCAGGTGCGCGACGCTAGAAGATGCCACAGGCCGGGAAGCCCTCAGCTTGGCGTACTACCGCAGAGAAGAGTACACGTTCAGCGCATGGGTGGAAGGAATGTCCACCGGGGAACGACCTATCCCCCTGCCCATCCTCGCTGCTATCGCGCTATCTCACCATAACTACACGACAAGCGCACAAGTCATCCGGTTCTTGCAAACCCAAATGGCTGTCACTGAATACAGGAAGGACTAACCATGACCCCAGAGGAACTGAAGAAACAAACCGCGTCACTATACGTCGCGCGCCTCGTTGAACACGACCTGCCGGGAATCGCCGCCGAAGAACAAGGCAGCGTCCCAGAACTTGTAGAAGCCCTCGAAGTTCTCTCCCCTGAATCGCGCACCGACCCGCGAGCGCAACTACGCGACAAAGCGTGGGAAGAATACCTCGAAGAAAGCCGCAAACAACGTAGATACGGGCGACTCACCCCCAAGCCCACCCAAGCCGCGCGAATGAAAGTGAGCCACTGATGGACGACGATTTTTGGAACAAGGTTTCGGGAATCTCTGACGACGGGGACGATGACGAAACGTTCTCTGAACCGAGTTTTTCAGACGACCCCGAAGATACCGGCGGGGAAGAACCCTATTTTCCCCGCGAAAGCCCTATGCGTCGTAGGCGTTACGCTGAGCGCGCCGGGTACGGTGAGGACGATGAACCCTACCGGCCCCGCTACTACGCGGAAGAAGCCCCGCAGGCCAGCGCAGCACCCCAACAGCAAGCCCCACAGCCCACGGCAGAACCCGCCCCAGTCGTAGACCAGTCCCAGCCGAACGAACCGGGCAAAGTTATCGCGTTGTGCTTGGGCCTGATCGCAGCGTGCGCGCTCCTCGCAACATGCTTTGTCGCAGTGAAGAACCATCAGACGACGCAGGCTGCGGCCCCGAGTGTTGTTGTCACCGAGTGTGCGTCTCCTACGGCGCAAGCCCCCACAACGACTCCTGCTCCTAAGCCGGTAGAAACCACTACAGCGGCCCCCACTACGCAGGCTGCTACTCCGAGCGTGAGCGCGTCCCCGCAGCCCGCGTCCCCAACCGACCGAGCCACCATCGACCCCGACTCGCTACAGTTCTCTGAACCTAAGACAGTCACGGGCCTCGTGGTGTCAAAGTCGATCATGGAAACCGGCGGGAACCTCATGTTCACCGTCCACCTGTCTGTCCCAGACAGCCCGCGTCCAACGATTAACTACGTTGTTCCCAAGGGCCAGTACGACGGCTATAAGTCCGGGGACCTCGTTGAAGTCACCTACCGGGTAGACCAGCACGGTAACATTGCCATTATCCGATAATTCAGGCACACCATGTTCCTGTAAGAAAGAAAGCATCAAGTTAAGACATGGAAAAGTTCGCACTCTCTGACAGCGTGTACGTAAAGGCGCTCCTCGTGGACCCCTCGCGCGCGCGACGCGGCGCAGAACCCAACATCGTGGGATACCGCTTCCACGCAACCCGAGACCTCCCCCGAGTCCCCGACTTTGGGACCAGCAGCGCGTTCAGCCTCAACAACCTGTACGACTACGCGAATCAGGACCAGTGGCGCGCCGTCCACGCGGGTGAAGATTTTGACCTCACCTTGTATGAACTCATCATCTTTGCGTCTCTGCCTGAGATCAGTTGCTCTATCGACGGGCAGAACCCTGACATCGGCGTAGAACAGCACGTGTCTGTTGTCTTGCGTGAACGCGGCGGTATCCCCGCCGTGAAGCTCGCTCCCGCGCGTGGCAGTGGATTCAGGTCCGTGCGCTCCACTTACCCGAAGATCAATGTCCTCACCTGTGAGCGCATCCCCCTCGATGATGCTGTGGGCGCAGTCAACATTCGCGTGAAGCGTAGTTTGTCTCCCGAGTTTGAGGGAACGAAGTTCGCTCCCCTCGCAGCTCGACGCGGCCCCTACTCGGCTGGCTCCGCACGAACCCCTGAAGAACGCAGGCGTGCGCTCGCGGAAGAAGCAGCCGATAAGCTCGCTGACTACACGCGCAATACGCTGGGTATTACCCTCCCAGACGTTGACTGACCAAACGTTTCAGTAGTAGCAACCGTATCTTCCATGAAAGGCATTAGCCGTGAAAACCATCATGCATAAGGTGGCAGCGCCCATGCTGTCGGCGGGCATTGCCCTAACAGCGTTCATTGGTCTCGCTCAAACGTCCTACGCGGCACAAAGCCCCGTTGACACGGGGATTGTCCGAGTGGACTACACGAGCGACGCTGACACGACACCCGCCCCGCAAACACCCACCCAGCAGGCGACACCCCAGACGGGCCGCAGCCCCATGAGCGTTGATCTGCGCTCAAACCCGTCACGTACCCCGCTCGTTAAGACCGACGACAAGTACAAGAAGGACCTAGAGTTCCTGAAGGGTGGGGCAATTGATAAGCAAAAGTTCCACGAAGGCTACGCGGGCGGCAACGCTACCTTGTGGTGGATTAGCTACGTCGTTGGCTGGCTCGTCGCACTCATCTTTGGCTCGTTTGCGCTCATTACGATGATTGACCTCGTGTACATCAACTTTGGTTTTACACGCGCTTTCCTCGGCGGCGGACACAATGCCTCCGGCGGTTCCGGCCCCATGTCTGTTGGCGGTATCGGTGGTATGGGTGGCACCATGTCGGCCCCCTCATCCTCTGGCGGCGGTAAGCAGGGCATAACGTGGGTGACCTCAGACGCAATCAGCGCAGTAGACCTCGCAGAAACCGGCGGTCAAGTACAAATGCCGGGTGCTCGCGCTAACGGCTCAACTAAGAGTGCAGCAATGATCTACGCGCGAAAGCGTTTCAAGACGATTATTGCCACGGTTGTTGTCATCGTCCTGTTCGTGATCGGCAGCTACGTACAAGACCTTGGTCTTAACCTCGGCGCGGTCCTCGCGAACCTTGTTGACTACCTCGTCGAAGTCACGATTGGACACTAAGCCGTGTGGATTGTCGATTACGTCAAAGACCGATTCTTCCGAGTCTCCACGGTTAGCGCGGACGCGCAGAAAGCCGCTGCCATCGTCGCTGACCTCCTGAAAACATTCCAAGAAGCCAACATTAAGCCCGGCGATACTCTCCATATCCGTATCGACCGAGACGTTCTCGCTTATGCGATTGAAGCGTTCTACGACCCCGTAATCACGCAGAACTACATCATTGATCAAAGCGAAAACGACCCGACTGAGTTTCTTGTACAAACAAGGGAACTACTTTGAGTTTCATTAACCCAAACATGCGGGAAACAGCCGAGAAAACCGGCGTTCCCCTCGTTCAAGTTGAGGACATGTTGACCACCTACACCCAGTGGACGCTCGACAGGGCGCTCAAGGACGGGGAAACCGTGTCTTATCTTGGGCTGGTTGAAATGTCCTGTGGCCCAGCGAACTACGGTCTGGCACACCGCCAGCCCCTCGCAGCCCAGTACAAGCAGTTCGCCCGCGAACACGGCTACAACATCCACAAGACCGAAACCGTGCTCTCCTACTATGCGCAAACCTGCCTAGAGTCCCTAGAAGCCGAAAAGAAGCTCGTCTTGCGTGGCGTTGGTGTCTTTCGGATTACCGACGACGGGGCACTACGGTTCCTCCGCAGTGCCGTCCACGGGCAGAAAGGCTACGACTACCGTTGCGAAGTAAATAAGGGCATTCGGCAGCGCTACAACACGGGTCGCAACGAAGAAGAGGACGGTGAGTGACACATGCAGGGCGTAACACACCGTGCGGGCGGCGTAACCGCGTGCCTCGCAGGCTACTCGCTCCTCGTCTACAGTGGCTCCCCGCTTGTTGCAGCAGCCCCCGTAGCGTCTCTCGCATGTCTCTACCCGTTCGCAGTATGGGGAGCAACAGCCTCAGACCTCGATCATGCTCCCGGCGGCTTGTGGGACGAACTCAAGCCCATCGGGCAACGTTCCGGCCAGTCCCTCCCCTCGCAAGATGTAGTGTCACGCGCAATCAGTCACGTTCTACACGCCACTAAGCCGTTACGCGGCGTATTCCCCAAAGGAAGCCGCGTAAGCCAAGTGGTGAGCGTCCTCGACTGTAAGCACCGCTCGTGGCAAACACACAGTGAACTCCCCCTCGCTGTAATCCTCTATTTCCTATCAAAACTCGACCCAACAACGGGGAACCTCAGCTCGGCTTTGACGCAGCTCATACTCATGGGTATTGGCTTTGGTCTCGTCGCGCACCTTATTCTGGATTTACTCACACCAGAAGGACTACCGTTCGCAACCGGCTTGTTCATCAACAAGTTCATCTTGCGTAAGCATGTGCTCCCCGAACGCATCAAGATCATTCCCCACGTCCCCCCAACACAAAAGGGAAAGCCCGGATTCTTCTCAACGGGCGGCACGTGGGAAACAAAGATCGTTTTTAATGCGTTACATGCAATCAACATAGTTCTTTTAATTGTGACTGTAGCTAAGCTCGCGGGCTTTGCTCTCCCATCTCTAGTGGTCTGAACCGGAAAGGAAACCAAACGAAAATGACTACAGCACTTGCGGTGAGTAGACGAGATCAGTCTCGTCAAGCGCTCTACCGTTCCATGATTCTGACGACAATCCTCGCGATTGTCCTCACTCTCCTGACCAGTGTTGGCGCGTTCGCAGCCAATAAGGATGCTTCCGATCAGGCCGACCAAGCGTTGCGTACCACGGTCAGTAAGGAAGTTCAGGGCAACAAGTACTCCCTCGAAGGTGGCGGCACCGTTAACGGCAGTGACCTGATTGACACCGAAGGTAATGTCAATGAGGCCATGTTCGGACGGCTTACCAGCGATGCTCGCACCAAGTTCGCCGGTGACCTCCGCGCCCGCACTGAGGTCTACACGAACCCGCAGGCACGCGGCTACGACGACTCGCTTTCTAAGAGCGACGGCGTGACCAAGGAAACCGCGTCCAACTGGATTAGCCAGTTGAAGAACACGTCCGGTATGGCAACCGCGTGGACGAACGCGATCAACAGCTCCTACAACCCCGTTGACTTGGAGAACGGTCGTAACGCGATCTTCCCGCTCCTCGGTGGTATTTCCACTGGTTCGGGTGCCCTCGTGTATTTCGTCATGGCTCTTGTGTCGTTCCTGTGGGTGTGGAACCTCGCTATCCTCCTTGTCCTCTCGGGCTTCATTGGTAGCGGCGGCAAGGTCGGCACAGCAGTGTCGAAGGTCGGCTACTTCGCTACCCGCGCATTCGAGAAGGGCAACCAGAACAGCAAGAACCCCCTCCTGATTCTCGTGAAGGAAATGGGTATCACCACGTTCGTTGTGATCTTCATTGTCACTGGCGTGACTAGCGGAATGTTCTCCAAGTTCTTCGCTTGGGCAATCGACGTGATTACTTCAATCGGTCAGGGTATCGGCTGATTTTCCTCGCATGGCTTCCCCGGTTTTGGCACAGGAAAACTGGGGAAGCCATGCGGCTACCCGCATGTAGGTGAAAGCTCCACACAAATCCCATGAACACACAAACCAGAGTGCAACGACTCCCCCGCATTATTCTCGCCCTCCTGCTCGCAGTGGGCGGCTTCCTCATGTCCAGCGTCCCAGCACACGCTGATGACACCGTGAAATCCGTGGTCGCTATCGCCCAAAACGACGCAAACATTCAAGGCATCGTCTCCACCAGTAATGACTCGCTTAAAAAGCGCAGCATCAACATCCTCGAATACGACGCTAAAGCCGGAACAGTCAGTTTCGACTACGCGACCTACAACCAGCTCACGAACACTGACAAAACCAAGTTCATGCAGACCGCCCTCAACGCCACAGCTCAAAGCGGCCTCGCAACCCCCCGTAAAGCAAAGCTCTACAACTTCATTAAGCAGCAAGACACGAAGATCACGAAGAGCATTGACACTGTTAAAGCCGAAGCCTCCGGCAATCAAGATCAAGCCCTCACGTTGGCTCGCCCGTGGCTCGCTCCCGTCGGAGTCCTACTCGGCGCTATCGCGCTAGTCGTTGAAGCCCTCATCTACCTGTCAGCACTCCTCGACATGGCTTACCTGATTTTCCCCGGCGTACAGTCCTACCGGGAAAACGGCGGGAAGATCAGGTCGAAACTGTTCAGCAGCGCCGCGATCAACGCGGCCAGTGAAGGCGCAGCAAACGGGCGCAACCCAATGGTCTATTGGGCATTGAAGCGCCTCCCGGTTCTCATGGCAGCATTCTTTGTCACCGCGCTCCTCGTATCCGGTGGCCTCCTGACCGTCATGGGGTGGGTATTAAAGATGTTCGACGCTTTTATGGGAATGTTCTAAACGTAGAAGTTTCCGCGCGACAAACCTCTAAACCAGTAAAGGCATAAACGCTTATGAATATCTCCGCAAAAACAGTTCTACGCACGGCCCGCAAGGGCGCTGTGCGCATCGTGACGGCTACAACCGCAACAGTTATCGCACTGGGAATGGTGATCGTCCCCGGCTCGCTCGCGGACGACGCGCCCACGGGCGGTAGCGCATCGAGTCGTACCGCTGCTGTCATCAATCTTGCGAAGAACAAGAGCCTCGCTGACTCCGGTGTCGCGAACCTGAAGCCCGAAGAACTACGCATTCTCGGCACCTACGTATCGAACTTCTACGTCCCATTCCAATCGCAGTTCAACTACAACGGCAGTATCCAAAAGAAGGACAAGGAACAGCAGGACAAGACCAAAGAAAACATGACCACTGCCCTACAGAACACTGTGGGCATGAGTAAGGACGCTGCGGAAAGTGTCGCGAACTATGTGATCGGGAACGTCTGGAAGGGCGGCTCAGACCTACAGTTCGCGTACACGAACGGTGATTATGCGTCGGACGCTACGTGGACGACCGAGAACTATCCGACTGACTGGCGCACGTTCCTCGCTATGGTGTCCGGTGGCGCTGGCGGCGAGGATGTCATGGAAGATACGGTTCTCCCTAAGACCTCCCCCGCTTACAAGGCAAAGTGGAACGCTCTCGTCTACAACGCGGGCGGTAAGACTATCCCCGCGTTCGTGTGGGACCCCTCGGGTAAGAACCTCACTCCCAGCGTGATCGCCCTCTATCAGGCGCTCTCTATGGCGAACTTGAAGCAGGGGTACGGTTCGTCTCTCGTTGACTTGTACCAGAGTGACCTTGACTTCACGAAGGGTGCAGACCAGCAGAGTGACGACATTGACATTGAAGCTGTCAAGAGCGCTTTCCAAGACGCAAGCAAGGCCGTAGCGCTCACCGCATACAGCGGGAAAATGGCGATCAGCCCGTTCGGTGACCTCGTGTATCGCGGCCCCAACCACACGTGGGTTGCCATCCCCGCGTCCATGAACCCCTCCACGTGGATGAAGGTTGACGGCTCGAACATCTCCAAGCCGGGCGGCGCATACAACACGGTCAGTTTCCAAAACTTTGTGCTCTCAAACCAAGCTGTCCAGCTTGGAAGCGCATCGAGCGGGCAGAGCACGTTCAACCTTGAGTACGCGCAAAAGCACATCATCGAAAGCCTCGTTGATGCCCCGGAGTACAAGCCGCGTGGAGCGTTCCATGCCCCCGTTCAGGTCGGGACAAGCGAATGGAACTTCCCGAACGACAAGTGGTGGCTCGCATCTTACGACTCGTGGGACACGTTCTTAGACGGAGTTAAAACCGGCTGGGGTGAACAGCTTAAGAAGGCTGGCCTCAACGACGTTTCCAGCGGCCTCTTTGCCGCTAAACGCAACACTTTAACCATGCTGCGCATCGGCGGTGAAGTCCTCACCCCCAGCGCTGGCGCGTCCTCGACTACGCCCTCTGATGTCATGTGGGTTGGCGCGCATCCGGGGAATAACTCGGACCCCGTGAAAACCGTGAACAAGATGATCGTCCTCGACGACATTCAAGCGTTCAAGGGTGATGTTCCCGCTGATGGCATGTATCAAGATGCTATCGGCAGCGACGGGAAGCCGTTTGCGAAGGCACGAGACATTGACTCTAAAGCTGTCTCTAGCGCGTGGGAGAAGGTTCTCGACCCCTCGTCGAACCTCACGCAAACCGCGTCCGCTATGCCTAAGCCGACTGCCGTGAGCCTCTACTCGTCTTACGTGCTCGCGGCGTTTGGTGACACGAGCGCATTGCAAAAGCTCGGCTGGAAGTACAACAGTGACCTGCCTCCCGTTCAGTCGAACTTGAAGCTCTCTGTCGATGAGCAGACCGCAGCGAATGAGAAGCTGGCGAACCTGACTGACTACTCGCTTGCCCTGTTGTCCCCGAATTGGAGCCACACGGCCTATAAGTCGCAGCTCCTCACCATGATTGCCGGTAGCTTCATGCTCCGCTGGCACTCGGACATGACGGGCACGCAGACCATCGGCGTGAATCAGGGAACCACGAAATACGTCGGTTTCGCGGGCTACGTGTCCACGCCGAACCTGCACGACTTGTCGTGGACTGATTCGATTGTGACCTTGTACAACCGGTACTTGTCGTACATGCTCGTGTTCGTCGCAGCGATGCTTGGCGTGTTCGCTCTCGTGCAGATGATTTCCATTAGACGAGCGGTCATGAGCTTCATCATTTTCTTCATCGTCGCAGCGGGAGCTATCCCCACGTTGAACTACGTGATCGACCAGACGAACGCTTACAGCGGGAAGGTCCTCAGCGAGAAGTTCACCTACTGGGCGCTCGTGACCCATCAAGCCTATTCATCTGAAATCGACAAGGCCGCAACCGGCGACGATTACGGGAACTACCTACAAACCGTGTTCAACAACGCAGCCGACATGACTGGCTGGGTGAGCGACGGTAGTGACGGGAAAGAAAACGAGATTTCTAACCGTGGTGGGGAGAACATTCTCCTCAAGTGGCAGTCCCCGAAGAAGCGCACCGCTGTCGAGTTCGGCTCTGACCTGAGCCGCGCTGTTGCTTCCTCCGATTCCCTGTCGCGACTGTTGAAGTCCTCGACTCAGAGTGCATATGGTGGCGAGACTTTCTTGAGCGACCCGAACTCCACGTACCTGTACCGCTCCTACGTGGATATCGCGAACCAGTCCCGCTACACGTACCTCGGGCTGTCTAAGACCCGTGGTGATGGTAAGGCCGCGTACAACAAGGCTCCTGACATGAGCGCGTGGACTGAAAGCATGAAGGATGCTTACGACAAGTACCCAGATACGTTGACCGCATATGCGGGCACCGGGTACGCGAACAAGCCCTCCGGCAACAGTGACCCCACAACCCTGTCATACATCACGCCCGTCATGGCTTCCAAGATCGTCAACGACCATATTGGTGACGCATCGAAGCTCGACAACCTCACGTACAGTCAGAACGTGGGTATCCCCACTGGCGCATACCAGTTCAGCCTCGGCGTGTACACGCAAGGCAAGAGCGCGCGCGACCAGATCAAGGAACAAAACCCCGCTGGCTACAACCCGGATAACGAACCGTACACGGACGCTGACTACAACAGTCTCGGCGCGTTCGGATTGTTCACCGAGTCCCCGTACTACCACTTCTCGTGGTACAACTTCGACCACGGACTGTCAGCCGCACCGAACGCCTCTAACGGGTGGAAAGACATGCTGTTGTCGGCCCCAGACCAGGGGTACTTCTACAACAACAAGTCCGGCGATAAGGACGCGGACGCGACCATTGACAATAACGGGGAGCTGAAAGACTACCTCGGCATGAAGGAACTGTTCACCTACACGATTCCTTACCTGAAGGCCGCGAACAACGTTGTTGTCGAATACGACAAGAAGTACAGCCTACGCACGTACAACAACCTTCCGTTCGAGCCGGGCCACGATGACGAGTACAAGGACAATCCTGAAAACCGTCAAAAGTACTGGCAGAACGTGAACGTTTCACAGCTCGCGGCGATGTACAGCCCGTGGGTAGACCAAATGTACGAAGCCGGTTACGCGGCTCCGACGAAGGTCTACGCGAACGGCGTGACCTACACGGTGAAAGACCCCTTGGACCCCGCTTCCTATCCGGCTGAGCGTCCGATGGTGTTCTCCCCCTCGGAGATGACCGCTTACGGTCTTACCGAGTCGGACCTGACTCCCGTTGAGTCTCGCATCATGCGCGTCTTGCGGAACACTAAGACCCCGTTCTTGGACCTGTTGAACTACTACACATTCCAAGACAACGTGCTCAACTCGTCTGCCGCGATGATGACCACGTTTGAGTTCAACCAAGTGTTCTCGGACGCTACCGTTTTGGGTGTTCAGACGGGTAGTCAGCTCTACCCGCAGGCATATGAGTTGAAGAACTTCAGTTTCGATGCTTACATGCGCCTCATGCTGGCGAACTCGCTGCAAAAGCCCGCATTGCTGTCGTCGAATGATACGAACTTCTACCAACAGGTCATGCAGGAGTCGTCGATTACGACCGCTCTCATGCTCCTCGTCGTGGACGTGACCAGCATCTACGTGGTTCCGCTCCTCAAGTACGGTGCGATCATCGCGATTGTTTTGGTAGCGATCTTGCGGTCTATGGCCTCCGCGTGCCGCGTGAGCGACGAGAAAGCAACGAGTGGACTATGGAAGCACGTGTTGCGGCCTATCCTCGCTATCGGCGTGATCGGTTTCATTCACGTCGGCATTATTTCCCTCCTGATCGGTAGCCCCGCGAGTGGCGTGACCGGACAGCTGGGCAGCAGTATCGCTGTCGGTGACCCCGTGCTGCTCCTGCTCACGGTCGCCGTGGTGAATGTGGCTATCTCCATCATCTATTTCATCCTGCTACGCGCGTCTACTAAGGAAATCGTCGCGTCCGCTAAGGTCATTGGTTCCAGTCTTGCGGCTGCGGGTTCAAGCCTTGCTGACATGGCACGCAGTGGCATGAGTCGTATGCGCTCGTTCGGTGGCGGTATGGCTACTGGCGCGGGCGTTGCTGTTGCGGCGGGCCGTGGTGCCGGTAGCGCGGCGGTTCGTGGCGCTCAGGGTGTTTCGAGCCGCGTGAAGGCCGTTACCGCTGTCCACGCTGAGTCGGATGAGTCTCGCGATAAGACGAAGGCTACTGACTTCAATAAGCAGACTCTTAAGGGTGACGCTGCGAATGACCCGGCGAAGAAGAAGGAAAAGAAGCAGGTCATCGAAGCGAGCGTCGCTAAGGGCCGTAGGACCATTCAATCGAACGCTGACTCTAAGAAGGCGTGACCCGTGCTGATCGCGTTCTTGTTGTTCATCCTGTCGCTGGGACTTAAATGTGCGTCCCTAGCTTCCAGAGCGGCGTTTAACGTCGCTTTGGCGGCTGGGGGCGAGCAACCTTCCAGTGGCCTGCTGAAAAGCGCTCGTGCGGGCGTGTGGAAGCTCCTACGGTTCTTTTCGCGCATCGTAGACACTCTGAACGCACTCATTGTCGCCTCGTGGCTCACGTTCGTTGCCGCTGTCATGGCAGCACTCCTCGCAGTGAACACAAGCGTGTTCCTCCTGACTCAAGACCCTGAAGTCCTCAAGCAGCTTGGCTCCACGTCGGCTGGCGTGAAGAGCGGCCAAAAGGGCGGGAACCAAGGCGGAGAGTATTCCAGCGGGCAAGGCATACCGGCTGTCGCATCATCCCCTAACCAGATTGGCTCAGCGATTGTCGCTAACGCGAAATGGGCGAGCAGTCAGAAGAACTACACCTACGACTGGGGTTCTCGCGGGCCAGACGGGTACGACTGTTCTGGCTGGGTGTCCGCACTCCTCCTGATGAGCGGGTGGACGATGGACGGTTCCGGTAAGGCCGTGCAGCTTCCCGCCGACCAAGATCGCGTTGTCGTCGGCAAGTCGAGTTCCGACCAAGTGACAAGTAAGCTCTCCGCGTCATCTGGCACATTCCGCGCCGTGTCACGCCCGTTCAACGGGGACGTGAACTCCCTGAAGCCGGGAGACATTATCAGCGGCCCCGGACACGTGGGTGTCTACATTGGTGACGGGTGGATTAGCCACGCTTCCACGCAGGGCGCTCACGTGAAGAAAGGCCCGTCGGCTGACTCTGAGGATATTTCCGATGTTGGCTTCCAGCAGGGGTATTTGACGCAGTGGGTGACGCATTATCTCCGCTTTGAGTGACCGTTAGAGGCGTATAGCTATGCGCGATTGGAGGGCCGGATGTATAAAAGGCTCAAAATGCATGGGGTGGAGACCCGGATAAGCGCATATTTGGCGCATAGTTACGCGCAGAGGCCGTTCCGTTCCGTGTCGAAGCCTCAAAAGAAACCCCCTGTTACGCACCCGGCCATACTCCTATAAAATAGGTACACTATAGGCTAGTATGTTAAACAGACTCGACAAATCATCACATCAACCGAAAGCACAAGCATGAGCGACAACCTCACCGACCAATACGACTACCACCCGCGCACCGGGGACGAAACACTACGCATCCCCCTCGGACTAGAGTTCCAGCCCGCAACGACAATGGCTGACTCCAAACACCAGCGCCGCATCGCAGCAATGATCGCAATGCCCGTGACCGTCGTCGTGTGTCTCGCGTGCCTCGCGTGGGTTCCGATGGCCGCGCTCATCAAAGTCCCCCTCTTCCTCCTCATCATCCCCCTCGCTGTCCTCTACGCTTGCCGGTTCCTCCTCCTCGACGAACGCACCGTGCGCCGCGCATGGAAAGGCATGAACGAACGAGACCTCATCATGCCCGAAGGTAAGCTCTGGGGTATTTACCGCATCGACGACGACGCTCCCTACATCTGCTATTTCGTTGGCGGACAAATCGGCATCTACCTCCTCGCCCACAAGGGCATGACCGTGGGCCGCACGCAAGGCAGAGACGTGACCGCGAACTGGGACGGATTGGCCGACGCATACCAAGAAGCCGGTAAACGTAACATCACTGTCCGACACATCGACTTCATGGGCACCCTCGACGACCGGCCACGCTTTGAGCGCATGTACACCGACCTCGCACAAGCACCCAATGAGGACTTCCGAAACATCGGGACTGCAATCATCGCGAACCTCGAAGAAGAACAACGCGCCTCCCGCACTCCCAGTGACGTGTTCTGCCTGTCAATGGATGCTTCCCGCGCGTCCGCAGAAGCCCTCATCGAAGGCTACCGAGCGTTCTCTTCTATCCTCATCAGTCGGGGTAACTGGATGAGCGTCCAACCCCTTGATCGCACGCTCCTCGGTCAGCTCACCGAAACGATCTACGGGATTGACAACTTCTCTGTCGCAGACGCGCTCAACAGTTCTGTTTCCGCTTCCTACTCTGGGAGCATTCACCCGATTTACGTGGAAACAGCAGGCGGACAAAAGCGTTACACCAGTGACGAAACTTCACAAGGAAGGGTTACGAAGTGAAGATTTGTATTATTGCCGACATGTCGCCGGAGAAGGTGCTCAACTTTGCGCGCGGCAACGCGGATGCGGCAGAGTTTTCCGCATACCACACCATCAAAGAGTTCTACGAGACCATTGCGATCAAGAACGAGTCTTTCGACCGGATTCTTGTCCTCGCAAATAAGGAAGTCGCAGCAAGCGAACTGCGACTCCTCGACACGTATCTCGCTGACGCGCAGCGTGAAAACGTGGTCCAGCAGATCGACGTTATTTGTTTCGCGCAGAACGAGCAGGTTGCACTAGGGTTCGTTCGGGGTATTACCTACCCGCTGGCGTGTGCATTGGAGTCCACCGCATTGTCGTGGCCCCAGTTCTTCAAGGACGCTGGCTCAATGTCGTTCGTTGAGTTCCAAGACGCTCATAAGACCTACAGTAACGAGCTGCCCACAATCACGTCGCAGGCCCCCGAAGAAACCCGCCAGTACGCTGCCCCCACTATGGTTGCTGAGCAGGATTTCGCGTCAATGGGCGTGGCCCACTCGGACACGATGTACTTTGACTCCGATGACGAGGACAGTGCGGAACTGAGCGAATACCCGCAACTGCAACTCAACGACTTCCCCGCATTGTCTGAAGCGTTCCCCACCTACGTTGAAACCCAAGGCGGGGCGTTCCCCGTACTCAACACCGGGGCGCGCGTCAACATCATCATCGGCTCCACCCCGAACCGGCTCTTCACCTACGCGCGTACTCTCGCTGACTACTACTCGCAGCGCGGCTACAGCACTCTCATTGCCAGCACCGTCAACAATGAGGCGTTCTTGTCCCACGTGACGAGCAACCCGGACTTTTACACCGAGTTCCACCGCTCACTGCCCATCAGTACCCCCTACCAGCAGACACAAACCCTGTACGTGACCAGCCCCAACGCGGGAGAAACACTCACCCCCGGTGGCCTCGATGAACTCACTGGCCTCATCCCCCGTTTCGACTACACGATCATTCCCGTGTTCCTCAGCGGAGACAACGACTACGCGACGCAGATCAAAACGATCTTTCAAGCGTTCCCCGCATCTATCCACTGGGTGAGCGGAACCGCGTTCCTCGACGCTTCCCCGCGAGTGAAAGCAATCGCCACGATGCTGAACAATTTCGTGTCCCGCGAGCGCTTTGATGACGACCTCCAAGAAATCGTCGCCTCTAACGGCTGGCTGTACGCAGGCGAACCAAGCGAAGAACTCGCAATGAACGCCATGCGCCTCGGGCAAAAGTTCGTGTGGAACCGCGACCCGATGTTCCGCCAGCTCCGCTTCCTCGCACAACCCGCCGAGGTATCAGCATGAAAATGCTCATCTCAAACACGGCCCCCGCGAGAGGATTCCCCTCATGGGTGACGTACACGAACGTGGAGGACGCTCGCCGCGCCTTGGGTTCCCTATCGCTGGACGCGCTTGTCATCCACCACAGTGACGACGCTCCCGTGACCATCGCCCAATTCGTGCGCGACGCACATAAAGAAGCCCCCAACGCGACGATCATCTACCCGTCGGACACTCCATTGCCGTTGGTGCGTATCGCCGTGTCCACGTGCGGGGGAATCGTCACTAACGGCTCCTACATGGACACTGAGGACGCTCTTAACGGGTTCCTAGAGGCAGTTACTCTGTTTGGTAATGAAAGCCCCGCAGACGGCGCTATCAGCGTCCTCAACGGCGCTACAGACATCGCCCCCCACCTGTCGCGCGCGGCCCAAACCCTCATCAGCGAGTACAAGAAGCTCGACGACACTCAAACAGTGGACGGGACTGCCGCGTTAGACGCTGTTCTTGAACTCGCAGCCGGATACGCTCGATTCTCAAAAGAAAATGCTGTTCTGAGGCAGAATGCGAAGCGCACGAAAACCGGTCGCACAGCGGACTCTTCCGTGTCCGTGAAAGTATTCCCCCGCGTCGAATACTCGGGTGCGAAAACCGTGTACCGCGTGAAGGTTCTCGGCTCCATGAAGTACCTCAAGTCATTCATGATGGGCTTCCAGAACTACCTAGAGTCCGTAGAGCACGTGCGATGCAGGCTCATTTTCGTCATGCCCCCCGGAATCACGTATAAAGCCCTGTACAAAAACTACGGGTGGATTACGCCAGAAACCGAAATCGCCGCCCCTGAACTCTCAGATCGCATCGTGTTCACGCAGCACCCGACAAGCAACGTCATTAACGACATGCTCCTCGCCTCCACCGCGTTCGACGCGGCCATCATCGTGGACTACACGACCCACGCGAACTGGCACGTCGTTGAACACGTCGGGCCTCGCCGCCGCAAAGTCCTGTACGCGGTAGAAAGCGAAGGAACCGCGAAAAGGCTCGCAAAACTCGACAAATCCCGCACGTTCACGTCCGTGGGCGCGGCCCCAAGTCTCCTCCTGTCAGTCCCCGCCCTCGTCGAATACCCAGCGAACGAACAATTACGCCGCGTCGCATACGCGAAATGGACCGACCTGTACAGGCTCATTGACGCTGCTTCACTCCCCCAGAAAGACTAACCATGCCAACCAAGACCCCTAAGCGACGTAAGAAAGTCCAAGAACTACCGTTTTGGAAGCTCTGGCAGTGGATGATTCAACGCTCGACGAACCGTAATATCTCCGGGCGTTTCCCCGCACGCAACCACTCCTTGTACACGGACGATCTTGCTCTCATGTCAGGACCCCAAAACGTCACCGTGTTCTACACGATTGACGCATACGACCATGAGGTCCCCCTGTTCATGCGCAGCAGGCTCCGCGCTCGCCTCGGCTCCTCGCAGTACACGCTCGCGTTCTTCACGACCGCGACCCCGTTTGACGCTGACTGGACTAAAGGCAAGCTGAAGAACCTCCTCACCCAGAGCGATAATCTCCTCAGCGGGAAAGTGGACATGCCAACGTCTACGAACAACCTGCCCGAGAAGGAAGCTCAAGACGTTGCCCGCAAGCTCCGCCGCGCGCACAGCACGCGATTCTTCAAGGAAGAAACCGAAGCCGGGCGCAGCGTGTTCACATTCCAGTCCTACATGGCTCTTTCTGGGCCGCGCGGGGAAGGTTTTGATCGCGCTCTTGAAGCAATCGTGAAGGAAGCCGCAGAGTGCGGGTTGCACATTAGCCGCGTGGAAGATGACATCGCATCGTTCCTGTCGGCTTCAAGCGCTTTGCGTCCCACGTCGCGTGTTGGACGTAAGACCGGGAAGATGACGCTCCCCGATGAGATCATTTCCCGTTTCTCCGGCTACGACCAAGGCATTATCGGTAGCCGTGGCATGTACATTGCGACCGACATTTCCACGCTCTACCCGATTCTGAAGCTCTTCCACGCCTCGGGCATGAGCGCTGAGAACGTCCTCGTGATCGCACAGACCGGTGGCGGTAAGTCCTACATCGTGAAAACGTGGCTGATCGGGTTCTTGAACGACCCACGCATCCGCATCACCGTCAACGATGTTGAAGGCAGCGAGTACGAACCCATCGCAGCCCTATACGCCGCACAAAACCCCGAAGATGTCGTGATCGTAGACATGGGCGGGCATGACGGTAAGTACTTTGACCCCCTCGAAATCGCCGTTTCTGAGGACCGTCTCGCAGATGACATGTCCATGTATGACGTTTCCGCACAGTACACGCTCGCATACCTGTCAGCTCTCGTCGGACGCGGCTCAGACAGTGAATGGGCGCGTCAGATTCTCCAAAGCGCAGTGTCCACGACCTACTCTCGCGCGGGAGTGTCCTCCCTTGAACCGCACACGTGGCACCGCAGTGAAGGCTTGAGCCTGTTCGACGTGTACGCGGTTATCAAGCAGCAGCATGAGATGATCGTGGGCGGTCACAGTGACGACTACCGTCTCACCGACCCCGCGTTCGCTCAAACACTCACGTTCATTCGCGCGCAGCTCGCAGAGTTCTTTGAGCCAGACGGAGCAAGCCGACACATCTTCTCCCACCGAGTGTCCATCAAGAGCGTGAAGGACGCGCGGTTCGTGTCCGTCGCCTTGGGCATGGCCTCACGAACCTCAAACACGATGGACGACATCAGCGTCCAGATCGCGCACCTGTCCACGGCTGTCGTTCACCACGCTCGCTCCGTGGCGTGTAAAGCCGCAGGCAAGTTCAACGCGACAGTATGGGAAGAACTACAGCGATGGGCGCGCATCCCCGGCGCGAAGGAAATCATCGGCACTGCCCTCACGGGTGGCCGAAAGATGGGCGACATTAACCTCATCGTGTCCAACGAACCGGGACAGTTCCTCGACAAGGCAAACGGCCTCGATATCCTCGGCAACATCCAGTCATGGGCTATCGGCTACTTGGGTAGCAGCGAGGACCGTAAGGGACTCGCACGAGCATTATCCAGCGGCGAAAACGGTTTCAGTCAAGACGTGATCGAACGCGAACTGGAACGCATCGCCGCAAGCTCGAACACTGCCGAAGCCTACAACGGGCTAAGCAGCGAACTATCCAGCGCATATAACCGCGCATTCCTCATTTGCCTGAACCAAGCTGTCCTCACGGTCGGTAAAGTCATGCTCCCCGACTACATTGCCGAAAGCAGCCTGTTCAAGACCGGCACGAGCCGCGACCCTGAAGAAACAGTCCTCGACGGCGTACTCTCACAAAGCATGGACGACGGCCCCCACCTTGAGACAACGATTCTGGAAAGCGAAGTCGATAAGATTCTCGCGTCCGAACCGACACTGCCCTCCGCTTTGGGGCGCGGTAAGCACGCGGCAACGCCAAATAAAGCCGACAGTGAGCCGGGTGCTGATGATTTCTTTAACGGCATCGAATAATAAAAATCTCAGACGGTCCTAGAAAGGTTAAGGGAGTGGACGAGAAAGCAAAAACGAACGGTGTAGGCCAGTGGGTGAAAACCCACCGTGGCACAACGGCAGGCGTTGTCGTCGCGCTAGTGATCGCGCTAGTGATCGGCACATACGGTCTCATGCGCTCACGCAACGCGCAAGCGAACGTCGATAAAGTACGCGCAGAAGTCGCAGCTTCCGCATCAGCGAAAAGCAGCGCTTCCGCGTCGAGCGGCCCCGAAGGCGTAGACCAAGTGCTCATGCGCCAGCAAGACAAGCTACGCGAAAAGTACGGGACCCCAAAGGACGGGTTCATTTGGGACACCGACGGCACCCCACTGTCTTTGGGAAACAAGGACACGGCCCCTGATGAGGTCGTGTACACGTACTTGCGCGCGTTGAACACGTTGGATTTTTCAACCGCGCAGTTCTACTCGCGTCGCAGTAGTGTCGTGACGACTTACGCGGATTATTTTGATTCTTCTACCGCGTCAACGTCGGATTTTAAGGACCAGTACAAGCGGGAACGCTACCGTCTTGGCTTGCTGTCTTTGCAGGTGCAGAGCGTGTCCCGTAGCGCGAACTTTACGGGCGATAAAGAGTCCTACACGGTGCGCGCAAAGATGATCGACATGAGCAATAAGAGTTTTTGGCTCAAGGACAAAGACAAGCTCTTTGCTCAGCTTAAGGACGCGATGAAGGGTGAAGCTGACTCAGCTAAAGGCCAGCAGATCGCTTACCAGTACGTGACGAACGCTTACCAGCAGTCCATCGACCATCTTCAGACCGGCACGACGGGCGATGGGGACGTTCCCATGCGTGAGGTATCGTTTGATATCACCGTGCAGCGTTACCCCGCACAAGACACCGGGTGGCTTGTCTCTATCGACAAGGACCTCGACAACCTCTTGAAGGACTCTGATGGTGTTGACCCTGCTTCCTACATCATTGACCAGTACAAGGATTGGGCGCGCTGATGTTAGTCACGCTTATCACGATGTTTTTAATCCTGTCGATCTCGTGGGTGAAGTCTCTCGATATGAGCGAGTCCATGAAGAATAGCTTTTACGTGGTCACCGCGCTCATTGCTGTCGTGACTATTCTTGCGTCTCTATTTTTGGTGAGGTGAACCGTGGCTTTTAACTCTGACGAGGATGAGGCATTGCGACGCTACCAGCAGCGCACGCACCAGCCGACGTATGCTCCGGGAATGGGCGACAGTAACTTGGATTGGGGTATGCCCGAGCGGACTATCACCGGCCCGCAGCTCGCCCCCTATGCGTCGAGTAGCTTAGGGCAACCCGGCGGCATGTCTTTTGCTCATATCGGGCAAGACCAGACCACGAGCGCACAGTCCATGTCCGAGCGCGCGGCAATGGCGGCTGGGCAAGCCTCATGGCAGTTCACGAAAGAAGCCGTGAAGGCTTCCAAAGACCATACGGCTGACACTGTTGCAGAAACCGGGTTGAGTGCGCTCAAACTCTCGGCGGGCACATGTGTTGCGGGCACTCTCCTGACCCTGCTCAGCATTTTCATTCCCGTCTTGTCGTTTGGCACATACGTGCTCTTGGGTGGAATGTTTTCTGCCATGTGTGGCGCGGCGTTGTTCACTGGCGGGTTCTCTTTGAGCGTGTTGCGTGCGCGCAAGAATCGCTCCACCCCTGCCCCTGTTGTTGAGGCCCCCACGCCCTTGCCGCAGCCTGCCTCCGTTGAGCCTGCTTTCAGCGCCGAGCCGGTACCGGAAGCTGCTCCCACGGCGGAAACAGAGGAAGAAGATTTAGGGTGGGGAGACCTCCTCCCCGCTCAGCCCGTCTCGGTGGGAATCCCTCGTGAAGCCGACGTGCCTGAAGGTATGAAAGGCATGTACACGCGCGGGTTCCTCTTTGAGAAGTTCTCAGCCGTTCTCCCCCGCATTAACCCGTCGATCAGTGAGTGGACGACTTATCAGAAGGACACGTCACAGTGGGCTGTGTTCGCTGAAAGGATTTATGGTGCAGCGAAGCTGATTAACACTCCTGAAGATTCGATGCCTGAGCTGCTGAGCGCGCAAGAAAACCAGTTCATGTACGTGTTTACTGTCTCACGCGGCCCCCGACTGTCTCATGACAAGCTCGCAGAAGAACTCGCGGACATCTACCGATACGACGAGCGGGGCGTAGAAGAACACCCGAACGCGCGTGCTGTTGCTTTCAAGTCCGGCTCGAAGGCGTTCATTCACCTGTACAAGGGTGATGGCGGCATTATGCTCTCAACCGGCGACCTGTATCAGGACAAGGGCGTGCGAGACTTTATCCTCAACCCCCAAAACAAGCTCCCTGTCGTGATCGGCGTAGACAGTATGGGCAAGCCCCAGTACGGCTCCCTGTATGGATTGAACTCGATTCTTGTTGCTGGCCCTACCCGTTCAGGTAAGTCAGTGTTCGCGAAGAATCTCGTGTGCCAAATGTCAGCGTATGCGCCCCCGACAGAAATTCAGTTCATTATTTGTGACGCGAAGCATGAAGCATCTGACTATGCATCGTTGAACCTGCCGCACATTCGCCGCAAAGCGTTCACGTCGAGCGACATTTTGGACGCTCTACGGTTCATTGCCAACGTTGAAGTTCCCCGCCGTTCCAAACTGTTCGCTGAGTCCGGTCAGGTGAACGTTCTGGACTTTAAGAAGCTCAACCCGGATGTGGAGTTGCCATTCATTTACCTGCTGTTCGATGAGCTTTCCACGATCAGTGACGGCATGGGTAGTGACCTGTCTGAATACGAGGCTTTGTTCAAGAAGGTGACGAACACGTTCGCGTCGTTCGGCGTTTACATCATCGTGACCCCGCAGCGCGCAGTGAACTCTCACCTCCCGGCTGATGCTATTAAGCAGATACGCGCAGCAGCAGTCCTACGGACGAACGTTGCTGAGGACGTTGTACGCGCACTAGGTATCCGCACGGCAAGCGAGTTCCCCTATGCCTTGTCACACCCCGGCGACATGGGAGCAAAGTTCCCATTCGTTCAAGACGGCGCGCCAACTTTCATTAAAGCCGCGATGCTCGCCGCCGACCAGAGCGAGACCACAGCGATCTCTGACTACATTTCCTCCTACTGGGAAAAACTCGGATTTGAGCCTGCTTCCAACCAGCCGATGACCGTTCCGACGTTCTACGACATGGCAGACGACGATGAGGAAGAAGAAGATGACCTGTTGGTCGAAGAAAACACTGAGACCGCAGGCGAGGCGGCTATCAGCCCGTCGGACGCGGAAAAACTGGACTCTTCTAGCATTTGGGGACTCTTGCAATGAATCTTGAACTCGACCCTACGACGGGTAAACGACTGAACGATCTTCAAGGCCCGTATCATGCGAGGCGCGTGATCGGCACGTGGGACTATGACAAGGTGAAAGCAGAGTTTTTCGCTGAGTTTGAGGCGAAGGAACGCGCTCAAGGGTTTAGTTTCCTCTCGCATCCGCGTCGTATTACCCCCGCTGATCGCAGTAAGTACCTTAAGCCGTTGCGTTTGGCTCAGGAAGAACAGTTGTTGACCGCTGACATGCTCACGATGCTCCTTGGGGAATTGTCGGAAGATGAGCTTGTCGCGGAAGCGTCTAAGCCGCGTCCAGCTATCCAACCGCGCGAGGTAGAGCAGGTGGCTCGCAAAGCCTCTACAGAGCCTCACATGCCCGCTAGGAAGCCCGTAGAACGCCCAGAAGCCCAGAAGGTCACTGAGAGCGTGTACACAGCCCCTACGACGCTTAGAGCGTTCCTAGAGGAACATCCGGGAGCAACCATCCAAGAAGCCGAACAGTTCTTCCCCCGCAGGGCCATCGAGAAAGAAATCAAACTCGGTCGCGTCCGATGGAGCAAAGGACGACTCAACCTATGAGCGAAGCCATTGAACGAGTCAAAATCGCTCACATCAGCCCCGACCCCAGCGACTACCTATGCGAAGCGTGCGTGTATGTCAGTGGAATCATGCTCCTCACTGGCGTGCGCCTCGTACTCACCGCAGGCGGATACTCCCTGAGAATGCCCACAGGCCGCAGTGCGGACGGAAAACAATACGAACTGTTCCACCCCACCGATAAGAAGTTCTACAACGATCTTTTACAGGCCGTGATCGAGGAATACTACGAAGCTGTGAGAGTACGGAAGAACTGACTTTAGGCATAAAGAAACGGGGCCATGACGACAACAGGAAAAGCGTCACGGCCCCGTTTCTAGTTCAATCACATCACAAATGTTCCACTAGGTCTAAGACCAGTGTAAGTGGACACTGGGAAGTCCACTAAAGAAAGAATAGCACACCCGGCCATAAATGCACTTTTTAGGCACACCGCGTCACGTCTTGCATGGCCTCTTCCCATGTTTGTGTCATGCGTGGCGCACACTCCCCCCACGGGGCGAACGTTATTCCCCCGCGAGTGAGAAGGTGGTCCCATTCCTCGGGCCAAAAAGCGTGCGGGACTCCCTTGTCTACGGCTTCCACCATTTTGCGGATAGCAGCCGCAGCGCGCCTCGGGACGCTTTCTCCCTTAGCGGTGTCGCACGTAAAGTACACGGAGCCGCCGTGAATACGGACTCGGTAGAAGCCAAGCGCCTTGCCTGTGAGCACGTCGCAGAGCTGTTGTATGAGCATGGGCGCGAAGTCTGTTCTCCCAACCGGGGACGGCGAGGCGTTAATGAGACGTAGCCACAGCCATTCTGGGCTGGATTCATCGTCAGAGTGGATGAGAGTGTCACTGTCGCCAGAGAGGGCGGCGCACGTGTGAGAGAGGAAGTCGAGGGGAGACTTTTCCAGTTCAAGTGGTGGGACCATGTGCTCAGATTATGGACTGTCCTTGTGAACATGCTGTATGTCACATGGATGAAATATCAGACACCAATAATCGTCCCAAACTGGACGCAACTGCCGGATGTGGTTGTTAGGCTAAAGGCACCAAACCAAACCGACAACCACATAGGAGCGTATGCAATGCGCAAAAAGAAAACCCCTGCCGCGTCCAACGTGAAAGCGATGCTCGTTTTCACTCTCGTAGCAGTTATCGTGCTTGCCGTCTTTTGGGCCATCGGAGTTGAACACCACTCGCCCGCCACTACGGCACACCCGACCAACACGGTCAGTATCCAAGCGACCCCCGCACAAAACGGGACGCTTACAACCCTTGACTCTCTGAAAGTCGTAGACAATCCCAAAACAAACGGGAAATACGACCGCGTAACAGACTTTGGCCCCGCATGGAAAGACGTAGACCACAACGGGTGCGATACGCGCAATGACATTCTCGCCCGCGACCTGACCAACATCTCCTACCGGACAGACGAAGCGAAGAAAGCGAACAAATGCGTCATCGTTTCCGGTAGCCTCGCAGACCCCTACTCGGGCACCCAGATCGTTTTCTCCAAAAAGAACGCTTCCAAGGTCCAAATCGACCACGTTGTTGCACTAGAGAACGCATGGCGTAGTGGTGCTGACAAGCTCACCCAAGACCAGCGTGAAGCCCTCGCAAACGACCCTGAGAACCTTCTCGCAGTAAACGGAAGCGACAACATGGCTAAAGGCTCCAAGGATGCAAGCCAATGGATGCCCCCCAACGAGTCGTTCGCTTGCACGTATGCCTCTAGGCAGGTTGCAGTGAAAGCCAAGTACGGGCTGAGCGTGACGAGCGCAGAGAAGAAAGCCTTGGCCGACACTCTCCAAAAATGCGGCCTAACTAACTAGCCATAGTCGCATAATTTAGGTACACTATAAGGGTGGTTGTGAAGCCACCAATAAAAACCGAAAGACCAAACCAATGACCACCACGCAAACCAAAGCACAAGAACGCTACGAGCGAGAAAAAGCTCGACACATGATCGCAATTGCCCGCAAGAAAGCACAGGCTTACAAGACCGAAGCCCACGCAGTACGACGCGGCGGCAAGAACTAGCTCCCAACCTCCCCCACGCCAATACGTTTACTTGTATCGGTTCAATCGAAAGGAAACATCATCATGGCCGATGTGAAGAAGCTCCGTCCCTCTAAGAAGTGGGACTTGCTCGCACCCAAGGTTCTCATCATCGTTAGCGTCCTCGAAAAGGCGTTGAAGAACGCGCGCGCTATGGCCTCCGGCTATATCCTCGACAATCTTGACGAGCGTTTCGCAGGAACCAAGCAGAAGGGCGGCTACAAGTTCGGCGGCGACGGAATGGGCACCTCCGGCACGATCACGTGGGTTCGCCCCGGAAGCGCTTACAAGATCGACGACGCGGCAGCATTCGCCACATGGTGCGAAGAACACGAGATTTACGATCACGGCGCAGTCATGACCGTAACGTTCCCCGCAGCGTCTAAGGCATACCGTGAACTCGACTCGATCATCGAACGAGAGGGCGGGGAATTGCCCGCAGGCGTATCCGTCAAGACCGAAGAAGCCATGCGCGGCACGCTCCGTGTCTCGCTCACTGAGGAACAGCGCGCTCACGCGCTCGACACCGCCGTTACCGTCAAGTCTCTCTTGACCACTCTCAAGATGGGTGACGACGAACTCCCCACTAAGTAAATCCATCGTGGCGCGCGGGCGCGCATTCTCCAAACCAAAAGCGCGCCCGCCGCCCCGAAAAGCTCACATTCACCAAACCACAACAACCACTAGGACCAGAAACAATGGACTTTTCGCAGCTCACTTTCGATCAGCGCCTCGCATACGCTCTCGCTCTCGCAGACACCAACACCGTGCTCCCCACCGCTTACCGTCACAACGCGGGCGCAATCCTCTTTGCAATGGAAATGGGTGAAGCTGCTGGACTCGCTAACATTTCCGCAGTCCTTAACGGCATTCACCTCATCCCTGATTCTTCCGGCGACGTGAAGCCCACTATCAGTGTGAACATGATGACCGCAGCAGTCCTCAAGCACGGGTTCACGCTTGAAGAAACCTACGACGAAGCCACACACACGGCTACCGTCACTCTCACGCGCCCCGCCGCGACGGGCACCAAGAAGCAGACCTACACGAGCGTTTGGGACGAGCAGCGCGCCCGCCGCGCTCACTTGTGGGGTTCTAGCACGTTCTGGATTCAGCACACGCAGGAAATGCTCACCAACCGCGCTGTCGCAGAAGTGTGTCGCCGTCACGCAGCCGACGTGCTGAACGGTCTCATCTACACTCCCGAAGAAATCTCCTCCGATCACGAGAAGAAGTTCGCGCACGCATTTGCTCCCGTGAAAGCTGAAATCGACTACCTCAAGTTAGACGACGAAGCCCTCAAAAACCTTGTCGGGTTCACGCTCGACGACCTGCAATCCCGCACCGCAGAAGAACTCGCAACCGGAATCCTCCCCGCGCTTGTCTCTTACGAGCATGAGCGCAACATGGCTGAAACCGTTGACATTAAGACCGAGATTGAAGCGCTCTCCGCAGCGTTGACCGGCATGTCCCCCGGCGCTAAGCGCGCACTCATTAAGAAATGCGTTGCCCCGTCTCGCACGTATGAGACGATGCGCCCCAGTGAAGCAGCCGCGTTGCTCAGGGAGATGGAGAAGCAGCGCGCTCACGTCCAAAGCGTCCCCGCAAAGCAGGACAACGCTCCCGCTCCTGTTCAGGGGTATGCGCCTCAGCCTCCGCGCAACATGCCCACTCCTCCCCCCGCCGCTCCTGCCATGCAGCAGCCCGCACCCCAGCCCGCAGCAGCTCCCACTCAACAGCGTCCCCCACTTTTGAGCGCAGCACAGCGCGAACTCGCCCAGCTCCTCGATCAGCGCCTCGACTACGTAGAAGCCGAAAACCTCTACGCCGACTTTGGGTTCGCACACCCCGTACCCGTCCACACTCTCGACGACGAAACGGTACTCCGTATGCTCCGCAACATCCACGAGCGCCTGAACTACGGTGACGTACCCATGCCCGAAGATGCTCTCGACGAAAACGAGCTTGACGGCGAAGAAGGACTGATCTGACATGGCCTCACGTAAGCCTCGCAGGTCTACCGGCCCCAGCCCTGAAACCCGCATGTTGGTCTACAACCGTGACGGGTGGCGGTGCGCACGGTGCGGGAAAGACATCACCTACATTCAGTCCTCTATCCAGCACCGTAAAGCACGCGGCATGGGCGGCACGAAAGACGAAGAAATCAACAGTCCCGTCAACCTCATCGTCCTATGCGGAAGCGGCACCACCGGATGTCACGGGTACGTGGAAACCCACCGAGAAGAAGCCCGAGACCACGGGTGGGCCGTCTCCCAATGGGCCGACCCCGCTGATATCCCAGTGTCCTACCCAGACGGGCCGCGCTTCCTGTTCCCAGACGGCTCATACACGTACATCGCACTCGCCTAAACCAAACCAAACCCAGACCAGAAAGCCCACCATCATGCGACCAATGCGCAAGTTCGTTAACGACATCATCCTCACCAACGCTAAGGAATCGTGGCGGCAGCAAGGAATCTGCTCCCAAACTGACCCGGACATCTGGTTTCCCGGCGCGGGACAGACCGCACAAGCCAGACTGGCAATCGAACTGTGCCTCCAATGTCCCGTGCGTATCGAGTGCCTAGAAGCCGCACTCACCTCAGAGGACGAGGAACGCGGCATTTGGGGTGGAACCACCATGAAGGAGCGCAAGGAAATGCGTGAAACCCTTGCCCGCAGGCAAGAAGTCCTCGCAAGCTAAAATTGCAGACACAAAAACGAGAGGCCCAGAACAGCCATTTAGCTCTGTTCTGGGCCTCTCCCTATCTCGCCGCCTCTTACTCCACAGTAAGGCTCAGTGGGAGCTTTTTAGCTGTTCATCATGCGAAGCAGGCTGTCGATCATCTCATCCTCAGTTGCGGGGGCCTTGAAGTCCACGGCATCCCGTAGCAGACACCATGCGCTCTGTTTGAGAACGAATATCCCTTCACCGTTCTGGCCGGTGCGCTGCACTAGGTGCTTCCCCTCCCCAATATCGAAGTAACTCCATTCCCAGCCACGCTCACCGTAGCGATTGATCGCGATGTCATCTGCCGTGTAGACGTGCTTCGTAGCGCCCTTTTCGGGTTCGCCGTCGATAGTAAGCTCCCGCTTCAACGCTTCCGCCGTGATCGCCACACACACGGGGTTTTCTGACTCCCCGTAGCGAATCAAGATTTTCTCCTGACCGGCCTGCATCTTCCGGTGAGCGTCCTTGTCGCGCTCGAAAGCGTAGATGGCGCGTGCCAGTTGCTTATGCCACAAGTAGCGTTGTGCCTCTCCCCCGCGCACGTCCTTACAGTTAGGGACAAGCAGGTGAACAGCGCCGGTCTCAACCGCGATATCCAACAGGCGCAGGCCCTTAATGTCTTTACGCAGGCCAGTAAGTTCCTCATCGGGAACCTCGCGGACCTTCTTGACCTTCAACACGTAAGGCCAGTGGCGCTTCACTGATCGTTCTGTGCGAATACGAGCATTCGCGCCAGTGAACGCGGTCAGGTCTGAGACCTCAACGCGCTTCAACAGCTCAGCGAGGGGCGTGTCCGATGCGTCGTCCGCGTCTCCCGTTTCGTTCGCGAATAGCGGCATGGTCTCCCACTCGCCGTCCTTGCCCCACAGGAGCGTAGAAGAACAGTAGTCAACGACGACGCACTCCTTGTAGTCGGTGCGTTCCTTCAAGTGGCTCTCGGCAATGCCCTTAACAGCTTGGGGCGTGAACAGTACTCCAACACCAAGCACTTCACTTTCCGCGCCCTCAATGTCTGCAACAACGTCGATCACTTTCTTAGCATCACCGGAAGCCTCATCCTTGTGCTTGAGCGCAGCAGCCTTCACGATGTCAGGGGTGATCTCTTTCGAGGCGTTAACGCCCGACAGTCGCCACACAGCCAAGTATTCCTTAGTGGCAGTCGGGTGAACAACCATCATCAGCAGTTCCATGTTTTTCTTTTCCTTCCTCGGCTTGGAACAAGACTCACCTTAGAACGCCACCTAGCGACCGCGGTGTCGCATAAACAGCTGTGGCGCTATCCCTTGTGAGGACAGCGCCACATGCTCCAAACCAAAAGCACAACAACCAGAAAGGAGGGCATTACCCATGTGCCTGTTAAACAGTATAAAAACCCGCCAGCCGCGTATGCCACCACTAGCGGGTTTTCTTAGGGAACTAACAGCTCTCTTGCATCAAGCGTCCAACTGTTTCGCGTGAGACACCGACAAGCACTCTTGCGTGGAAAGCGTGTATTGCGCTCGCGGGGGGATAATCCCGTGCGCTTCCCAACCGCGTAGGACTTCCTCAGCGTAAGCACTAATCGTGTTCGGATCGTAGCTCCCAGCGATAGCGATAGGCGCTTTACTCGCATAACGAGTCGTGTACGGGGACTGGCGGACGATAGACAAGTACACCATCTCGCTATACCCGTCGATGTAGACCTTGTACGAGTCAACGGTGTCCGACAGGGGGCGGCGAGACAAGAATAATGCGTACTGAGGAATCGGCTTCACGAAAACTTTCGGAACGCAGTACACCCACCCGCCACCGGGGTACTCGGCGTTCGGGCCGACCGCACGAACGTACATGTATCCCTCGGGAGGGTTCTTGAACTGTTCGGGCGAAAGCCCAATATCAACACTCAGCACGGGGACGCTCCCAGCGGGGCAACGTACTTCCTCATCCCCCAAGTGCTCCCGATAGTCATTGAACGTAGGACGCAACAGTGGCCCGTCATACAACACGGCAGGCGCACCGAGCAGCCTCTTATAGTCCGGGTGAATGGACTCATCCCACGTCTCTTTAATATCCACACGCGGGTGACGCATATCAGGAGGTAACACTTGCGGTGTCACTTGAGGGACAATCATCGACAAGCTCTGCAAGAACCGCGCGGGACGAGTCTCCTTCCACACGCGAAACGCGCGCTTAATAACCTTGTCTTGCTCATCAAGGTCCCACTCTTGCATCTGCATATACGGTGGCATGACATTCGCGCTCGACACAATAAACGTCCTTCCATGATCTAACGACATTTCGCCTCACTGGATAAGAAACGTTTACTACAGGTACGCAAAGCAGTTAAACCACCACCATGCCACCGACCGGACAACAGCGGTCACAAAAGCAGCGCACGCAAAAGCAACGGGACCACACTACGCGCACCCTCAACACCCGTCGCAGTCTTATCCCACGCCTTCCAACACTCTGGCCCGGCGGGTGAGGCTTCCATGAGGACATTGGTTAATGTCTCCACGCTATCGTTCTCATCGGCTAAACATTCGCGTAGAACATCGACACCACTAGCAAGCAGGTGAAGGCGCAAAGTACTCGAACCAGTCAATGTCTCTTCCCCGCTCTTAACGACCGCACGACAGTAGGCAGCTAGTTCTCGACGCGGGTTCTTAGACATGGATGCGCCCAACGCGACGATGAACCGCCAGCGTAGCTCTTGCCGCGCGTCCCCCGAACCAACGATGTAACCGTACTCGGGTGTCTCTTCTAGTTCCTCACTCATGGGTTTTTACGTCTTTCGTAGCGTGTTTTGTTGATGGTTTTTGTCGTCAAAAAACATCAACCGGGGGCGGGCGTTTGGTCTAACCCCCGTGTTTTCGGAGACCCCCGGGTTCGGGGAAGTCGTTGCGGA